>Ga0255346_1001085_pt1 | contig 40245 bp, 42 predicted proteins | sample wastewater_treat_FD_194410 | JGI IMG/M metagenome (GOLD analysis project Ga0255346, IMG submission 194410) | Wastewater microbial communities from Lulu Island WWTP, Vancouver, Canada - plant22 | ecosystem: Engineered > WWTP > Wastewater > Unclassified | place: Canada: Vancouver, British Columbia...
TCATTTGAGGAAATAGTACCTACCGGTTATACAGGAGGAACACTTCCATCATCAGTTACAATAGATAGTTCAAATGCCGGAATAAAAGTTACAAGAAGCTGTGAGAATACTAAATTACCGCCTGTAACTACAACAACTACTCCTCCTGTCACCACCACCACAACAATTGCTGTTTTAGGACTTGCAGTTGAAGAGGAGACAACACCACCTGAAGCTGGAAGAATAGAAGTCCTTGGTATTCAGGAATTACCATTTACTGGTCAAAGTATAATAGTAACGATAATAGCAAGTATTATTTTAATAGCTGGGATTTCATTAATTTTAATATTTACATTAAGAAAGAAGCCAGTAAAAAAGTCAGAAAATTAACAAATTATTGATGATTATTAAAATAAATGGTAAATAGGATGATCAGGAGGAGTATAAAAATACTCCTCCTGATTTTTCATTATTATTTTGCACTTTATTATCAACAAATTTTTATATGTAATAAATTTATTAATATTTTATTAAAAATCAAATAATATCAATTCAAATAATATTAAACCCTTATATCTTACTTAACCATATTGGCAAATACTATTAATCTTCTTGTGGCATAAAATTTAGGGGTACATGTTGTTAGTGCAAGTGATGGATAGTTTGTTTGCTGAAGCACACTAGTGTCGTTAGGCTTTACCTCAGTTTTTCCTGTAACAATATACTTAAAATTTTCATTTTTTGCTGTCTGCAGAATAATTTCATCTCCGATTTCAAGTTTATCAATCTTATTAAAAGGTGCTCCATAAGTAGTTCTATGACCAGATATAACGCACAAGCCAACTTCACCTGGAAGAGCAGTTCCTACGTAATGTCCAGGACCTCTTTTTAAACTTGCTACACTTGTTCCCTCATGGACAACCCATTCGATACCAATCTTAGGAATTAAAATTTTAAAAGGGACCTTTTTGTTTGGATCAAGAATAAACAATTCTTCTGATAAAGTTTCAGTTGTAGTTTTTTCATTTTGAAGAGTAGTACCGGTAATGCCAGAAGACTCAGAACTTGATTTAGTTTCTTTAGCAGTATCTTTATTTGTCTGTGATTGTTCAGTTGTTCCTACTTCAGTATTTAATTGGTTTTCCCAGGCCTCAAGTATCTGTGATTCCTGCCTTTTCATAACAAAATTTGTATAGATAGGATATGCAAGTATGCAGATGCCAATAACAATAAGAGTTATTCCGATATATAAAAATGTCTTGTTTTTTTTCATTATTTATCTTTCTTTAGTAATCTTTTGCTACAATTATTAAATTTTATTTTTATTATTATAATTATTTATTAGTGAGTTCTGCAGTAGCAAGAGAAATCTAATAAAAAATTTACGCATTGTCAAAAATTATAATAAGATTAAGTAAAAATTAAAATAAATAGTGGTAAAATCTTATAAAAATAATTTTTATAAAAGCTTTCTAGTTTATTTGACTTAACAAAAATGAAAAATTATAAATATAATATTTTTCTTAAAATCCCCATTTTTATTGCCCTAACTATATTTCTTGTGGGTTCTCTTTTAATATGTGGATGTAAGTCAATTGATGCTAAAGGTGATGTAATTCAGATTTCTGTTGAAAAAGTATATAAAATTATTAATGAAAAGAAAGATTATTTTATCCTTGACGTCAGAACAAAGGAAGAATTTGACTCGGGGCATTTAGAGTCAGCAATGCTAATTCCTCTAGATGAGCTTGAAAGTAGGTTAAGTGAACTACCTAAAGATAAACCAATAATTGTTTACTGCAGGAGTGGAAGAAGAAGCACACAAGCTTCAGAAATCCTTATAAAAAATCACTTTTCACCAGTTTATAATATGACAGGCGGCATAGAGCAATGGATCGAAAAGAAGTACCCTGTTTCTTCAGAATAAATTATTCTGTTGCAACATATAAAAATCTAAATGAAAGCATATTGACTAAAGTTGCGCTTAAATATAGAATATCTTAAAGACTTTTATTTGCTTGGTTTTAAAGCACTTTTAGTTTTATCTAAGATTTTTATTTTAGATTTTAGATATATAAAATAATAATATAGTTAATTGTTAATTAATTAATATAAAAAGCAATAGTGAAATAATATTTAATTTTGATATATATTTAATTTATTAAATTTAAATATTTAATTTTGATTTATATTTTGTTAATGTTTAGTGTTAAAACCGAGCAAAAGCTCGGTTTTTTATTTTGGGAGGAAATAAATGCTTTTAGAAGTTATTAAAATTATCGGAATAGGTGCTGTAATTTTAATCTCGGGATTCCTTTGTGGCTTTTATTACAGGAAATTTATAGTTGATGCGAGATTAGGCTCTGCTGAGCAAAATGCTAAAAGAGTTATAGAAGATGCCGAAAAGGAAGCTCAAACTTTAAAAAAAGAGGCGATTGCCGAAGGTAAAGAAGAAATTGCAAATTTAAAGTTAAAATCAGATGAAGATATTAAAAGACAGAGATTTGAACTTCAAAGACTTGAAAACAGAATTTTAGCAAAAGAAGAATCTATCGAAAAAAAAGCATCATTTGTAGAGAAAAGGGAGCAATCAATTGTTGCTAAGGAAAAAGAAATTGATGATATGAAAGTTTCGCTTGAAGAGACATTAAAAAAGGAACTTTTAAGACTTGAAGCTATTGCTGAGTTAACAAGAGATGAAGCAAAAGCAATTTTAGCTAAGAAAATGGAAGAAGAAGCAAAGCTTGATGCTGCAAAAGAAATAAAGAGGATAGAAGCTCAGGCTAAAGAAGAGGCTGACAAAAAGGCAAAAAAAATAATTGCTCAAGCTATACAAAGATGTGCGGTCGATCATGTTGCTGAAACAACAGTCTCTGTGGTAAATCTACCTAATGATGAAATGAAAGGCAGAATAATAGGGAGAGAGGGTAGAAATATAAGAGTTTTTGAAAATTTAACTGGAATAAATATTATTGTTGATGATACTCCAGAAGCTGTAATTTTGTCTTCTTTTGATCCTGTAAGAAGAGAAATTGCAAGAGTTACTTTAGAGAATCTTATTGTGGATGGCCGAATTCATCCTGCGCGTATTGAGGAAATGTATAATAAAGCAAGCAAATTAATTAATGATGAAATAAAAATGGAAGGGGAGCAGGCTATTTTTGAAACTGGCCTTACTGAAATTAATCCAGGGCTTGTAAAGGTTTTAGGTAGATTAAAATACAGAACAAGTTATGGGCAAAATGTTCTCATGCATTCAAAAGAAGTAGCTTTTGTTGCTGGTATCATTGCTTCAGAATTGGGTACAAACATAAAGAAAGCAAAAAGAGCAGGTCTTTTACATGATATAGGAAAAGCATTAACCCATGATATTGAAGGTTCTCATGCGCTCATTGGTGCTGAATTAGCAAAGAGACTTCATGAAGATGAAGAGATATGTCATGCTATTGAAGCTCATCATAATGAAATCGAAACTGTTAGTCTTTTAGATATTATAGTGCAAGTTGCCGATGCTATTTCAGGTGCGAGGCCGGGTGCAAGAAGAGAGACTCTTGAAAGTTATGTAAAAAGACTTGAAAGTCTAGAGCAAATTGCAACAGAATTTAAAGGTATTGAAAAGGCTTACGCTATACAGGCAGGAAGAGAAATAAGAGTTATAGTAAAGCCAGAAGAGGTGGATGATAATCTTTCAACTATGCTTGCAAGAGATATTGCAAAGAAAATTGAGAGTGAGATGGAATATCCTGGACAAATAAAAGTAACAGTTATAAGAGAAAGCCGTGCAATAGAATATGCAAAATAATTCAGATATCAACAAGTTCTTATCTGAATTAGGGATAAAAGACGAAATAAATATAGAACAAAACTTAGGTGACGGTTTTGTAAAGTTAAAAGTTTCTGAAGCCGAAAGAAGACAAGCGCTGCAGGATATAAAATGCGTTGAGGATATTGTTATTGAACTACTTCGAAATAGCAGAGACGCATCTTCAAGTAATATTTTTATTGGGACAAAAAAAATAGGTAGTAAGAATAGATTAATTTATTATATTGATGACGGCATAGGCATACCTTTAAAACTTCATGGTTCAATTTTTGAGGCAAGGGTTACTTCGAAACTTGAGAGCGCTATAAAAGACGAGTATGGATTTCATGGAAGAGGGATGGCATTATTTTCCATGAAATTAAATACAGAAGAGATTAAATTAAATTTTTCTGATACTAATAGGGGTAGCTCTTTTTTTGTAAATATTGATTTAGAAAAATTACCAGAAAAAAAAGATCAAACAATATTTCCAAAGATAGTTAAGTTTGATAATAATCTAAATATTATTGGTGGTGTTAGTAATATACCTAAAACAATAATAGAATTTAAACTACAGAATCCCTTAATAAATATTTTTTATGGAAGTCCTTCCCAGGTAATATTTACAATGAGGAAAATTGCAAAAATAAGTAGCGCGTATAAGAATCTACCTAAATTTAACAACTTCGATGAAGTTTCAGATTATGTTAAAAGCAATAAAGATTTAAAGATAATTTTCTTTCCAAGCTTAACTGAGAACTATATGATTCTTTCAAAAATAGTTAAAGAATATTTTAATTTAGAGATTTCAGATAGAAATGTACAAAGAATAATTTATGAAGAATTTAATGAACTTAAGCCAATAGATGTTTTGGCCCTTAGCTATGAGAATTATGACGGAGATAAAAATTTTTTAGATAATTTAGACGATAATGAAAATAATGAAAAGAAGTTAAAAGAAAATAAAAAATTTATGTCAATGTATGACAAGCAGAAATTAGCATTAAGATTTAAAGATGATGAAATAAATTATATAATTAAAGAGTTAAAGTCTCAAATAAACAAAGAGGGGATGAAATATTTAATTAAGATAAAAGAACCTGTTGATTTTGCCAAAAGTAATAATTTTTTAAAAATAAATATTGAATTTGAAGAAATAGAATAAAAATAAAATACGTTCATAATATTTCATAATATTATAGATCATGACTCAATATTAATAGTTTATAGCATAGCAATGAAAGTACTAAAAGTTTCAGCAACAACTAAGCCAAATTCTATAGCAGGAGCAATTGCAGGGATAATTAGGGAGGAAGGGAAGGTTCAAGTTCAAACAATAGGTGCCGCTGCATTAAATCAGACCATAAAAGGGATAGCCATTGCAAGAGGGTATATAGCTCCTACGGGTAAAGAACTAATATGTATTCCTTTTTTTAAAGATATTGAAGTAATGGGTGAGACTAAGACTGCAATAGTTTTAACAGTTGAAACCAGATAACTAATAAGGAAACACAAGGTAAATAAGGTAAAGTAAATAGGTAAAGAGGGCCTTTTATTTTATATTGTCTTCATCTGCATCTTTGTTTAAAATCATCAATTATGAAAAGATATTATATTGAAACTTATGGCTGCCAAATGAATGAATTTGATTCTGAAAGAATCACGTTTCTTTTAGAAGAAAATAATTACACTCCTGCCTTAGAAAAATCTGAGGCAGACGTAATTATACTAAATACATGTGCTGTTAGAGAGAAAGCAAAAAATAAATTATATAGCAAAATTGGTGAATTAAAGAAACTTAAGAAGGAAAATCCTGATTTAATTATTTGTGTTGGAGGATGTACAGCACAAAACCTTAAAGAAAAAATAATTAAGGATTTTCCATATGTAGATGTTGTATTTGGCACTCATAATATTTCAAGGATTGTTGAGTTAATTAATAAAAAGAGAACTACGCCAAATAAAAATATTTGCGAGGTTTATGAAGCTGGATTTGATTATGTTTTATCTAACTTTAAAAGGACTTTTAGCTTTAAATCTTATGTCCCGATATCGATAGGATGCAATAATTATTGTTCTTATTGTGTTGTTCCCTTTGTTAGAGGAAAAGAGATTTCAATTAGTCAAGATGAAATAGTTAAAACATTAAAAGAACTTGTAAGCCAAGGTGTGCTAGAAATTACTTTAGTAGGGCAAAATGTTAATTCGTATGGAAAAGATCTTGAGCGTCCTATAAATTTTGCTGATCTTTTATATGAAGTTTCTGAAATAGAAGGGCTAAGAAGGATAAGATTTATAACTAGTCACCCTAAAGATTTTTCAAGTGATTTGCTAGACGTGATTTCAGAGAGAAAAAATATCATGCCTCATATACATTTACCACTGCAGGCTGGTTCTAATAAGATTTTAAAAGCTATGAATAGAAAATATACAAGAGATAGTTTTTTTGAGCTTGTGGAGAATATTAGGCTAAAAATAAAAGATGTTTCAATTACTACCGATATCATAGTAGGCTTTCCCGGTGAGGAGAGAGAGGATTTTGAAGATACATTAGATGCTGTTGAAAGGATAAGATTTAATAGGGCTTTTACTTTTATTTATTCTAAAAGAGAAGGCACAAAAGCATCTTATTTGGAAGACCCAATACCTTTATGTGAAAAGAAATTATGGTTCAGAGAACTTGTTGAAGTGCAAAATAGGGTTTCTTTTGAGGAAAATAAGAAAAAAGAAGGAAAGAAGTATGAAGTTTTAGTTGAAGGTCATGGTTCAAAAGGACTTCTTAAAGGCAGGCTTGAAGATAATTCTGTAGTTAATTTTGATGGTAGTAAGAACCTGATTGGAAATTTTACAGATATATTGATAACAAGCGCAAAATCATTTTATCTAATGGGAAAAATTATTGATAAATAATAATGAATAGTAATACTTTGATGTTTGAAGAAAATATTAATAGAAATATTAACAAAAATATAACTAATATTGATAGCATTGATGGCAGTATTAGTGATATTAACATCAATAATATTAAAAGTGTTTTTGGCAAAGAAAAGTTAGATGAGTTAAAAAGGGAGCTTATAGAAAAAAAAATTATACTTGTTATATGTGGCCCTACTTGCACAGGAAAAACAAAAACTGCTTTTATAATGGGGAAATTGTTTGATACGGATATCATCTCTGTTGATTCTATGCAGGCATTTAAGGGAATGGATATTGGAACAGATAAACAGGATCTTTCAAAATATTTCATCAAACAATATATGATAGATATTTGTGAGCCTGATCATAATTTAACTGCAGTAGAATTTAGAGATATAGCGAGAAATATAATTGAAAGTGAATTTTTTTTAAAATCGAAAATACCTTTAATTGTTGGTGGTTCAGGACTTCATTTAAGAGCAATTTTAGACAATTTAATGAAAGTGCCTCAAGGTGATGCAGCTATAAGGAAAGAAATAAATGAAGAAATAAAAAGATTTGGCCTTCAAAAGCTATATGAAAATTTATATGATATTGATAAAGCTTATGCCGAAAAAATAAGCCCAAATGATAAAAGAAGAATTATAAGAGCGCTGGAGGTGTTTAAAAAAACAGGTAAAAAGTATTCTGATTATCTAAATACCTGGAATGAGAGAAAATCAATTTATAACAGTATTTTAATTGGTTTTAATGCAGATAGAAAATATCTTTATGAGAATATAAGAAAGAGAGTGAATAACATGATAAGCTTGGGCTTAGTTGAAGAAGTAAGAAATTTAGTTAATAAGGGGTACAAAAATGCTTATAGCATGCAGCAAGCAATTGGCTATAAAGAAATTATAAAGTATTTAGATAATGAGTATAGTTTGAAAAAAGCAATAGAGGAAATTGAGAAAAATACAAGACACTTGGCTAAAAAGCAAAATACTTGGTTTAAAGCAGACAAAAGGATAAACTGGGTTACAATAAGTAATTATAGTAATACAAATGACTTATTAAGGGATATTATAGAAATTATTTATAAACAAATTTCAAATTTTTAAATCAATTTTAAATTAAAATAAATGAAAATAATAGATTTTTCAAAATTAAATGGACAAGGTAATGATTTTATTTTAATAGATTCGACTAAAGAAAAGATAATATTTAGCCCTGAGCAAGTAAAACACATCTGTGATAGGCATTATGGAGTAGGTGGTGACGGAGTAATATTTGTAAGAGGCTCATCAATCGCTGACTTATTTATGGATTATTATAATAGTGATGGTTCACTTGCTGAAATGTGTGGGAATGGTATTAGGTGTATGGCAAGGTTTGCTCATGATAAGGGGATTTTAAAAAATGAGGCAATGGCCATAGAAACAAGAGCAGGAATTAAAAATGTAAGTCTTAAACTAGAAGATGGGGAAGTTAAACTTATTGAAGTTAGCATGGGAGCTCCAATTTTAAAAACAGAAAGTATACCAATAAACACTGAATTAATCGAGAAATATGTTATTGAAGATATCAAAGATGATAATATTGAAATAAGTTCGATTAAGGCAGAAAATATTAATAAATGTCCTAAGAAAGTTTTAAATAAGTTTAATAGTAAAGCTAATTTTAATAATAAAGTTAATTATGTTAACTATAATATATTTTTTAATAAAAAGGTTAAAATTTTTAATGAGTATTTTAATTTTAATTGTGTTTCAATGGGTAACCCACATTGTGTAATTTTTTTAGATGAAGTGGAAAGTTTGGAAGATATCAATCTTTTAACTTTTGGACCTGAAATTGAAAATCATCCATTATTTCCAAATAAAACAAACGTTGAGTTTGTTAAAATTAAGAATGATAATGAGATTTCAATGCGTGTCTGGGAGAGAGGTTGCGGAGAAACTTTAGCTTGTGGGACTGGGGCATGCGCATCTGTGGTAGCGGCAATAATTTCTGGAAGGATAAAATCAAATTCAGTAAAAGTTCATTTAAAAGGTGGAGAGCTAATAATTAGCTGGGATGGTAATTTAAATAATAGTGTTTATTTAAGTGGCTCAGTAGATTATGCTTTTGATGGAAGATATTTTTTAAAAGATTAATATAAAATAAGTATTTTAGATATATTTAAGCATGATGCTTTATTTAAAATTTTAATAATATAATGTTAATGTTGTTGTGCTGCTTATTAATTTAATAGTTAAATAAAATAATTAATTTTTTAAAAAAAATAATAATAAGATAAAAAATTGTAGTTAAGGAGCAATTTTGATGATTATTGAAGAAGCTAACAGGATTAAGACAATTCCTCCGTATTTATTTGCTGAAATAGATGCAATAATTAGGGAAAAAACTGAACAAGGCTATGATGTTATTAGTTTAGGGATTGGTGATCCAGATATAAAAACCCCTGATATTATTGTTGAGGAATTGTGCAAGCAAGCACGAAATAAGGAAAATCATAGATATCCTTCAAGTTATGGGCTAAAGGCTTTAAAAATTTCTGTATCTAATTTTTATAAGAGAAGATTTAACATCAATTTAAATCCTGAAAATGAAGTAATATCTTTGTGGGGTGCTAAAGAGGGGATTGCAAGTATTGCATATACTTTTATTAATCCTGGTGATATTGTTTTAGCTCCTGATCCTTCTTACCCTGTCTATAAAATTGGGACAATGTTTGCTGGTGGAGTTGTTTATGATATGCCATTAACGGAAGAACATAATTTCTTGGTTGACGTCGATAGTATAGACAGACAAATTGCAAAGAAAGCAAAATTAATGCATATTAATTACCCAAATAATCCTACTAGTGCACCTTGCAATTTAGCTTTTTTTGAAAAGATTGTCGATTTTGCATCAGAAAATAATATTATTGTGTGCCACGATAATGCTTATGGTGATATTTTTGCAGATGAAAATTATAAACCAGTGAGTTTTTTAAATGCTAAAAATGCAAAAGAGGTAGGAATTGAATTTTATTCTCTTTCTAAATCATTTAACATGACAGGGTGGAGAATAGGTGTTGCAGTTGGAAACTCGTCAATATTAAACAGCCTTGGGAAATATAAATCTAATGTTGATTCAGGAGTCTTTAATGCAATTCAATATGCCGCAGCAAAAGCATTAGATAACTATGAGACGCTTATTAATGAAAATAATGAAATTTATAACAGGCGTAGAAATAAGGTATGGGGTTTACTTGATAAAATTGGACTGAGTTATTATAAATCTTATAATACTATATATGTTTGGGTAAAAGTTCCAGATGGCTATGATTCTGCTTCTTTTGCAAAAGCACTTTTAGATAAATTTAATGTAGTTGTAACACCAGGGAGCGCTTATGGGAAATATGGCGAAGGATATTTTAGAATTTCACTTACTATTAATGATGAAAAACTAGAAGAGGCACTTGATAGGATAGGTAATGTTTTTTGAAACTGAAAAAAATAAAATGGAGAGAGCATTGCTTATTTTTTTAAGGTTTAAACAAGATGAGTTTCTTAAAGATAACCTTGTAGTTGCGCCTCAAAAATTCGAATTTGATGAGGGCATAGAAGAACTTAAGAATTTAGCTATAAGTGCGGGAGCTGAAGTAGCACACACTATAATACATTCTCAGGAAAAGCCAAATCCAAAATTTTATATAAGTACAGGGAAACTTGATGAAATCCGTCAAATTGTTGAAGATGATAATATTGACATTGTTATATTTGATAATGAAATAACACCCGCACAACAAAGTAATCTTCAAGATAAATTAAAAGTAAAAGTTATAGACAGAACTGCGCTAATTCTTGATATTTTTGCTCAAAGAGCACAAAGTAAAGAAGGAAAGCTTCAAGTAGAACTTGCTCAGCTTAATTATATACTTCCGAGGCTAAGAGGGAAGGGAACGGAGTTATCGAGGCTTGGAGGAGGTATAGGGACAAGAGGGCCAGGGGAGCAAAAGCTTGAGGTAGATAGACGAAAAATAAGAGAAAGAATAAACTTACTTGATAAAAAGCTGGAAGAAATTTCGATTCAAAGGAAAGTCCAAAGAAAATTAAGAGAACAAAAAGGTGTTTATAAAATATCAATTGTGGGATACACAAATAGTGGTAAGTCTACTTTATTAAATGCTTTAACAAATGCAAATGTTTTAGAAAGAGATATGTTGTTTTCGACGCTTGATTCTACAACAAGAAAGCTTGACTTAGATACGGGAATCAAAATTTCTATATCTGATACTGTTGGTTTTATAGAAAAGTTACCGCATCAATTAATTGCTGCTTTTCGATCAACACTAGAGGAAGTAGTTAAGGCTGATCTTCTACTGCTATTAGTGGATTTAAGTAATTATAATTATGAAAAACATATACTGAGTGTAAAAAAAGTGTTAGAAGAATTAAAAATCCAAGATAAAAAGATATTATTGGTTTTTAATAAAATAGATAAAATAACTGATGATATAATAACTAATGCAAGTTTAAAATATAGAGATTCCGTATTTATTTCTGCAAAAACTAACAAAGGCCTTGAAGATTTAATTGATACAATACAAGAAATAATCTCTTCTGATCATGTTAATTTTACTGCTACAATTCCATACAGTGAGAGTAGTTTTGAATCAAAGATTTATGAAAATTGTGATGTTATTAGAAAAAAATATCTTGATGATTATATAAAAATTAAAGCTTCATGCAATTTGCAAATATATGAAAAATTATTGCATTATGTTAAAAATAATCACGAAAAAGTGCGTTTACAAAGAACAAGATAACCATGTAAGTAAGGAATAATAAAATAAGTAAAAAATTAATAGATAAGAAATAATTGATAAATATGATAAATAAAGTGATAAATAATAGATAGGCAAAATATGAAGGTCAAAAATATTTCCTTATTACTCCAATGACTTTACCTATTATATTAACCTCTTTAACTATTATTGGTTTCATAAAATCATTTTCAGGTATAAGTTTAATAACTTTATCGGTTTTTAAAAATCTTTTTACTGTTGCTTCAGAATCAATTAGCGCAACTATGATTTCACCGCTTCTGGCAACTTCTTGTTTTTTAACAATGATGTAATCTCTATCAAGAATGCCAGCATTTATCATACTATCACCTTTAACTTTAAGTATAAAGATATGACTAGAATCCTTTATAAAATCACTAGTAATTGGAAAATACTCCTCAACATTTTCTTGAGCAAAAATTGGTGTGCCGGCTGCAACATTTCCTAAAACTGGCACCAAAACAACATCATTATTAGTAAGGCTATTATCAAGATAATCTTTTCTCTTTAAATTCTTTAAATCATAGTTATGATAAATTGAGTCATATGAAGTTTTAAGGACCTTGATAGACCTTGAGCTGCCTTTAGATCTTTTTAGATATCCAAGCTTTTCTAGTTTATTTAAATATGCTTGAACAGTAGCAGAAGAGCTTAAGCCTACTTCTTTTGCAATTTCCCTTATTGATGGCGGGTAGCCCTTAGTTTCTATATTTTGGATAATGAAGTCTAAAATTAATTTTTGTTTTTCATTTAGCACTTGACTCATTTATTAGCACTTTAACTTTATTATCACTAGTATTATTAATGATAATACCTATATAAAATTAATACCTGTATAAATACCTGTATACTATGTGATCATTAATATTTAATATGATAAATCAATATGATCATTAAACATAATATAGTCACTTATAGTCACTATATGGCCATTAAATATAGTTACTGATATAAACGATGATGCCTATTTTTGCTTATTCGAGCTCTTCACCTTTATTTATCCAAGACATCATTTTTCTTAGTTTTCTGCCAACTTTTTCTATTGGGTGGTTTTCTTCTCGTTTCTTTATTGCATTATAAACAGGTCTTCCAGCCTTATTTTCAAGTATCCATTCCTTAGCAAAAGTTCCATCCTGGATATCTTTAAGAATTTTTTTCATATTTTGTTTAGTTTCATCAGTAATTATTTTTTTACCTATAACCATGTCACCATATTCTGCTGTATCGCTTATAGAGTATCTCATGCCAGATATACCATGCTCATAAATTAAATCTACGATTAATTTTAACTCATTTAATACCTCAAAATAAGCTATTTCAGGTTGATATCCTGCCTCGGTTAGTGTATCAAACCCAGCTCTTATAAGTTCGGTACAACCACCACATAGAACTGCTTGCTCCCCAAATAAGTCTGTCTCTGTTTCCTCTTTAAATGTAGTTGTTATGATTCCAGCTCTACCGGCACCAATACCTTTAGCGTAAGCAAGTGCAATTTCTTTTGCTTTGCCCGAATAGTCTTGCTCAACAGCAATTATTGCTGGAACGCCACTACCTTCTGTATACATCCTTCTTACTATGTGACCAGGGCCTTTAGGAGCGATCATTATAACATCAACATCTTTTGGAGGAATTATTTGGGAATAATGAATATTAAATCCATGAGCAAATGCAAGAATGTTACCTGTTTCTAAATTTGGTGCAATGTATCTGTAAAAAAGATCTCTTTGAAGCTCATCATTTACAAGTATCATCACAATATCTCCAAGCTTTGCAGCTTTATCTGCAGTAAATACCTCAAATCCTTTCTCTTTTGCAGCATTCCATGCTTTACCGCCCTCTAATTCACCAACAACTACATCTAAGCCACTTTCTCTAAGATTTTGTGCATGCGCATGGCCTTGACTACCGTAACCAATAATTGCAATCTTTTTACTCTTTAAGATATCAAGATTTATATCTTTGTCATAAAAAACTTCAGCCATTTTTCCTCCTTAAATTGGATAAATATTTTAAATTACTAAATTAAATATTATTAAGAAAAAAATATTATACAACTTAAATTTAAAAATTTTTTAAAGAAGTCTTATAAACTTCAGAACTTATAACTTTCACTACCCTGTAATAAAACGAACATACCCTACAGTTTGAAATATAATTGTAACAATTGTAGCTGCCATAAGAACTCCTAAAAAAATATCCAAAATTGCTTTTTTAGTAGGAATGCCAAAAACAAAAGCAATTAAAGATCCTGTCCAAGCACCTGTAACAGGTAGCGGGATACCCACAAAGGTTGTAAGTGCAAATCCTGAATATTTTTCAAATTTTTTATAGTATTTTTTGCGAGTTCTTTCAAATAACCAAGTGAAAAATTTATTAGCAGGTCTAAATCTTTTCATAAGAAATCTTGATATAGGCTCAAGAGAGTAAACAATTATTACAGCAGGTATCATATTTCCAATTATTGAGAATATAATTGAACTATAGATATCCAGTTTATAAACACCTAAAGCAAGGGGTATAGAAGCCCTTAACTCGCCAAGTGGGGTCATTGCCGTAAAAAAAGTTGCAGCAATTTTGCTAATATTCTCTGAAAAATAAGAAACAAAACCTAAATCCATAATCCCATGTAACTCCTTTTAGTTAGTCATCTTTAATTTTTAAGTTCTTATTAATAAGCTATCAGTGGCAAACATTTATTTTTATATTATAATTTGTAATATACTAAAAATACCCATTTTTGATATTTAAAAATAGTAGCAAAAATGAAATTATATTAAAAGGATTTTCAGAAACAAAATAATTTATTATTCTTGGTATAAATAATATTGGATGAAACTTAAAATACAGCTTTTAGACAAAGAAATTCCGTGCCCTAAATATGCCCATGAAGGAGATGCTGGCCTTGATCTTTGCAGTGTAGTAAATACTACTTTAAAGCCATTTGAAAGAAAGCTTATCCCCACTGGAATAAAGATAGCCCTGCCTGCTGGTTATGCTGGTTTTGTTCAGCCCAGATCTGGATTAGCTATTAATCATGGTATAACACTTTTAAATACCCCAGGGCTAATAGATAGTGGTTATAGAGGGGAAATCAAAGTGATTCTTATAAACCTTGATCCCAAAAATAGTTTTGAAATAAAAAAAGGTGATAAAATATGCCAGCTTGTTATATTAAAGGTTGAAAATGCAACTCTCATTTTTCAAGAGGAGTTAGATAAATCAGATAGGGGAGAGGGGGGATTTGGAAGCACCGGTATCAACAACAGATAGAGATAATAAATAATAATATAAAATTGATATATTTTAAATTAATATATTTTTAATATATTTTAAATATATTTTGTATTATAAGTCTTTGCTCGAATAAGGAAGAAATAGAGAGAATATCTAAATTGTCGGCATTGCCAGCAAAAAAGAAAGAAGCAAAATCAGTAATAATAAGAAAATTATTAAATGAAGGATGGATATTTTACTGACTTAAATTATATAGGACTGTAAAAGCATCTATTGGGAAAATTGCAGAAGAACTCAATCTATTAGCAAATAATGAAGTTATAGATTTGCTTGTGCAGAATTTGGAAGAGAATCTTTAATTCGTTATGACGATTATCTTTCTGGTTTTGAAAATCTTAAAAAACCTTAAATTGATTTTGCAAATTTTTTATAAGAATTTGCAAAATTTTTATAAAAAAATTCTTTTAACTAATTTAAGATAAAATTTCGGATAAAAACCTTTTTTAGATAATTTAAACAAATTATCTAGAGCAAATACTAGAAAGCATTAGAACAAATTATTTGTCGTAATATCTGACGTAATTATCACTAAACATTAAAATAATATTAATACTTATTAATATTATTTTAATTAAGCTTTAGTTCCGATAATATATATTATGTAAACTTGTTTTTATTTTATCAACCAACTAATTTTTTAATATCTCCCCTACTTATTATTATCTGATAAAAATTTCACCTTTTTTGGAATTTGCATATATTGATTTCTAGAATAATTTTTCAATTTGTGAATGTAATTTTTGTGAGTTTGCTGGTCCAATTGGTATTATCAAAAGCCTAAATTTTTCAGATATGAAATTATATTAGGCATCAATAATATTTAATAAAATCTTTAAGGATTATTATATCAAAGTTTTGTTTTTTGGCTATTTCATATAATTTTGAATCAGCTGTAACAAAAGGAATTCCAAGTTCTTCTGATAAAGAAATATAGATGCTGTCATATATAGTGATATTATTGTCTCTTGCAATTTTAAATGATTTTTTGAAAAGATTATTTCCTGTTCCATATATTGATATAGTGTTATATATTTCATTTAAAATAGTATAAACGTCATCATTTGATATCTCTTTTTTACTTTTAAAAAAATTAAGGATTTCGTATATTAATAAATCTGGTGCAACTATAATATCATAGCCTTCTTTGGATTTGTCGTAAAAATAATTTGCCTGTTTTAAGTCTTCTTCATTTTTTTTATAATACCATTTTATAATAACTGATGTATCTATTATAAATTTTCTTTTTCTTACTTCCCTTATTATAAATTCATTTAGTTTTTTCTGTTCTTCAACTAATTTAAAGTAATTTTCCATAAGAATATAGAATATTATTTATCTAAAACGTGATAGTTTTAACTTAATTTTTTAAGAACTTCCTTTTCGGCAGATTCTCTGATTTCTCTTATTTCTTTAACAGGGTCCCAATCTTTAATACCCAAACTCATTATTTTCTCGCTGGTTTTTTTAATACTTTCAAATGCTTTTTTCTTTCTTTCAAAATACTCATCTTCCCATATTGTTTGAAAGTATTTTTCAACAGCATTGATAAAAAACTGGTTTCTTTTTATTTTTTTCTTATCTCTATATTTATCAATTTTTTCTAGCAATTCATCAGGAATTGATAGTAATACTTTTGCCATTGTCCACCTACTCCCCTATTTAAATTTTAAAGTCTTAGTCTAAAATATTTTAAATTTTATTTTTATCTCAATCTAATTAATAATATTATATATTTTTTTATATATTATTTTATATCTAATTATATAAATTTTTTAATATATTTCAAGTATTGTATTTAATAAAACTTATAGGATTAGTATCAAATCTTAATAAAAATTATATTAATGATTTTAGAAAATTATGAGCTCTTCTTATAGGCTCTGGGATTCTATATTTGCTAACCTCTAGCGTAAGTGCAATAGCAGTTTGAAGGCTCATTCTATGTCCCACTGAGATAAATGCAGGATTTACATTATCCTTTGTAACTAATACCGCACCAATTATTTCATCTCTTTCTCTAATATAGGCGAAATTTCCTCTTTTCAAAACTGGTAATTCATACTCACCGCAGAGATTACTTTTTGCACAGCCAATTGAAGGAAGATTTAAAATTAATCCCAGATGAGAAGCAAGACCAAATCTTCTGGGGTGGCAAAATCCATGCCCATCAAAAAAGATAACATCAGGTATGTTTGTTAGACTTTTAAAACAATTTTCTATTGAAGGCCCTTCTCTAAATGCTAAAAAACCAGGCATATAGGGGAAGTCAACTTTTAAAGAACAATATTTTACTTCAATTATTTTCAATTCAGGAAAAGAAAATATAATAACAACACTAACAATAGAGTTTGTATTTTTTATATACCTTGAGTCTACCCCGGCAATTTTTTGGATATTATATAAGTCACCCTTTAAAATTAATTTTTTTGATAGGGTTTCTTGAATGTCTATTGCTTCTTTATACCCTAAATTCCAGGAATGATGATTTAATATATCCATCTATCTGACACATTCTGAAGATCAAATATTCTGGTTAGTTTCGAGTCATAACCAGAGGTAATTAAATATCTTTTTTGAATGAACATTACTTTAAGTATAAATAAAAATATAGAATATTGAAAGCTTACAAGTTATAGGATTATTTTTCAAAAGTCCAATTTTGAATTATGATATAATTTAATGTGGCTACATAAGGCTACATAAATATTTTCTATTAAGTTTTAGAGTAAAATTTAAATAATAATTTGCAAGGAGCAAATAATGATTATAGTTCATGTTCATGCACATATTAAGTCAGATAATGTTGATGCTTTTAAAGAAGCAACCATAGAAAATGCAAGGAATAGCATTAAAGAACCTGGAATTTTGCGATTTGATGTATTACAGCAGGAAGATGATCCAACGCAATTCTTACTTATTGAAGTTTACGAAGATAATAATGCTATTGCACAGCATAAAGAAAGTGCTCATTATGCTAGATGGCGTGATGTAGTGCAATCTGTGATGTCTGAACCTAGAAAAAGCATTAAATATGTAAATATTTTTCCAGGCGACAAATGTTGATATTTATTTCTATAAAATTTTTTCTATAGGATTAAAATCCTGCAAGGCCAAATATCAAATGCTATATTAAAAAATTTAAAATTAAAATTGACTTTCATTTTTTAGGTTGTAGGATATTTAAATAATATTTAGATAGTGGTTTCCAAAAAAATCTTAAATCTTAAAAAAAGAGGTAAAGAGGTATTATATGGAAAACAACAGGAAAATAATATTTTTGATTAGACATGGGAATACCGAATTCAATAAAAAAAATATTTTTAGGGGGCACTACGACGTACCTTTAGATGAGGTCGGAATAAAACAGGCAGAAAAGACTGGTAAATTCCTTAAAGAAATAGATTTTGATATTATTTATTCAAGTCCTTTAAGTAGAGCTTACAAAACTGCAGAAATCATAAAAGAATATCAATCAAAAGATGTAAAAGTTATAAAAGAAGAAGGTTTTACAGATTTGAATTTCGGGGATTGGGAAGGCAAAGGTTATGAGGAAGTAAAATCTCTTTATCCTGAAATTTTTAATTTGTGGCTAAGTAGCCCTTATAAAGCTGCTATTCCTAACGGTGAGATGATGCTTGATGCACAAAGAAGGTCATGGAAAACTTTAAAGAAAATTGTTACCAGTAGCCCAGATTCAGTTATAACAATCGTCACTCACAGAATAATAACAAAGCTTTTAATATCAAAAATGCTAGATATTGGTAAAAGTGGTTTTTGGAAAATCAACCAAGACCCATGTTGCATAAATATTTTTGAATATAATTATGGAACTTTTTTTGTTTCAAAATTAAACTATAATTTTCATATTACTAATTTAAAGAATAGCTTTTTTAAGACAGATTAAATATTTGTACTTAAATCAAAAATTTTATCTATAACTTTTTTAACTTAATTTGAATTTAAATTTTTAAGTTTAAATTTGTTTTATTACTTTAGCAGGAGTTCCCACAGCAAGGCTGTTATCAGGTATGGAATCAAGAACTAAAGAATGAGCACCGATCGTCACATTATCCCCTATTTTTACAGGACCAAGCACAGTAACACCAGTGTATAAGTTAACATTGTTGCCTATTTCAGGGTATCCTGGCTCGCCATGATGAAAAATAGAATGGCCTAATCCACCTAAAACTACATTTGAGAATATGCTTACATTATTGCCAATAAATACTCCCCTACCTATTACTACGCCACTTGGGTGCCAGATTTTACATCCTGAGCCTATTTCTGCACCAGGATCAATTTCTGCTCCATTTAAAAAAAAATTTATTCTGCTTAAAAATTCAGCTAAAAGTCTAAGTTTCCACTTATACAATCTGTGATAAAATCTGTAAAAGATTATAGATTGGACACCAGGCTTTACGAGTAATATTCTAAAAGCACCCCAAATAGTTGGTTTCCCTTTTATAGTACCGTACTGGCTAAATAAATGCTCTATATCTCCTTTTATATTACCCTTTGAATTATCTTCCAAACGAAAGGCCTTTTTACTTTATTTCATAAATTTAAAAAGAAGACTATCGTAATCTTTTTTATAAAATAGTTTGATATTAACGTTAGGATATAATTCTCTAATTTTTCTTATCTTCTTGTTTTTTTTAGTAACAAGACTTTGGTTTAGCGTGGTAAGTTCAATATATAAATCTAACTCAGGCAAATAAAAATCTGGTGTAAAAGATAAGGTTGGTTTACCTTCATCATCAAATTCAAGTGGAAATGTTTTAGGCTCATATTGCCACTTAATGCTATAAAAATCTAGTATTTTAGCAAATTCCTTTTCACTTTCATTTGCAAATATAATCTCATCAGCATTTATTATATTTGATGCTGGAGTGTTATTTTTATTTTTATTCTCTGTGACGCTAAATAATTTTGTATCCCTCATATTGCAAACTACCCTCTATTAAAATTTTATAAAATTTAATAAAATACTTTCGCACAAATATTTTTACAAACATAAACTCTTTAAATTAAAATCTTTGCAATTTTAAATTCAAATAAAATCATACATAAAGTATAAAACAAATTAATCTTCCTTACTTACGGGAACTACTTGATTTTTATTTTCCTTTAAAAATTTTTCTACATCATCTTTCAATTTATTATATATTTTATCTAAGGCAATCCCAAAAACTGCTTGGCCATTATTTATAGTATCTATTATTTCTTTTTCTGAGTAACAAGCGTAAACAGTATTTCCGTCTGAAATTAAAGTAACTTTCAAAAAATCATCATCACCATCACCAGTTAACTCAAGATATTTTTTCGTTTTTCTTACTTTGTGTAAGCTTACCCCAGCATCGAGTAGACTTTTAACGACTTTTAGTTTCAGCAAATCATTAAAACTATACATGCGTCTTGACCCATAACCAATTCCCTGACTTATTGAGGGTTTTAAAAAGTTAGTCCTATCATAATAGTCGAGCTGTTTGTAGGTTAAGCCAGTTATCTTGCAAACATCTTGAGATTTATAATAACCTTTTAAGTTTATTGAATTATCATTAAATGATTGTTCCATAATTTTAAATAATTTAAACTTGCAGATTATATCTACACAAGCTCAAAAACTACTAAAATCTATAATTTCTAATTATTTTTAATTACAATGATATAATTACATTATTGTAATTATATCATTGTAATTCATTTTATTTCAAGTTTAATAATAAATCAACAGTAATTTTAATTATTGTGTTTAAGCGTTACCTAAATATGGTATTGGAGAAAAATAATAAATGTAAAGTATGGGTGTAAAATAAAATGTTTTATGTAATTTAAATTTCAAATATTAAAATCTTCTGGATTTGTATGATCTAGAAAATCTTTAAACTTTTCAACCTCTTCTTCTATCGAAGTAATTAACAGTCCTGCTTCTGTGATAACTTTATTGGTAGTATAAATAGGGGCATTACATCTAACAGCAATAGCTATTGCATCTGATGGTCTAGAATCTATTTCTATTTCCTTTTCTCCCTTATTTAATATTAGTTGGATAATTGCGTAAAAAGTATCATCTTTAATCTCAGAAATAATAATATTTTCAACATGAGCATCTAATTTTTCTAAAATTTTTATTATTAAATCATGAGTCATTGGCCTTGGTGTTTTATAGTGCACCATCTCAAGAGCTATAGCCGAGGCTTCAAAAGCACCTATCCAAATTGGCAAAAATCTATCACCCGTCTCCTCCTTTAAAAGGATTATTGGTTTCTGTGAAGGATATTCCATTCTAACGCCTTCAAGGTTTAGTTTTATTAGGTTTTCTTTTTTTAACTCATCACTCATTTAAAGCTTTTGCCATCCAATACATTTAATATTCAAATAATAAAATAGCATAAAGAAGTAAATAAAATTTTGTTTTCTTATGTTTATTTTACCATATTATTTTTACTATTTTTTATTTTTTTACTTAACTATTTTATTTTAAATTTTGCCATCCTCCCTATTTATCAAGTAAAGATTTAAGTTCTTCTATATCTCTTTTTACTGTATCAATTTTTAATTCATATATAGAACTAAGATTTCTATATTTTTGCCTATAATCAAGTCCATAACCTACTACGTATTTCTCTTCAAGTTTAAAAGCACAATACTTAATTTTAAAATTAACTATCCTTCTTATTTCTCGGTCTAAAAGAGCACAAATTTCTATGCTCTCGGGGTCCCTAGCTCTAAGGCTTCTTATTAAATAGCTAATAGTTAACCCAGTATCAATAATATCTTCAACTATTAAAACATGTTTCCCATAAATATTTTCTTCAAGATCTTTTGTAATTTTTACTATACCTGAGTCAGGAGTATTAATTGCATAAGATGATATGCTCATAAAATCTATAGAAAAAGGAAGATCTATATTCTTAACAAGATCAGATAAAAATATAACTGCTCCTCTTAAAATACATACTACAACAAGTTCTTTACTCTTGTTCTTGTAGTCCTCTGTTATCCTATCCCCAAGTTCTTTAACTTTTTCTTGTATTAAAGTTTCTGGAAATAAGATCTTGCCTAAAATTGGACTTTTGGTTAATTCTTCTAATTTACTCAAATTTCGTAAAATAAAATTATAATTTAAACTTAATAAATGATTCTATCAGTTTCTTGAACCATGCCAATATATGTAGAACCTCTGTTAAAGAGTACTGTATCCCCATTAGAATCCTTAAATTGCATTGGGTCAAATATACTTGTTCTTTCCCAAGTACCCTCGGTAACATTTCCGTCAAAGAAAAAAAGTGCTTTCCCATTACCTGTAGTTCTAACAATCATATGCCCATCAGAATCGCCAGAATTTGCTATATCAGTAACTAATGCAATTATATTATTAAATAATAAAGGTTCATTTGTTTCCCTATCTAAATCTTTATTTTCACCTGTAAATTTTGTGTATTTATTTGTAGATTCTTCATACTCAAAATTGGCAGCAAATGCTTGTACGGAAAAATCTACCTTTACATTACTTACGTCACCTCTATCGTCATTTGTAGCATCAAGTTTAAAATTAAAGGGAGATTGTCCACCCTCAAGTGAATAACCATTTCTCTTAGCAGCATCTTTTAATTTTTGAGTTGAAGAATAAGCATTATGTGGAGCCACTCTTGAGCTATCTCTCCAGGCATCACTACCTTCTGATATATTTGCTTGAATCAAGCTTGCGCCAGTTGTATCTCCTAGTGGTGTTAAAACATCTAAATCCATGTTTTCAATAAGCTTGTAACCTTCAGGATAAGTCCCCCAAAAAACATAAATTGGATCAAACATTCTTGCAAGTTCTGCATAATACTGCCTTGCACTTCTAATAGGTCCAACTATATCAGCATCTTTCGAAGAATAAACCGCGATTAATCTAGTAATTCCACCTTCGTCAACAACTTCTATTAATACATCTGCTTTATTTAACCCTGATTGTGGTCTTGCTTCGGTATGGTTATTTATCATTATTGCTAAAGGTCTTAAGTTAAGAACCTCATCTGAAATTCCAAAACCTGTTAAGATATTTATATTACCTGTTATTTGTTTTTCAGATATTTGCTTTTCAGTAGTTTCAGTTGGCTGAACCTGAGTTGTAGTTTCTTTTTCGACTCCAATTTTTGTTTCAGAAGTTTCTGCACCTCCAGCACAACCTGAAAGTGCTACAAAAAAAACAACTAAAATTAGTAAAATAAACACTAGTGGTATTTTTGCTACCTTTGTTCTTTTTAGAGACAATTTATAGTACCTCCATCTGTTTCTGAATGATTTTAAAAAATAACCAGATTTCATTCCTTATATAAGTTTCTAAACATTATAAATGTAAAAACTCAAAAAATAAAATGATATTATGATTAAAATAGTATTTATATTTCGTGGGAAATTAAATTTATTTCATCAATTTTTTCTTCATTTATATATATATATAAAGTCCCATATTTTTTATTTGGATATAAAGGAAGGCCGATATCGTCGATACAATAATTATAGTAAATAGCATCATCAGCAATGTTAACGAATGAGTTTACATCGTTCTGAGGGTATAAAAATAAATTAACATTCGAACTATCATTTTTCAAAGACACTTTTACAAAATATCTTCCTGAGTCGACTATCTTCTTATATTTAAAGTTTTCATATACCCAATTAATCAATCTTAAAGAATCATAATCCCTGCCACAAGAGCTACTGTTTAAAACAACACAAAGTAATTCCAAGTCATTTTTTATTGAATAAGTGATTAAACAAAAGCCTGCATTACTCGTATATCCTGTCTTTATTCCCTTTATAAAATTATTTTCAAGTAAAACATTAGTATTTTGGATTTTTATTTCTTTTTTGTTTATAAATATTTTTGTTTCCTTTGTAGAAACTAATTCTCTAAATTTTTGGTTCTTCATACAATATTTTGCTATTTTAACCAAATCTCTTGCAGTTGTTTTGTGCCCAGGAGAAGCATCATCAAGTCCGTTTGTATTTTCAAAATTAGTATTTAATACACCTATCTCTTTTGCTTTTTCATTCATTAATTTTACAAAATTATTTACATCTCCAGAAATATATTCAGCAAGTGCTATGGTGGCATTATTATTTGAAGTTATAAGCGCAAGCTTTAACAAGTCTTCTAAAGTTATTTTGTCTCCCTTTTTTAAATAAACACTTGAGTAATTTCTTCCTGCTGCATTTTTTGATATACTAACAACTTTGCTTAAATCTTTAACATCTTCTAAAGTAATTATAGCTGTCATAATTTTTGTAATACTTGCAGGATACATAGGTATATCAGCATTTTTTTCCCAAAAAACTTTGTCTGAATTCAAATCACAAATTATTGCTGACTCAGCAACAGTATCGATATTTTCTTTAGGAATTAATCTTTTAAGAGAATTAGCATATAAAGGGCTAAAACTTGCAAATTGGCAAAATAAAAAGATAGAAATAACCAAAGATGCTATAAATATAATTAAGATAGGCTGCTTTTTAGATTTAGTTTTTAATGACGTAAATGACGAGCTGTTATTAATTTTATCTTCGAAAATATTATAGCAATTAGGTTGTTTATGCTTGTTGTGAATCTGATTATTAAAATTACTAGTATTTTTTATTTTTGAAGCGTATATCTTTTTTAAGATCATTTATATTTCTCTAGAAAAAGTTTATCTTCTCTTCTTAAGATCAGATGTCTAAAATTAGATAAAAGTATTTCAATATCTTGAACTATCTCCTCCGCTTTCTTATATGCTTCACTGCTTCCTGACATTAATATTGGAAGAACGATTTGCTGAATAAAAGAAGATTCTCTAATTGAAAAATTTTCAAAAAATTTAAGATTTTTTGGCTGAATCCCATATTTTGAAAGTTCTTTTATTATTTTAATTAACTCTAATTCAGAACTTCTGATTTTTCTCATACCGTTTATTTCTTTAACATTAACAATATTTTCTTCAATTAATTCATTAAAATAACTTACATCAAAATCCAGTTTTTTTATTATGCTCTCTATGTCTATGTATGTATCTCCTGAAGTTTCATCACTGTCTTCGATCGAATCAAAATTTAACTGTTTAGTAATATCATTATTTTTAAAACCCAGTTGAAAGTCAATAGAACTTATTTTTTCTTTAATTATTCTTAATGGTAGATAATATTCTTTTTGCATTTTTAAAATAAACTCAAGCCTTCTGATATCTTCTTTATCATAAACTCTATAATTACTTTTAGTTCTTTTAGGCTCAAGCAAACCTTCTGATTCAAGGAATCTTATTTTACTTGCGGAAATATCAGGATAATGTTTTTTAAATTTCTTAACAACCTCATTAATAGTGACGAGAGTTTTTTTTGCTTTCATTTAAATATCATTTTTTTATTTTATTTAAATAAAAAAATAAAATATATACTTTCCTATTTGTATTCTATCTCCATTTTCTAGTATTTTTTCATCCAATAATTTACCGTTAATATAAATACCATTAAGGCTACCTTGATCAGTTATCTTAAAAGCATTATTTATTTTTTCTATCTTTGCATGTTTTCTTGAAACAGTAATATCCTCTAAAAAAATATCTGAATTTAGCTCCCTACCGATATTAAAGTCATCTTTATTGATTAAAAAAACTTCTCCAATATTGGGACCTTTTAATACAACTAACCCAACACTTCCAGTAGGAACTCCTTCTATGGCTTTAATTATTTCCTCGCTTAATTCTTCTTTAATTTCAATCTTTTGCTCGCCAATAGATTCAGTCTTAGATTTAACTTGCTTCTTTAAATTTTCAATGTCACCGGATGTTTCTTTTTGGTAGTTTTTATCTTCCATTATATTAAAAGTATAAAATAATTTAGTTTATCAAGCTTCCAATTATTTGCTTAATATAGTCCTTAAAATTATAAAAAAAGTTTTTATCCCTTGATTCTATATAACATCTTATTAAGGGTTCGGTACCAGATGCCCTAATAAGTACCCAGGATTTATTTTCTAAAATTAATTTTACACCATCTTTTGTTAAAATTTCACTTATTTTTATATTATTAATCTTTTTATTTTTAAAATCAGCAAAATAATTAATGATAAGAGGAATTTTCTTTCTTGGAACTTTAATATCTAGTCTTTCATTATAGAAATATCCGAATTCTTTATAAATATTATCTAAGTATTCAGACAGACTTATATTGTTCATATTTTTTTTCAAAAAACTTTGAATCTCTAAAATTAGCAAGTCTGCAATTATACCGTCTTTCTCTGGAATATGGCCATAGATGCTAAGACCGCCACTTTCCTCTCCACCAATAATAACATTATTTTTTATCATTTCTTGGGCGATATATTTAAAGCCAACAGGGGTTTCAATTAACTTTAAATTAAATTTTTTACAAATTTCATCTATGAGATGAGTAGTGGCAATAGTTCTAACAGCCTCAAAACCATCATAGTTTAAATTTGAATTTGTGCAAAGATAATAAAGTATTAATGATATTGTGTTATTTGGACTAATAAAAATTCCCCTTGAATCTATAACACCAAATCTGTCAGCATCTCCATCTAAAGCAACACCGATATCATATTTATTGCTAAGAACAAAATCTTTTAGTTCTTCTAAATTATGCTCTGATGGGTCGGGTAATTTACCGCCAAATAATACATCTCTATAATTGTTAAATATTTTTGCTTTAAGTTTTAATTCTTCCTGAAGTATTTCAGACATGATTTTACTTCCCGCTCCATACATAGTATCTGCTGCTATTTTCAAGTTTGATTTTTTTATTAAATCTGTATTTACAAGTTTAAATAACTGTTTTTTGTATTTTGAAAAATTAGAAATATAATTAATATTATTTAAAAAATTATCATAATTTATTAAGTCTGGTCTCTCTCTTTCATTACTTATGTAAAAGTAAAGATTATTTTCTATTTCTTTTGTAATTTTGTCGTCTGCGGGACCACCATAACTTGGAATGAATTTAATTCCGTTATATTTAGGCGGATTATGGCTTGCAGTTATCATTACAGCTCCATCAAGTTTCAAATCAGTGACCATGAATGCTGTGACAGGGGTTGGTATTGACCCGTCTGAAATATAAATTTTTATTCCCATGCTTGAGAGTGCATGTCCGGCTTGCATGGCAAAATCTTCAGAGAGGAAACGGTTATCATAGCCAATGAATATCCCATTACATGTTATAGCTTTATCAAGTACGTATTTTCCTATCGAAAATGCTGCAAGCCGTACATTTTCAAAGTTAAAGTTATCTGCTATGATGTCTCTCCAGCCGTCAGTTCCAAATCTTATTTTTTCCATCTTTTAACTAAATTTTGACCCCTTTTTCTTTTAGCTTTCTATTAATTTTTCACAAATCTTTATTTCCTCTTTTGCTACACTCCGTCCTTTCGAATCCCCTGTTCAAATATGTCACTGGCATATTTGAACCCCAACTATAGTCAAACTTATACTTTTATAGCTATGGTCGGGGCGAGAGGATTCGGTCTTTCGTCTCGCTTTTCAAGCTCGCTGCAGAGCCGCGGACTCATTTCGCTTCGCTTATCGCTCACGTCCGTTCGCTTTACGCTTTGCTTCACTCCGTCCTTTCGAATCCCCTGTTCAAATATGTCACTGGCATATTTGAACCCCAACTATAGTCAAACTTATACTTTTATAGCTATGGTCGGGGCGAGAGGATTCGAACCTCCGACCCCCAGTACCCCATACTGGTGCGCTAAACCAAACTGCGCCACGCCCCGTTGAAAAATATAGCTCTTTTCTATAATGAATCTCTTATATATTAGCCTTATCTTGATTGACTTAATCTTAATTCGTATGAAAAATTATACTCTTACAAAATTATAAAATGACTAGTTTTTACTATATAATTCAGCTTAAAATTTAATAAGCTCATAAAAAATATTAACATAAATATATGTAAAGTTAACTAAAAATTATAAAAATAAGTTATTATTCTGACTTAAATTTTCTTGTCATTAATGATTTTACGGAATCTAAAACGTTTGTATCGTTGTAAATAATATTATAAACACATTCTGTGATAGGTAATTCTAAATCAAATTTTAGTGACATTTCATAAACTGCTTTTGTAGTATCTATACCTTCAGCAATCATATACATTGATTTTATTATATTATCTATTTTTTCTCCTTTGGCAAGCCTTTCACCTACATACCTATTTCTACTGCAAGGGCTTATGCAAGTGGTAATCAAGTCCCCCATTCCGGCAATTCCTGAAAATGTCTTTGGTTTTGCACCAAATTTAACTCCAAATTTTGTAAGCTCATATAACCCTCTAGTTATAAGCGAAGCTTTTGAATTAGAACCAAAACCAAGGCCATCGGAAATGCCGGTAGCAATAGCTATTATATTTTTTAATGCCCCGCATAATTCAACTCCAACTAGGTCATCATTTGTGTAGACTCTAAAATAATCAGTGGAAAATACTTCTTGAAGCAGTCTATTAACTTTGATATTTTTTGAGGCAATAGTAGAAACACTTGGTAGTTTTTTTATTATTTCAGAGGAAATATTGGGACCAGATAAGACTGCTATTTTTTTGTTTATATTATTAGGTAATACTTCGCTTAGGATTTGAGAGATTCTTAAATTTGTAACTATTTCAATGCCTTTTGCAACATTTACTATCGAAACCACTTTTGAGGAATGTTCCTCTAAAAAATTGCATAGATTAGTTGCAACATTTCTAACATATTGAGTAGGAACTGCAAAAATAATTATTTCAGGTTTATAACTTCCATCAAAATTTCTTATGTCGTGAGTCCCAAAAGCACAGACATTTATGGGTAAAATTAGATCACCTGTGTATTTACTATTCTTGTGTGAATTATTGATATCTTCTATCACACTTTGCTCAATGGACCAAATTTTGATATTGTATCCTTTCTGAGAAAGAATGTAAGAAAGAGCTGTCCCCCAACTTCCTGCACCAATAACTAAGATATCTTTAATATTTTGGTTTTCGTTCATTTATTTTAATTTAAGTCTTCTTTATTTATATTTTCTTGTTTCTTTATGTTCTTGCTAAGATAAGAATTATCCAGCAAATTAATAAGCAAAAAATCAATATTTAAATTTAAATTTCAATGGGGTTCCTAAAAACCCAAAATTATCCCTAATAGTTTTTTCAATATAATTTTTTACATTTGTTTTTCGTGAAATATCCATATTTGAAAATACTATAAAATAAGGCGGATTAGTGCCAATCTGTTTTATAAATTTTAATTTATATTTTTTTCTATTGATGTAAATAGGACTTGAAATTTCTTTTTCTTTAAAAATATTCATTAATTTATTTTCCGCAATTAGTTTATTTCTTTCATCTAAAATAATATCTACATATTTAAATATATTATCCAAACCTACTTTTTTTAAGGCACTTATTTTTACAAAAGGTATAAACTCTGCAAAACTTAATTTTTTATCTAACTCATTTATATTATTTTTCATTATTTCATCGCTAGAAATATCTATTTTAGTAAAAACAACAACCACGCTTGTCCCATTTTTAAGGCATGTGTTAATAATATTTATATCTTGTCTGGATGTTTCCAGCGTACTGTCTATCAAAACTAAGCCTATATCTGAGCTTTCAATTGCTCTTATTGTCCTTAATTTACTATAATATTCAAGATCTTCCTCATTTATTTTATTCTTTTTTAAACCAGCAGTATCAATAAACTTATAGTTTTTACTTTTATAATTAATAATACTATCAATAGTATCTCTAGTAGTTCCTTCTTTTTCATCGATAATAACCCTATCTGTATTCATTAAGGCATTAAATAACGTTGACTTTCCAGAATTTGGCCTACCAAGTATTGAGATACTAGGTATGTTATCCAAAACCTTATTTTCATTAATTTCAGGCGGTTCAAACTCTAAATTATTTACTACTTCATCCAATAAATCGCCTATGTTCATCCCGTGTATAGCTGAAATTTTTATAGGATAATCTAATCCCAGTTTTAAATAATCTTCTATGTAATAGTTACCCTTGCTATCATCATATTTATTTCCTGCGAAAATAATCTTTTTTTTAGACTTTCTTAAAATGGATAAAATCTCTTCATCAGCAACAGAGAGTGGTTCCCTCAAATTAACTAAAAATATTATTAAATCTGACTCGTCAATGGCTTTTCTTGCTTGAATTAGTATTTGCAATGACAACTTGTCAACTGGTTTAAAATCCATACCACCTGTATCCATTATATAGAAAGTTTTACCTCGCCATTCAGCTTTATAATATTTCCTGTCACGTGTTATCATAGGAGCCTCATGTACAATGGCTTCCCTACTCATGCAAACTCTGTTTACCAGAGTAGACTTTCCTATATTTGGTTTTCCAATAATAGATACTACAGGAATGCCATCTTTCATATATCTAATAACTCCTTTGCAAGAGCCTTTCCATTATTTTGTACAAATTTTATTTTTGATGAAAAACTCTTAAAATCTTTTTGGTTTTTATTATCTAAAGTCAAATTATCCTTACTAAATATTAAACTAGGAATTAATATTTTATCATATATTGTTAGTTCGTTCTTCTTAATTTCATTTTGAAAAAAATTTTGGTAGTCACTGTATGTTAAAAGCCCTGTAACTTTTACATTCCCACCTAAAAAAACATTTTTAACTGGTATAACATTAAAGTTAATATTTAGATTTAAGTTTAAGTTTTTTGTTAATAATTCTATATTATTTATCAGATTTCTTAAAAAAGTATAAGAATACTCAGAAGTAAGAACCAAGATGTTTTTATTTTTAGGGAATAATTCCGCCTTGATATGAAAATTATATGAATTTAGGTAATCATTAAAGTCTCTTCTAAAATCAACACACAAACCTATCCCATTTTCTATTTGTGGAAAATCACCGTAATAAACTTCATTTGGAAATGGCAAATCAGCCATAATAAAAAATTCATCAGCTAGATAAATATTTTTAAAAGAACTATTTACTTTATAACTTTCAACTAAATTTATTAATTTTAAAGATTTCTCTTTATCAAAAGGGATTAGCAATTCACATTTATTATATTTGGTGATACCAACTGGCACAACTCCAATTGAAATTATATTTTTTAGATTGCGTATTAAATAATTGAAAGTATTTATCAGGTCTTCTCCATCATTTATTCCAGGACAAACAACTATCTGTATGTTAGTTCTTATTCTAAAGTCATCAAGTTTTTCTAGTATTTCAAGCGATTTTTTATGTTTTTTCGTCCCAAATAATTTTTCTCTTACTGTGTTGTTTGCGCTATGAAATGAAATATAAAGTGGCGATAATTCATATTTAATAATATTGTCTAAATCATAATTGGTTATATTTGTTAAAGTGATAAAGTTTCCATGTTTAAATGATTCTATATAATCATCATCTTTTAAGTATAAAGATTCCCTTAAGTTTGGTGGTAATTGTTCTATAAAGCAAAAAATACACCTGTTATTGCATTTTCTTATTGGTTTTTTATTAATATTAATCATTTAACGACACTATAAAATCTTTAACTTTTATCAATTCTTCATATGGGGTAGATGCTCCACTATAAATGCCAACTTTTTTTGCATTTAAAAACCAGTCTTTTTGAATCTCGCTTATGTCTTCAATATGGTAGGTATTCTTAAGGATATTTTTAGCTGTGTAAGCTAGGTGGCTTGTATTAGCACTTTTTTTCCCTCCAACTACAATCATAACATCAACTGCAGCAGCAATCTTTTTTATCTCATTTTGTCTTAAAATAGTTGTATTACAAATTGTATTTTTAATAAATAATTCTTCTTTAAATTTTTCTGTTGCAAATTTAGCTATCTCATTAAAGTTATCAATAGTTTGGGTAGTTTGGGCTATTATGGCTAACTTTTTCTTAACCCCAATTTTTTTAAGTTCATCTTTGCTCTCAACTACTATAAATTCACTAAATTCTTTCCCAATAATATTACCAACAATCCCCTGTACTTCAGGATGATTTTTATCACCTACTATTACTAAAAAGAATTCTTTACTACTAAGCTTCTCTGCTGACTTTTGAACCTTCAAAACAAAAGGACAAGTTGTATCAATTAACTTTATTTTTTTATCTAAAAAGTCCTTTTTCTTCTTACTGGAAATACCATGGGATCTTATTACTACAATGTCATTGCTTGTAAGATATTTTGAATTTTCAGCTACAAGTACACCTTTATCACTATAATGTTTAACGACATTTGGGTTATGAATAATTTCTCCAAATGTATAAATGTTTTTCCCTTTTTCTGATTTTTTGTTCTTCTCGATAACTTCATCTAGCATTTTTATTGCTCTTTTAACCCCTGGGCAATAACCTGAGTGTTTACCTATAATTATTTCCATATTATAAATATTAGTAAGTTATTGATTAATTTTATTTTCTTAAAGTTATGTTTTAAAAATTATTAATCTTTGAATAGAGATTTTCTAAATCTTCTGATAATTTTTTAGCTATTATGTTTATAGATTCTTTTTTAGGATATTTATTTATTATTTCTTCAGGATAAATCGGATCACCAAATATAATTTTCTTCTTAGGAGAAAATAATTTTCTTTTTTCACGTGAAACCTTTTTTGCACTTTTTATACTAGCTAAAGCTACTGGAAGTATTGGAGCTTTAGTTAGATAAGCAATTAATGCTGCTCCTTTATGTACTTCTCCTATTTCTCCCTCTACCGACCTCGTTCCTTCTGGGAAAATTCCTAATATATTCCCATTTTTCACAATCTCTACGGCAGTATTTATAGCTTTTCTATCAATCCCTGACCTATTAACTGGAAATGCATTAAAAAATTCTATTATTAATCTAAACAAGGTCTTTTCAAATAATTCAGTTTTGGCCATGAAATTTATGGGCCTTGGTGTATAATCGCATAAAATAATAGGGTCAATGGCACTTATATGATTTGAACACAAAATTAACCCTCCATCTACAAAAGATTTTTCGCGATTAATAACTTCAATTCTATAAGCTATTTTAAAAAAAATATTAACAATAAATTGTAAGAATTTATAAAAAAATAAAAACCCCTTTGATCTTTTTAACTTAGCCATATTCTAAAATATAAAATAATATAAAGTTTCTTAATAATTTGCTTAGACTTTGATGATAACTGCTTATTTAGAATTTAATTTCTTTAAATAAATGCTTTTTATTTTATCAAAAACCTCTTGAATGCTCATGAAAGTAGTGTCAATTACAACAGCTCCTTCTGGGATAATTAAGGGGCTATCTTCTCTGCTGCTGTCTATTTTATCTCTATTTTGAATTTCACCTTTTATCTGTTCCTTTGTTAATTGCAATTGCTGATTATGAGTTTGTAGTTGCTTTTCTCTCCTATTAACCCTTTCATCAATACTAGCAGTTAAAAAAATTTTGCATACAGCATCAGGACAAACTACACTTCCAGTATCCCTTCCTTCCAATACAGATGCATGCTTGTAAGCTAAGTTTCTTTGAAAGTTTACAAGATATCTTCTAATTTTTGATAGTTTTGAAACAATTGAAACAGCATTTCCTACTTCCTTACTTCTAATTTCTAAAGTTATATCTCTATCATTTAAAAAAACTTTAGTATACTTATTTAAATCAGAAACTTTGTTATCAAATTTAAAATTTACTTTCCTGGCTTTTTCAAGGATAGAATCCTCATCATTTAAATCAATACCATTCTCTAAAGCAAGTAATGTAAGAGCTCTATACATGGCTCCTGTGTCTATATAAACCATACCTAGTTCCCTAGCAAGCATTTTCGCAATTGTGCTTTTGCCACTTCCAGCAGGCCCATCTATTGTAATAATATTAGTATTCTTATTAATATTCTTTTTCATCCTTAGCTAATAAAGAAAATAATTTTTCCTCAAAATTTGGAAAAGAGGTTTCTATGCAATCGGTATTATCTATGGTTATTTTGTTTTGACTTTTTAGGGCTAATATTGATAAAGACATAGCAATACGATGATCATTATAACTTTCAAGTTTGGCAGACTTTAAATCATAGTTTTTATTTCCATGAATTATCAATCCATCTTCTAGTTCTTCAATAAGTATTCCTAATTTTTTAAATTCATTCGAGATAGCTCGTAACCTATCTGATTCCTTAATCCTTAATTCACTGGCTCCCTTAATTATTGAAGTGCCTTCAGCAAAAACAGCTGCTACACTTAAAATTGGTATTTCATCAATAATATTAGGAACATGTTTACTTTCAATATTTATTGACTTTAAATTACTTGAATAAACCTTTATATCAGCAATTTCTTCATTATTTTTTACTCTTTTGTTTTTTATTTCAAATTTTGCTCCCATTTTTTTTAAAATCTTTAACAAATAAGTTCTTGTGGGATTAATTCCTACGTTTTTTATCTCAACTATTGAATTATTAAGTATTAATCCTGCCACTATAAAATATGCAGCAGATGAAAAATCTCCAGGAATATAAATATCCTTTCCGACTAAATTTGAAGGCCAGATTTTTGTTCTTCTTCCATCATATTCTATTTTCGCACCAAAATATTCAAGCATTCTTTCAGTATGGTCTCTTGACACCAAAGGTTGCAATATCTCTGTAGGACCCTTTGCAAATAAAGCTGCTATTGAAAGACATGACTTTACCTGGGCACTCGATATATTTATCTCAAAATTCGCTCCTTTTAATGATGGTCCAATGCCAAAAATAACAATAGGAGCTTTTGTATTTTCACTTCTTCCAAAAATTTTTGCTCCCATGATAGTCAGTGGCTTGATTATTCTATCCATAGGCCTATTATTGATAGAGCTATCTCCTGAAAGAATTGACATAAAATTGCAGGCACATAAAAAACCGCTAAACAATCTTATTGTAGTACCAGAGTTACTAACGTACAAAATGTCATCTGGTTCTTTAAATCCATTGATGGTACAACCTTTTATTTTTAGATGATGATTTGAAAGTTCAAATCCTAGCCCTAATTTTCTCATTACATTCAGTGAGCTTAGACAATCTTCAGCTAAAAGAAAATTATCAATATTAACTTCATCATTTGTTAACGCAGCAAGAATTATACTTCTATGAGAAATAGACTTATCGCCCGGTACTTCACAAACCCCATTAATTTGATAAGGGCCTAAAAATTCTAACATTTATTACTTCTCTTCTTCTACCACTTTTTTAACACTTACTTCAAAGCCTAACTTTTCAATAGCTTTCTTTGAAATTTCTCCTGCATTCTCCCCATGTACAAGAATTTTTAATATTCCACTTCCAAGGATTTCTGTTGAATGAAAAATGGAAATATCTTCAATATTAATGCCAGCTGAACTAATTGCAACTGTTATGTCACTTAATACACCTTTTACGTCTGGCATACAAACTCTTACTTCATAAAGTTTAGATATATCTTTGTCAATGTATTTCGGCAAATTTAACCTTGCTTCTTTTGCCTGATGATAATGCTTTTTGATATATTCTTCATCATTATTGACTAAACTTTCCTTAAATTTATTTAAATATGATACATAATCATTTATGGAATTAATTATTTCTTCCTTATTTTCAAAACTAATGTCAAGCCACATTTTTGTATTTGAAGCTGCTATTCTTGTCATATCTCTGAACCCACCTGCGCAAAGCTTAAATAAATTATTAAGCTCTTTTTGTTTATCATCAACTAGTGCAACTAGGTTAGTTGAAAGTATATGAGGCAAGTGGCTAATTAAAGATACTATTTTATCATGTTCTTTAGGAGAAATAGTAATAACTTTAGCACCAATTTTTGTAAATAAATTATGTAAAGTGATAAGTGCTTGAGAGTTTGTATTATCTGTGGGAGTTAAAATATAAAATGTGTTAATAAACAAATCGCTCCTAGCACTTAGTACTCCCTCATTCTCAGAGCCAGCCATTGGGTGACCACCAATAAAAATAACATTCTGAGGCAGAATTTGGTTCATATTTTTCACAATATTATTTTTTGCACTTCCCACATCAGTTATAATTGCTCCACTTTTAAGGCTGTCTTTTATTTTAAGAGATACATCAGTTATTAACCTAACTGGGGTTGCAATTATTACTAAATCCGCATCTCTAACAGAATCCTCGTAACTAATTGCTGCTTTATCAATTATTTTTCTATAAATAGCAATATTCATCGCTTCAGGGTCTTTATCATACCCAGTAATAAAGAAGCCATTTTTTAAATTTTTTAAAGATAATGCTAAGGAACCACCAATTAATCCTAAACCAATAACTGTTATATTTTTTATATTTATATTTTCCATAAAATATTCTTCTAGTCTTTGTTTTTAAAGAAATTATTTATAAGTTATAAATTATAAAATTAATTTTAAGAAAATAAAAATCTATTAAATTTAGAAACCCTTACAAGCATCTAAAATTCTGTGATAAAGATAAATTATTTGGCTAGGATACAGTTACTTTAAGAAAACACTCAAAGCTTTCCCCCAGTAAGGTAAAGCTTGCTTAAAGTTTTAAGGCTTCGCTCTCCTCTTAAAAGATGAACCATGCCCGCTTCGCCTTCAAATGGTTTTCTTAAGTAACTCATCCTAGCCCTTAAAGTTTTGTTTTTATTGCTATCGCAGAATTTTAGATGCTTGTAAATCCCCAAGATAAATTAATTTAAGCTCACTCTTGTCTAGTTTTCTATAGCCGCCTTCTTTTAAATCTTTTAATTTAAAATCACCAATTTTAACTCTCTTTAAATCAATTACTTTAAAGCCCAAATTTTTAAATAGTGTTCTTAAAACTCTTTTTCTTCCTTCAAAAATAGTTATAATAATTTTATTTTTTTTAAATGGGATATTTTCTTTTGTTACATTTGCAACTTTTAATTTTACATTATCTATATAAACCCCATCTCTTATTTTATCAAGCACCTTTTCATTAATCTCTCCATCTAAAATAATTTCATATGTTTTAGGGATTTCAAACTTAGGATGTGTCAATTTATAAGCAAAATCACCATCATTTGTTAAAAACATTAAGCCTCTTGAATCATAATCAAGTCTTCCTACAGGGTATAGTCTTTCGTTTTTATCTTTTCTATCCAGAATATCTAAAATAGTTTTTCTATTAAAATTATCTTTAACTGTGCATAAAAATCCAGGAGGTTTGTTTAAAACATAATATACTTTTTCTTCAAGCTTAACCACTTCACCGTTATATTTTACAATATCTAGCTCTGGATTAACCTTAAAGCTCAAATCTTTTATAACCTTGTCATTAACTGAAATTTTACCTTGCAGTATTAATTCTTCACTTTTTCTTCTTGAAGCAACACCAGCGTTTGATAAATATCTAGCGATTCTTATGAGCTGCATCAGTGTTCCTCTAAATTTAGTTTTGGGAGGTCATCGAGACTATTTATCCCGAGTATTTCTAAAAACTTTGTAGTTGTTTTATAAATAATTGGATTTCCTGGGATTTTTAATCTCCCAGCTTCTTTTATGAGTCCTTTACTAACAAGGTTGATAACTATACTGTCGGTTTTAACCCCTCTTATTTCTGAGATTTGAGACCTTGTTATAGGCTGCTTGTAAGCAATTATTGCCAGTGTTTCTAAAGCTGCTTGAGTGATACGAACTTTTTGGGTGGTGCTAACAAAATGTTTTAAAATATCATTTAATGCTGGGTTAGAATACATGCGATAACCATTCCCGCTTTTTCTGATGATAAATCCCCTATTTGTTTCTAGATATTCATTTGATAATTCTTCAATGGTTTTTATTATGACTTTTTTGTCTTCTTTTAAAATCAAAGAAATATCCGAAACTTTCACTGGGGTGTCGGATATAAATAATATCCCTTCTATGCAAGTTTTTATAGAAGGCTTCTCGTTTATTAAACTATCATATAACTCAAATGCTGAAAATTTTTCTTGATTTCTTTTCATTCTTATAAACTAAACATTTTTTTTAAGACTTTATTAAACTTGCTTATTGTCCAACTTCTTGATTAATATATCTCCAAAAACTTCAAACTGCTCGATATCTATTATTTCATTTTTATAAAGTTCCAAAATTGATAAAAATGAAATAACAATATCCATAACATCAAGATAGCCATCTGTAATCTCTTTAAATGTAAGGGAGCTTTTCATTCGTAGGGCTTCTTTAATCCTGTTTATTTCTTGGAAGATAGTCTTATTTATTTTATTGTTATAAAGTTCTAAAATATTAGACTTTTCCTCTTTAGATGTTAAAAGCTTTGAAGCAATTTCATTTAATTCAACTAACTTAATATTTCTAAAAGCATCAGGAAGAAACTCTAAAAACTTATCTTCGATAGGAGCCTCTCTTACAAAGTAAATACTTTCTTTTTCAATTAAATCAGAAAGAAAATCACCAACTCCCTTAAAAATTTTATATTCTTGTTCTCTTAGCTTTATCAAATTCTGATTTTCACTCAGGGATTCTTCATTTTTTTCACTGTTATTTGAAGGTATTAAAGATTTTGATTTTAGATTTAATAAAATGGACGCTATATACAAAAAACTTGATAATTCTTCTAAAATATTTTCTTTATTTGTCTTTATATATTTTACAAAATCATCAATTATATCCTTTACTTTTATATCATAAATATTTTTCTTTTTTTTTAAAATAAGATCTAAAAGGGTATTTAAAGGACCACTAAAATCTCCAAAACAGACCGTAAAGTTTGATTCCAAACCTATTTCATACACGTTATTAATTAAACTAGTCAATTCCTATTTTTTCCCTTATCTTTTTTATATTTTTTGAGGCTACTTCCCTTACAAAATTCTTTCCTTTTTCAAGAACATTATAAATATAATCACTGTTTTCCAGCAACTGAGCTCTTTTTTCTTGGAAGTCCTTAAGCGAAATATAAATTATTTCTGCAATTTCATCTTTGCACTTTATACATCCTATCTCCCCGTTTTTACATCTACTTTCAATATAACTTATATCATTATCTTTATAAATCTTATAAAAAGAAAATACATTACAAACTTCTGGGTGGCCAGGATCAGTTGGATGAATTCTTTGCGGGTCTGTTATCATTTGTCTTATTTTTGTTTTAATAGTTTTGTAATCATCTGAAAGAAAAATAGCATTTCCATAACTTTTTGACATTTTTCTGCCATCTGTTCCAACAACCCTTGTAACTGTTGAGAGAAGCTCTTTTGGTTCTTTAAAGTAGTTACCATATAAGCTATTGAATCTTCTTGCAATTTCTCTTGTTAGCTCAAGATGGGGTAATTGATCTTCTCCAACTGGTACAAAGTCAGCGTTTACTATAAGTATATCAGCAGCCATTAAGACAGGGTAACTTAAAAAACCAAGTGTTGAAATGTCTTTAGATTTTAATTCTTTAACCTGTTCCTTATATGTTGGGCATCTTTCTAGCCATGAAAGAGGAGTTATCATTGAAAAATAGAGTGTTAATTCTGCAATTTCTGGTATATCTGATTGTCTATAAAGATGGGTTATTTCGGGATCAATACCTAATGCGATTAAGTCAACAAGGCATTCTAATAAATTATCTTTTATATTTTGAGGATTTTGGTATTCAGTGGAAAGTGCATGCCAGTCTACTAGAAAAAAGTAGTTCTCATAATCTTTTTGATGCTTTATCATATTTAGTATATTCCCATGAAGATGCCCTAGATGGAGTTTGCCTGTTGGCCTAAAACCAGTAAGCATTATTTGATTTTTTTGCATCTAACTATTCCAATCTTTAAAGTTTTAGAATTATTTAAATATTTTAAAGATATTTTAAAAAGCTTATGTGTAAATAAATAACTTAAATTATCATTTTAACAACATTGTATTAAATAAGAAATCGCCACCAAAATCCAAGATTTAAAAATAAAAAATTAACCAAAGGGTATATAAAAGACCAAAAAATTCCTCCTCCTAAAAGCAATAATATAAAGATTATAAAGAAACCTATTCTACCTATGCTTAAGTATTTATACATTGCGCTCTCGGGTAGAAAAGATGCTACAATTTTAGACCCATCAAGAGGAGGAATAGGAATAAAATTAAAAACTGCTAAAAATATGTTTATAATTATAGCATATAAGAATATCATGGATATTACCCTAAAAAAACTTAAATTTGCTTGACTTAAACTAAGGTTTCCAATTAAATCTTGAAAATCTTGAATATCACGAATACCAAGTTTTAGATTTAAAACCACAGATGCAGGAATTCTTAAGATTAAAGAATAAATAAAAAGTATAAATCCATATAAAGAACCAAGTAAAAATGCTATAACTAAATTTATCCCAGGTCCAGCTAAAGAGGTATTTCTTAAGCCTTTTTTAAAGTTTCGAAAATAAAGAGGATTTACTGGAACAGGTTTTGCATAAGCAAAAATTATGTTTGATCTAAGTAAGATTAATAATAGAGGCATTATAA
>Ga0255346_1001087_pt1 | contig 40194 bp, 26 predicted proteins | sample wastewater_treat_FD_194410 | JGI IMG/M metagenome (GOLD analysis project Ga0255346, IMG submission 194410) | Wastewater microbial communities from Lulu Island WWTP, Vancouver, Canada - plant22 | ecosystem: Engineered > WWTP > Wastewater > Unclassified | place: Canada: Vancouver, British Columbia...
GATGGATTACCACTACCGACAAAAAGCAAATGCAAACTTGGGTCATTTATCCGCCGGATTTTGATCCTGCAAAAAAATATCCTGCTTTACTTTTTTGCGAAGGCGGTCCTCAGTCCACTGTGAGCCAATTTTGGTCGTACCGCTGGAATTTCCAGCTTATGGCTGCCAATGGCTACATTATAGTTGCTCCTAATCGCAGAGGCGTTCCAGGCTTCGGTAAAGCTTGGCTCGAGCAAATCAGTGGCGATTATGGCGGTCAAAACATGAAAGATTATCTTTCTGCCATCGATGCCTTGTCTAAAGAACCTTTTGTAAACAAAAACAAACTTGGATGTGTGGGTGCCAGCTATGGAGGATTTTCCGTATATTGGCTGGCAGGGCATCACAACAAACGATTCAAGGCCTTTATCGCTCATGATGGTATGTTCAATCTCGAACAACAATATCTTGAAACGGATGAACTCTGGTTCGTAAATTGGGACTTGGGTGGACCCTACTGGGACAGAAAAAATCCCGTCGTTCGTCGAACTTATGCCAATTCGCCACATTTATTTGTCGACAAATGGGATACACCAATACTCATTATTCACGGAGAAAAAGATTATCGCATCCTCGCTTCACAAGCTATGGCAGCTTTTAATGCAGCAGTTTTGCAGGGTGTTCCTGCGGAGATGCTTATTTTCCCTGATGAAAATCATTGGGTTTTACAACCACAAAACGGAATTTTGTGGCAACGCACTTTCTTTGAGTGGCTGGATAAATGGTTAAAATGAACAAAAATTTTTCATTTTTTGATGAAAAATCCGTTGGACGCGATATGTAACAGCTAAGAAAAAAATAAAAAAATAAAAATTGCCATCTCTACATTGCAATTTCAATTTATTTTGGATACTTTTGTATTGCTCAAAAGCAAAAGAGCTATAGGTATTGTTTACAGCAAATTAGTGAAAAATAATTATAAAAAATGGATCTACTGAACAAAATATTGGAGCGTGCAAAAGCAAATATTAAGCGAATTGTATTGCCCGAAGGAGATGAAACCCGTACCTTGCAGGCAGCTGAAATAATATTAAAAGAAAAGGCTGCTCATTTAATTTTACTGGGAAAAGAAGATGTCATTCTAAAAACAGCATCGAATTTGCATTTAAATCATATTGCTGAGGCAGAAATTATCGATCCCGAAACAAGTCCTCGAAGAGCAGAATACATCGATTTGCTGTACAATATTCGCAAAAACAAAGGCATAACCTATCAGGAAGCTGAAGAATTGACGAAAAATCCGCTTTATTTTGCCTGTCTGATGATTAAAAACGGAGATGCTGACGGGGAACTTGCCGGAGCTCGGAATTTTACGGGGGATGTGCTTCGCCCTGCATTTCAAATAATTAAAACTTTACCCGGCATTCAGGTTGTTTCCGGTGCCATTCTCATGTTTACCAAAACGCCTCAATACGGCGAAAACGGATTGCTTGTTTTTGCCGACTGTGCAGTAAATCCCAATCCTACAGCTGAGGAATTGGCTCAAATTGCGGTCTGTACAGCTAAAACGACTCGCCAAATTGGAGAAATAGAACCACGCATTGCCATGCTGAGTTTTTCCACCAAAGGCAGTGCCAGCCATGAGTTGGTAGATAAGGTAGTGAAAGCTACCCGTCTTGCCCGTGAAATGGAACCGACACTTTTAATTGACGGAGAACTTCAGGCGGATGCAGCTCTCGTCCCTTCTGTTGCCCATCGAAAAGCGCCTGAAAGTGCAGTAGCAGGAAAAGCAAATGTATTGATTTTCCCTGATCTTCAGTCGGGAAACATTGGATACAAATTGGTGGAACGCTTTGGCGGAGCAGAAGCTGTTGGCCCAATACTGCAAGGAATGGCAGCACCTGTCAATGATCTTTCTCGTGGCTGCTCGGTAGAGGATATCTTTCACATGATTACCATTACTTCCAATCTGGCGATAAAATAAGTGTTTTTACCATACAATAAAAAAATATGTCCCAACCAATTATTGAACCCATAGAAAAATATGGTCTGAGCAAGAGGAGTCGCCGACGTACTTTGTTTTCAAAAATCGGAGTGGTCGGTTGCGGAAACGAAGGAAGTGCTATTGCAACCATTGCTTTGCTCAACGGAATAGAAGTTGTTTTTTTGGAACCTACAGAAGAAAAAATTGCCAATGCTTACAGCCGGATTGAAAGGAAACTGAATAAAAGAATTCAGAACTGGGGATTGACGGAGAACGAAAAAAAAATTGCTCTCAGCCGCGTACATGGAACAACGAAATATAAAGATTTTACCGGTTGCGATTTTGTCATTGAAGCAGTACGCTATGATGACCAAACGGGAGAAAGGCACGTTGAAGAAAGAAAAGAAGTTTTTCTTCAACTCGAAAAAGTCCTGTCTCCTCAAGCCATCATTGCTTCCAATATTTCCACTGTGGTTATCACGGAACTTGCATCAGAACTGCAATATAAGGAACGTTGCATAGGGCTTCATTTCCTTTCCAATGTTCCCGGATCAAATATTATTGAAATCGTCAGAGGGCTTTACACTTCCGACGAAACGTACGAAAAAATTTGTCAATTTGCCCGTCTGATCAATCATCAATATGTTGCAGTCGCCGAATCGGCAGGGCTGGTGAGTATTCGTTTGTTTTTAATAGAGCTCAACGAAGCCTGTGCCATGTTAATGGAAGGCATTTCCAACGTTGAAGACATAGACAAAGTACTTACCGTTGGTTTTGGTCATCGCTTGGGTGTATTCCGAACAGCCGACCAAATGGGAATCGAAAAAATTGTCAAACTTATGGAAAATTTGTATCAGGAATATGGCAATTCTAAATACAAACCTTCGCCGGTCTTGTTGCGTCTTTCTCGCGCAAAACATTTTGGCATAAAAAAAGGAAAGGGATTTTACGAATATGATGAATTTGGTAATGTTATAAAATAAGGAGGATAAAAAATGAAAATTTTAGTGTTGAATTGCGGAAGTTCCTCCGTAAAATACCGATTGCTCGATTTGGAGAATAACAAAGTTCTTGGTTCGGGTGGAGTGGAAAAGATAGGCATGAAAGGTTCCCTTTTGAAACATATCCGACAAGACAATCAGATAATTATTCTGGAAGGTGAAGTATTGGAACATCAGACAGCCATTGAATATATATTGGGAGTGCTTACCAGCGCAAAGCATGGTTGTATTAAGTCGCTGGAAGAAATAGATGCCGTAGGGCATCGAGTAGTTCACGGTGCCGAAAAATTCAATTCAAGTGTGCTGATTACTGACGAAGTAATCAAAAAAATAGAAGAATGCATCGATATAGCTCCCTTGCACAATCCACCAAATTTGGCCGGTATTAATGCTATCGGCGAACTATTGCCGACGGTTCCACAAGTAGCAGTTTTCGACACGGCCTTTCATCAAACAATGCCCGAATATGCCTACATGTATGCAATTCCATATTCTCTTTATACCAAATACGGTATTCGCCGATACGGGTTTCACGGTACTAGCCACCGCTACGTTTCACATCGGGCCTGTGAATTCTTGAATATGGATTACGTACAAACGAAAATCATCACCGTACATCTGGGAAATGGAGCCTCCATTACCGCCATAGAAAACGGTAAATCGGTTGATACTTCGATGGGATTTACACCATTGGAAGGATTGATGATGGGTACACGCTCCGGAGATGTGGATTTGGGAATTGCCACTTTTCTGATGGAAAAAGAAATGATTGGGCCTTCTGCACTTTCTACACTTTTCAACAAACATAGCGGTGTATTGGGCGTTTCAGGCATTTCATCCGATATGCGCGATATTGAAACCGCCATTGCAAATGGCAATGAAAGAGCAAAACTCGCTCTTGACATGTATGAGTACCGGATAAAAAAATATATTGGAGCTTATGCTGCTGCCTTGAATGGAGTAGATTTAATCGTTTTTACCGGTGGTATTGGAGAAAATCAGGCCAAAACCAGACAAAACATAATAAAGGGACTGACTTATCTGGGGATAGATGTTGATGAAAAAGCCAATGCTGAAGCACGTGGCAAAGAAGCACTCATAAGTTCTGCAGAATCGAGGGTGAAAGTTGCCGTAATTCCTACAGATGAAGAATTCATGATTGCTTCCGATACGATGAAAATAATCAATGAAATGAAAAGAGGATAATTTGCAAACAGTAATTTGATATCCGTATTCTTTTGTATTTCAAAATAAAAGACATATGGTTCGCTCTTCAAAACTTAATTCCTTCGTAAGAAAATACTATCTTACTTTTTAGGCATTAAATCTGTCCTACACAACCATTCATTTTAAATTTAATCTATTATCAATGGTTCTTTAGCTCAACTTTCCAAATTTGAATAACGTAACGTTAAAGTTTTGTTAAAAACACACTGATATTGGTTAGTTTGGTAGTCAAATTCAGTCGATTAAAATTGTAACATACTGGATTTCAATGAGTTTTATTTTTTAGAACAAATTTGTAGTACCCAAACTCATCCTCCAGACAGTATGTTTGCTTGTTTATCAATGTGTTCAGCTGGAGAAGTTAAACAATTAAAAGAAACCGCTGTGTGTAAGAACACGCATGGTAATGTGAAAGGGTGGTAGAGTAATCCCCCTAACTACTCGATTTTTATTTCAGCATTTCGGTACTATATTTTTCAAACAAACGTTGAGCCGTTTCAATAGCATTTCCACTGGGTTTTTCCAAAAAATTCTCTTGAATTTCTCCATTCACCCATTTTCTCTCAAAATCGATACACCAGGCAGAAAAATCTTCTTGTTCGAAAGAAGTGCCGTTTATCAAGGACTTTTGCAAGAGCTCAATAAATTTTTCCCAACGTGGCAAATAATAACTCCGCATAAGGCCATTCCATTGGCGATTGGCATAATCTACCAATTCGCCGCCGGACTTATGCCATGTGGTGATAATTTCACGCGCATTTCTTTCGTAATAGATTTTTTCCTCTCTCGTTTTTCCCCAGCGACGTGCATCTGAAAGCCAACTGCCAAGTAAAAATTCCTTTCTTGTTCCCAACAACAAGTCAATTTCCATTCCAAGTGAAATAAACTGATGAGAATATTTTTGAAAATCAGAGAGATTTTGTTCTCGATAAGCAGTCATCATTTTTTCGTAAAGGCAACTGCCATAATTTCCGAGTGCTTGCCTGGCCAAATTAACGACATCAAAACAATAGGCATCATTTTTTCGACTTTCTTCATTTGCTTGCAACATGATTTGTAAAGCTTTCGCCAAATCGGCATTGTCATAAGGAACAAATGGATTGGTAGTCCATGAACTTTCCTTTAAATCCATGACCGGCAAAACCTGAAAAACAACGCTATGATTCCCAATTACTTGAGCCTCATCCACCAAGACTTTTTCTTTTAACAACTTCCATGCTTCAATGACAGCCGAATCTTCCTGTCCGGCTCTTCTGACAGCATAATTTTTTATCCATTCGTCAATGTCGAACGAAGATATTTTATTGTTGCAAGGAATTTCCAATACCATTTCATAAATTTCGGGATTCACATTCAGCCCTTCCAGCGTAGCACCCACGCCAAGACAATTTTCCACTTTCTGTGCTTCCACAATTCTTTTGGAAACTTTTTTCATGGGCGCAACCAAATGGGTATTCCCGCCAAAATTTCCCAAATAACACCAAATAAATGGCGCTCCAAAAAAGTTTTCTGTCCGCTTGTAAAATTCTTCTTCCTCTGCCACATAATCCAAAAAAATCAGTTTCCCTTTTGGAACGCTTTCAACCATAGCTTTAAGCCGCTCTTGCGTCCAGTGTTCGCTGTCGTAGTAAAAAGTCCACGACATCTGATACCAAATAGCTTCTGGATCAGCATTTTTCATCGATCGGTAAATTGTTTTTGCCACAGAAGCAATATATTCCGGAGCCCAGCTGGGTGGGTCAATTTCGTTGAAAGGATCGGCCGAATAGCGATGTGAAATGCCATAAAGTTTTTCCTGTTCTTTCAGAAAACGATATTGAATTTCGGAAAATAGTTTTTCTGAAGGATCGAGAAAATAGGTTGTATAATCAGCGTCCATTCCACCCCAACCCGGAGAAATTTGATGAATGTTAGCCTCCGGATAAACTTGTTTTAGCTGTTCGGGAACATGTCCGGCAAAAGCCGGCAAAACAGGTTCCATAGCCAATTCTCTGCATCTGGCGAGAATTTTTTTCTGAAGCCGATACTGACATTCGATATACGAAACCGGCAAGGGCCCGCCCCATTTATCCAAATTCGCCATTCGGTGCCACGGCAAATGCGCAGGCCCGGAAAAATAAGCCTGAATATCTTCTTTTTTCAATCCAAAAGATTGCCATACATTTAACCAGACTTTTTCCTGTCCGGCCAGCATTAATGGCCGGTTGACCCCATTCATTGCCAGCCAGTCGATAAATTTTTCCCACCGTTCCCAATTCCAGAACGGAAAAGTATAACCAAAAGTACAAGTATTGTTAAAAAATCTTTCTTGCGCACTACATGCCATTCTTATTGTTGAAATCGGCAAAGGCAATTCTCCTTTTATTTGTAAAGGTGATACGGAAAACCAGTCGTAAGAGACATGCGCAACATCCCGCAAATAACGATTAAAAGCCATAGCAACAGACAGTTCATTGTTTCCCCGCAATACAATTTTTCCATTTTCGGATATAGCGATCTCAAAAACATCTTTCCCGTGCTCAGAAGAAATTTGTTCAATCACAAAATGATTCGCCTTTTCGGGCAACACGCGTTGAATGAGCGCTTCAGAATTTTTAACAAAAGATTGATAAGAAGATGCATAAATGCTTTGATGGCAGGCTACCAACAATAAAATAGACAATAGGTGATTTTTCATAATAACGGAAAATTTGGTTTTCTCAGAACAAAAATAACAAATCATCCCGACAAAAATGAGAAGAGATAAAATTTGTTTGTGCAACAAAAAATGTTGGACTAATATTTTTTAAAATATTCTTTTAAAACGAAAGAAATAATCGTACTTTTGTAAAAAACTATAAAACTATAAAAAACCTTTTTCATCATGAGACTCATCATTCAGCCAGATTACCCGACTTTATCGCAGTGGGCAGCCAATTACGTGGCAGCAAAAATTCTTCATGCCCAGCCAAGCGCTCAAAAACCTTTTGTTTTGGGTTTGCCAACGGGATCTTCGCCTCTCGGCATGTACCATTATTTAATCGAATTAAACAAAAAAGGCATTATTTCCTTCGAAAATGTTATCACTTTCAACATGGACGAATATGTTGGGTTACCCCGTGAACATGAAGAAAGCTATTACAGTTTCATGTGGAAAAACTTTTTCAGCCATATTGATATCAAACCCGAAAATGTAAATATTCTCAATGGCAATGCTGAAGATTTGATAGCAGAATGTGCAGCTTACGAAGAAAAAATGAAATCGGTGGGAGGAATTGAGCTTTTTGTAGGAGGAATAGGGCCGGACGGACACATCGCATTTAACGAGCCGGGCTCATCTCTTTCATCGCGTACGCGACAAAAAACATTGACTACCGACACCATACTTGCCAATTCGCGTTTCTTCAATAACGATATTAATCAGGTTCCCAAAACTGCTCTTACCGTTGGTGTGGGAACTATAATGGATGCTCGGGAAGTTTTGATTCTCGTTAATGGACACAACAAGGCTCGCGCTCTGCGCCATGCAGTAGAAGAACCTATCAGTCAGATGTGGACGGTGAGCGCACTGCAACTGCATCCCAAAAGTATTATCGTATGCGATTACGACGCCTGCATTGAGCTGAAAGTGGGCACTTACAAATATTTTCTGGATATTGAAAAAGACTATTTGAACCCGGAAAGTTTCAACATTTTTCCTTGAAAAAAACCGTAGTAACAAACATACCAATACCTGTTTGCCATGATTGATTTTAAAAGGATGCAATCCTCTTCTGATGCGTTTTTTCAGCAATTCTACAGGCTGTATTCTTCTGCTTTTCCTGAAAATGAACGCAGAAGCTTACAGAATCTGGAAAAGGAACTGAACAATCCAAACTTTCATGCTTACGTATTGATGAATAAAAACAGCTTTGTGGGAATTTTCAATTACTGGAATTTTGAAAAATTTATTTATATCGAACATTTTGCTATTGAAGAAAAGTTGAGAAGCCAGTATTTGGGCACAGAGGCATTGAAATCGTTTCTTGAAAAAGTAAATTTGCCTGTAATACTGGAAGTTGAAATGCCCAATACTGATGCTGCAAAAAGAAGAATTGAATTTTATCACCGGCATGAATTCGTCGAATTACAGAATTACTACCTTCAGCCACCTTACGAAAGCGGAGGTTTCCCCATCCCCATGCAGTTGATGAGCAACGATTACGAATTTGCAAAAAATAATTTTGAAACAATTAAACAAACCATCTATTTGGAAGTTTATCACTTTAAACCGGAAGTTTAAATATTTGTTTCTCCAACAATGCTAAGAGAATTATAATGCTCCTCCTGGTTAAGGTATTTCAAGTAAAAGGAAAATTCTTTTTTAACTATTATTAATCAGATATAGACAAAATTCAGGTGCAAAGAAAGCGCATTTTACCTATTTTTGTAGTCTGAATACAGAAATTTTCAAAATATTTTCAGAATAAACAATTCTCAAGTTATGAATAGATATATAAAAAAAACCGTTTCCATCATTTTTATGATGCTTTTATTTGTTTCCGCTTCCAATGCGCAAAAAGCAGTGATTCAATTTCAGGAAAAAATTCACGACTTTGGTCAAATTAAGGAAGAAGACGGAAAAGTGAGCTATCAGTTCAAGTTCACCAATACAGGAACAGGACCGCTCGTAATCAGCCGAGTACAGGCATCTTGCGGTTGCACCACACCGAATTGGACAAAAGAACCTATTGAACCCGGTAAATCCGGTTCTATTATGGTTACCTATAATCCTTTGGGACGTCCGGGAATTTTTAACAAAACCATTACCGTATTCAGCAATGCAACAGAAGAACAGGTACAACTTCAAATTAAAGGAGAAGTCATACCGAAAACTGATGAAAATTCCGATTATCCGATATCTGTGAGTGGAATCAGACTGAAAACCAAAATCGTTCAAATGAACAATGTCAACAAGGGAACCATTCAAAGCAGAAGTATTTCTTTTAAAAATACAACTTCCCAAAACGTAAGAATTACTTTTGAAAACTTGCCTTCGTATGTTACTTCAGAAGTTATTCCCGATATTACACAACCCAATGAAGAAGGGAAAATTACTTTTTATCTCAACTCAAAAAACTGTCAGCAATGGGGCCCAATTTCCGACGATTTTTATCTGATTGTCAATGGTCAAAAGAAATTTTCGGAAGACAACAAACTGACCCTTTATGCCAATATAGTGGAAGATTTCAGCAAACTTTCCGTCAGCGAAAGGCAAAACGCTCCAATTCTGGATATTCCTTCCACCACCTTATCACTGGGAACCTTTAAGGCCGGTTCAAAAGTCAGCGGTAAATTCTTAATAAAAAATATCGGAAAAGACGAATTGAAAATACACCGAATTGTTAACAACAATAAAGAGTTGACTGTTTCTTCCGTTCAAACCATAAAAGGTGGAAGCAAAGGAGAACTGAAAGTTACCGTCAACACCGCCAACTTGGCATCGGGCAACTACAAAAAAACCATTACGCTGCAAACCAACGATCCGAACAACAGTTTTGTTATCCTGGTCGTAAATTGGACAATCAGCTGACAAAAAATTCTTTTTAGAAAATTACGAGCCAGGATGTAAAAAAGGTTACATTCTGGCTATTTTATTCCAAAAATTCAACTATGCACTTTCATCAAAAACATCCCGAAAATGATCCTTCATTCAAAAATTTAAGTGTCAATGATGGTGTAAATAAGCCACCTATTGTCAATCCCTATCAGAAGGTTAAACAAAAAAGAAAAATTTATTCTGCATCAGAATATGTGAAAGGCATATTATCGGGCGATATTTCCTTGTTGAGCCAAGCCGTAACGCTGGTGGAAAGTTCATTGCCCGAACATCAAAATATTGCTCAGGAAGTAATCGAAAAATGTCTGCCATATTCCGGGAAATCGGTCAGATTGGGAATAACGGGAGTTCCCGGAGCCAGCAAAAGTACCTTTATCGAAGCATTGGGCATGTATTTGGTTCAAAAAGGACACAGACTGGCAGTTTTGGCTATCGACCCCAGCAGCGAAAGAACCAAAGGAAGCATTTTGGGAGACAAAACGCGAATGGAAGAACTTTCCGTTTCAAAAAATGCTTTTATTCGCCCTTCTCCTTCTGCAGGAACGTTGGGCGGTGTTGCCCGCAAAACGCGCGAAAGCATTATTCTTTGCGAAGCTGCCGGTTTCGACAGGGTTTTTGTGGAAACAGTCGGCGTGGGACAATCGGAAACCGCCGTTCATTCTATGGTCGATTTCTTTCTGCTGCTTCAAATTGCCGGAGCCGGAGACGAATTGCAAGGTATCAAACGCGGCATTATGGAAATGGCTGATGGAATTGTTATCAACAAATGCGACGGAAATAATATCGAAAAAGCACAACTGGCAAAAATACAGCATCAAAATGCCCTTCAACTTTTTCCTCCCGCTGAATCGGGATGGAAACCCGAAGTGCTGACTTGTTCGGCCATTGAAAAGACGGGAATCGAAGACGTGTGGAATATGGTGGAAAGATACGTGGAATATACCAAAGCCAACGGTTTTTTCGAATATAAACGAAACGATCAGGCAAAATACTGGATGTATGAAACCATCAACGAACAGCTAAAGGCTCATTTTTATCAAAATGAAGAAATTAGGAAATTATTGCCTGAAATCGAAAACAAGATTCTTACCAATGAACTTACATCATTCGTCGCAGCAAAAAAATTGCTCGAAACATATTTCGGAAAAATCAACAAAAAATAACAGACAAATATTCAATAACTTTTTCCCCACATGGAAATGAATCAAATTTATGCTTTGTCGTGTTTGGAAGGTTTAAAAAAATTACCCGACCATAGTATTGATCTTATCTTTACCGATCCACCATATTATCAATACCGGGCTCAAAACATAAAAGGACTTAAAAATCACAAGGATGTGGTTACCGAGTTTGAATTTGATGATTTTAAATCGGAAGAAGAGTATTTGCAATTTTTGGAAGAAGTATTAAAAGAATGTTATCGTGTGAGTAAACCCGGCGCCAGCGGATATTTATGGTGCGGCGACGATTTTGTGTCTTTTCTCAATCGTATGGTTGAACGGGCAGGCTTTCAATTCAGAAAAGTCATTCACTGGCACAAAACCAATCCTTTCCCTGCCGTACATCCCCGAAAAATGTTTGCCAACAGCATGGAGCTGATTGTACACTTTTCAAAAGGCACTCCCAAAACATGGAATTACAAGAGCACCAACGAAATGCACAATTTTATTGAAGCACCTATCTGCATGGGGAAAGAGAGAACCATTCATCGAACACAAAAACCATTGAAAGTGTGCATTCCGTACATTGAAATTAGCAGTAACGAAGGCGATTTGGTACTGGATCCGTTCATGGGTTCGGGAACGACGGCAGTGGCCTGCAAAATGCTGAAAAGAAATTTTATTGGCTTTGAAATCAATCCACTCTATTGCGAAATAGCCAACCAAAGATTGCAAAAAGTTGAATAACCAAGAAATTTTTTAGGTTTTGCCTTACCGAAACAGATGAGGAGCTTTGAAAATGGTTTCTTTCAATTTGCATGCGCAATCGCAAATATTATTCTCCAAAACTCCACTCTTTTTCAACAAATCAAATTCTATCAGAAAGTTTTCGGTAAAAATTCCTTCCTGCAAATTTTCTTCAATTCTTGTAGCGTCCACCATTTTGCCTGTTTCACTTTTTCCGATTGGAGGTCTATTTTATTTTCAAAATTTTCAGGATTTTTATATTATATATTGGTAGTCAGCAACAATTTTGTAATTTGTGTGTTGCAATCCAGAAAACCGGAATTTTTTAATTTAAGCTAATAGAAATTATTATATCTCTTCCTCTAAATTTTCTACTTCATTTTCCGTATCGAAAACAAAAAGCTGACGACGAAAAATTTCATCCAGAGAAATCTGAAAGGTTTCTGTATGCGCCACACCTGGTATAACGGTTAATTTCTCGAGTATAATCTGTAACAAATGTCGGTTGTCTTTTGCATAAATTTTAATAAACATGGAATATTTTCCTGTTGCATAATGGCATTCAACAATTTCTGGAATTTTTTTCAACTCCTCTACCACAGACTTAAACATTTTAATATCGCTTAAAATAATCCCAATATAAGCGCAGGTTTGAAATCCAACCTTATAGGTATCTATCACAAATTCAGAACCTTTAATTATTCCTAGATTGCGAAGTTTTTGTATGCGCTGATGAATTGCTGCCCCCGAAACATTACATTCGCGTGCAACTTCGAGAAAAGGGATACGGGCATCTTGTGAAATCAATTGCAAAATTTTACGATCCAATCTATCAATTTGATGTTGTGCCATAACTTAATCTTTAAGCTCAGAAATAAATAATTAAAAAATTTTTCTCTACAAATGTATTTAATTTATTTGAATTATCTATATTTTTTCTACAAATTGATAGTCAAAATTAAAAATATTCATCTTTTCTGTATTTTTTAATCCGAAAAAGTCTGAATTATTTTATAAAGCAATATTGAGTCCACTACTAAAATGTCGAATTTCAATACCAGCAATTGATACATTTAGGTTCTCCTTTGATTTTATAAGTCAAAATCAACTCGTGCGTACCGTAAGAGTTCCGTCTGATTGCACCGGCATTATAGTCGTAGCTGTAGGAAAGGCGAAAGGAATTCGTCAGGTCAATGCCAAAAAGGGCACCAGCTTCGTGCCATGTCCGATAAAATAAACCAAGTTGAAAAGCATTGTTTTCAGGGGTCATTTTGAAGAAGCCATTAAAGTTCAATTCTGCTTGCATCATGTTGCCATACTGAATCAAACACATTCCTCCACCCACACTGAAAAAATTTTGAGTATAGGGTTTGTAGGAGGCATATAAAAAATTGGTGTTATTGAACAGTTCGCTGAAAGAGTAAAAGAGTGAAAAAATATTTTGCCCTGCCAACCCGATTTTCCAGTATTTATTATTTAATTCTACACCCAGATTGGAATTAAAGTTGGATTCAAATTTAAAATGTTCGTATGCTGAAGGGTCATCACCATTCGTCAAATTGACCTGACTCAGGTCGTAGTTCAATCCTTGATAATTAACGGTCAATCCCATACTCAGATTCCATGTAGGATTTAATGTTAACTGGTAAGCATAGGAAAAAGCGAGATCGTAGGTATTGGTGTAACCAATTTTATCGGCCATTGCCTTCATTCCAATTTGCGTATGAAAATCGGAAAGAAAAACGGTGCCATGTCCGAAAAATGTAGTGGGCGAGCCCGGAAAATTTATCCATTGATTTCTGGCAGCCATGCTTATTTCTCCATTATACTGATCGTGAATGGAAGCAGGATTGATATAATAAGTGTTTTCCCAATAATTGTTTACGCGAATATTTGACTGTCCAAACATGGAAACAATTACTGCAAACAAGAAAATCACTATCAGAAAACGTATTTTCATTAAATTGCTTTTAACGAATTACTGTAACAAAATTTGAAGCAAACTTCAATCCTTTGGGTGTAGCATACATTAAGACGTAAAAGTATGTTCCCTCAGACACCGGTTTCCCTTTGTATGTTGCATCCCAGCCTTCTCTGCCATCAAACAGCAGTAGTCCGTTTCTGTTGAATACCTGAATATGAAATCCCTTCAGCAACAGATCGTTTTTTCCATCTCCATTGGGCGTAATGGTATTGGGCAAAGTTGGAGCTCCAATCCAAATTCGTTTTGTAGCATATTCCCGGCAACCATTGGGGTTGATCACTTGTAAATTAACTTCATAATACCCATCTCTTGAAATAATGTAAGTATGAGAAACGTGATTACCCTGCGTTTTATATCCATCACCAAAATCCCAGTAATAAATAGCATTGGATGTGTCTTCCGACCAGAATTCTATCGTTGGTTGGCGATCGGTTACCATTTCCTGATCGGTTTGTATGGTATAATGGAATAAATCGAAATAACTGGCCATGAAAGTCAAAATTGAACTGCATCCGGCTTTTGAAGTTCCTTCAACAGAATACGTCCCCGGTTTGACAATCAATAAATTATCTGCTGTAGAACCATCATTCCAGCGATAATAGTCTGCCCCTGAAACATGAAGCAACAGAGAATCACCAATACAGAATATGGGTTCTTTATCGAGTGAAAGCACCGGAGGAGCTTCAACAGAAATTGTCTTTTCATAATACAGCGAACATTCTGCGTTTTGAACTTTCAATTTTACCGTATAATTACCCGGTTTTGAAAAATTATATTGAGGATTTTTAATATCAGAAACTCCGCCATCGCCAAAATCCCATGAATAGATATAGTCTGCTTTCTCTATGGGAATCAATGCATTAAACTGATAGGATCGCTGATTGCAGTCGAGAAGCTGATAGCTGATACCTTGTTCCGGAATTTGAATGTTAATAGATGTTGTGATTTCGCATTGCAATGCGTCAGTAACATGAACAAAAACCAAACCATTTTGACCGGTCGTCATGATCTCATTGTTTGCGCCACTAATCGTTCCACTTGACCACGAAATCTGGTAGGGTGGAACTCCTCCAGTGACTGTTGCCTGGTTGACTTGGATAATATTTTTAGTTAAGCAATCAAATTCAATATCGCTATTCACTTGCACATATAAAGGTAGTTGTCTTTGAATGGAATGCTGAACAGTGACATTACATCCAAAAGAATCAGTTACTAATACTGAATAATTTCCCGGAGGAACATTCAAAATATTTTGTGTTGTCATTCCATTTGACCATTCATATTTGTAGGGTGGTCTTCCTCCTGTAACTGCAAGCAGAATAGAACCGCTATTTACGTTTTGGCAATCGGTAGCATCCTTAACTTGAGCCGATACAGTCAGCGGTTGCGGCTCTATTATGGTAAAACTGCGGATAATATCGCAAGGTTGGGCATCATGAATGCGAACCGTATAAACGCCCGGTTTCAATTGGTTCCTATCTACTCCGGCATTTGGATCATCATCCCATGCAAAAGAAATGGGTGGCATTCCTCCTACAAAATTGAGTTTGATACTGCCATCATTGGCTCCATAACAACTTATTTGTTTTACCACCGGTTTTACGGAGAATCGGAATGGTTCGGGAATGATGACCTGTAATGACTTTTGGCATCCATTATTATCGGTAACCGTTATATCGTATGTTCCGGGAGAAAGATTTTCCTGCACCATTCCCTCGCCATAGTTGCTCCACTGAACCGAATAGGGTTCAACACCGCCCGTAACGTTGAGTGTAATGGAAGCGTTGTCATCTCCAAAACAAGTAATAGCGGTAGATGTAGCCGAAACAATCAGTTCTTGCGGTTGCGTAACTGTAAAGGCGTCAGAAGTTACAGTACAATTTGAAGCATCTCGCACTGTCAAAAAATAATCTCCCGCTTTAAGGTTGGTTAAATTTTTATTGTTGCTGGTATAATTTTCAGGTCCTGTCCACGAATAGTAATAATCATAATCACCTGAAGTTATTTCGGCTTTGGTTCCTCCTGTTACTTCCACGTCAATACTTCCGGTTGCATCTCCGTAGCAAAGAACATTCTTTTTGTCGGAAAGAGAAACTGTTAAGGGTAGCGGTTCAATAATTGTAAATTCTTCCGATTGCGGAGCACACGCATTGCCGTCAGTAACCGATACGGCATAAGTTCCTGCTTGAAGTGCAGTCAGATGATTGGTGCCCGTGAACGTTGTTCCATCTTTTGTCCATGAGTAAACGTAATTTCCCGTTCCTCCACTTACGTTGAAGCTGATTTCACCGTCGGCATTGCCATAGCAACTCACATTTTTTTGAGTTATTCCGGAAATCTTGATTTTTTCAGGTTCTATAATTGTATACGTAGCTTGATAGGGACAACCTCCGGCATCCAACACTTGAAGTTGATAATCACCTGCCGATAAATTTGAAATATTTGCATTATGTGAAGTGAATCCGTTGGGTCCGTTCCATGTTATTTGATACGGATCGCCTGTAGCAAAAGGTACACCACCTGTTATTGTCAGACTTATCATTCCATCATTTGCTCCATTACACGTAATGTTGTGAACATTTGCTTCAATATGAGCTGCCGGATACACGGTAACCGAAATTTTGAATTCTGCACCATCACAACCGTTGGCTGAAGGTTTGACCGTATAGGTTACAATAGCGATAGAAGTGGTTATATTGGTCAAAGTTTGACTTACTTGAGGTTGAGGATTTGATTGGGCACTTGCACCAGTAATTGAATTCGATGGAGAAATAGCCGGCATTGACCATGTATAAGTTGTACCTGTCGGAACGATGTTACTTCCGGAATTTTCAGGAATAATATTGAAACTTTGTCCACTGCAAATTGAAACGTTAATATCTGAAATGACAGGGAATTGATTAACCGTTACTGCAGCCGGATTGGAAACTAATTCGGAACATCCTCCCGATGAAAAAGAAATAACACAATAATAATAAATTGTTCCGACAACAGCAGTAGAAGGCATATAAACTGAATCAGTTGCTGTTGGAATTAAGGTTCCACCGGTATTCGAGTTCAACGTATTCGAAAACCATTGATAGGAAGGAATTCCTACTCCATTTTTCCATGAAACTACCAACTTGGGTGAAATTTCATTTTTACAAACCACCAACGATGAAGGTTGTTCTGTAATAGCGGGACCTTCTTTCACAATTACTTGCGAAGTATTGCTGACTGCATTGCATCCCGGCCCATTGGGCTGCGTAATTTCACAATAGTAATATAAAGTTCCGGTATTTGTTGTGGATGGCATATAGATACTGTCATTTGCATTAGGAATTATTGACCCTCCACTGTTACTATTTGTGGTGTTTTGGTACCATTGATAGGCATATTTCCCAATTCCTCCGGTAACTTTTACGCTGAGTTCTTCTGCAATTGAATTTTGACAAATAGTTTGCGATGCTAAAGGTTGTTGCGCAATGGACGGATCGGGTATAACTTCAACCTTTGCCGTTTCACTTGTAACGGGGTCGCAATTGTTGCCCGAAAAAGTAATCGTTACATAAAAATAGAAAGTGCCGGTGGCAGTAAATGAAGATGATGTAAATATAGAATCGTTTGCGCCCGAGATAGCTGTTCCTCCAACATTGGAATCTACATTATTACTATACCACTGAAAAGATGGACCAGCACCACCACTGTATTTTACTTTAAGTGGCTGAGGCAAACTACCTCCAACACATATTTTTTGTGATGCAAGGGGTTGTTGAGTAATTTGGGGAGGTTCATTCACAGTTACTGTAGCAATATCGGAAATTATTTCTCTGCAATAACCTGACGAAAATTCTATGATACAATAATAATAAGTTGTCCCAACCGTAGAAGTTGATGGTGTATAAACAGAGTCCACAGCTCCTGGAATAGGCGTCCCACCTGAAGTGGATTTTACATTATTGGAATACCACTGGAAAGAAAAAGTTCCTTCTCCTTTTGAAAAAGAAACCGATAAAAGTGTTGCTGCTCCATCTTTACAAAGAATACTGGAAACGGGTTGTTTCGTAAAATAGGGACGTGGATAAACGTTGATGACATATCTGACAGTATCTCCTGTGCAAGTACCTACTTTTGGTACAATGGAATAAGTTACATTGCCGGAAACATTTGCACTGGTTATTATATTTTGAGCCGGAATTGTATTGCTTGTTCCGGAAGAAATAAAGCCAGTAATACCGGTTGAGGCTTGTGCTGTCCACGAAAATGTTGTTCCCGGAACAGTGGAAGTCAATGGAACGGATTGAGAACTGTCGCCTGAACAAATGGTTTGGCTTAATTCGGTATTTGTAATTTGAGGAACAACATTTATTTTGAATGTCTTTGTTGCAACTGTACTTCCACAACCATTTTTTACTGTCAATGAAACGGTGTAGTTTCCCGGAGATGAATAGGTAATTTTTCCCGGACTTGCGGCTGTGGAACTTGCAGGTGTTCCTCCCGCGAAACTCCATTCATAACTGACTGAATCGGTAGCGGGAATACAGGTTTGAATAGTTGCGATAGGGCTTATTTCGGCGCTACCGCAAAAATCGGGAATATTGCCGATCGAAACAAGAGGTGGACGTGTTACCGTAACTTGCTGGCTGACCGTTTGAACAGAACAGTTTGTGTAAACGTTCATTGTTAATGTATATATTCCGGGATTGTTAAAAGTAATATGTGGATTTTTTGATGAGGTAGAAGTGTGATCAACATAGTCAAATGAGGATGTAGTGCCGCAATTGGCAGGCTGGTAACCGACAGTCCAATTGTATGAAGGGTTACTGCATAGTTTTGTCGTATCGGTTGTGTTGTTAACTTTTACGGTAAATGGAGCACAACCCTTATTTTTATCCAATGTAAAAGATGGAGTAACTACCGGTTCTACACAAATGGTTTGCGTAGTATCGCTTGCTCCGCAACGATTGGCAATTTTAATTTTGATGGTATAGTTTCCCGGATTTGCAAATCTTAGAATGACATTATCACTCCCAGAAATCCAGGAGCTGTATTGTTCATCGTTCAACCCTCGTGTATTTCCTAATGAGCCACTTACCACAGTAACACCTTCGGTTGGAGATATAGACCATACAAATTTATCTCCTGAAGTACATCCTGAACTTGATGCCACATATCCTCTTCTTGAGGTGTTTTGTATGAAAAAATCGGTATTTACACAAGTAGAATTGTTGGCATTGAAATTTGCTTCCGGAGGAATAGAAACGTAGATTGGAGTAACAGCAGATGATGTTCCTGAAGGGCTGCAAGGATTTTTGGCAGTCATACTCACCATAAACGAATTGGGATAATAATTTCTCCCATCATAACTGTAAGTACCACAAGAACCATTAGTAAAAGTATGGGTTATTTGGGTTCGGGTATTATCATAAAAAACCTCTTCAGGTGTACCATCGTTAAATGAAACCATATAAATGGTACCGGGAGGATTATTTTGAATACCGGCAATTGGAAAAGTCAATTGTTCATTTACACAAATATCCGTATTACCCGGACTAAGAATGCCACCTGCAGGATTGGAGCCTACAAATATTTTGTATTCTTTGGTTACGGAGCAACCATTTTGCCCTTGAACTGTATATTTTAATGTATTCATTCCCAAATTATAAGTATGAGTCAGTAATGACCATGTGGATTCCGAAAAAATTGGAGAACCATCACCCCAATCAATAGTATAATTTACTATATAGGGATTATTTTCATTGGGATTGGTAAATACAAATTCGGTGGCGACCTTGCTACAAGACATGAAAGTAACTTGACCATTCAACGTATCACTTTCTGCGGATGTTTCCAATTTTGGATCGGGATGTTGAGATAAGGTGATGGTTTTTTGTTTTGAATTGGTACAGGCAGTCAAATTATCAGTGACGGTCAGTTTTACCGTAAAAGTTTGAGTGCCGTTTCCTATTGCCGTCATAAATATATGATGTGCTACACTGTCGGTAGAAGTGGTATTGTCTCCAAATTCCCACATAAAAGAATAATCAGCGCCGGCAGGTAAGTTGATAGGAGTAAATGTGATGTTTTTTCCTGCACAATTTTCGTCGGAAAAAGTAAAATCGACAGAAGGAATATTGCCTACTGTAACAGTAACTTGCTGATTTGAAATATTCTGAGTAATTGGCGTAGCATCTGAAATACTTACCAGAACATAGTTAAAAATTCCGGCAGTATTTGTCGGAACATGAATGGAAGCAGTGTTTTTCCCACTTTCTGACGTTATGGTTTGTAAAGCTCCATTATTTATTTTATAAGTGAAGACATAAGGAGCCGTTCCATTTGTTGCTGTGAAAGTAATTATCGGAGATGTTCCATTGATGCAAACGCCCAATTTGTCTGCATTGATGGTTGCAGAAAGTGTATTTCCATTATTGACAGGGTAAAATGAAAATATATTTTTTTGATATAGAAAATTTTCGTTCGGATCTGTAAAATGAAAGGCAGCAAATGAATAAGAAGAAAAAAATATCATTTCTGTCAATGCCAGAAAAACACGAAGATATTTTTTCATTAATTATAAAAAATTGATTTTCAGAGTATTAAATTTATTTGGTTGTCATATATTTTTTATTGATTAAAACCTTGTAAAGATAATTAAGTTATTTTAAAAAATAGTTTTATTGAGAATAATTTGCATAAATTAATGATATTCATCTTTCCTGTATTTTTCGGCGTGGCAATCTTCCAAAACACTTAAATAGCTTTGATAGCGCGACCAGCTGATTTCCCCCTTTTCAACAGCTTCTCTTACAGCGCATTCCGGTTCCTGTATATGCAGACAGTTATCGTACTTGCATTGTGAAGAAATTTTAAAAATCTCCTTAAAATAATGATCTACTTCCGATTCTTCCATGTCGATCAAGCCAAATCCCTTGATACCCGGTGTGTCAATAATATAACCTCCATCAGGTAATCGATACATTTCCGAATAAGTGGTAGTATGCATCCCCTTGTTATGATAAAAAGAAATATCGGCTGTTTTGGCACGAGCTTCAGGCGATAGGGCATTGAGCAATGAAGATTTTCCAACTCCCGAATTGCCTGCCAAAAGTACTGTTTTACCGGTAAAAAATTCTTTTATTGCCGAAAGATTTTCACCTTTTAAAACCGATATTTTAAAAACGGGATACCCAATGTTTTCATAAAGATAAGCAAGTGCTTCCATATACTCAACATCTTCCTTACCATAGAGATCAGTTTTGTTGATTATCAGACAAGCAGGAACATTATACGCTTCGGTTACAGCCAAAAAACGGTCAATAAAAACGGTAGAAGTTTCGGGATAATTTAACGTAATGATAAGAGCCGCTATATCGAGATTTGCGGCCATGATGCTGAATTCTTTGGATAAATTGGACGAGCGACGAATAATATAATTTTTTCTGTCGTATATTCTGTTAATCAGGCCTATTCCATCTTCGTTTTTTTCAAATTCCACACGGTCGCCCACAGCAATAGGATTGGTACTTCGAATCCCTTTTAAACGAAAATTCCCTTTAATTTTACATTCTACCCGTTCTTTTTCTTCAGTTTCAACCAGATACCAACTGCCGGTGCTTTTTACGACGGTGCCCAACATTACATGTTCACTTCAAATTTATTTTAACAACCTTTTTTTGAGATTTGGAATTACGGCATTGAAATTTCATAAAAAGATTGATAAAACTTGATCCGAGGTTATATCGAAAGCAAGTTTTATCAATTCTTACCATTGAAAATACCCTTGTTAAACGGTCATAATCTCCTTTTCCTTGAGAGCAAGCATTTCATCAATGATTTTAATGTAATCATCATGAAGTTTTTGAACTTGTTCTTCTGCATCTTTTTCAACGTCTTCTGGAAGCCCTTCCTTAATCATTTTTTTGATATGGTCAATGGCATTTCTGCGAGCATTTCTTATCCGAATACGGGCTTCTTCGACTTCCATTCTAACCTGTTTAACCAGCTGTTTGCGTCTTTCTTCAGTCAGTGGTGGCATGGAAAGCCGAATGACTTCACCATTATCGGTGGGATTAATTCCCAAATCAGAATTTAAAATAGCTTTTTCAATGGGTTTGAGCATTGCCTTTTCCCAAGGTTGAATAAGGATTGTTTTTGCATCGGGAGTTGTAATGGAAGCAACATTGGCAAGAGGAACATGAACGCCATAATAATCCACACGAACTGCATCCAGAATTCGAGGATTAGCCTTTCCTGCACGAATATGTGCCAATGCATTTTCTAAAAACTGTATGGTTGTTTCCATACTTTCTTTTGCTTCATCCAAAATTGGTTTTACATCTTGTATGTCCATAAAATTTAGTTTTTAAGATTCTTCTTCCGTGATTATTTATTTTCGATAAGGATTTTCAAACCAATTCAATTCAATTCAATTTAAATTGATTTTTCTTTATGGTATCAATTTTTTATTAAAGTGCCAATTTTTTCTCCCAAAATAACTTTTTTAAGATTTCCAATTGTATCCATGTTGAATACATAAATAGGCATATTGTTTTCCTTGCATAGGGTTGTGGCGGTTAAATCCATTATTTTCAGATTTCTCCGGTAAACTTCATCATAAGTTATTTCTTCAAATCTCTCTGCATCGCTGTTTTTTTCGGGATCGGCAGTATAAACGCCATCCACTCGGGTTCCTTTCAGCATGATATCGGCACCGATTTCTATGGCACGAAGTGATGAAGCGGTATCGGTGGTAAAAAACGGATTTCCCGTTCCCCCGGAAATAATGACGATTTCACCTTTTTCTAAAGATGAAACGGCTTTTTGTTTGCTGTAATATTCTCCTACCGGTTCCATGCGTATGGCGGTGAGCACGTGTGAAGTCGCTCCTTCTGCCTGCAAGGCCGAATGAAGAGCCAAACTGTTGATAACGGTGGCAAGCATTCCCATTTGGTCGCCTAAAATGCGGTCAAAGCCTTTTTTTGTTCCACTCAAACCCCGAAAAATATTTCCTCCACCAATCACTATCCCAACTTGAACTCCCATTTTTGCAACTTCTGCAATTTGAGCCGCATATTCCTGCAGCCGGTTTTCGTCAAGTCCGTATTGTTTTCCTCCCATTAAAGATTCTCCACTCAGTTTTAACAATATCCGCCTGTAGTACAACATTTTGATATGTTTTTAAGGTTCAAGAAATTTTTGTTTTTTCGTTGTTATGCAGAACAAACTACAGATAACCACACAAAAATAAATAAATAAATAGTATTTACAAACTTATGACAAACACAAAAACAGCAAAATTTAAAATTATTTTTTCCTTTTGGGGTTTTTGGGGAACCAACCTTTTTCCACCCTCCGTTTCTGTTGAAAAATTTCGCGTATGCTCCAGAAACAAGAAAATGCAAAAACTCCCAATAAAATTGAGGGTATTTCTTTTTCCACAAATAAAGAAACAACGGCGGCAATTGAACCAATTATAAAAAATATCCACCAGCTTCGGACACCCCAAAAATACTCGGCTTTTATAACAATTGGGTGAAAGATTCCTATCAGAAGAAAAACTGCAAAGCCAACCAACAAACCATTGAAATTTATCATAAGATGAGTTGTTTTTTTGATACAAAGATCGAAAATAATTTTATAAAATTAAAAAACTATTTGTCGAGAATTCGGCAAATAGTTTTCGCATTCAGTAATTTTGAAAATTTTGTTGGATCAACTTCAACAAATCTGATATGTGTTTAAAACACTTACATAGAATTAAAAAGGGCATCCCGATTTTAGAATGCCCTTAAAAAAACAGACGAAAAAATGATTAATAAACTGTATTCTGTGGATCAAAATTGGTCCATTGTTCTTTTGTCCAATCTGTTGTACCAAAGGCCCCTTTAAAAGTTGGAGTTTTGTCGAAGAAATTGTCAGCCAGTTTTGCATGGGTAAATGATGCTCCACTCAACAATGGCGAACCTGCTGCAGGGAGGAAAGAGGTAGGGGCAGCTTCAGCGCCTGTTTTGGTTGCATCGTAGAAAGAACTGGCAATTCCTGTTGTAGCATTATCTGCAATGATTTGGTTATTCCCGCTGTTGAAGAATGTCAGAGCCTGATCAGCAGTTACTCCTCCTGCTCCGTTCACAGCTGTTCCTTTTGTACCGGACAATACGCAATTTTGAATTACCAAATTGCCTGCAGTTGCATTGGCATAAGTAGATGTCCCATCCAGTAACAGGCCTGTATTCCATCCTGCAAAAACCGAATTAAAGACTGAAATTGAGCTGTTGCGACGAATATGCATTCCTGCTCCAAACATGCTGTTTACATTTTTATCGGCTGTTGTTTTGTAAGGTCCTATCAGAGTAACATTTGAAAATACTGCAGAAGTTTGAGGTGTTGCGCCAGTACCAGAGCCATCGTTATCCGATTCGAAACCGTTGGAAGTTGAAACATCGGCTACGCGGGGATTACGAACTCCTAAAGCAAATTGAACACGCCCCGAATAACCGAAATCGGTGTCAAATTCATCATCCAATCCGCAATAGGCTATCAAATATTTTGCATTTACCGTACCACCAAACCATTCGAAAGAATCATCTCCTGAATAGGAAACTTGGATATGGTCAATGGTTGTTCCACTTCCTACCGCACACAAAGTCAGTCCGTTAATTTCCTTATCTGGCTGCAGGGCTATTCCGGCAAATTCAATGCGAACATAACGAAGTGAACCGGAATTATCGGCTGGATTCGTACCACCACCGTAAGTAACTTCCCGAGTCAAACCTTCTACACTTGGATTGGATTGGTTAACCGGTGCATTTCCTACTATAATGATTCCACCCCAATCACCTGCGTTGCGTAATCCGGGTTCCATGCGTGAAGTGAAAACTATAGGTTCTGTGGGAGTTCCAATAGCATTGATTACACCACCACGCAAAACAACCAAACAACCTTTGGTCAATTTGTCACCTTTAATAATGGTTCCTTTTTCAATATTGATGGTTCCACTTACATTTACCTGTCCTTGAAGAATATAAACGGAATCGTTTACCAAATTGCGTGTTCCGGTGATATCCGAATTTAAGATTACTTCATTTGAAGTAGGGGTTGGTTCCGGATCGGGATCTGACTTGTCATCACAAGCCGTAAAGAAAATTAAACCGGAAACCATGACAGAAGAAATAACGAAATAATTTAAAAATTTCCTTTTCATAAACGTGTTGATTAAATTTTACTTATTGAAACTTACCGTAGATGCTCGGCTTATTCTAAAAATTTTTTTACAGGACAAAAGTAATGATTGACTGTTACAAGATTGTTCCGAAACAATGATGGTTATATGTAAAAGATATGAAGAATGTATTACAGGAATCATAATGCCATACGTTTCGAAAAACTCAAAATTCTCAAACAGTTTGCCGATTCCATATAATTTGACAGACACAATTAAAATTTACAATTAAGTGCCAGCGAAAAGGTTCTGCCAAGATTATAACTTTGATTGGTCAGCGTTGCTTTTTTTGCTGTACCATCTTTTTCATACTCATAGGTTTGCTGAGTTTTGTAATTTTGAGCAAGCAAGTCCTTGATACCAAATTTTAACTCCATCTGATTGCCCAGCTTTTTGTTTAATGTGAAATCGACCACATGACGAGGCATTTCATAAATATCGGGGATTACTACTTCTCCCTGATTCAACTGTGCTGCAGCCAAAATTCTTTTTCCCATCACATTGTACATCACAGAAGTTGACAAACCGGCTTTATCATTCTGGTAAAATAACGCTGCGTTAACTACATACGGCGATTGTCCCTGCAATGGTCGATTTTGTTCGTTTGCCTTATCGGCAAATTCCACCTTACTGAAAATGTAGGATGCATTCACCTGAAGAGTAAAATTCTTTAACCCGATAAGTTTTTCCAGCGATTTTTTTGCTTCCAGTTCCAGTCCGTAATTAACAGCCGCTTGGGCGTTTCCGAAAGAGAAATCGTTTCCTACGCCATTGTTTACCATTTCGATCGGGTGCGTGAAATGCTTGTAGAAAGCTGCCAGCGAAAAAGTTTCTGTCGGAGATGGATAGTTTTCAAATCGCAAATCGATATTTTGAATGGAAGCATCCTGCAAATTGGGATTACCTCTTACTGAATTTTTTTCGGTAAAATCATAGTAACTCAAAGGCGAAACTTCACGAAATTCGGGGCGATTGATGGTATGAGCATAAGCTAACCTGATAAGAGATTTGTCGGATAAATTGTAAGAAGTATTTATGGAAGGAAAAATATTGAAAGTGGGATTATCAACGTGCACTGGTGAAGTTGGATTGTAGTAGCCATCCAGCAGCAAATGATTGTATTCTGCTCTGATTCCTCCACTCAAATTGAATTTTCCTGCCGGCAATGTCATGGACAAATATCCAGCACCAAGCCAATTCTGTGCCTTGTAGGTGTTAGCAACGTTGGTTTGTTCATCTACGCTAATAACTTTTCCTTGTCCGAGGTAAGTTTCAGTGAAAAGACTTTCAAAGTCGAGTGCATTAATCTCATCATTACCCAATGGTCCGTATGCCTTGCGATAGGTAATGCTTCGTTCCGAAAAATTGCGCGATTTGAATTCCCCATAGAGTCCTGATTTCAAAACAGGCAACGTATTGAGAAATTGGAATTTTCTTTCGTGATTTATCCCAGACACCATAACATTTTCGTGATTGTTCATGTAAAGCCTTCCCAATTCGTTAATGCTGGGAACATCAGGCAACACATATTCGTAAATTCCTCCTTGAGTTTCTTTCATGCTCCAATTTTGACGATCCGGTTCGATTCGGTTGGCGTAAGCATAACCCACATTCCAATCCAGTTTGTTGTCTTCATTGTTTTTCAACTTGTGGTTACCGCTCAACTGTCCTGAATAGGTGGTACGTGCAGAATACTGATTGCTGAAGTATTTGAAATTTCCTTGACGGTAATTGTTCCAGCCAAAAGTATTGGAAGTTTTATCTACTCCAATTTGGTTCAACAGGTTTTTAAATTCTATTTTTGTTCCATTTGTTTTAATGTAAGCCCAATTGTGCATCAGTCCGATTTTAAAATCGGTACTGTAGATGTCGGCTGCATAGTTGTAAAGATAAACAGGTGTTTCTGCTATGGGGTCAAAGCGTTCGTACATGTTATTCTCCATATTGAAACGTGAAGAAGATGAGTTGCTGTAGGTGAGTGAAGTAAGGTTACCTATTTTGTTCCCTTTTTTCAAATTCCATTTTCTTCCAATAGAAAAAGTCAATTTTTGATTTGGCAATGCCGTGTAAGGTTGAGCAACCCAGTGGTTGTTCAGTTTTAAAGCTGCAGCATCCCGCTGTTGAATGCTGAGGGAGTTCAAATTTGCGGGGAAGTCGGCAGGAAGATCTCTTTGCAGGCTACCCAAACCAAAAACGTCCAATGTTTGTGTTGGTAAGTGATAACTGTTTTTAAATGAAGTCTGATCATTGTATCCAAAACTGTATTCGATTTGTTGAAAATTTTCTTCCGGGATATTTTTGGTAAAAATTTTTACAAATCCTCCCGTTGCTTCGGCAGAAAGTTCAGGAGAACCTGTTTTATAAATCATAATATTGTCAATCATGTTGCTCGGAACAGCGTCGAAGGAGAATGCTTTCACATCTGTTTCGCTACTTGGTGTGGAAGCATTGTTGAGCCAAACATTATTGTACCGCTGATTGAGACCGCGTACTACTACAAATCGGTCGTTTTGTACCGTAACGCCAGGGATTCGCTTCACTACTTCTGCCGCATCCCGATCCAGTGTTTTTCCGATTTGCTGGGAAGAAATGCCGTTAACCACCTGAACGGCCGTGCGTACACTTTTCAGCAGCGATAATTCTGTATCCGTGCGATGTTGTGCCACTACCTGTACACTTTGAAGCATTAATTCGGCTTCTTCCATTTCTATGTTTAAAATCGTAGGTATATTTTTTTGAATTTTAATTTCGTCAAATTCAAGTTTTTTATAAGAAACGTACGACACTATCAGTTTATATTTTCCGGGATCAAGTTCGCTTATTTTGAAATTTCCGTCAATGTCGGTAGTTGTTCCCCGTGAGGTTCCTTCAATTAGAATACTGGCACCTACCAGTGGTTCTTTGGTTTTTTTGTCTAAAACTTTTCCTTCTATCGCACTTTGAGCAAACAGAAGCGAGGAGAAAAATGTTGCTAAAATTATTGCAACAGAGCGTAATACTGAAGTTTTTTTCATCTGATTTTTCTTCTGAATTTTTATGCTGCAAAATTAATTCACAACTGTTTCAAAATTGATAAAATGATATTACAATGCGGTTATAATGATTTTTTGAAAGAATATTGAAATACCTTTTTCTATTTTAACATGAGTTTGAGATAAGTATATTTTATAAGCAATTTTAAATAAGCTATAAAGGTTGTTGAAAAGTAAGTATTCACATTTTATCTAAGGTTAATTGTTTATAAATAAGGTTTTTATTTTCAGAAAGTGAACCTTATTTTTTTAAATAAAAACCTTAGTAACGATAATCAACAACAGGAATAAACCTTATTACCTTATTAATTATCAATTTTTTTGTATGATTAAAACATGTAATCGTTCTATCGAACTTACATTATTAATTTTTTTTGCAAAGAAGCACTTTCAAAATTCGTTTTATTGAATTATTCCGGTATTTTTGTACATAAAAAAATCCGTAACATATGAAAAATTTTACCCAATTTGGCAAATTCCTTCTTTTTTTGTTTTTTTTCTTTTCGATACTTCTATTGACTCCGGCAAAGGCAACCGATTTCTATTTCTATGTGCAGTTTGCCGATAAAAATAATTCTCCTTATCGATTGGAAAATCCGCAAGAATTTCTTTCTGAACGCGCAATTGAGCGACGCAATTTCTTTTCGCTTTCCGTTGATTCAACCGATTTGCCGGTTAATCCTTCCTATCTCTCACAAGTGATGAATCTGGGTGGCGAAATTCATTCTCAAAGCCGATGGTTGAATGGAGCAACTGTGGTCATGCAGGATTCTGCGCTGATTGAGCAAGTAGTTTCCCTTCCGTTTGTAAAATGGGTTCAATACACAGGAAAAAAATCTACGGTTTCGAATGTTCCGAAACAGCCTTCAAAGTTTTCTCCGGCCATCGACTATGGACTTTCCGGTTCTCAAATAGCTCAGGTAAAAGGAAATTTTCTTCACGAATTGGGATATTTTGGGAAAAATATTGTGGTTGGAGTGCTGGATGCCGGATTTCTTAATGTAGATGTCAATGTTGCTTTCGACAGCCTTCGGTTGCATAACCGATTGCTTGGAACAAAGGATTTTGTTGGTGGTTCAGATCTGTATCGTGGAAATTTTCACGGAGGAAATGTGCTTTCGATTATGGCAGGAAATTTACCTCAAAATTATTTGGGAACAGCTCCCGATGCTTCTTATTGGCTTATCAGGACCGAAGATGTTGACACCGAATACCTGAAAGAACTCGATTTTTGGGTTGCCGGAATCGAGTTTGCCGACAGCGTCGGCTCGGATGTTGTCAATTCGTCTTTGGGTTATTTTACCTTTGATGATTCGGCCATGAATTTTACTTATGCCGATATGAACGGTGAGGTTTCGCGTGCAGCTAAAGCTGCTTCAATGGCTGCTCAAAAAGGGATGATAGTAGTTTGCAGTGCCGGCAACGAAGGCGACAAAACTTGGAAATATATTTCTACACCGGCCGATGCCAAAGGCATTATTACGGTTGGAGGCGTTACGGCCGATGGGACACCCAGCGTCTTTTCTTCATTTGGACCCTCCGCCGACGGAAGAGTAAAACCCGAAATTTGTGCACGCGGTACCCAAACCAGTCTTATAAATTCGAGTGGCAACATTGTAGCCGGTAACGGAACTTCCTATTCTTCTCCACTTATTTGCGGATTGATGGCTTGTTACCTTCAATATTTCAAAGAGCAGCATAAACTGATTTCTATACCGCAACTTCTACAGTCGGTTTTCGTAACCGGAAGCTTGTATGGTTCGCCAACCGATCAGATGGGATATGGCATACCCGATTTTCAACTGGCTTTTCTTAGTACAGCGTTCAACGGATTGAACAACCAAACCCAAAATCAACCACAATGGTTGGTGGATGAAAAGAACAAAACCATTCAAGTTAATTTTGCGGGAAAAACCGATAATTCAGCTATAAACGTTCAAATTCATGCAATGGATGGAAAGTTGTTGCTCAGCAGATTTTATCGTTCTTCTTCCATTGTCCTTTCCATTGAAAATCTAAGTTCAGGTATTTATCTTGTTTCGGTAGAAAATGGCGGGAAGATTTTTTCAAAGAAAATTCTTGTTCCCTAAATTTGTCAAGAAAAATATTTCTGTTGTATCTTTGAAGTGAAAAATTCTCAATGAATGAACGAAAACCAAAATATGACTTCTCTTTCCTTATCTGAACTAGCTGCTGCTATTGAAGAAACCATTCGTCTGAATTTTGATCGCCCTGTATGGGTACGTGCCGAAATCAGTGAATTGCGTGAAAATTCCAATGGACACTGTTACATGGAATTAATAGAAAAGGATGAGAATTCCGACAATTTGCTGGCAAAAGTCAAAGCTACATGTTGGGCTTCAGTGTACCGATTGTTGAAACCTTACTTCGAAAATGCTACCGGTCAGACATTTCGCGCTGGATTGAAGGTTTTGTTGTCCGTTACGGTAGAATTTCATCCCGTTTATGGTTTGAGCCTTACGGTACGCGACATTGAGCCGACATTTACCATTGGCGAAATGGCAGCGCGCAGAATGCAAATTATTCGTCGTTTGGAAGCTGATGGCATTGCCGACATGAACAAACAGATTCCTTTACCGCGATTGGTTCAGCGTCTGGCTGTTGTTTCTTCACCCACTGCTGCCGGTTATGGAGACTTTTGCGATCAGCTGAAAAACAATTCCGGTAACTTTGTGTTTTATACCCGCCTTTTCCCTGCCTTAATGCAGGGCGAGCAAGCCGAAAGCTCCATTATCGCAGCTTTGGAAAAGATTTTTCGCCATGCAGAACTTTTTGATGCAGTGGTGATTATTCGAGGTGGCGGTGCAACAACCGATTTGTCCTGTTTCGATTCCTACGAATTGGCAGTGAATTGTGCTCAGTTTCCCTTGCCCATCATCACCGGCATCGGCCATCAGCGTGATGTTTCTATTCTTGATTTGGTGGCACATTCGAGTTTGAAAACACCCACCGCCGTTGCCGAATTTCTCATAGATCGCCTGCAGGAAGCCGAAAATCTGGTTAAATATACAGCTTCCGATATTTATTCTTTTTCTAAAAATTATCTGGATGCTTCACTCAGAGAAATCAACGAAAAAAAGCTGTTGATTCGCCAAGTTCTGAGAAACAGTTTAATGCGCAAACAAAATGAAATCAATCGTCGGATAAGTCGTTTGAAAACGGCAGTACGGATGAAATTGCTCAGAGAACAAAATCGATTGACTTTAATGGAAAAATCTATTGAAACTCATTCTCCGGCCTTTATGTTGAAATATGGTTACAGTTTCACTACCCTTCACGGAAAGAAAATTTTTTCCGTTCATGAAGTGAAACCCGGCGACCATGTTCAAACTTATCTGCATGATGGGAGTTTTGAGAGTGAGGTGATTTGACGCGAAAAAATAAAGGGAATTTATTAAATACTCAATTCTTAACTTATGGCATTCATTTATCTCGAAAATATGGAATTTTATTCCTTTCATGGTTGCTTGGAAGAAGAACGTGTAAAAGGAAATACTTTTCTGGTTTCGGTTTGTATGGAAGTTGATACGGAAAAGGCTGGAAAAACTGACGAACTTTCGGATACGGTGAATTATCAGCAGGTGTACGATATTGTAAAAAAAGAGATGGAAATTCCTTCCCATCTCATAGAACATGTCGCTCAAAGGATTTACGACCGGATTTTTGAACAAATTCCGCAAATTTCCGGATTGCATATCCGACTTTCCAAATTAAATCCTCCTTTGGGTGGAAAAGTAGAAAAAGCTTCGGTAGAAATTTCCGGGAAACGTTCTGACCGTTAATGATGGTTTTTTATTTAAATTTCCATTTTATCCCGGCAGTGAAGTTAAATCCCGGCTGTACAATTCCGCCATAATCCGCGTAAGTTTTGTCGAAAATATTATTCAGATCAAGGTAAACTGCATATTTCTCGACTTCCCATAATCCTTTCATATCCAGTGAGAAATAAGGTTGATAATTTACGGGTTGTTGCGTATAAAAGTCGGTGTAGTTTCCTGCTCGATCCAAAAAGGAGAGTTTCCAGTTGAGAGAACAGTTTTTCACTGTTTTATGTTGTAAAGTTGCTATCAGCTTGTGTTTCATATAATCCAACGCATATTTGGAATCGAAATTTTCGGCATTTTTATCCATCTGAAGAAAAGAATAGGAAAGCCCTGCTTTTTGAAGGAAAGAATTTGAAAAAGAATAGTTCAAATTCATATCCAGCCCCACAGCGTTAACTTCAGTCAAATTTCGGCTTTCCCATTTTGTCGAGTCGGGTTCCTTTACCCAGTCGATAATGTTTTTCCCTTTTCGGTAGAAGGTCGTTGCATCAGCTTGCCAGTGTTTTTGTTGAATGCAGGCTCCCAATTCCCATGTTGTGGAATGTTCAGGTTTTAAATTGGGATTGCTGATTTGCGTTGGGCTCCGGTAATATAAATCTGTAAAAGTTGGTAACCTCACGGCCGTATTTGATGAAAAAAATATCTTGGTCATGTTGTTTGGATGAAAAGCAATGTCAAATCCGCCATACGGATTCGTTCCGAAAGCAGTGGCATGTGACAATGCTCCCCCGGCCGAAACATACCATCTATCAAAAATTTTTGCATAATCAATAAATGCCGTCCCCAGTAAACGATTTGCACTATGATTAAAATTTATTCCGTTTTCATAAGGGTCTGGTTTCGTTTTATTCATCTCATTTCCCAAAACGGTGCTGAAAATATGTTCATTTCTTCCTTCAATGCCAAAAGTAATTTTTCCCCATGAATTTGCCACCGAAGCATCAAATTTTCCTCCCACAACATCTGTCAGGTGATAATTGTGTTGTGTGTACGACGAAGGAGCCCCTTCAAAGTTGCGAAACAGTTCAAATCGGTCGTGATGTTGCCGCCAATAGCTCTGAACATGATAGCTGATGTTTCTTCGGATAAGTTCCCATCTCAACCCCGCCATCAGGGTTTGCGTACTTTCAAACTGATGCGGATAAGCCAACGAATAAAATCCGTTTGCACCAAAACCTTTTTTTTGTAAAGCTGCTTGAAACTGTATATTACCAAATTTCGGGCTATTCAGTTTCGAGTGCAGAAAAATGTTGCTATTCTCAAAATCTGTATTGTCGGTATAACCATCGCTGCTTTTGTGTGATAAAGAAAGGAGCGTATAAGGTTTTTGGATAAATGTGGTAATAACCGACTGTTCTCCATAACCAAAACTTCCGGCTTCCAAACCTGCTTTTAAAAAAGGTTTTGTTCCCTCTTCGGTTATTATGTTAATGGCACCGCTGAAAGCATTCGGCCCTAACATTCGGGCTGAAGAACCTTTTAAAATTTCAACTTTACTCACATCGGAGAGTTGAATGGGAATATCAAGGTTAAAATGTCCCGTTTGAGGGTCAGTAATGTTGATACCATTCAGCAAAATTAGCGCCTGGTCAAATGAACCTCCACGAACCGAAATATCGGCTTGAACGCCATTTTTGCCACGTTGACGAATATCTAGACCGGAAACATAATCGAGCAATTCATCAATGCTGCGTACTGCCGAGCGTTCGATTTCATTCTTGTCGATAACAGTTAGGATACGACCCATTTCGGGATAAAGTTTTGTTCGGGTGGCATTGATTTCAACGTCTGAAAGTTGTACCGACAAGGTGTCGGTGGTAACTTGTCCCGAAAAACGAAAAACATTGCATCCGCAAATAATTCCTGTGATTAAAAGAATTTTCTTCATTTGAAAAAATTTTAGTTAAACAATATTTATATGAATTCGATATAAGAATATTTTATAACTAATTATAAATAAGCCATTAAAATTGAGGAAAAAAGTATTTACCTGTTGTTATGGTTAGTTGTTCTTAAAGTAATAAGAATCAGCCTTATCAATTCTCAACTTTTTATATGATTAATACAGGTAATAGCCGTATCGTACTTACGTAATAATTATGCTTTGATTCATTTTTTTTCCCCGATTTGTTTAATATGGCCTACTAACAAAAAAAATCGACTGAAAGAAATGAATTCCTTTCAGTCGACAACAACATATATAAGTACATGAAAGACAGCATTTTACGTCTTCAGCAGAGAATATAACAGGAGTATTGAGTTGAATATTTTCAAGAATTTCCTCCGCTCGGAATTTTTCTTCCTTGCACTGAACTAAAGAATTAATGGATGTAGTATCATTTTTTGAGACATTGGAAGGAGCATTTTTCAGTAAAGCTTTTTCGCAAATTCCGGCAGCAAGTACACCTATGGTTACCACGCAGGTCAAACTTCTGAAAACAGCATAGTTTGCCCTGCTCCAGCGACGGAAGCGAACTGTCTTATGGAAATTATTGGGAATAATTTTCATTGTTTTTTCAGATTTGACAGGGCAAATGTAAGCAAAATTTTTTTTAAGTTATTTGTTTTTTCAAAAGAAACTTAAATTTGTTTCAGTTTGTTTTTTTCAGAATAGTTGCCGATAGCGATGGCAAAAGGAGCTTATTCTTCACTTTCTTTCCTGTAAGTAAATCGACATATTGTCCGCTCAATGAAAAATTTTGTTTGGTGTTTTCCAGATTAAAAAACACCAAAATCTCGGTTTCCCTGTCAAAACGTTTGTAAGCAAGTGTTTTATTTTTTGTCAAAACAAATTCCAATTCTCCGTCTGCCAACACGGGATTAACATTTCGTATGGCAATAAGTTTTTTGTAGAATTCAAATTGGTTGTTGTCAAATTTCACCGGATCATAAACGGCTTTCAGGGGAAGGATATTGTTTCTGTTTTCCGGATGAAAATTGAACTCTTTCCACCACAACGGCTTCCGGCAATATGGATCATCAGCTCCCCACATGCCCATTTCTTCTCCATTCCAAATTTGAGGTGCCCCTATCGTTGTAAACAAATGAACCAGATAGAGTTTCAAACGTCGATAAGTAATTTTATCGGGTTTTCCTGTTTTATAAAGCGGTTCGTCATTTATCGTTGCATGAAATTTATACCGGTTGGGGTTGTAAAAATCGGTCAGTAAACGTGGTGTATCATGGGTGGAAGATACATTCATCATGGCATACAGGTTTTCGTGTTTCAATCGATTCCACTGAAAAAGTAAGCTGTCTCTGAATTGTGCTGCATCAATTTCACCAATTGTTTTGGCAAAGAAATAACGTGCAGGACAATAGACCTGATAAAACATGACAGCATCAAATATATCACCTTGCGTGTACGGGGCAGGATTCATCATTTTGTCGGGCCATTTCTCCCACCATATTTCGCCTATCAGATAAGCATCAGGATTGATGGAACGAACCCACGCACGATATTCCCGCCAAAATTCCAATCCAATCTGTTCAGCTACATCCAACCGAAAGCCATCAACGCCTTTTGTAATATCTCCATTTGGAGACAGCCAACGTTTGGTAACCTCAAAAATATGTCTTTTGGCATTTTCATCCAGATTTCCTTCGTAGGGTTGCCCATTGACACGTTTCGATTTCAGATTGGTTTTTCTGATTTCAGGCATATAGGCATTTCCGTACCAGCCTTCATAGGCAAATTCGTTCTCGGGTGTTGCCGGATCGTCAAAACGGGTAATATTGTACCAAGTTTTGTAAGGAGAAGCAGCCTGATTTTTCAAAATATCGCGCCAAGCCCAAAATAAAGTTCCGGTATGATTCCATGAGTAATCGACAATTATTTTCATTCCGCGTTTATGGACTTCTTCTATCAACTTCAGAAAAAGCTTATCGGCAGCAGTCCATCGCCAAGAATTCGGATCGGCGGGATTTTCGCCGGAAATAATTTTTACATCACCTTCCGGATCAGGGCCAAAATTTATATCTACATGATGATAATTGCGTGCATCATATTTATGAAGCGATGGCGCATCATTAATCGGATTGAGATAAATAGCATTGATTCCCAATTCCTGTAAGTAATCGAGTTTTTCTAAAACTCCCTGCAAATCGCCTCCATAACGACGGTATTGAAGCAGTTCACTAAAAGTTTTATTCGAATTTTTCATCCAACTATCTCGTTCAAACCAGTCGCCTGTCCATGATGAAATTTTCCAGCCGTGAGGTGGAACAATATTCATGTCGCTAACCGTCATATATTTTGGTTGAGGATCGTTGGATGTGTCGCCATTGTAAAAACGCTCAACAAAAATCTGATACCAAATGGCATACTTTGCCCAACTTGGCGGCTGATTTGTGGAATTAGCAGTTAAAGAAAAATTAAAAAAAAACAAACAAAAAACACCTGCAAAAATAAAATTCTGTTTTTTCATGGAAATAATAATTTTTTAAAAGCAAGAATATCAATCCAAAAAGTTCATCGGCACATCGTATAATTTTTTCTCTACTATCCGAAACTTTAGAAATTTAAAATGCCTGAGAATTTCATATTTTTATATTCGACCAAGAAAAACAGAAATAATGAAACTCCACAGGCGCAGTAAAAATAACAAAAAACCGGTTATCCGACAAGTTTTAGACTTAATCCCAAGATTTATACTTCGTAATTCTATACAAAAATATCAAAGCAACAAAGGTTGCCATAAATACAAATTATCCATTAGAACAATATGATAGTAGGATTTTTTTAGTCAGTATTTTCTAATGGACAATTTGGGATTATCAACGACAAAGTACGAAACAGATTATCCACCTTGCGATATAAATGCTTGCAATTCCGGCATATATTGAAGAACACTCCAACAAAGTTATCGTGAAAATGGCTCTTCAAATGAACAGGAGGGCTTGGATAAGGAAACTCTGGGAAAAATCAACCAATTTTCAATTCGATTTTTCTACCTGATGATGCTAATGGACAATTTGGGATAAATTGAAAGTTGGGTTAATACCATGCCCGATATACAAAAAAGAAAGTGCCCTTTTGGGACACTCTCTTTTTAAAATTAATAATAAACAATGAACTTTTACTTTTCAATCAGCACTTTGGTTATACTTGAATTACCTTTGGTATCGTCAAGGCGAATGAAATACATTCCTGGAGTTAGTGTTGAAGTATCAAAATTAACTTCAGTGCTCAAATTTTTACCTAAGTTCTTCACTAACTTACCATTTACATCGTACAAATTAAGCGAGGCTTTTGCATCATTTGCTATATTGAACTTCACAACTGCATTGCCTTTTACCGGATTTGGATAAATGTGTACCGGAGCTACAATGACTGCTGGAGAATAAATATAAGTAGAAAGTGGGTCAGATGCAAAGGTGCTTTCCTCTTTTACACATTTCAGCGCAGCCACACGATATTCGTAAGGACCATCCACAGCAGTATAATCGTGCCATTCCTGCTTGTTCATATCTTGAATTACGATTGGGAAACTGCGGCTATCTAATGTTCCACCACCATAGTTGGGTGCACCTGATAAAGGTTTTGATAAAGTTGCCTCAAGCGAAGTTTTCGTTTCGTTTCGTGGACGGTAAGCTACAGTGTACCAGTTTGTTTCACCTACCTTACGCCGATCAACACGATAAGCCGTTTCGTTATCCACATCTGTCCATGCAATTTCAACGGCGCCGGTTGTGGCATTATATAAAATTTTATTAATAACAGGCGCTGTTGGATCGAACGTAGGGCAAGTGTTCATCCAGTCCTGTGGAGCTTCCATGGAATTCGTATTTACCCACGAAGGACCACAATAATAAAGGGAGGGAGTTCCATTAAGGTCGTAGTTCTCAACGTGCGAAATGTCTTCGGCATAGTTCGGTTTTTGATCGCAAACATTGGCACCCACTTTTCCCATAATTGTATTCCATCCCTGGAAAAGACCAATTACCCATGTATCATATGGACCAATATAACCTGATTCTCCATTATTATAATCTGCTTGCTTATTATTCGTAATGGCAACAGAATAAACTTCAATACCATTGTGACGTTGCGCCAGAATACCTTCGCCATCATTTCCTCTTGATCCCGTTCCACACCATGCATTGTCGTCAAACCACACATTATGACCACCATAGTCGATAAAACGCGCCATTAAGTCTGAAGCTGTTTCTGATGTTGAATAATCCCAACCATCCAAAGCATAATGTGTTTGTTTATTATTATCGGTAGCTAAATATGGATATGGATTGGATAAACCGAGATGATGACGATAATTTACATTATTCTTAACCACAACCCATGTACCTGCCACTTCAATTCCTTTATTTCCATGATTGTAAATCCAGTTATCGCGAATAATTACATTAGGTTCGTAAAATCCTTCCATATCGTTTACCACCGTGCGATTTGCACAGGCCGATAGCAGGTTTTTATTTACGTCAATACCGATAGCATTGGCATAGTCGTAAATTAACCATTTGTTATTGGCAGGGTTGTAACCGGAAGTAGTTGTATTATAAGAAGACGTAGGAGCTTGATAACTGAAACAAGCAGTCGGGAAATCAATCACATTATTAGCAACGAATACATTCTTTGCATCAATACCGATACGGGCACCAAAACGCCAACCTCCGTTTTCGTGACGGAAACCCTTAGAATAGATTTTTTTACGGTCGCAAACATAGTTAGGAGGCGTACAGTTGGTCATTTTTACACCAAACACCAATATCTTACTTGGAACTACAGAAACAGCCGAACCCCATGTTTTGGTTCCAGAGAATGGATCCATAAAATGGGTACCATTGGGAATACGTTCATTCCAACCATTCATTTGTTTTCCCGAACCTCCAGTGTAAGTACTTGTAGCTGAACCCCAAGTAGGCGCCCAACCATCGGCAAAGTCCATACCGAAATAAATATAACCGAATTCCATTTCGATCCAGCAAACTCCCATGTGTGAGTTTTGACCTAAACTTGTTTCGTTAGCGCCTTTTGTCTGACCGATACAGTTCCACATTTTAGGAATGCTGTCGTTATTTACATCAATGGCAAATTCAGACAAACGACGAGTAAATTTAAATTTTGTTGGTAGTGAACTCAAACCATGGTTCATTAAATCAACCTGACCGGGAGCAGTATTTTTGCCGGTAACAGCAACTTTATCAGTAGCAGGAGTTTCACCAACAATAACAACCCCTTTTTTAAGCATTAAACCTTCGTCGTTCGGACCATCAGGAATATCGAAAACATAAGTACCTGCCGGATAATACAATACGCCGCCACCCTGTGCATATAACAAATCGCGTTTCGCTTTAAATTCAGCAAAATTGGCAGCACCCGAACCTTTGTTCTCCATGGTAATGCGGTTGTTCCACTGAATTTCGTTAATCCATACCGGATAACCTTCGGGGCCGTTGTAAAATTCCGCTACCGGATTTTGTGCCTGTAACAACCCGAGTGTACTCAGGGCGGTAAAAAGCATCGAAAAAATGGTCTTTTTCATTTTAGATTAATTTTAAAGGATTTATTTTTTGATAAATTTATTGATTGTAATTGAATTATCGGCGTTTTTCACTTTTAAGAAATATACACCAGGTGTCAAATTAGTTATATCGATAGTTGTTACATCTGAATGGGCTTTGTACGCAGAGACTTGTACGCCTGTTAAATTTAAAATCTGAATATTACAGTTTTCAGAGGTGTTTACCCGCAGCAAATTATTCTTGATAGTATAGCTAACTGCATTTTTTGATACATTAGCTAATGAGGTTTCTAAATCCACAACATAAATACCTTCTCTAAATGCAGTTGAAAGATAAACTATGGTGTCAGTAGCAATAACATCTGTCAAAAATACTTTATCGGCAGCCGGTGGATTAGCAATTCTATCTGATTGGGAAGGGATAGACAAACCAGTTGCAAAAACTTCGAAAGTGTCTCCATTGTCCTTCGAAACGTACAAATTGTTTATACTCGCCATAGAGTAAAGATTTCCATTGGGTGAGCCTGTAATTTTTCGGCATTCCCAGTACTCAACACCCGCAGATAGCGAAGCTTCCCACGTTGTACCCATATCTTCCGAACGCCAAATAGCACCATCACTCCCATTCTGACCTCCATAATATATATATTTTTTATCGTTGTAAGTACGGACATATACTGCATATGGATTAAAGAATTTTCCCACGTGCTTGTACTGCCAGGTTGCGCCGTAATCTTCGGAATAAATTAAATAGTTATCGTTGTTTGCCACCTTATCCGTACCATAAACAATATTGTCACCGGGAAATGTATGAAGTCCTAACACATTTTTATATACTTTTCCATGTTCTGTATCGGCTTGTGGATAATTTGTCCACGTATTTCCACCATCTTCCGAGCGCAAGATACCGTTACCCCAAGTAGGATAAAGAATTATATCATTGCCGTTCTGATCTCTGATTTGTGTAAACTCTGAA
>Ga0255346_1001093_pt1 | contig 40043 bp, 22 predicted proteins | sample wastewater_treat_FD_194410 | JGI IMG/M metagenome (GOLD analysis project Ga0255346, IMG submission 194410) | Wastewater microbial communities from Lulu Island WWTP, Vancouver, Canada - plant22 | ecosystem: Engineered > WWTP > Wastewater > Unclassified | place: Canada: Vancouver, British Columbia...
GCTTTGAAAGCTTCAGACCGTTGAAGAAGCTGAGGCTGTCCCTTACGGAAAGGTCGGTGAGACTGCTGATATTCCTGTCGCCGACAGTAACGGCAAGGTACTCGTCACGGAGCCTTTTGCCGTGACACTGTGGACACTCGACTTCGCTCATGTACTCGTCAATTTCAGCCTTTGACCATTCGCTGTTGGTCTCACGGTAGCGCCTTTCCAGATTGTTGACAACTCCCTCGAAAGGGGACTGATAGCTGCCGCCGCCCAGTGAAGCAGGACGTTTCAGGTCAAGAGGCTCGGTTCCTGTACCGTAAAGGAAAAGGTCAAGCTCGGACTTTTTCAGCTTCTTTATGGGCTTGTCAAGGTCGATGCCGTACTTTTTAGCGATGGCGTTGTAGTACATCGTAGCTACGGAAGTTTCGTCAAGACTGTTCCATCCGCTGGCATTGATAGCGCCTTCGTTGATGGAGAGGTCTTTATTCGGCACGATGAGGTCGGGGTCGATATGTCTGAACATACCCAGACCCGTACACTTTGGGCAGGCTCCCATAGGATTGTTGAAAGAGAACATTACAGGCTCCAGTTCGCCTATGCTGATATTATGCTCGGGGCAGGCGTAATTCTGGGAGAAAAGCATTTCCTCGCCGCCAATAACGTCAACCATTGCCAGTCCGTCGGTAAGGCGGAAAACAGTCTCCAGCGAATCGGTTATACGTGACTCTATACCCTCTTTTACGATGATACGGTCAACGACTATCTCAATGTTGTGCTTCTTGTTCTTGTCCAGTTTTATCTCCTCGGTGAGTTCGTACATACTGCCGTCAACACGGACACGGACGAATCCCGATTTTCTTGCGGATTCCAGTTCCTTGGCATACTGACCCTTTCGTCCTCTTACAATAGGGGCGAGAAGCTGCAAACGTGTGCCCTCGGGGAGCTCCATGATAGTATCCACCATCTGATCAATGCTCTGCTGTGAAATCTCTCTGCCGCAGACAGGGCAGTGAGGAACTCCGATACGTGCGTAAAGCAGACGGAGGTAGTCGTATATCTCGGTAACGGTACCCACGGTTGAACGTGGATTTTTCGAGGTAGTCTTCTGGTCTATGGAAATGGCAGGGGAGAGACCCTCGATGCTGTCAACATCGGGCTTTTCCATCTGTCCGAGGAACATACGGGCATAGGAAGAAAGGCTCTCCACATAGCGGCGCTGACCGTCGGCATAGATGGTATCGAAAGCCAGCGATGACTTTCCTGAACCCGAAAGACCTGTCATAACGATAAGCTGGTCTCTCGGCAGTTCGAGGTCGATATTTTTTAGATTATTGGCTCTTGCGCCCTTTATTACTATTTTATCTTTCATACTTTTCCCTTTCACTTTATAAATTGAGAATTGAGAATGGAGAATGGAGAATTGCGGTGTCCCCTTTCTGGGACAGATTTAAATATTTTAAATCCGTGAGCGAAGCGAACACATTAATTCTCAATTCTCAATTCTACATTCTCAATTTTATTACGAATTATTGTGACAGTTCACGTATTTTGTCACGCAGATATGCGGCGTGTTCAAATTCAAGCATCTTTGCGGCATTCTTCATTTCTGCCGTCAGCTTTTCTATAAGTGCCTGCTTGTCGGCGGCGGACATCTTCTTCTTTGCTGTGGACTTCTCCACCTTTGCCTTTGAAGTTATCTCCAGTACGTCACGGACGTCCTTGATGATGGTTTTTGGAACGATCCCGTGTTCCTCATTGTATGCCATCTGCAAGCCTCTGCGTCGCTCGGTCTCGGTGATGGCTCTTTCCATTGAGCCTGTAACGCTGTCGGCGTACATTATGACCTGACCTTTTGCATTACGTGCGGCACGGCCTATGGTCTGTATCAGGGAAGTCTCACTTCTCAGGAAGCCCTCCTTGTCAGCGTCAAGAATGGCGATAAGGCTGACTTCGGGGATGTCCAGACCTTCACGGAGGAGGTTGATTCCCACAAGCACGTCGAATACACCGTTTCGCAGATCCTTTATTATCTCCATACGCTCAATGGTGTCTATGTCATGGTGGAGGTAGCGCACCTTTACTCCCAGATTCTCGTAGTAGGATGTAAGGTCCTCCGCCATTTTCTTTGTAAGAGTTGTTACCAGCACACGCTCATTTCTTGCGGTTCTCTCGTTTATCTCGGAGAGAAGGTCGTCCACCTGTCCTGTTGTGGGCTTGACGATTATCTCAGGGTCAACAAGTCCCGTAGGACGTATTACCTGTTCAACGATGGTATCGGTCTTTTCACGCTCAATCTGTCCCGGAGTAGCGCTGACGTAGATAGCCTGATGGATGTGGTCATTGAATTCATCGAAATTCAGCGGACGGTTGTCCATAGCGCTGGGCAGACGGAAACCGTAGTCCACAAGGGTAGTCTTTCTCGCACGGTCACCTGCATACATTGCACGTACCTGCGGCAGAGTTACATGGCTCTCGTCAACGATAAGGAGAAAGTCATCGGGGAAATGGTCCATAAGAGTCTGGGGAGTGCTTCCCGCAGGTCTGCCTGCAAGGACACGGGAGTAATTCTCAACGCCTGAGCAGTAGCCCACTTCACGGAGCATTTCCATGTCGTAGTGGGTACGCTGTTCGATACGCTGAGCTTCGATGAGTTTGTTGTTCTGCTGGAAATATTCGATCCTTTCCGCAAGCTCACGGTCTATCTCGGTGAGGGCGGCTTCAAGCTTATCGTCGCCGACAACGTAATGTGAAGCAGGGAATATAGCCGCATGGGACACAACAGCCTTGACTTCGCCTGTTACTACGTTTATCTCGGAGATACGGTCTATCTCGTCACCGAAATATTCCACACGGACAGCGGTATCGCTTGACATGGCAGGGAATATCTCCACCACATCGCCGTGAACACGGAAACGGTTTCTCTCGAATGCGATATCGTTTCTCTCGTAGCGTATCTTCACAAGTTCGTCGATAAGCTGGTCACGGGGCTTTTCTGCGCCCTGACGGATGGAAACGCACATTGAGCGGTATTCCTCGGGGCTACCGAGGGAGTAGATGCAGGATACCGATGCAACTATTATAACGTCCCTGCGCTCGGCAAGGGCGGTAGTAGCCGAATGTCTCAGCTTATCTATCTCGTCGTTGATGGACGAGTCTTTCTCGATGTAGCTGTCAGTGCTGGGCACATATGCCTCGGGCTGATAGTAGTCGTAATATGAAACGAAATACTCAACAGCATTGTCGGGGAAAAACTCACGGAATTCCGAGCATAGCTGTGCGGCGAGTATCTTATTATGGGCGAGGACAAGGGTAGGCTTGTTGACTCTTGCTATGACATTTGCCATAGTGAAGGTCTTTCCCGAACCTGTAACACCGAGGAGTATCTGCTCCTTCTTGCCTGATTCAAGTCCCTGTACAAGTTTATCTATAGCCTGCGGCTGGTCGCCGGCAGGAGCGTAGTCTGAGTGTAAAACGAATCTATCCATAAAAACTCCTATATGTTTTCAGTGATAAGTTGTCAGTGCATAGTTATTAGTGTATTGTGTTTTGATCACTAATAACTCATAGCTAACAACTATTATAACACATATATTTAATAAAATAAACCCCTTTTACTAAAAATCGAACATATTTTCTTCTTTTAACTGATAGACTGTGTATCACACGAATTTCACCCTCGGAAAATGCCTTTATTTATGGGATATCACAAAAAAGCCCTCCATGTACTTTACAAGCCGTGTTTTTTGTGATATCATTGTCATTGTCGGTATGAAGCCGATACTGCATAATAATTCAGACGACAGGAAAGGAAATGGGATATTATGAGATCTACAGCATTAAGAAAGTTTCTGGCAGGCCTTATGGCTGCATCAATGATGACAGTATCATGCGCTTGCTCAAACAACAACACTGAAAGCTCAACAGACAGCTCATCATCTTCAGCTGCTGAGGAAACAACAGCTGCAACAGAAGAAGAGGAGACTACGGCTGCTGAGGAGTCATCATCAGAGGAGAGCGAAACTCCTGCTGCTGAGGGCGATCAGTCACTTCAGAATATACTCGACAAGGGCGAGCTGGTACTCGGTCTTGACGCAAGCTTCCCTCCTATGGGATTCACTGACGAGAACAACGAGATCATCGGTTTCGATATCGACGTGGCTCAGGAAGTATGCAACAGAATGGGCGTTGAACTGGTAAAGCAGCCCATCAACTGGGATACAAAGGAAGAAGACCTCAAGGTGGGCAAGATCGACTGTATCTGGAACGGTATGTCTATCAATCCTGCAAGAGCAGAGGCTATGAACCTCTCAGAACCATATATGAAGAACGAGATGATCTTCGTTGTTCCTGCTGACAGCGAAGTAAAGTCAATGGACGATCTTGAGGGCAAGACTGTAGGTGTACAGACAGGCTCAACAGCTCAGGAAATTCTTGAGGCATGGGACAAGTTCGACACTATCACAGAGTCACCTCTTGAGGAGAACGTTACAGCACTCAGCCAGATGGAACTTGGCTTCTCTGACGCTGTATTCCTTGATTCGGTAGTTGCAAACTACTTCATCACATCCAACAACAAGGACTATGTAGTTCTTGACGGCAACCTTGAAGCAGAGGAGTACGCAGTAGGATTCCGCAAGGAAGACCAGGCTCTCCGTGACGAGGTCCAGAAGACACTCAGCGAAATGAAGGCTGACGGCTCACTTGGCGATATCTCAACAAAGTGGTTCGGCAGCGATGTAACTACAGTTCAGTAAGTTCAAAGCTAAGGGACGTCCTTCGGGGCGTCCTTTTTTGTTGAAATGTTCATATTATAATGGTATAATAAAGCTGTAAATTCACGTAAAGGGGATGTTCACATGAAAAAGATAACAGCGGTTATACTTGCGGCTCTTGCAGCGGCTTCGGCTATCAGCGCAGGCAGCTACACTCTCGGAGATACCGACGAAAACGGCATTATCGACGGTCGTGACGCAACTCTTGTTCTGACGGAGTATGCACAGACATCCACTGGCAGGGAAAGCGGCTTTTCCGATTTGCAGAATAAGGCGGCCGACGTTGACGAGAACAATATCATCGACGGCAGAGACGCTTCATGGATACTCTCCTATTATGCGTACATCTCGGCAAACGGCGGCGATATGGACTTGCGGAGGTTTGTTAATGGGGAGCCGGCCGAACCAATTACAGAAGCACCTATTACATATGATTATACATTAGAAAACATAACACAAAGTGCAGATGTATTTAATCGATTTGCTGGACATATGAATGGTCAAATTTTACATGGTAGTTCAATATTATTAGAAGATTGCAATGGAAACGAATATTGGACATATGGAGATAGAGAGGCAAAAGTAGCATTGTTACTTATGAATGATAACATTTCTTATAATGATGGAGTATTATCGAACGTATTTGAAGGTTATTCGGATGAAGAAATAAAAAATGGTGCGTTGTATTTATATAGAATAGCAATGATAGAAGAATACACAAAAGTTGATGTAGATTTTAATAATTATATATTAGATAAAAATATAAGTAATTATATGAATAATTTGAGAAATGCAGCTAAAATAGCTCGTGAAACAGGGAACTGTGATGAATTAAATAATGTGTTATATATGTTCACAGAAGATGAAAATTATCAATACTTGCAAAATAATTGGGCTACCGTCATGTTAACTATTGGTTATGGTTCGAGAATACCAAATAATGACTATTATGGATTATTCAATATGATGAGGATAGATGATATAGATACGTATGAAAAAACATCAAGTGAAATAGTAAAAAAACTAATAAACCAAAGCACGGGCGGATAATATCCGCCCCTACGTTTGCCTTACCATTTGTAGGGAACGCCGCCCTCGGCGTTCCACAGGCGATATTTGGGGCTGCGGCGAAATGGAACGGCGAGGGCGCCGTTCCCTACACATTGGGACATCATATATCATCGTTGTCCACGGGCGCACAATGTGCGCCCCTGCAATTTTAATCCGTCCACGCAGTGGACACCACAATTACGCATTAAGCATTACGAATTACGCATTGAACAAAATACGCATTGAACAAAAGCCCTTGATTAAAGCAGAAAAGTGTGGTATAATCAACAATGACTATTATGATAAAGGAAGATAAAAATGCTTGCAAGCCTTATAAATATAAATAAGTATTACAATGGCAATCAGGTGCTGAACAATGTTTCGCTGACCATCGACGAGAGCGACAAGATAGGTCTGGTGGGCAACAACGGCTGCGGAAAATCCACACTGTTGAAGATACTCACAGGCTCTGTTGATCCCGACCGCACCACCGAAAAGGACGGCATAGTCTCTCTGGCGTCCAAGACCACTATCGGCTACCTCGAACAGATGGGAGGTCTCAACTCCGAGAACACGGTCATCGAGGAGATGAGAAGCGTTTTTGCGCCTATCCACCGTGCTATTGACCGTCTCCGTGAGATCGAGATAGAAATAGAAATGGGCGATAACTCCGCCGCTGACGAGTATCAGCAGCTTTCTTCGTGGGTGGAGGCCAACGACGGCTACAACACAGATGTGAAGATCCGCACTATCCTCAACGGCATGGGCTTCACAGGTGACGAGCTGAACCGCACAGTTTCGGGATTCAGCGGCGGCGAAAAGACGAGACTCTGCATTTCCCGTCTGCTCCTTGAAGAACCCAATCTCCTCATCCTCGACGAGCCTACCAACCACCTTGACTTCAAGACTATCATGTGGCTGGAGGACTACCTTCGCAGCTACAAGGGGGCAGTGCTGATAGTATCACATGACCGTTACTTCCTCGACCGCCTTTGTACGTCCATCTGCGAGATAGAGCGTGGAACTCTTACACGCTACAAGGGCAACTACACCGCTTTTGTGCGTCAGCGTGAGGAGAACGATGCTCGCCGTGAAAAGGAATATGAGATGCAGCAGAAGCAGATAGCCCAGATGGAGGACTATGTTGCGAGGAATCTTGTACGTGCGTCCACTACGAAAATGGCGCAGAGCCGCAGAAAACAGCTTGAAAAGATGGAGCGTATCGAGAAGCCGTTCCATGATACGAAATCAGCGAAGATACGCTTTACATACGGAGTTGAACCTCCGCTGGACGTTCTCAAAGTCAAGGGTGTGGATATTGCTGTAGGTGACGGCCCAGCGAGAAAAACTCTCGTTGACAATATCGATTTTGAAGTCCGCAGAGGGGAGAAAGTCGGTATCATAGGAGATAACGGCATAGGAAAGTCAACTCTGCTGCGAATCATACAAGAACAGCTTCCGCATAAGGGACTGGTGCGCTGGAACAGCAATATCAAGATAAGCTATTTCGAGCAGGAAAGCACCAATCTCAACAAGGAACTCACTGTTATGGAGGAACTCCACAGCCGCTATCCGTCAATGTCGGAACTGGAGGTAAGAAGTCTCCTTGCACAGGTAAGACTTATCGGCGAGAACGTTTTCAAGGAAACGGGAGTCATCAGCGGCGGCGAGAGGGCAAAGCTTTGTTTTGCTATTATGATGCAGGAGCACGGCAATGTCCTCATCCTCGACGAGCCGACAAACCATCTTGACCTCAGTTCAAAGGAAGCCATTGAAGAAGCGCTTCAGGAGTACACGGGAACTATCATATTCGTATCCCATGACCGCTATCTGCTGAGCAAGATAGCTGACCGTCTTATTGAACTGACAGATGGAGGCTACCGTGAGCATAACTACGGTTTCGAGAAATATCTGGATGTTCTCCGTGATGAGCAGGCCGAGCAGAAGCGTATCGCAGATGCTGAGAAATTCGCAAAGGCTGCCGAAGCTGCAAAGGATAAGCAAGTCAAGAACTACCGAAGCAAGCAGCAGAGAAGTGCTGATGCCGCACGTAAGAACGAAATGCGCCGTCTTGAAAAGGAGATTGACGAATTACAGGCGAAGATAGACGCTCTATCTGAGGAGATAACAAAGGAAGAAGTCTACAGCGACTATGAACTGATGAACAGCAAATGCGCCGAGATAGACGCTCTGAAGCAGAAAATGGACGAAAATTTCGAGCTTCTTATCGAAATGGAAGGCTGATCTCAGAAAGCAGAGATCAGAAAGTAGTAGGGGCGGATATCATCCGCCCGATGATACATAATATAAACGGCAACAAAAATGTAGGGGCGCTTTCCGAGCGCCCGAACACAAATGAAAAACAAATTGTGTTTGTTGGTTTAGGGCGAGCGGAACTCGCCCCTACAAATCGTTTACCTTGTGTGTATGTGGGGGTGAGGACCAGCGAACCCATTAATTACGCATTACGCATTATGAATTACGAATTAAAAAAATTCCATAGGAATTTTTTTCATAAAGGTCTTGCATTGTATCGGGAAATGTGGTATAATGTATTCAATGACTATGCGGAGACGTTCCGCAAATACCTACGGAGGATAATAAAATGAAACATATCAAGACTATCAATAAGGCTAATCTTAAGGAATCTGCTAAGAAGGGCGGCTGCGGCAAGTGCCAGGCTTCATGTCAGTCAGCTTGCAAGACTTCATGCACAGTTGCTAACCAGAAGTGCGAGAGATAAGTCCATATTATGGTAAGACACTGAGGCAGTATGTAAATGCTGCCTCTATTTTTTACGAAAGGTTGTTTTGAATGATACATAAGTACAAGCTCAACGGCTTCAATATAGTTCTGGATGTCAACAGCGGCGGTGTTCATCTTGTGGACGATATGACATATGATCTGCTCGATCTTATACAGCCACCATTCGAGGATGAATGTCCTCAGCAGGTGCTGGATAAGCTCACTGACAAATATCCCGCTGACGAAATAAGCACCTGCTATGACGAGATCGTGGAGCTTTACAACGACAAGATCCTCTTTTCCGAGGATGATTACGAGAAGTACGCAAAGTATTCCGTTGCTTCTCCTGTAAAGGCTATGTGCCTGAATATCGCTCACGACTGTCAGCTCAGATGCAAGTACTGTTTCGCTTCCACAGGTGATTTCGGCAAGGGACGCAAACTCATGTCACTGGAAACAGGCAAGCACGCTATCGACTTCCTGCTGGAAAATTCAGGTGACAGACCAAATCTTGAACTTGACTTCTTCGGCGGCGAACCGCTGATGAATTTCAACGTGGTAAAGCAGATCGTCGAGTATGCAAGAAGCCGTGAAAAGGAATACAACAAGAAGTTCCGCTTCACTATCACTACCAACGGACTCCTTCTTGACGATGACAAGATAGACTTTATCAATAAGGAAATGTCAAACGTTGTTCTCTCTATCGACGGCAGAAAGGAAGTCAACGACTATTTCCGTGTACTTCCTAACGGTCAGGGCTGCTATGATATGATAATCCCCAAGTACAAGAAGCTTGTTGAGGGCAGAGGCGACAAGGAGTACTACGTAAGAGGTACTTTCACAAACCGCAACAAGGACTTCAGCAACGACGTTTTTGCTCTGTACGAAGCAGGATTTGACCAGATATCAGTTGAGCCTGTTGTAGGCGATTCCGACGAGTACGCACTTGTCATGGACGATCTTCCCGAGATCTTCAAGGAATACGAGAGACTTGCCGATCGTATCATCGAAAACGAGAAAAACGGCAAGAAGTTCAATTTCTTCCACTTCATGATAGACCTGGATCAGGGTCCCTGCGCTATCAAGCGTCTGAGAGGCTGCGGCTGCGGCAACGATTACGTTGCAGTAACTCCTGACGGCGATATCTTCCCATGTCACCAGTTTGTAGGTATCGACGAGTACAAGATGGGCAACATCGACGAGGGAACATTCGATCAGGAAATGAAGAAGGACTTCGCAGCTGCTCATGTATACTCAAAGCCCGACTGCCGTGAGTGCTGGGCTAAGTTCTATTGCAGCGGCGGATGTAATGCCAACAATTACCAGTACGAAGGCGATATCCGCAAGGCTCACAAGATCTCATGCGAGCTTGAGAAGAAGCGCCTTGAGTGTGCTATCATGCTGAAAGCTATGCGTATGTACGGAGATGCTGAGTAAACAAAAAGTAGGGACGGCCATTGGCCGTCCTTTTTAATGCAGTAAAAGAATGGAAAATTGAGAATTGAGAATTGAGAATGTAGGGGCCGCCTTTGGCGGTCCTTGAATGAATGCAGAACATCGTAGGGGCGGATATTATCCGCCCATCCGCAACCTATCCCTTTTTGTGCAGCAGACGAGTTGAGAATTGAAAATGGAGAATGTAGTGGCCGCCTTTGGCGGTCCTCGATATATCAATGTGATGAATCAACTGTAGGGGCGCTTTCCAAGCGCCCTCCCGTTGGTTACAATGTTACCGCCGTCGGGAGCCCGAGGGCGGCTCCACTACATATTGAAATCCCATATTCATTGTTGCTCATTTGTATATTCTTCGTGAATGATTTTGTATGGGACGGCGTCCTCGACAGCCCTGATGAATTGAGAATTGAAAATGGAGAATGTAGGGGCCGCCTTTGGCGATTCTCGATATATCAATGTGATGAATCAACTGTAGGGGCACTTTCCGAGCACTCTCCCGTTGGTTACAATGTTACCGCCGTCGGGAGCCCGAGGGCGGGCTCCCCTACATATTGAAATCCCATATTCATTGTTGCTCATTTGGATATTCTTCGTGAATGATTTTGTAGGGGACGGCATCCTCGACGTCCCACGCAATTGGTTTACGACAGACCGAGGGCGGCCAATTGCCGTCCCTACAAGTTGAATCTTATTCGCTATGCACTAATCTCTGATAACTGACAACTTGCTGATTGTGCAATCGTACAAAAGAAGAAAAACAATGCAGCACTTTCGCAGCTTCATACGACTATGGTTTATGTAAAGCGAAAAACGATCAACATTACTGAGTGCGCATAAGTATTTGTGGGATCAGACTTCGGGAGGTAAAATATGACCGCAATGGAATTGAATGATCTTATGCGAAGATCCCCTGATGAGATGTATCGGGCTCTTCTGAAAGAACTGGGACGATATGTCTATGTCATAGTATTCAACAAGCTGAGAAGCTGCGGAACTAATGAAGATATTGAAGAATGTGTCAGCGACGTATTCGCTGAACTGTTTATAGCTGTCGAGGATGGCAAAGTCAATGATGTGAGAAGGATGGCAGCGTCTATCGCTCAGCGCAGAGCTGTCGATCACTTCCGCAGACTTTCTGCGAAAGGCAGAGACACCGTATCCGTCGATGATGAGGAATTTCCTGAAATGGCAGATGCTTTTGATGTGGAAGGGATATCTGACAGTAACGAGGTAAGGCGCATACTGCTGAGAGAGATAAATTCTCTCGGTGAGCCTGATTCAACGATACTGATACAGAAATTCTACTACAACAAAACGTCAGCCGAAATAGCCAAAACTGTAAGAATGACCGCTTCGTCGGTGCGTTCACGCTGCACAAGAGCGATGGAACGTCTGAAAGTATCACTTACAGCAGTGGGTATCTCACGATAGGAGGCAGCTATGGAAAAGAGAAATATGTTTGATCTTCTTGAAGATTCGGATGAGGGGGAGCTTGCTATGATAGACCGCCTTACTCCCGAGCTCAGTGAAGAGCAGTTTGAAAGAATACTCGAAATGAGTAAAAGAAAGAGAAATATAATCAGAGCATCAAAAGAAAGAAATAATATAAATATGACCACAGCAGGATTTGCAGCGGACGAAGTGACAGGTGTTGAGGAATACAAACGTCCCACAATTTTAAAGATAGCAGCTACAGCGGCTTCACTTATTCTTCTCGGCGGCGGACTGGCGCTCGGACACAATCTGCTGAAGCGCTCAAATACTGTTGAGCCCGACATCGTGCCCAATGTTGCCGCAGTAACGGTTACGACCACAAACAGTGCAGCTACCGGCAGCGAAAATGCCGCAGTTACAACAGTTACGGCTGAGGTCAGCGGTACAGCCGTGGATACTACCGCAGTTTCTTCCGCACAGGCAACCGCTGCTGCTCCGGTATCTTCTCAGGCACAGTCACAGCCTCAGGCAGTTGTGACAAATGCCGGAAATGCAGCCGAAGAACCTGCTGTTACCGAAAATCCTGCTTACAGGGCAGAAGCTGAGGAATGGTCACGAAACTACTTTGATGCAAAGGATATTCTTCTTCTGAACTATGACTATCTGGATATGAGTGATACATTTGAAGCACAGCGACTTGTTATTTACCTTGATAATGGGGCAACCGAGGAAGATCAGCCTCGTGAAAACCATACCATGACATTTGTTCATTATGTAAATCCGAAGTACAGCAGTGTTGAAGATATCAAAGCAGACCAGGTGAAATATGTTTTCAATGATTATGATGAAAATGGTCAGAACATGAATTCATGGATGCTTGACAGATATTATAGCATGAAAGTAGAACCCGGACAGGTCATTGAAGATAACTGGTACAATAAATATGACTACTACCCAATGTTTACTGAATATAACGGAAAAATATACAGATGCGTATATGATGACGGTCAAACGCAGTTCGGAGCAGATGATCAGGAGATGCTGAATCAGGCTTTGGATCGCAAATGGTATGTACAGAAATGCAACAGCGATTTCTTTGAATTGATTGAGTTGAGGGGAAGTTATGAAAGTTTGGGACGTTGGTATAGTGTACAGAAAGTTGACGGTGAATGGAGAGTAACAGAAAGCAGAGCGCTGGGTGAAGTTTATTCGGAAGATGAAATTATGAGAAAGTATGCTGAATATAAGGTGAATTGACAGTCTTGAAATTATTCCCAAAATCACCTCGTAAAATAAAATAAAACAGTTCAAAACGATGAAAAAAGCGGAGAAGCCTTGACTTCTCCGCTTTTATATATTATAATAATATAATGTATCAATATGGAATAATGTCCCTATTATCATGTAATTATATCATACAAAATCGCACTTGTCAATAGTTTTCTGAAAAAACTTTTGCGGCGCTTTTATGATATGTCCGCCAAAACACCGAATCAGTAAGGAGGATCCGCCTATGGTGAATGTTACACCTAAGCAGCTTGGAAAAAATGTCAGAATGAGTTTCGGCAAGATCACCGAGCCCCTTGAAATGCCGAACCTTATCGAGGTACAGAAGAACTCGTATCAGTGGTTCAGAGAAGAAGGACTCCGTGAAGTCTTCCGTGATATGACCGCTATCACCGATTATAACGGCAACCTCGTTCTCAACTTCAAGGACTATCGCTTCGACGATACACCTAAGTATACTCTCGCAGAATGTAAGTCGAGAGGCGCTACGTATCAGGTAGCTATGCGTGCTACTGCTACACTCGCAAACAAGGAAACAGGCGCTGTCAGCGAAAGCGAGATCTATATGGGCGACTTCCCGCTCATGACAGACAGCGGTACCTTTGTGATCAACGGCGCAGAGCGTGTTATCGTTTCACAGCTGGTTCGTTCACCGGGCGTTTACTACGCTTTTGAGAAGGACAAGACAGGTAAGGACCTTTTCAATACCACAGTCATCCCTAACCGTGGTGCATGGCTGGAATACGAAATGGATTCCAACGACGTTGTCTATGTCCGTATAGATAAAAACCGTAAGATCCCGATCACTACCTTCATCAGAGCCCTCGGCGAGGAAGGTACGGATGAGGAGATCTACGCTACCTTCGGCGAGGATGACCGCCTTAAGCAGACTATCCTCCAGAAGGACCAGACAAAGAACAAGTCTGACGCTCTCATCGACGTTTACAAGAAGCTCCGTCCGGGCGAGCCTCCTACAGTCGAGAGCTCACTGACTCACCTCAACAACCTTTTCTTCGATGCCAAGAGATATGATCTCTGCCGCTTCGGACGCTACAAGTACAACAAGAAGCTGGGTATTGCTTCACGTCTTGCAGGGCATGTTCTCGCTCAGCCCGTTATCAACGAGATGACAGGTGAGATCCTTGCTGATGCAGGCGAGACCATCACCTACGACAAGGCCTGCGAGATCGAGCAGGCAGGTGTATACGAGGCTTTCGTTACAGTTGAGGCTAAGGAGTATTACACTGACGACCGTGGCGAGACATCCACCCGCATGGTCGAGAAGACAGTAAAGATCATCGGCAACGGCATGGTCGATATCAAGGGCTATGTTGATTTCGATGCTGAAAAATACGGCATCAACGAGAAGGTCTCCTTCAAGGTGCTCAAGAACATCCTTGAGACAGCAGCAGATGCTGACGAACTTGAAGAAATGGTCAAGAAGATGGCTGACGACCTCGTTCCTAAGCACATCATCCTTGACGATATCATCGCTACTATCAGCTACTTCATCAACCTCTGCGAGGGCGTAGGTACTGTTGACGATATCGACCACCTCGGAAACAGACGTATCCGCAGCGTCGGCGAACTTCTCCAGAATCAGTTCCGCATCGGTTATGCACGTATGGAAAGAAGCATCCGTGAGAGAATGAACATCCAGACTCAGGACGTTAATACACTCACACCTCAGATGCTCATAAACATCAGACCAATATCCTCGGCAATGAAGGAATTCTTCTGCTCCTCACCGCTGTCACAGTTCATGGATCAGAACAACCCTCTTGCAGAGCTTACTCATAAGAGACGTCTTTCAGCTCTCGGCCCCGGTGGTCTTTCAAGAGACCGTGCCGGATTCGAGGTACGTGACGTTCACTACAGCCACTACGGAAGAATGTGTCCTATCGAGACCCCTGAAGGTCCTAACATCGGACTTATCTCCTACCTGGCTACTTTCGCAAGGATCAACGAATACGGCTTCATCGAAGCTCCTTACCGTAAGGTGGACAAGGCAACAGGCGTTGTTACCAACGAGGTAGTTTACATGACTGCCGACGTTGAGGATAACTTCATCGTTGCTCAGGCTAACGAACCTCTTACCGAAGACAGCAAGCTTGCACGTCCGAGAGTTAACGCACGTTACCGTGACCAGATCCTCGAGTGTGAGCGTGAAAAGGTAGACTACATGGATGTATCTCCTAAGATGGTCGTATCTGTAGCTACAGCAATGATACCGTTCCTCGAAAATGATGACGCTAACCGTGCCCTCATGGGTGCCAATATGCAGCGTCAGGCAGTTCCGCTCCTCAAGACAGAGCGTCCTTTCGTTGGTACAGGTATGGAATACAAGGCAGCTGTTGACTCAGGTGTATGCGTAGTTGCTGACTGCGACGGCAAGGTAACTTACGTTGATGCTGACAAGATCCATGTTGTTGATACTACAGGTATCGAGCACAAGTATGAGCTTATCAAGTTCAAGCGCTCCAACCAGGGTACCTGCGTAAACCAGAGACCTATCGTTGCTGTAGGCGAAGAGATCAAGAAGGGTCAGGTTCTCGCTGACGGTCCTGCTACCGCTGACGGCGAGATCTCACTCGGTAAGAATGCTCTCATCGGCTTCATGACATGGGAAGGTTACAACTACGAGGACGCTGTTCTCCTTAACGAGAGACTGGTCCGTGAAGATGTATTCACATCAGTTCATATAGAAGAATACGAGATCGAGTGCCGTGATACAAAGCTCGGACCTGAGGAGATCACAAGAGATATCCCTAACGTTGGTGATGACGCTCTTGCAAATCTGGACAAGAACGGTATCATCCGCATCGGTTCCGAAGTAAACTCAGGCGATATCCTCGTTGGTAAGGTAACACCTAAGGGTGAAACAGAACTTACCGCTGAGGAAAGACTCCTCCGTGCTATTTTCGGTGAAAAGGCAAGAGAAGTCCGTGATAACTCGCTGAAGGTGCCTCACGGCGAATCAGGTGTTATCGTTGACGTCAAGGTATTTACCCGTGAGAACTGCGATGAGCTTTCAGCAGGCGTAAATATGCGTGTAATCTGCTACATCGCTCAGAAGCGTAAGATCACTGTCGGCGATAAGACGGCCGGCCGTCACGGTAACAAGGGTGTCGTTTCACGTATCCTTCCTGAGGAAGATATGCCATTCCTCCCCGACGGTACACCTCTCGACATCGTTCTTAATCCTCTCGGCGTTCCTTCACGAATGAACATCGGTCAGGTACTTGAAGTCCACCTTGGTATGGCTTGTAAGGCACTTGGCTGGCACATCATGACCCCAGTATTCGACGGCGCTCACGAAGATGATATCCGTGAATGCTTCAAGCAGGCTAATGAACACGCTCAGGAACACAAGGACGATATGTTCGAGCTGAAGGCTATGGATAAGGTAATCAATCCTAATGCTCTGGAATTCACAGAGGATTGTAAGTTCACTCTCTACGACGGACGTACAGGTGAAAAGTTCGACAACCGTGTAACCGTGGGCTATATGTACTACCTCAAGCTCCACCACCTCGTTGACGATAAGATCCACGCTCGTTCAGTTGGTCCTTACGCTCTCGTTACTCAGCAGCCTCTGGGCGGTAAAGCTCAGTTCGGCGGACAGCGTTTCGGTGAGATGGAAGTTTGGGCTCTCGAGGCTTACGGTGCTGCTTACACCCTCCAGGAGATCCTTACTGTCAAGTCAGACGATACTATCGGACGTGTCAATACTTACGAAGCTATCGTCAAGGGTCAGAACGTTCCTACTCCGGGTATCCCTGAGTCATTCAAGGTACTTATCAAGGAAATGCAGTCACTCTGTCTGGATGTCAAGGTTCTTGACATCAATCAGCAAGAGATCGACCTCAAGCAGAATTTCGACGACGAAGATCCTATGCCTGCACATGATTCCTTTGCAGATGAGGATACAGCAGATACAACAAGCTACTCCGACGGTGAGATCGGCGACGCAGGATTCAGCATGGAAGGCGACGAGGACGGTGAAAGCGACCTCGGCCTCGATGACGGCGACGATGTTTTCAGCTTCGATGACGATGAGGATGAAGACGATCTTACTCTCGGCGATGACGATGAAGGCGATTTCTACGACAGCCTCGACATCGACGACTCCTCCGACGAGGACTAATATACGATCCGAAATTAACCGTGCATATTCAATAATTGTGGATGTACCGCTATTTGCGGCATCCGCAGTTATATGCATCATGAATTAAATTCAGGAGGTAGCAGTTTGGAATTTACAACTTTTGAATCAATAAAGATCGGTCTTGCTTCACCCGAACAGATCAGAAGCTGGTCTTACGGTGTTGTTGAAAGACCTGAAACTATAAACTACAGAACACAGAAGCCCGAAAGAGACGGTCTCTTCTGTGAAAGAATCTTCGGACCTACCAAGGACTGGGAGTGCCACTGCGGTAAGTTCAAGAAGATACGCTTCAAGGGCAAGGTCTGCGACCGCTGCGGCGTTGAAGTTACAAGAGCAAGAGTAAGACGTGAGAGAATGGGCCACATCGAACTGGCTGCTCCTGTTTCTCATATCTGGTACTTCAAGGGTACACCTTCCCGTATCGGACAGGTGCTGGAAGTATCTCAGAAGAGACTGGAGGAAGTTCTCTACTTCACTAAATATATCGTAACTGATCCGGGTAATACCGAGCTTCTCAAGAAGCAGCTCCTCTCAGAAAAGGAGTACCTCTCATACCTCGAAAAGTACGGCGACGACTTCAAGGCTGAGATGGGTGCTGAGGCTATCAGAAAGCTTCTCAACGAGTATGACCCTGCAAGATACGACACACACAAGCAGAGACTTATCGAAATGGGCAAGGTCTCTCTTGGCGGCAAGAAGATCACCTGCTTCAACAAGCCTACTGAGTGCGAGTGTGAGGAGTGTAAGAAGTTCGCTGAACTGGAAGGCATCGACTGGAGAAATAACCTCGAGATCGTTGCTGACGACCTGAAGGCTGAACTGGAGGGACTCCCTGCCGGTCAGAAGAAGGTAAAGCTTCTCAAGAGACTCCAGATCATCGAGGCATTCCGTCTTTCAGGCAACAAGCCTGAGTGGATGATACTCAGCGTTGTGCCTGTTATCCCGCCTGATATACGTCCTATGATCATGCTGGACGGCGGCCGTTACGCTACATCAGACCTTAACGACCTGTACAGACGTGTTATCAACAGAAACAACCGTCTCAAGAGAATGCTTGAACTTGATGCTCCTGATATCATCGTCAGAAACGAAAAGCGTATGCTCCAGGAAGCAGTTGACGCTCTCATAGATAACGGCAGACACGGCAGACCTGTTACAGGCCCCAGCAACCGTGCTCTCAAGTCACTTTCCGATATGCTTAAAGGTAAGCAGGGACGTTTCCGTCAGAACCTTCTCGGTAAGCGTGTTGACTACTCAGGACGTTCGGTTATCGTCGTTGGACCTGAACTGAAAATGTATCAGTGCGGTCTTCCTAAGGAAATGGCTCTCGAACTGTTCAAGCCTTTCGTATTAAAGAGACTTGTTGACAAGAAGGCTATCGCAAATATCAAGTCCGCAAGAAAGCTTATCGACCGTGCCGACAATAAGGTATGGGATGCTCTTGAGGACGTTATCAAGGATCACCCTGTTATGCTGAACCGTGCCCCCACGCTTCACAGACTCGGTATCCAGGCATTCGAGCCTATCCTCGTAGAAGGCCGTGCTATCAAGCTCCACCCACTGGTTTGCTCTGCGTTCAACGCTGACTTCGACGGCGACCAGATGGCTGTACATCTTCCTCTTTCAGCAGAAGCACAGGCTGAGGCGCGTTTCCTCATGCTGGCTGCTAACAACCTGCTGAAGCCTTCAGACGGTAAGCCTGTTGCTGTTCCTTCACAGGATATGGTACTCGGTTCATACTATCTGACTATGGCTAAGCCCGGCGAGCCCGGTGAAGGAAAGGTATTCCGTGACGTTAACGAAGTCCTCATGGCTTACAACGAGCACGACGTATCTCTCCACGCTAATATCAAGGTAAAGATCACCAAGGATATCGGCGACAAGAAGGTATCTAAGATCATCGACGCTACAGTTGGCCGTCTTATCTTCAACGAGAATATCCCACAGAATCTGGGCTACGTTGACAGAACAAACTCCGACAAGCAGTTCGACCTCGAGGTTGCATTCCTCGTAGGCAAGAAGCAGCTTTCCGATATCATCGAGCGCTGCATCAAGATCCACGGTACAACAACAACTTCCGAGGTTCTTGACCGTATCAAGGCTCTCGGTTACAAGTACTCAACAAGAGCAGCTCTTACTGTTGCTGTCTGCGACGCTACTATACCACCTCAGAAGAAGGCTATCCTTGCTGAGGCTGATGCTGAAGTTGAGCAGATCACAAACGAGTACGAGTACGGATATATCTCCGCTCAGGAGAAGACAAAGAAGATCATCGCTCTGTGGACAAATACTACAGACGAGGTTACAAAGAGACTGAAGGAAAACTTCGACAGATACAATCCTATCTGGATGATGGCTGACTCCGGTGCCCGTGGTTCTATATCACAGATCCGTCAGCTTGCAGGTATGCGTGGACTTATCGCCAATACCTCAGGTACCGTTATCGAGATCTCGATCAGAGCTAACTACCGAGAAGGTCTTAACATCCTCGAATACTTCATCGCTTCACGAGGCGCACGTAAGGGTCTGGCCGATACGGCTCTCCGTACCGCTGACTCAGGTTACCTTACCCGTCGACTGGTCGATGTATCTCAGGACGTTATCATCCGTGAGGAAGACTGCGGTACTACAGATGGTATCGAGGTATTCGAGATCAGAAACGGCAACGAAGTCGTTGAGCCGTTCGAGGAGCGTCTCGTTGGCAGATTCCTTGCTGAGGATCTCCGTGATGCAAACGGTGAGCTTATCATGTCAAGAAACAAGCTTATCAATGATGCAGACGCTAAGAAGATCATTGACGCAGGCGTTGAGGAGATCAAGATCCGTTCAGTTCTTACCTGCCGTGCAAAGACAGGCGTATGCGCTAAGTGCTACGGTGCAAACCTTGCATTCAACAATATCGTTTCAGTCGGTGAAGCAGTTGGTGTTATCGCCGCTCAGTCTATCGGTGAGCCGGGTACACAGCTTACCATGAGAACCTTCCATACCGGCGGTGTTGCTTCTGCCGATGCTGAAGATATTACACAGGGTCTTCCACGAGTTGAAGAACTTTTCGAGAGCAGACGTCCTAAGGGTGCTGCAATTCTCTCAAGAATCTCAGGTAAGATCCACATTGAAGAGATCAAGACTACAACTAATATCATCGTAACAAACGATGAGACAGGCGAGTCTGAGAACTACATGATACCATACAACCTGAAGATCCGTGTTCAGGAAGGCGAAGAGATCGAAAAGGGTACAAGACTTACCGAAGGTAACATCTATCCTGCCGATATCCTCAATATCCTGGGTACAAAGGCCGTTCAGAACTACATCATCAACGAAGTTCAGAAGGTTTACCGTTTACAGGGTGTTGATATCAACGATAAGCACATCGAAGTTATCGTTCGTCAGATGCTCCGCAAGGTAAAGGTAGAGGAATCAGGCAGCAGCTATCTCCTCCCCGGTACACTTGTTGACAGCAAGAAGATCGACGAGATCAATGAAGAGCTTCAGGCTCGTATCGATGCAGGCGAGTACGATGTACAGCTTGTACAGATCAGTCCTGTTCTTCAGGGTATCACAAAGGCTTCATCAAATTCAGACAGCTTTATGTCAGCTGCTTCATTCCAGGAAACAACTAAGGCTCTCACAGACGCTGCTATCAGCGGTAAGAGCGACAGACTCCTCGGACTTAAAGAAAACGTTATCATCGGTAAGCTCATCCCTGCAGGTACAGGTATGGAGTGCTACAGAAACGTTCAAGTCGTTAAGAATGAAGGCTATAACGAGCATCAGACTGCTCCTATCGCTCCACAGATATAAAAAAACTGCCCTCCGGGGCAGTTTTTTTACATAAAGAGCGGCTTTAACTGTGATGCTTATATGGCAGCTTTATATGTATTTATCGGGGGAAAACCTTTCTGAGGAAAGGTTCTTCCCCCGTACCCCCTTTCCAAAGACTTTTAATAGAATTTTGCCCCCATATAGGGCGCACCTGAAATAATGATAAATTCAAACTTTTCTGGTGTGCGCCCTATATGGGGGGCAAAATTAATAGTCTTGGGAAACAGATTCGAGAAGAATCTTCTTCAAAATGTCTACCTCAATAATACATATAACCTGCTATACGAGTACCGCAGTTAAAGCCACTCTTTTATGCTCATTTTTCGGTTGACATTTTTATTTCGCTGCCGTCGCTGACAGCGGTTATCCTGCCGTTGAAGCAGGTGGAATATGTGGGGATCTTTCTGTCAAGGAGGAGATTCTGCACCTGAGACGAGAACTCCGCCTGAGATGTGCAGACCACCGCACATTTGGGCTTGACAGCGCTTATGAAGTCCTCGATATTAGCCAGTTTTCGGCCGTGGTAGGGCACTTTGAGGAGGGTGCACTGACCGATGTCCATTATCTCGTCAAGGCGCTGTTCCATAGCGTCACCTGTGAAAAGGAGGACGTTATTTCCGTGAGTTACCTTAGTGACAAGTGAGAAGTCGTTGTCGTTGTCCTCGCCGTAGAAAGTCTGCTTCGGCGCAAAGACCTCATAGGAGATATTACCGAGAGTGAAACTGAGGTCGGAGGTAAGAAGCTGAGGAGTGATATTCTTTGCAGCAAGAGCCTTATTGTACTTGTCCATTTCCTCGCTTTTTTCCTCATAGTCGGGAGCGAGAACGTTTTTGACATCAAGCTTGTTGATGACCTTAGCCGCACCGCCAACGTGGTCCTTATCGTAGTGAGTGATGATGAGATAGTCAACGGTATCAACGTCGTTTTCTTCCAGATAGCTGACCATTTCCTTGCCGTCGCCTTTTTCGCCGCAGTCGATGATGACGGTTGAATCTTCGGCACGGAGGAGGATGCTGTCGGCCTTTCCCACGTCGAAGAAAGTGACTTCCAGTTCACCCACATCGAGGGGGACGCTTTTATCAGCGCATGATGAAGCCGAGAACATAGTAAGAGCCGCAGCCAGTAATGCGGCTGCTTTTTTTGATCCGAACATAAATATCACCTGCCAGTCTATAATTCTTCATTATAATAATACTCCATCTACCTTAAAATAACCTTTAGGCCGCTGCCGCTGAGCGAGCGGCGGCGCATTCCACGAGTCGCTCGTAAACTCGCTTACCCTGTACGTTTAGGATAATCTGCTTTCGCTCGCTGGCACTTTTGTAGGGAACGCCGCCCTCGGCGTTCCACTTGCTGATGTGAATTTGTTGCACGTTTATCTGTAGGGGTGGATATCATCCGCCGATAAATCTTTGCGAATTTCTGATGTACGATCATTTTACCATATTCATAAACAAAAGTCAATTATAATTGCCTATCAGATTTTACGTCGGTTTTATGATTTTTCTCTTGCAATTACAGCGAAATTGTTATATAATAGTTATTGATGTATAACAGCAGGAGGGTGTTTTATGAATAATGAAATGAAGATCGGTTTCGATAACGAAAAATATCTGAAAATGCAGTCAGAGCATATCAGACAGCGTATCGCTCAGTTCGGCGACAAGCTTTACCTTGAATTCGGCGGAAAACTCTATGACGATTTCCACGCTTCCCGTGTTCTTCCCGGATTCAAGCCCGACAGCAAGCTCCAGATGCTCCTTCAGCTCAAGGACGAGGCTGAGATCGTTATCGTTATCAATTCAGGAGATATCGAAAAGAACAAGGTAAGAGGCGACTTAGGTATCACTTATGATATCGACGTTATCCGCCTTGTAAACGTATTTAAAAAGATAGGACTCTACGTAAGCAGCGTGGTCCTCACACGTTATGACAACCAGCCAAGTGCGGACGCTTTCCAGAGCCGTCTTGAAGCACTGGGTATCAAGGTCTACCACCACTACAGCATCAAGGGCTATCCGTCAGACCTGAAGTACATAATCAGCGATGAGGGCTACGGAAAGAACGAATACATAGAGACTTCACGCAGGCTGGTAGTAGTTACTGCTCCCGGCCCAGGAAGCGGAAAAATGGCTACCTGTCTCTCACAGCTCTACCATGAGCATAAGCGTGGCATCAATGCAGGCTACGCTAAATTCGAGACATTCCCGATCTGGAACCTGCCGCTGAGACACCCTGTTAATATTGCATATGAGGCAGCAACTTCCGATCTGAATGACGTAAATATGATCGACCCGTTCCACCTTGAAGCTTACGGACAGACCACTGTAAACTACAACCGTGACGTTGAGATATTCCCTGTACTCAATACAATGTTTGAGAAGATACTGGGCGAATCTCCTTACAAGTCGCCGACTGATATGGGTGTAAATATGGCAGGAAACTGCATCATCGACGACGAAGTTACCTGCAAGGCGGCAAGGGACGAGATAATCCGCCGTTACTATGTTGCAATGTGCGATCACAAGAAAGGCCTTATCTCCGAAGATGAGGTAATGAAGCTGGAGATACTCATGAAGCAGGCAAATGTTACAACCGAGGACAGAAAAGTTGTAGCCGCTGCACTCAAAAAAGAGGAGGAAACAGGCGGTCCTGCTGCTGCTATGGAACTTCCTGACGGCACTATCCTCACAGGCAAGACATCGGACCTTCTCGGTGCTGTATCAGCACTTCTGCTCAATGCGCTGAAGTATTTCGCAGGCATTGATGATGATATACTGCTCATGTCACCTCATGTTATCGAGCCTATCATGGACCTCAAGGTAAATCATCTCGGAAACAACAACCCTCACATCCATACCGATGAGACCCTCCTTGCACTTTCCATATGTGCTAATACCGACGAAAATGCAAAGAAGGCAATGGCTCAGATATCGAAACTCTGGGGCTGTGAAGTGCATTCAACAGTTATTCTTTCACAGGTGGACGAGCGTATCTTCAAGCGCCTCGGCATAAATCTCACCTGCGAGCCTAAGTACAGCAACTGAAATAGCAATTGATAAGATCATAAGCCGTTCTGTAAAAAGAACGGCTTAGCTTGTTTAAAAACCTGTTTCGGGACGCCGGGTGATTCCCCACAGTGTGAGGAAATGTCACGCAGTGACAAAGGGGCTGGGCACGTGTCAAGTGTGGCGTCCCCCTACAAAAACATTCTCGGAGAATAGCCGTATTATAGGGGCGGACGCCCTCGTCCGCCCGATAATTCCACATTAAGGCAACACCGCACAAAGCTTGTGCTGAAGATGCGCCGACAGATTTTTTCGTCAGATTGTATAGAAATTCCGCAGGCATACTATCGTATGTCAAGGGATTTCTGTGCAAGATGACGGAAAAAAGTCCGCAGATTCAGTGCAAAGCCGTCAGGCGGGCTTTGTGCGGTGTTGCCTTAAATCTGCCTTTATTGACAGACTGAGCCGTTCTGTAAAAGGAACGGCTTTTCTTGTGTAATGACATAATGTGAAGAATTCCTTTTTGTGGAAAACGACGAAATAATAGTTTGCCGATTGACAAAACGGATAATATATGGTAAGATAACAGTGTTACGTAACACTGTTATCTAATGAGGTGTATCTATGGATAATGAATATGAAAGCAGAAAAAAACTCATTGAGTGCGCAAAAAAAGAGTTCATGGAAAAAGGCTTCGAGAAAGCTTCACTGAGAGCGATAAGCTCTGCGGCAGGCCTTACAACAGGGGCGATTTACTTCTTCTTCAAGGATAAAAACGGCCTTTTCGGGGGAGTTGTTGACGAGCCGCTGCAAAGGATAATGACAGCGATAGAACAGCATTTTTCCGAGGATATGGAAACTGATATCGCAGGTTATCAGCATAGCTCAGGCGACCATGACGACTTTGCGGAATTGATGATATCGGAGCTTTACGCTGACCGTGATGCCATGATGATACTGCTTGAAAAGGCATCGGGTTCAAAGTATGAGGGGATAGTTGACCGCTTGGTGGAAAGAATGGAAAGGCATAATACCGCTCTTGCAAAGGCTTATGCTGCGGTGTGCCCCGAAAAAAAGATCAACGAGTATATGCTTCACTGGTTTTCTCATGTGCAGATAAACGCATTCGTTCATCTGCTTACCCATGTTGAAGAAAAGGAACGTGCGGTCAGGGAGATAAAGCCTGTTATGGATATGCTCGTCGAAAGCTGGTTGAAGTTTGTTCTGGAATAATAGGTGGAGCAATACTAAAGCAGGGAGTCTGAAACTCCCTTGCTTATGATATTATGTTAGCTATAACTTACACAGGAGGGATGAATATGTATCTTCAGGTGAAAGATGTCAAGAAAAGCTATGGAAAGGATACGAGCTATATTCAGGTGCTGAAAGGTGTCAGCACCGAACTGGAAAGAGGCGAGATGTGCGTAATACAGGGAACCAGCGGTTCGGGAAAATCCACGCTCCTCAACTGTATCGGCGGACTCGACACTATGGATTCGGGTTCGATAACTGTAGACGGCACCGAGATATTCGGCATGAAGCCTTCACAGCTTTCCGATTACAGACGTGATAATCTCGGTTTTATCTTTCAGTTTTACAATCTCGTACCAAATCTCACAGTCAGGGAAAATATACAGATATGCCAGTATATAGCCGAAAAACCGCTGGATATCGACGAACTTCTCGAAACCCTCGGACTTACCGAGCATCAGAATAAATTTCCTTCACAGCTTTCGGGAGGACAGCAGCAGAGATGTGCTATAGCAAGGGCGCTTATCAAGAATCCCAAGCTTCTTCTCTGCGATGAACCGACAGGTGCGCTGGACTCTAACACAAGCCGTGATATCCTTGTTCTTCTTGAAAAGATAAACGAGAAATACGGTACAACAATGCTGATAGTCACTCACAATAACTCCATAAAGAATATGGTCCATAAAGTTATCATAATCAAGGACGGACTTGTGAAAAAGGAATACAGGAACGAAAAGAGGATCCCTGCCGCAGAACTGGAGGACTTATAATGAATAAGATACTGAGCAGAAGGCTTCTGCGTGATCTCCGTGAGAATTGCGGAAGATACCTTGCACTTTTTCTCCTTATCGTAATGGGTATTTTTATTGTGGTATCTATTGTGGATTCCGCAGAAGTGGTGATACAGGGAACTGAAAACCGCAGGTCTGTGAATAAGGTGGAGGACGGACAGTTCACGGTCTTTCTGCCGCTTAGCGATAAGGATATGGCTGAACTTGCAGAGGACGGCACACAGATCGAGCCGATATTCTCACTTGACCTTAAAACAGATGATAATGCTACTCTCAGACTTTTCAGAACGAGAGAAAATATCGATCTCATACAGCTTGATGAGGGCGAACTTGCCTCACACAGCGGAGAAGCTGTTATTGAAAAGGGCTATGCTTCCGCTAATGATATCCACATAGGTGATAAGGTAAAAGCAGGAGAAACAGAGTTCGTTATCACGGGTATAGGCTCTGTTCCCGATTATGATACCTGCATCGCAAAGTTCAGCGATCCTGCCGCAGAAAGAAGCTCATTCGGCCTGCTTTTCACAACTGCCGGACAGTACGACGATATTTTAGCAAACGGAAAAGTCAATGCGGAGGAGTACACTTATGCTTACCGTCTTGGCAGGAGGACAAATGATGATATCAAGGAAAAACTGAGAGAGATAAAGATAACTCCCGAACAGGTAGAGGATAAGTATTTTCGTGAAACCGTTGATGAAATGCTGAAAGACCGCAATGAACTTGAGGACGGTGTAAACGAACTGAATGACGGTGCAAAGGAACTTTCGGACGGACTGACGGAACTGAGCGGAAACAGCGGTTCTCTGCGTGAAGCGGCAGATGAACTGTTTGAGGGATATCTGGCACAGGCGAATTCTTCACTGGCGGCAATGAAACAGAACATCATGCTGACTGAGGAGAACTATCACGATACCCTTGAGAAGCTGATATCTGCAACTCATTCCGAACAGCTTACGGCTCTGCTGGAGAGTCTTGACGGATTGTCGGAATTCAGAAAGGGCGTATATGATTATACCGAGGGAGCAGATTCCGCCGCAGAGGGTTCTGCCGAACTTGCAGACGGAATGAAGGAAATGAAAGATACTACCGATGAGCTTCTTGACGAGATGTTCAGTACGGAAATAGAAAATCTTACTTCATTTGTAACCGCTGAAGATAATATCCGTATCGAAGGAGCGGCAGGCGATATGATAATGGACAAGAATGCAGGTCTTATCGCAGGAGTGATAGTGCTTGTGCTTTTTGCCTATGTTATCTCGGTATTCGTGGTCCATCAGATAGAGCGTGAACAGAGCGTTATAGGCGCTATGTATGCTCTTGGTGTGAAGAAAAAAGACCTTATGCTCCATTATATCACAATGCCGACTGTTATAGCTTTGCTTGCGGCTGCTGCAGGAGCACTGCTCGGCTTTTCTCCTATAGGTGTTGGCAGACAGGTCGAGGATACTTACAGCTATTTCTCTGTACCGTATTATGATACTGTTTATCCTCCTTATCTTGTGGCTTATGCAGTAGTATTACCGCCTGTGATATGTGCGGTAGTCAATGCATTCGTCATCAATAAGAAGCTGTCACAGACTGCGCTTTCGCTTATGAAAAACGAACAGTCCGCAGGAAGTTACAGGCAGTTTTCGCTTAAAACCAAAAGCTTCCCGAGAATTTTTGCGATACGTCAGCTTGTCAGGGAGTCACGTTCAGCAGTTACAATGGTACTGGGAATGCTGGTTTCGATAATGGTAATAATGCTTGGTCTTGACTGCTATGTGCTTTGTAATTCAATAAAGGAATGCACTGCAAGGGATACTGAATACGGTTATCAGTACCTTTACAAGTATCCTGAGAAAACAGTGCCCGAAGGCGGTGAAGCCGCATATATCGAGACTCTCAGCACTGACTGCATGGGTTACACCCTTGATGTTTCCGTTATAGGTATCGACGGTGAAAGCCGATATTTTGACGCAAAGCCGGAAAAAGGCAAGACAAAGGCAGTCATCAATTCGTCGCTTGTTGAACGTTACGGCTATAAAGTCGGCGACAGAGTTGTTTTTAACAACTCAGCGGAAGATGCGGATTACAGCTTCACAGTTACGGGAATAAGTGAATATTCCGTTGGATTTGCTATATTCATGGATATAGACAGTATGCGTGAACTTTTCGGTCAGGAAGATGACTACTACAACACGGTCTACTCCGACAAAGAACTGGATATAGACAACGGAAGGCTTTACTCGGTTACGTCGAAGGAAGACGTTGAGCGCAGTGCAGGCGTTTATGTAAAGCTGATGTTCTCACTGGTATCTATCCTTATGATCGCAGGAACTATTATATTCTGCGTGGTCATGTATCTGATGATGGGAGTTATGATAGACCGTTCTGCTATGGGAATATCCCTCATCAAGATATTCGGATACCGACCGAAGGAGATAAGGTCACTTTATCTTAACGGAAATCTGCTTGTCGTCGCAGTTGGGGCGGCATTGGCTATACCTGTTGCAAAAAAGGCGATGGATATGCTTTTCCCAAGCTTTATTCCGAATGTAGCCTGCGCAATGAAGCTGGCATTTCCGTGGTATATGTATCTCATCATTTACTGTGCGGTCATACTTATTTATGCGGTCATAAACAGACTTCTCATCGGAAAAATAAAGAAGATATCACCTGCCGAGATACTCAAGAACAGGGAATAACACAAAAAGAGCCTATTTAACTGTGATGCTTATACAGCAGCTTTATGAGTGTATATTGAGGAAAACCCTTTTGAAAAAGGGTTCTTCCTCAAACTCCTTTCCTAAAACTTTCAGTATTAATTTTTGCCCATTATATGGCGCACACAAGTAAAGTAAGAATTTTTCATTTCTTTCAAGTGCGCCATATAATGGGCAAAAATTCTATTAAAAGTCTTTGGAAGGGGGTTCGGGGTCGACTCCCCACAGTGTGGGGAGGTGTCAGCGTAGCTGACAGAGGGGACGGCCTCCGTCAGAGGGAACCTTTCCTCAGAAAGGTTTCCCCCGATAAATGCGCATAAAACTGCTATACGAATACCACAGTTAAATAGGCTCTTTTTATATTATTGCTTTTTTTCGATAAGTTCTGTCAGTTCACGGGCGGTGGATATCATGAACATATCCTTCAGACTTATCGGATAACCCATTTTCTTTAATTCAGTGGATACTCTGATCGCTGAAAGGGAATCAAGTCCAAGTTCATAGAGATCATCGTCAAGTCCGACTACAGTATTGAGCTGAGAGTTAAGGATATCCGTTATATGGTTGCCGCTGCTGTTTCTGGCTCTCTCTGCCATTACTTCTTTTCTGTATTCAAGCAGCTGTGCGGAATCTACTTTTCCGTTGAGTTTCAGCGGCATATTTCTGACAGGGATGATATCAACAGGTATCATGTATGAAGGTAGCCTGGTTTTCAGTTCATCTCTCAGGGAGTGGGTGTTCTCCTCAGCGATGAATTTTACAAAGGCGATAATATTTTTTTCGCCGCCTGTTGTATCGCACATAACGAAGCTGTCAGCAACACCGCTGCATGAATTTATAGCGTTTATTATCTCACGCAGTTCGATACGGAATCCCCTTAGCTTTATCTGTGAGTCGGCTCTGCCCATAAAGAGAATATCGCCGTTTTCATCCCATTTAGCAAGATCGCCTGTTTTGTACATCATTCCGCCTGTAAAAGGGTCGGGCAGAAATTTTTCCGCTGTAAGCTCAGGAGAATTGATATAGCCTCTGCCAACGCCTTCACCGCCGAGATAGAGTTCGCCTGTTTCGCCATTTTCTGCTTCTTTACCGTTTTCATCAAGGATGTAAGCGGTAGAGTGGGAGATGGCTTTTCCGATCGGTATATTATCGGTGACGGGGAGTTTAACCTCAAATAATGTAGAGAATGAGGTATTCTCCGTAGGTCCGTAAGCATTGAAGAAATGCAGCGACGGGAGAGATTCAAGTATTCTTTCCGCATCCCTGACAGGGAGTATATCTCCGCCTGTAATAAGGCACTTCATACCTGAAAATACGGTAGGATCCACATTTACGTGCTGGTGAAAAAGCGGAGTTGTAAGGAACATCATGTCGATGTGCTTATTTGTGATGGTATCCTTCAGCTTTTCGGTGCTGAGCAGCATTTCCTGATCCGAAAGAAAGAGCGTCGCTCCGTTGAGAAGCGCACCGAATATATCGAATGTGGATGCATCAAAGGATATGGTTCCGCTTTGCAGAATATTCCAGCTGCTGGAAATAGGAAAGTAATCCTGATCGAATACGAGGCGGATTATACCTCTGTCCTCGATCATAACGCCTTTGGGATCGCCTTCAGAGCCTGATGTGAAAATGATATATGAAAGAGAATTGCCTGATATTCGATTATTGACAGGAGCAGGACTGAAATTGCGGCTCTGTGAGATGTCAATGTCGATTATCTTGTTTTTGACTATGATATCCCTTGTGCTTTGCCTTGCGAGACAGCTGTTGATAACAGCGCCGGCTCTGCCGTTTATCAGCATAGACTCTATCCTTTCATCGGGGAGGAGTATGTCTATAGGGAGATAAGCGCCGCCTGCCTTGAGTATACCGAGGATAGCGGTTATGGTAGCCGCCGACCTGTCTGCAAATATGGCGATGATATCTTCATTTTTTATGCCGCTGCTGATGAGCATTGAAGCTATACGGCTGCTTTCTTCATCAAGCTGTTTGTATGTCAGCGATATGTCAGCGGATGCTATAGCGGTCTTGTCAGCATATTTTCCGGCTGTTTCATGGAATACAGAGATAACATCACGCTGTTCGTTCATTTTTGTATTGTACATTTTATTCCTTTCATGAAGCTCATGATCTTCTCATAACAGTAATTTTATTGGAAAGATTTCTGATAAAGCCTATTTTTGAGATTATCTTGTAAATGGGATAAAGCTCCTTCATTCCCTCGGTAAGGCTTATATCTTCTGCGAAGCGGAAGCCTATGCCGTAGTTTTCAAGTTCTTTTCCCGATTTTATGCCCCATGTGAATTTTGCATTGCTTGCGTCTATCGACTTTTCCTTTACCTTTTTTACGACGGCAGGAGACATAGTTTCCATGAGGAGAGTAACATTTCTGTAATTGCTTCCGATTATATTAAGTATCTGCTTTATATCCTTATCCGAGAGATACATGGAAAGTCCTTCAATGATGACAAGTACAGGTGAATCTGTACTTCCTACGTCATCGGCCCAGGTGCTGTCCATTGCAGATTTAGCGATGGTTACAACTCTGTCCGGCTCGGAAAGGAATCTTTTCCTGATGTTTATGGTCACGGGCAGGTCGATATTGAACCAGCGTATCTTTCCGTTATCCACACGGTAGAAGCGTGTATCCATTCCGCAGGCGATGTTTATGACAACAGCATCGGGATTCCTGCTTATGTAATTTTTTACAAACCTGTCAAGGATGATAGTTCGTGAGATAACTCCGCTGCTCATGGCGAAATCCTTGTCCGCCTTTGAAAAGTCGTAATCCATGTGTGAAACTATCTCAATTGCTTTTTCATCATAGATCTTATGATCCGGCTTTTTTGATTCTTTTGCTCTTGCATAAAGAGTCTGTATCATTGTTTCAGGTACACCTGTAATATCAAATTTTTCCATTGAAGCAATACCTCCATTCAAAACTGTTAGAACAACCTAACATATTATAGAGTACATTAAAAAAGCTTCTGTGTCAACAAATACAGGTGAATTTCGTCGTAATTTATAAAAAATCATCGTGAAGAAAAATGATTTAATGTATTTTTTCAGCGGCGGAAAATTATGGAAAATGTGTTTGGTATTGGTGCTTGACATCTTGGATAAGATGTGATATAATTTTCACCGGTGCAATTGAGGCAATACACACAGGTCTGTATTTGCTGTGGTCTGTGTATATATCATCTGAAGTTCAGCCCTTGAAAGAGGGCTTTTGTTCAGCATCAGGGTTAGGATTTCCTAACTTTATTTTATGATATATGGTTATGCTAAGCTAACAAATGTGCCTATATTTGTGATAAGGAGGAATTCTTTTGTATTTAACAGTAAAAGATCTGAAAAAAGGCTATGGTGAAGGTACAAGCCGTGTGGAAGTTCTGAAAGGTATCAATACCGAGATCGAACAGGGCCAGATGTGCGTTATCCTTGGACCAAGCGGTTCCGGCAAATCAACTTTCCTTAATCTCATCGGCGGACTCGATACCTCCGACAGCGGCAAGATATCCATTGACGGCCTTGAAATAGGCGGGATGAGCAGTTCGGAACTGGCAAAATACCGCCGTGATTACCTGGGTTTCATATTCCAGTTCTATAATCTGGTACCAAATCTTACTGTGTATGAAAATATCCAGGTATGCGAAAATCTTACAAAGGACCCGATGAAAATAGATGAACTTCTTGAAGTGCTGAACATGACAGAACATAAGGATAAGTTCCCGTCACAGCTTTCAGGCGGTCAGCAGCAGAGATGCGCTATCGCAAGAGCACTGGTAAAGAACCCTAAGCTTCTGCTCTGCGATGAGCCTACAGGTGCTCTTGATTCAAAGACATCCAAAGAGATACTGGTTCTCCTTGAAAAGGTCAATAAGCTCTATAATACCACTATGCTTATCGTTACCCATAATACTGCCATAAAGGATATGGTTCACAAGGTGATCAAGATCAAGGACGGACTGATAAGCAAGGATTATATCAATACCAATATAGTTTCAGCAAAAGACATTGAATGGTGATGTGAGGTTTAATTATGGTACTTAATAAGAGGATACCGAGGAGTATCAAAGCAAGGTTCTTCCGCTGGCTGGCGCTGTTCCTGCTTGTATTCCTGGGAATGTTCATGGTGGTTAGTCTTGTTACATCTGCTGAGGTCGTAACAACGGATATTGAAAAATTTGCCGAAGAAAAAAATCTTGAAGACGGCGAATTCAGTGTCTTTGTTCCGCTGACAGAAAAAGACATAAAGGAACTGGATGACAGCGGCTGCCGTGTCGAGCAGAGTTTCTACATTGATTTCGCCATGAATGACGATGACGATTCAACTGTAAGAATTTTCAGAAACAGAGAAGATATAAATATTCAGTGTGCAAAGAAGGGCGCTCCTGCAAATCACGCTGATCAGATCATGATAGAAGAACACTATGCCGAGGCTCATGAACTTGAAGTCGGTGACAGTATCGAGATCGCCGGGGAAAAATTTGAGATAACGGGCATTGCTGTATCTCCAGATTATGACAACGTGAAGCAGAACATCTCTGATGTCGGTATCAATCACGCAGGCTTCGGTACCGCTTTTGTCAATGATGAGGGATATGAACTGCTGAAGGCTACAGGCAAGTACAAGAATACCGAGGAGTATCTTTACAGCTATAAGCTCAGCGGAGACATGGATCATGACAAACTGAAGGAAATGCTTCAGGATATGGAATTCGATACCGATGAGATCAAGGACGAATATCTCCGTGATATCATTGAAAAATTCGAGGAGGAGAAAAACGATATACTCGACGGTGTGAATGATCTTAAAGATGCAGGTCATGAACTTGATGATGCTGTGGAGGAACTCTCCGACGGAACCGCCGATTACAGCAAAAGTGCGGACGATTACAGGAAAATGCTGGAACAGCTTCTCAGCAGCAATGAGGCTTACGCTCCTCTGGTAGCAGGAGGCGTACAGCTGGCTGAAGGTGCCGAGACTATCAGTGACGGAGCAGAAAAACTGCATGACGGTTCGGAAGAATTTGCTGATGCCATAGATGAGTTTTCCGATAAGGTCATTGATATGGTGGATGAGAACTATAAGCTTGATATAGACAATCTTACCATGTTCATAAAGGCTGACGATAATCCGAGAATAAAAGCTTCAATAGGTGATGCCATCCCTAAAAAGAGCAGCGGTACAGTCAGCGGTGTTATAGTGCTTTGCCTTATAACATTCGTTATTTCGGTTTTTATCACCCATGAGATAAACGAAGAAAGTGCCGTAATAGGTGCGCTTTATTCTATGGGCGTAAGCAAGGGCAGTCTCCTCAGACACTATATCGCCCTTCCGGTCATCATAACTTTTGCAGGCGGTCTGCTTGGTACATTATGCGCCTTTACTCCTATGGGAACGGATAATATGCTCAAAAGCATGAAGAGCTACTATTCGCTGCCCGAGCTTGCACAGGTGTATCCGCTGTATATCATAATCTACGGCATAGTTGTGCCTCCGCTCATTGCCCTGATAGTTAACACACTCGTTATCAACAAGAAGCTTTCACAGAGTCCTCTTTCTCTGCTGAGAAAGCAGTCAAAGGACAATGTGCGTACTGTCAAGCTGAAGTCGGATAAGAGAAGCTTCAACAATCAGTTCAGGATACGTCAGTTTATCAGAGAGATGAAGGCAAGCTTCACTATATTCTTCGGAATGTTCATTTCGCTTCTTTTCCTCCTTCTCAGTATGACCTGCTTCTGCTCGCTGGATAATTTTGAAAAGCAGAATAACGAGGACCTGAAGTATAAGTATATGTATTCACTGAAGTATGAGCTTGAGGATGAGGATATTCCAAAGAATGCTGAACAGTGCTATGTTACAACGCTCAGCAGGGAAGTGATGGGATACGATATGGACATCACTCTTATAGGAGTTGATGATGATAACAAATACTTTGAAGCAAAGCCCGAAGATAAGAAGAATTCTGTTGTGCTCGGAAGTTCGACTGCTATAAAATTCGGCTTCAGGGAGGGCGATATCGTATCATTCAGAGATAAACTCAATGACAGGATATACGAATTTGAAGTTTCGGATATCGCTCAGTATTCAGCAGGACTTTATATGTTCATGGATATAGACAGAATGAGAACTCTCTTTGATAAGGAAGAAGATTACTTCAATGTCCTTTTCTCGGATGAAGAACTGGATATCGATACAAATATGATCTATTCCCTTACAAAGGATTCCGATATCCTCTACTTTGCAAAAAGCTTCAAGGCTAACCTTAACAGCGTTATTTACATGATGCTCGGTGCGTCTATAATCATGTTCGTGGTAGTTATGTACCTGATGATAAACATGACTCTTGAAAAATCTGCAAACAGCATTTCGCTGATGAAAATATTCGGTTATACGGATGGTGAAGTCAGAAAACTCTACCTTGACGGAAACTTCCTGGTAGTGCTCATATCTGCAATTGTTGCCATACCTCTTGCAAAGCTGTGCACGAATTCGATATGGCCGATGATGGTAGCGAATATGCAGTGCGGATTTGATGTTTCCCTTCCTCCTTACCTCTATGCAGTTGTATTCGGAGTGATAATGGTATGCTATCTTGTTGTAAGTATTATGCTTATACTGAAAATAAGAAAGATAACACCTGCGGAAATGCTCAAAAACAGAGAATGACCTGCAAAGGGTCGGATGCCTGCCTGTACGCAATGTGCAGGCAGGCAATACTAAGGCAACACCGCACAAAGCCGCCTGACGGCTTTGCACAGATATTCCTTGACATACGATAGTATGCCTGCGGAATTTCTATACGATCTGACGAAAAATCTTTCGGCGCATCTTCAGCACAAGCTTTGTGCGGTGTTGTCCAAATATATCATTAATGAAAGGCGGTCTTAAAAATGACCAGACAGGAAATATTATATAAAATAGGTGAGATACTTTGTGATGAGGCTTCTCTTGATACGCCTGAGGAACTTACTATGGAGACAGATTTCCGGAAGGACCTCCAGCTGGATTCACTGGAAATGATAAACCTTGTTACTATTTTTGACGAGGAATTTGATATAACTGTGGATGACAGCAGACTTACAAGCATAAATACTGCCAAAGACGCAGTTGACATCATCGAAGAATTACTCGGGGAGGCAGAGTAAAAAATGGCTGAAGGACAGAAGAAACTGCCGCTTACAAATGTTCAGAGAGCTTACATGATAGGACGTACAAGCACTTTTGAGCTTGGCGGATGCTCCACTCATGTATACTATGAATTTGAAAACGATCTTGACCCCGAAAGATTTTATAAGACACTCAATGAGGTGATCTCCGAACAGCAGATGCTGAGGGCAGTGATAAACAGTCAGGGCGAGGAGACTATTCTTGATGAGGTGCCTTATTATTCGCCTGAGGTAATGGATTGGTCTGATAAAAGCGAAAGCGAGACAGAAAAACTCACTGATGAGATGAGAAAGGCTTATTCCCATGAGGTAATGCCATCGGATAAATGGCCGCTTTTCAGATTTGAATTTGCAAAACTGCCTTCGGGAAGATACAGACTCTTTGCGGGATTCGATCTTCTTGTTGTGGACGCAGGAAGCTTTGCCGCATTGGGAAAAGAACTTCATTGCAAATACAGCGGCGAAAAGACAGATGTTCCTGTGGGAAGCTTTGAAAAATATCTTCAGCTTCTTGATACAAGAAAGACTAAAAAGAAGTATCTCTCGGACAGAAAATTCTGGGAGGAAGCGGCTGAGGATATGCCGTCCGCACCTTCTCTTCCTGTTCTTTCAGCTGATACTGTGGGAAACAATGTTTTCAGAAGAAAGCAGTTCTTTATTGACAGCGATACATGGAGCCGCACTAAGGAAGCGCTTAGCGGAATGAATGTCTCATCTACTGTAGGTGTGCTTGCCTGCTATTCTGCTGTGCTGGGCTCAAGATGTACGGAAGACAGATTCACGCTGAATCTCCCCATGACGAACCTGATAAGACGCAAAAAGGAAATGGAAAGAGTCCTCGGCGATTTTACAGAGGAAATGCTCCTTCCGCTGGATAAGTATAAAACCGACCGTGAACTCGTGGATTATATCACATATGTCAATCAGGAGTTCATGCGCCACTTCATGCATAATTATTTCGACGGTATCGAGGCAATGGCTCTTATGCGTTCAAAGAGCGGTGAAAAGGTAAGTATGCCCGTGGTTTACACAGGTATGATATCTGATAAGAGCGAATTCGATAATGTTGACTTCTTCGGAGATATGGTTTACGGCGTCAGTCAGACACCGCAGGTAACTCTGGATTGTCAGGTATTTGAAACTCACGGGAGACTGAAAATTGTATGGGACTATGTTGAAAAGCTGTTCTGTCAGGACGATATAGACGAGATGTTCAGTGCCTTTGTGGAGCTTATCTCATCTGTAGGTGACGGCGAAAAAAGACCTGCCGATATACTTAAAATATCGGATAAGTATGAGCAGCGGTTAGCAGAATATAACAATACTGCAAAAGATATACCGCCCTGTACACTGCTTGATCTTTTCAGAAATACCGTTAAAAAGTGTTACGATAAAACAGCGGTTACTGATGCGAACGGTTCTGTTACATACGGTGAACTTGACAGCCTTTCGGATAAAGCGGCAGCCTTTCTTTATAAAAAAGGACTCAGAAAAGGTCAGAGAGCGGCTGTTATAGGAAACCGTACAAAGGAAACTATCGTGAATATGATCGCTGTACTGAAATGCGGTGCTGCTTATGTTCCGATAAATCCGCAGTATCCCGAAGAAAGAAGAAGCTATATCTATACGAATTCAGGGTGTACTGTTATTGCTGACGGAGCCCCTGACAGCGTTGATGACATTTTATTTGAAAAGGCCGGACCCTCACCCTTCGATGTTGCCTATGTCATCTATACATCGGGAAGTACGGGTACTCCCAAGGGCGTTGTCATAAGTCATGACAGCGTGTGCAATACTATCCTTGATATCAATGAAAGATTCGGGATCGGCAGCGATGATAAGATACTGTCTGTTTCATCATTCGGATTTGACCTTTCCGTCTATGATGTTTTCGGTGCCGTTGCAGCAGGGGCTGAAGTAGTTATTGCAGAGGATAACAGGAATATAAAAGATCTTGCGCAGACCATCAGGAATAAAGGCATAACTGTCTGGAATTCTGTACCGTCTATCATGGAACTGGTCGCTGACAGCCTTCCTGACGGATATAAACAGGAGACACTGAAAAATGTCCTTCTCAGCGGCGACTGGATACCTGTCAGTCTGCCTGATAAAATAAGAGAAAAGTATCCGTCAGCAAAGGTGATAAGTTTAGGCGGTGCAACAGAGGGCTCGATATGGTCTGTATTCTATGAGACAGGCAGTGAACAGGAAATGAGCAGTATCCCTTACGGCTATCCGCTGGCAAATCAGCAGATGCTCATTCTCAATGAAAACGGTGAACAGGTGCCATGCGGAGTTGAAGGGGAGATATGTATCGGCGGACGTGGTGTTGCACTTTGCTATGATAATTCTCCCGAAAAGACTGCTTCTGCTTTTGTTGAACACGAAAGATTCGGAAGGATATACCGCACAGGTGATTTCGGAATGATGGACCGCAGCGGAAGAATGATATTCCGTGGCCGCCGTGACGATCAGGTGAAGATACACGGCTACCGTGTTGAACTGGGAGAGATAAGCTCTGCCATTGAAAATTGCAGCGGTATAAAACAGGCAATTGCCGATATCAGTAAAAATGAGAATAATGCCTATGATATTCTTGCGTATGCAGTTCCTTCAACAACCGATATTCCTTCCGCCGAACTTGATATGAGCGGATTTGACAAGGCGATGGAAGAATTCACCAAAGGCATATCTCCTGCGCTTTCCGCTGATGAACTCTGTATACTGAATGAACGCCTTGAGCAGATCAGCACATACTACATGAAAAAATTCTTTGCTGAACACGGTGCAGTGAAGAAAGGCGATATCATCTCTGTCGGTGAAATAATATCCTCATATGGCATAAAACAGGAATATGAGGGACTTATACTTGAATGGCTGTCAGAGCTTCGCAGTGACGGCTGGGTATCTCCCTGCGGTAAGAATTTCATGCTTGAAGCTGATATGATCTATGAGGACGAGGAAAAGCTGTGGGAAAGCATCGAGCCGCTCAGCGGAAGTGATAAGATAACTTCGCTGAAAGACTATATCAGGAATTGCTGTAGTCAGCATGATGGTCTTTTCAAGGGTGAAGTTATGCCTGTATCGCTGTTTTTCCATGACAGCAGTTCCGATGTGGCAAAGACTATCTATACCGATAATCCTATTTCCGAATATGTCAACACTATCACACGAAAGGCTATAACCGAACTCATCCGAAGCAATAACAGCGGCCGTCCTTTCAGAATACTTGAAGTGGGTGCGGGCATAGGCGGTACATCCGCTCAGCTTTTCGGTGAGATAGCTGACCTTGATGTGGAATATGATTTCTCCGATATTTCCGATTTCTTCCTTAACAATGCGGCTGAAAGATTCGGGAAATACGACTTCATAAACTACCGTTTCCTTGATATAAACAAGGATATGCAGTCACAGGGCTGCTCTTACGGATATTATGATATGGTGTTCGGCGTGAATGTAATCCATGATGCTGAAAACCTTGATAATACCATTGAGAATATCAGGTCTGTACTCAGAAGCAGCGGCTACTTTGTAATGATAGAAACTACTGCAAATCTCAGAAGCCAGATGGTCGGCCTCGGATTCCTTGAGGGACTTAATCCCGATTATTCCGATCTCAGAAGCGAGACCATGAGACCTTTCCTCACTCAGGCTCAGTGGAGAGAATTGCTCGATAAGCACGGCTTTACACCAAATTCACATTACGTAACCGATGAAAAACTGTCAAAGGCTGTATGGCAGGATCTTATAATCGCACGAAACAGCAAAGGCAGGGATATGGCTGATGAGAAGACATTGAAAGAACAGCTCAGACAGATATTCCTTGATTATATGATACCTTCAAGGGTATTCTGCATCGATGATATACCGCTTACAGTCAACGGAAAAGTTGACAGAAAGAAACTGCCGAAACCTGTTGCTGAAAGGTCACGCACTATGTATGAAGCTCCTGCTACAGAAATGGAGATAAGGCTTGCTGATATCTGGCAGAGGACGCTGAATATCGAAAAAGTCGGTGTCAACGACAATTTCTTTGAACTTGGCGGCGATTCTCTCAACGCTATAAAGATCGTGACTCAGTGCGAGAAAGAGGGCATAAGCATACAACTTTCCGACCTTTACGATCGCAGCACTGTCAGCGAACTTGCAAAGGCGGCTGTGTTTACCGGAATCAGCAGCGATGAGGAAAAAATAGAAAAGATCTATGACAAACTGGATGAGGATGATCTCAGCAATATACTGTCAGAGCTTTAAGGCGACACCGCACAAAGCTTGTGCTGAAGATGCGCCGACAGATTTTTTCGTCAGATTGTATAGAAATTCCGTAGGCATACTATCGTATGTCAAGGGATTTCTGTGCAAGATGACGGAAAATATGTCCGCAGATT
>Ga0255346_1001106_pt1 | contig 39675 bp, 28 predicted proteins | sample wastewater_treat_FD_194410 | JGI IMG/M metagenome (GOLD analysis project Ga0255346, IMG submission 194410) | Wastewater microbial communities from Lulu Island WWTP, Vancouver, Canada - plant22 | ecosystem: Engineered > WWTP > Wastewater > Unclassified | place: Canada: Vancouver, British Columbia...
CAGATTCCAAGCTTTTGAAGGCAGCAAAAAAGGCCGGAGTGCCAGCTGCACGTAGGCATGTATTTTTGGATGACGATAACAGCGTCGTCGCGATAAAAAAGCAAGTACTGGAATTAATTAGAGTTGCAAAAAAGCTTGGGTGTGCCATCGCTATTGGACATGCAAGGCCAAACACCCTTATGGCGCTGACGGAGCTAGCCGAAAACCCAGACACAGACCAACTTGAATTTGTTACTGTTTCTGACCTGCTTAACGCCCCCTGCGCCCAGGTTGACCCGCCTCCTCCAAGATATTTGGAATAATCAACAAGCAACGATAATTGCCATCACCGTCACTCTTGGTGGAGACCCCTGGATGATCCCTCAAAGCCATATGAATCAAACGGCGATCTTGTGGATTCATCGGGCTAAGGCGAACAACTCGCTTGGTTGTAAGGGCCTTATCAGCCATTCGCTTCGCCAAGGTCCCAAGTGCTGTTTCCCTGCGATCTTTAAAACCTTCGGCATCTAAAACAACCAGCTTACGGTCATCTGGGAAGCGGTTAACAATTTTATTGGCCAAAAACTGTAGTGCCGCCAGAACTTCGCCGTCTCTACCAATCAAGATATCGTTATGTTCACTTTGAATGTTGATGAGAATCTGTTCTGGAGTGTCTTTGGCAGACACCTTAGCTTGATACCCCATGCCAGTTATCAATTGCTCAACAGCCTCAATGGCCTTATTTACTTTGGCGGTATCAGTACCCGGCTGGCGTCCAATTATCGGAAAATCACCACGTACCCTAGACTCATCAGCAGCCGCCAACCCTTCGGCCAGGTTCGTATCACCAGGACCTGGTACATATTCCTTTCGAAAGGCCAACGGCGTTTCATCTTCAGGTACTCGCACCCGAATGCGAACAGAAGCGCCCAAAAACCCAAACAAACCCCTTTCGCTTTCAAGCACTTCATAAGTCATGTCACTAATGTTGAAACCCAATTCCGCCGAGGCTTTCAACAAGGCCTCTTCAACAGTTTTTCCTTCAAATTCAGCTTCTTTCATGGGTACCCCCAGTGCCTTTTAAGCAGGCTTCTTTCTTAACTTACCAATCAACCCCCTGTTTACAACCTGCTGATGAATTACAGACAGAATCGTATTAACCAGGATGTAAAAAACCAGGCCAGAAGGCAGGAACAGCATGAATGATGTAAACATGATTGGCATCATCCACAGCATCATTTTCGCCTGGGTAGGATCCCCAGCAGTGGGCTGGAGCTTTTGCTGCACAAACATTAAAACGCCCAGTAAAACAGGCATGACAAAGTACGGATCGTGGGCCGACAGGTCCTTAATCCACAGGAAAAGTGGGGCCTGGTACAAGTCTACCGCCCCATAGATTGTCCTGTACAAGGCAATCCAGATGGGCATTTGCAACAGCATAGGCAGACAGCCACCAAGCGGATTAATCTTTTCCTGCTTGTAAAGGGCCATGGTGGCTTCATTTAGCTTCACCTTGTCGTCACCATACTTTTCCTTCAAGGCCTCAATCTTGGGTCTCAAATCAGCCATTCTCTTCATTGAAGTCATGGACTTTTGGGTCCAATACAAGGTCAGCAGCTTAACAATCAGCGTCAAAAACACGATTGCGAGCCCCCAAGAAGGAACCACGCTGTAAGACAAACGCATCAGCCAAAGCATTGGCTTGGCCAAAAAGCCAAGGACCCAAAAATCGATGGTGTCGTCCAGACCTGGAGCCGCTGATTTTAGGGCGTCAATATCTTTAGGACCGACAAAGGCCTTATATTTGAATTCTCGAATCTTTCGCCCCAGCAGTGCTGACTTTGCTGTTGCCCCCTTATCACCAAGTCCGCCAATTGAGACAGCATCTATGGTGATAACATCCTCGTTTCCTTTTAAGCCCAGAATTTTGGCCGCTTCAGAACAGTGCATCCTGCCTTCAAAACGACCTGTTGCCTTTACATAGTCCGGCAGACACGAACTAACGCCTGAGCGCAAGGAAAACGGACGGCCGTCATCCCCACCCCACTGCAATGCAACCGCAATAATTCCGTTAGGGTCAGCACCTGGAATACATTGGGTCGCAGCATTCCCCTGAGGAACAATGGCGGTCAAGAAATACCTGGTGTTGATACCCGAGAACTCAACTGGTCCTGGGATTTTGAACTCAGGCTTTTCCAGCAGTTTTTGGCGATCTTTTTTATCCAGCTCACCGCCAACCATGCAAACCGCATCACGAATATCTGGTGGTGCCGCAAACATCATCCCGCAGTTGCCCTTTTGGGAACCAAAGGGGTTTTCCCAAGCGTAAATCAGCATCCTGACCAGCCCGGAAACTTCGGTGGGCCCCAAGTTTATGATTCGAACTGAGCTTTCCAGCAGGTAGTCATCAACCAGTTCCCAGGTGCGCTCGATGAACACGTCAGAATCATCCACTTCAGGGTCTGGCCACACCATGGTGACACTCTTTTCATCTTTGGTTACCACGGTGAAAACGGGATCGTTGGCAAACACGCTCCAAAGGCCGCCTGTCCGTCGGCCAAAGGTTAAATCGCGTTTCCAGGTTCTGGTCACCTGTGGGCCGGTCAGGTTTTCAAACATCATCGAAAATGGGAAAAGGGAGTAATCCCACGTGGAGACCATGTCCTTTGGTCCGGCCTCGGTTTTTTGGGGTGGCGGATTGATGTTGCCCATGGGTGGCTTCTTGGGAGCGGCCTGCATGAACTGGTCATCAAGCAATCGAAATGACCTGATTGCCCCGTTATAGGTGGAGATCTCGGCAATCGAGCGGCCGCTACCAGGAACCAAAGACACAACCTCTTCCCAGTCTGCAGGAGGTAATGGTTGATCAGCTAGTGCACTGCCAGCCGTCAATACAACAATAGCCAGCAGTAACGCTGTGTAGCAAAAACCTTTTTCCGTGATTTTATAAAGATTCACGCGTAGTCAACCTCGTTTTTGTGGTACTGGGTCAAACCCACCAGGATTGCCTGGATGGCATCTCATTATTCGCCGTGTCCCCAGATAAAGGCCACGCCAAAATCCATGGACCTGTAGGGCCTCCATGGTGTACTCCGAGCAAGTAGGCAAGAAGCGGCAAGAAGGTGGCAAAAGCGGTGAAATAAACAGCTTATAAAGGCGGACAACGCCGATTAACAACAGGGCTGGTAAGCGAACAAGCCACCTTAAAAGCCGCACAAACACACTGGGATGTTCATTCTTTGGAGATTGATTGGAATGCTGCCACTCTTTTGATGGCATTAATAAGCTCCGTTTTCACCGAGGCCAGCCCTGAAGCCTTTCGCATGGGGAGTTTTTCAGTTGGACTTGCACGCCCCTTGCGAACTCGCCCTTCAGCTGCCCGCACCGCTACAACAATGTCAATGGGGGGAAGTCTGTGCTGTAGATGCAGGCGAAAAACCTCTCGGATCAAGCGTTTCCATCTATTGCGACATGCTGCGTGACCAACACGACGACCAACCGCAAGCCCAAGTCTTGGGTGTTCAAGGTCGTTCGGGGATGTAAAGACGATCAGGTTTGGCGAATAGGCCTTGCGTCCAAGGCGCATAACCCGCTCAAAATCTGACCCTCGCAGTAGTCGACTGGACCTGGGAAAGCCAGCATTCACGGCTGCCCCCCACCCCTTGGACTACTTGCCTGGGGTAGTAGGAGCTAAGAGTTTGCGCCCCTTTGCACGACGTCTCGAAAGCACCTTGCGTCCATTGGCGGTCGCCATTCGCGAGCGAAAACCGTGGGTTCGCAGGCGTTTAATTCTACTTGGTTGATAAGTTCTTTTCATGGCTACTGTCCTATTTAAATACGTCGCTGCTACTGCAAGCGACTGGAAATTCAAATATGCGGCCAAAACCGCCGGCCCGAGGTATTTTAGGCGAAAAGCCCCGGAAGTCAATGATTGTTTTTGGGCGGATGGACAGGGACAGGAGGCAGGGTTTATTTAGGGCTGGGTGTCGGTGATTGCAGTCGGGGCTAGTTCGAATGCGTTAACACACCACTCAATGAACGAATTATTATCGGAGGCATCAATGTAGATATTGCCAGTCGTGCTCGTGAACGAGAATTCGCTCTGCTCATTACAGTTGCCTTCAATAACTGTTTGATATTTCTGTACGTAATTTTCGTAAAAAGCTACGGCAAATGTAATTGGGGCACTTGCATTAACAACCTCCAGCTGACCTTTCCACCACGAAATCGCATTGTCCCAAACCAAATTAATGGTGCCTGAAGTATGCCAAATAACAGGGTCAAATGGAACATTATCCATCCACACCGGGCCTCGGAAATAGAAGTTGATGTAGTCAGCACCATCTTCAACACAAACACCATTTTCACAGTGGTGGTCAGCATCGCAGAAAACTTCATCATAGTCATAGTCACAGGTGTATGAATCGCCAACTATGGTGCAATTACCCTCAGGATAGTACTTGTGGTAACCAGTATTGCCCGCATTACAGGTGGAAGGTTGCTGCTCGTTGCATGGGTTTGGATGGCATGCATCTACAGGAATCTCTGTGCAGCTATTATTACCATCCAGACATTCATGACCATTTGGGCAGCTCTCAGCGCTATAGTCCACGCCACAAGCATCACCACCATTGGGGCAGACACTAAAATATGTTCTTAGCAGGCCATCAACACACTGGGTAACTTGATCTGGGTCAGGACAAGTATTCGAATGGGCCAAGTAATGGCATTTTGGCTCACCAGCATCAACAAAACATGTTCCTGTGCTTTCAAATTCGACCAACCTGCCACCTTGACAGTAGTTGGCCGGAGGATTGTTGCACTCATGACCATCGCATGGACTAGCGACAATAGGAGTACCAGAAATGTAGACTTCGTCGATGCGACTGGTGCCGTTTGGCTGAATTTGGCCAGGATTGACGGAAGCGTTGTCAGTAACAATCCAGCGCAGGTAGGCAGTAGGCTGATTGTTTAAGGCCGCTGGAAGGTCAAGATTAAGCAAGCGCCCGGTGGTAAATTCATTTTTGACAGTTATGCTGCCGTCAGCCACGTCAGTCCAGTTAACATTGTCGGTGCTGTACTGCAGTTGAAAGTTCGTTGGTCCTGAGTTAGAAGATTTCTGATATGACGAAACCAACTTAAGGTTGCTGTAGCCAGTCGTATCAAATGGGGCCAGCCAGTACTTGTCCGTCACATCAGCGCCATGCCAACCGTTGACCGAGTAGCAAGAAGTACCAGTTGTTCGCCCGCCCGAAGAAATTATTGTACCTGTGACACCCTCAGCTGAAATACTCTTCAGACCACGATTTGCATCACTGCCAGCATTGGCGGGTGCTGGCACGGTTTCAAGGTCCCATCCCACTACAACTTCCGGGTCAGGTTGCGGGGGGGCAGTAGGCTCCGACTCAGTGATCTTCGTGATGTCAAATCTATAAAGGTCAGCAATGTAAAGTCCATATGGTTCAGACCTGCAAAATACCATGGAGCTATCATCACTGGCGTCAATCCAAATCTCACCTGTCGCAGTCGCGAATTGCAGACGTGTGGAGCAATCATCACTGTACACAAGGGCCTTTGCTACACCCTGCCTAAAGAATCCCACACTAAATTTAATTGAGGCGTCTGGGTCAACTACTGCCAGTTCAAGCTGCCACCAGTTTAGGTCCGAATCCCAAGTGAAAGCATGCATAGTCTCATTGATGACAAGCTGTGGACCAAGAGGGGTAAGCTCCATCCAATCCGGTCCTCTAAAGAAGAATTTGACCGGTTGGGTCTCCACGCAGGCGCCACCAGCACAGACTTGACCAGAATCGCAAAGATGCTCTGTGAAGGTATGAACGCACTTGTAAGTCCCCTCTCCCTCGATGTGGCAGGTGCCTGGGGCCTGATACACTAGATAACCGGTGTTCGTGTTATTACACACATTTGCGGGAGCCTCTGTGCATGGATTGGGCTCACATGGGTCAACAATAGGAATCGGGGTACATTCTGAATTGCCTAATATGCATTCATAACCGTCGGCGCAGTCTTCATCTTGAGGCTCTACATCGCACGCATTTTCGCCATCACGGCAGACACCATGATAAACGCTCAGTTTTATATCCCCTAGGCATTCGCTTGTGGTAGGACATTCTTCAGTAGTGACCGAATCTGACACACACACGCCAGCATTACCCTGAACAACGCACTTGTTGGTTTGAGTTACTAATTCATTGTTCTGACAATGTTTTTCTGTGGGACAAGTGACGCCTTCACATGGGTCGCCTTCAGCTTCCATAGGGACCCCATCGATCACGATTTCATCAATGCGGCTTCTGCCAGTAGACACAACGCCTGTACCACCGGGGCTGTCAGTGGTGGTGACAATCCATCGCAGATGTACCAAGTCTTTGTCGTTCATAACTGCAGGCAAAGGCTTGTCCAGTAGCACACCTAAGGTCCAATTGTCCGCGACTTCGATCACTCCATCATCCAGGTCGTTCCAAACAGCACCATCTGTACTGTACTGAACTTTAAAGTCTTTTGGCCCGGTGTTGGAGGAATACTGGTAAGAAGAAACCAGCTTCAATGAGCTAAAACCACGGGTGTTGAAGCTTGCAAGCCAGTATTTTTCAATTTGGTCGCCAGCATCCCAGCCAGTCACAGAGTAGCTTTTGCCTACTTTTTCGGCCACGCCAGTATTGAACTGATAGTCGTCACCAGTTCCAACAGAGGTGACTGCATATAGGCCCAAGTTACCAGCAGTCCCTAAAGTCGACAAGGCGTTGCCATCAGGAAATTCCCAACCAACCAAGACTTCACGTTGGGGTACAGGATTCGAGTCGGTGATTTTTGAGGGGTCCAATACGAAATCATCACCGCACCAATTGAAAGAGTCATTATCGCTGGCGTCAATCCATATTTCACCTGTGGTCGTGTTGATTACAGGATTGTTGGCACAGTTCTCGCCTGCCTTTTGATACTTGAAGTTTCCACTTTCCTTGAATCTGATTTGGTACTCAATGACATCGGCTTCATAGGTAATGTCAATCTGATAATGCCACCAGTCCGAAGACTCATCCTTCACCATCGCCTTGCATATCCAGTCCGATGGCGCGGCTGGATAGCAAACAAAGACACTATTTGGACCATCATCCATCCAATCGGGGCCGCGAAAGTAGAAATCATAGTGCCTAGTTGGGTCATCCTTGCAGGCGGCATTTTCACAACCAAAGTCACAAATCTCATCCTGGTAGCTTTCAGTGCAAGCATTGCCACCATCCTCACAGGTGGAGCTGTAAGTCCTCAAGTTACCTTCCACACAGGCTTTTGGCACCACAGGCTCGCAGTCAGATAGGGTCTTATCATACTCACAGACGCCCTGGTCGTTAACCACGACGCACTGGCCATTAGCATTGTAAGTCGCCAGTTGCCCATTCTCACAAGCTGGGGCTGGTGGGGTATTACACACTACGTCCTTGCACGGGCCCTCCTCTCCACCACCAATGGCCACACCAGCGATGTAGACCTCATCGATTCGACTTGTTCCACCTGGTAGAATCGTTTCATCTTTCACACTTTCATTTGAGGTCACCTTCCATCGCAGATAAGCAGTCGCCTGATTATTTAGGGCTGCCGGCAAGGGAAGATTCAACAAAGAACCGGCGGTCATAAATTGATCATTGGCAACTGTTACATCGCCGCCGTCAACTGCGGTCCAGTCAGTGCCATTTACGCTGTATTGCAACTGGAAATACTTGGGGCCGGTATTAGATGACTTTTGATAGGATGATTGTAGAACTAGGTTTTCGTAGCCTGTACTATCAAAAGTTGCCAACCAATACTTGTCGATGGTTTCGGCGTTATCCCAGCCTTTATCGGCATAGCATAGATCCTTAAAGCAGCTCACCGAGCTGTAGGCACCACTTGTACCAACAGAGGTAAACTCCTGGATACCCAGATTTGCAGCTGTTCCAGCGGTTGCCATAAGGGGCCAAGTCTCAAAATTCCAGCCAACGATCACGTCAAGGGCGACTTGCGGTTCCGCATCGGTGATTTTTGAGGGATCCAAAGTAAATTCATCAGCATTGGAGCACCAAGTAAACGAATCATCCTCGCTGGCATCAATCCAAATCTCACCAGTGGTCGTGTTGATTACTTCGTTATTGGCGCAGTTCTCGCCTGCCTTTTGATACTTGGTGGTTTCACCTTGGTTAAATCTGACTTGATACTCAATATCCTCGGCTTCATTGGTGACATCAACTTGCACACCCCACCAGCCAAGTGCGTCAAGCCACTCCATATCTGCGCAGCTCCAGTCCGATGTGGTAAATGGACCACAGACCTGCGGAGCAGGAACATCACTCATCCAATCAGGGCCGCGGAAGAAGAATGCATAGTGTCTAGTTGGGTCTTGCTTGCAGGCACCGTTTTCACAGCCAAAGGTACAGGTTGTTTCGGTTGGCGTGTAATCGCAATTAACATCACCATCCACAATAGAGCAAGCTCCAGGTGCGCCGTATTCAACAACACCGGTGTTGTCATCGTTACAGTGGTTGGCAGGAGGCGTATTACAAGGGTTTGGATCGCAAGAAGGCGCTTGAATCAAGGAGCACTCTGATGCGCCTGCCAAGCATTCATATCCTTCGTCACAATTCTCATCATTATGGCTTTCGCTACAAGCACTTGCGCCATCTGCACAGGTGGAGCTGTACACTCTTAGCTGGCCTTCCACACAGGCTTGTGGAACTTCAGGTTCGCAATTTGACAGGGTCTTAGCATACTGACACACGCCCTGGTCGTTATCCACGACGCACTGGCCGTTATCATTGTAAGTCGCCAGTTGCCCATTCTCACAAGCTGGATCCGGTGGGTCATTGCAAATGACTCCCTGGCAGGGGCCCACCGGACCACCTGTGAACACCCCAGCGATGTAAACTTCATCAATTCGACTGGTCCCGCCTTCCAAAACCGTCAGTCCATTCACAGCTTCGTTGGAGGTCGCTATCCATCGCAGATAAGCAATCGCCTGATTATTTAGGGCTGCTGGTAGGGGAAGGTCCAGCAAAACGCCGGTCGTTTTATCATTGGCAACCGTGATATCACCACCATCAACCGCAATCCAGTCAGTGCCATTTACACTGTATTGCAACTGAAAATACTTGGGACCGGTATTGGATGATTGCTGATAGGATGAAACCAGAATCAGGTTTTCATAGCCCGTGCTAACAAAAGGTGCCAGCCAGTATTTATCCGTGGTTTCAGCGTTATCCCAGCCTTTAACGCTGTGGCATTTATCTTTGAAGCAGTTAACCTGGGTGTAAGGGCCACTTGTGCCTACAGAGGTAAACTCCTGGACACCCACATTCACTGGTATTCCAGCACTTGCTAGGAGGGGCAACGTCTCAAAATTCCATCCAACAATTACATCACGAGCGACTTCCGGTTCCGTCTCAGTGATCTTTGAGGGGTCCAAGGTGAACTCATCAACATTAGCGGTACACCAAGTGAATGAAACATCTTTGCTGGCATCAATCCAAATCTCACCAGTGGTCGTGTTGATTACTTCATTATTGGCACAGTTCTCGCCTGCCTTTTGATACTTGGTGGTTCCATTTTGGTCAAACCTGACTTGATACTCGATGTCCTCGGCTTCGTTGGTGACATCAACTTGAGCTCCCCACCAGCCCTCGGGCTCAAGCCACACCATTTCAAAGCATTCCCACTCTATTGAGTCCGTAAATGGACCACAGATCTGGGGATTACTTGGGTCGTTATCCATCCATTCAGGACCACGGAAGTAAAATTCATATCGCCGAGCTGAGTCTTGCTTGCAGGCGCCGTTTTCACAGCCAAATTCACAAGAAATCTCGTTTGGCTCGTACTCACAGTCGGCATTGTCCCCATTCACAGTGCAAGTTCCAACTTCTGGATATTCCATAAGCGCGGTGTTGTTGTCGTTACAGTGGTCGGCAGGAGGCGTAGTACAAGGATTTGGATCGCAAGGTGTAATGTCAGAACACTCGGAGGCGCCGTCACGACATTGCTGACCAGGGTCACACTGGGTGTCAGTGTAATCCTCGCCACAAGCACCATCAGTACAGGTGGCAGTGTAAGTTCTGAGCGCTCCGCCTACACACTGGGCAGCAGAAGCCTCGCAGGGCTGAACGGTAAATGTGTAATCGCAACTTGCCCCGCCGTTGTCCACCGTACAGATGCCTGGGTCTTGGTAAACCTTCAGACCAACGGTGTCAGTATCACAAACGTTGGAAGGAGGCTCTGTGCAAGGATTTGGGTCACACGGGTCAACAGCTGCACAGCCAGTAATGGCAACCGTCAGGCTGTAATCATTGCCAGCACCTTCAACACCTACGACTTGCAAAATAACACTTACGGGGTCTGCGGAGGCGTTCACGTATGTCAGCGGGTTTGCTTCGTCTAGGGCATCACCGTTTTCGTCGATTAACTGCGCCTTCAACTCACCTTCGGCTGCCTCGAAGTCGATGGCCACAGTGAGGGTTCCGCCTGCGCAAACGTCGATTGTATAGTAGTCGTCATTGTCAGGACAGATGACCAAGTTGTCATATTCCCCGGCCTCGATGGCTGTTGCTGATGATGTCGAGTTGTTTGGCTCGAACTCGTCATCTTGGCAGCCAAGCTCACAACCACTGTTATCCAAGGCGCAGTTTGCGGTGCAAACCAAGTCTCCGGAGCCAAGATTCAGGCTTTCACAAGTCTGGCCACCAAAGTTGTCACCATCGCACTCTTCCTCATCCTCGATCTGTCCATTACCGCAGGAGGGCTGTAGATCAGGCGTATCCGGAACATCCGCGGTGTCCGGGACATCAACTGTGTCTGGAACATCATAGATATCGCCAATATCTATGCCAGGTGAAAGATCATCCGGTCCATAATACACATCTCCCAAATCGTCAGTTGGGGAAGAACCTTCACAACCGGCATACAAGCCAGCAGCAAGCAGTAACACGCTGGAATAACGCAGAATCTTAGACCACATACTACCCTCCTGGTAAAATCAATCGGTACACATAACCCGAACTACTATGACTGTTTAAGTATAGGTTTGTCAAGCGACCAAAGTGTAAAACACGAAGATCCCGTGCCTGTCCCTGTCCCTGTCCCTGCCCCTGTCCCTGTCCCTGTCCCTGCCCCTGTCCCTGTCCCTGTCCCTGTCCCTGCCCCTGTCCCTGTCCCTACTTCGCCTCGGTCATCTTCTTTAGCCAGCCAGACATGCCGAAGATTACCGCTGCCGAGATCAAGCAACAGACCACGAACACGGCCCACACTGTCCAGACATTGAAACGAGCCCACATCAGACTGCCGACTACCAGCAGCTGGTTACCAATGGCAGTTGCGCCAAGCCAGCCACCCTGCATCAAACCTTGGAATCTGGGTGGGGCTACCCTGGAGACAAACGACAATCCCATTGGTGACAAGAACAGCTCTGCAACAGTAAGGGTAAAGTAGGTGCTTATCAGCCAGTTAGGTGAAACTCTGTCAGGTGAGGGGCCACCACCAAGCTCGGCTGGTGATGGTAGGCCAAACGATGCGACCATCAGCAGCGTAAAGCCAACAGCGGCCAAAAGCATTCCAATACCAATCTTTTTTGGAGTCGATGGTTCACGACCTCGCGCCCGCAACCAGCCAAACAGGCCGACTACAACCGGCGTCAGGAACACCACGAAATATGGGTTAAACTGTTGGAAAATCTCAGGCTCAAGAAGGTTTTGCTCGGGGTATGTCCCGTACAAAAGCCATAACAGAACCAATCCCACAATTGTCACGCCAACTCCAGCCAGACGGCGCAAAACTGAGCCTTTTTTGATGGCAAATATCAGCCCACCAATTGATGCGGCGATAAGTAAGAGGCCTCTGATGTCGAAAACCAGATAACTTAAGGGGTCTACGGACTTAGCAGTGTAGTCCCTGGCAAAGAAGGTCATTGTCAGACCGTTTTGATGGAATGACATCCAAAAGAAAATGACCACCAGGAAAACAAATCCCAAGGCCATGAGACGCTTCTTTTCAACCTCCCAGGGCATCGCCTCCTGTGCCTCACCTTTTTCCTGCTTAACTCCTGGATCTGGCAGCATTTTTTTGAAGATAACAAAGGTCGCCAAGGACACCAGCATGGCCGCCGCCGCAATCGCAAAGGCGAGGTTGTAGCCAACGGAAAAGGTATCAAGGTACTTAGTGACAAAAGCAGTAAGATCAGTTACTTGCGTCCCGGTGACAGCGTTAGCCAATTCCTGCAGTTTATCGTTATTGGCAGTATTACCTGTCACGAATTGATGACACAAGGCTGGTAGGTCCGCGTCATATTTCAAGCCGTGTTGGCCCAGATACCAAGTTCGAATGCCGCGGGCAGCGTTTGGCGCAAACACGGCCCCAATGTTGATTCCCATGTAAAAAAGCGAGAACGCCGAGTCTCGCAGATGACCGTACTTGGGGTCGTCATACATCTGGCCAACAACTGCTTGCAGATTGCCTTTGAACATGCCGTTACCAAATGCAATCGCAAACAGGCCCACCAAAGCTACTGGCAGGCCCATGCCTGGAATCGCCATCAGAACATAACCCAAGAACATGGTGACAATACCAGCAAGAATGACATGCTTGTATTTGCGAGTCCGGTCTGCGATGAACCCACCTACTAGGGCCAAGGCATAAATCAAAAAATAGAAAACGCTGTAGATCAGTCCAGACTTATCTGAATCAAGCCCAAACTTGGCCTGTAAAAACAGGACCAAAATCGCCATCATGGTGTAAAAGCCGAAGCGTTCACCCATATTGGCGAAGAAGGCCACGATAAGTCCACGTGGATGCCCTTTAAACATCAATACCTCCCACGAATTTACCTGGTAACTACGTCACCTCACTAAAAAAACTACCGCCAAATTCATGACCCAACTGTCAATTTGCAGGGCATTTTAGGCCCACGGCCGCGACAGCGAATTGTTACAGGCACAAAAGTTTGGGTCAAGCCCTGACCCCGCCCCTGCACCTGTTCCTGTCCCTGCCCCCGTCCCTGCCCCTGTCCCCGACCCCGCCTACAACCCAATCTCAGTTATGCCCAGCGTCGACGTCACCAGCAATGCCGTCTGATTATGATTGAACTGGACGTGCCTGATGAACCGGCCTGCAAACCAAGATCGCTTCAATTCCCAAGTCCCCAGATCGTATTCACTAACCCGTCCATTCAAATAGTTGGACACGTACATCCGGTCTTTGCCCATCAGAATCGAACGAACCCCAAAACCCACGAAATGAGACGCTAAAATGGCGCCAGAGTCATAATCCATTTCGGTGATCAGGCCCAAGGTACCAACTGATGACCAAGCACGCCGTTTCGCAGTGTCTAGTGCACAGCCGTCCGAAAAACCAAGCCAAACCCAGGGGTTTGCCTTGGAAGTACCGATTGGTCTGAACTTTAGCAGGTCTTCTTTATCGAACGCTAGGGCCAAAAACGCCGTTCCATCTGTTGGAAAAAGTACTGTAGAAGCATAACAGTACAACCCTTCGCCAGTTTCCGAGTCGTATTGATAATCTTCTGGGCTGACATCCTCAGAAATAACCTCAAGGCGCTCAAAGGTGGAGCTATCAATACGCTCTGGGTTAGATAGATTATCAAAATACAGGGCTAAATCAGCATAGGGCTCCTTGGGAACCAAGACAGCTATTGCAGGGAAACGCTTTTTACGGCCTGGAATCTGGTTTTCAACTTTGAATGGAGGGGTAGATTCCATCTTAAACAGGCCAATGGGACCAGTTGCATAGACCTTATCTGTTGCCTTTTCGTAAGCCAGATGGGTTATCTTGCTATAATCTCCGCAAGTTATATTGAGGTCCTCATCAAGCTCGCAAATTCCACCTGAAAACGCCAAATCTTGATTAGTAGAGTTGTCAACTTGATCGGCTGTTTCAACCGACACCAAGTATCGTCCTGGATCGTTGGTATGGTAAATCATCCGTGGATGGTTAACTCCCTTGAAAGTATCACCTGATGAGCAGCTATCGAACCGCCTATCTGAAGGAGCTATGACTTTAACCCCCTCCTGGTTAGCCGCGTCCAAAAAGTCAGTGCATCTGACAGTCCACTTTTGCTGGTTCCAACCGTTAATGCACAGCAGGATAAATACCCCTAAGGAAAAGACAAATGGGATCCTGAAACCTCCCCTGAACGAGGTAAGTACGGACGCAATAAACAGAAAGGCAACCACAATCAGAACCCAATCAGGGATTGTCCAATAGAGCATATAACCAAGTGATATTGCTTGGTAAACAGCGAAACCAAGCGGGATCAACAGTAGTAGCCTGGCAATAGTTCTAATAATCATAGATTTTGGCAAAATAGCCACAAACAACACGGGCGCAATCACGACCATTGGAAGCCAAAGAAACTTCCATGTAAACGAAACCGCGATGGTAAAGAAGGTCGCTGCATATCCCAGTAAAGCAAGGAGATACGTCAAAAACAAGCCAACACGCGACTGTTTGGGTTTAGATGATTTTTTCATTTAGTCTCTCAAAAGTCTGATATTTGAAGGCCAAAGGTGGAACGTTAGTTGTCGTTCGGCCAGCGATATAAATCAAAGCTCCTATTATCAAATATTCCAACCTCAATTCGTTCAGGATTCTCGGCCTCGATCCGATCACGCCATGCCTGAAGCCTCCCCTCCCTACGCAGCAGATACACGGCGTCCCTCTGGATTTCATGATCTTCTGGATACAACAGTATCCTCGTTGCGGCCATGGCCGAAACAGCAGCCGCCCTTTGCTTATCGGAGGCCTTGGTGCTCAGCTCGATCTCCCAGCGCATAACTGTATTACCAAGCAAGAAAGTCCTGTCGGTGGCAATACCAGCACAAGTATCGTACCTGGCGGTCTGGAGATCGGTATATAGGGTTTGACCCGAATAAAGGCCACGCTCTCGCAGCTCGTCAAAAAGCTGGTGTTGAAACTCATGCTGACGCCCTAACACATCGACTGGGTCATAAGCACGAACACCTTGCCACCCTAATGATAAAGCGGCAAACACAAGCACCAACAGCGAACTGCCTTTAAACCTGAGTGACAACGCCATGGCCGCCAGTACGGCCATAAAGGGAGCAAACATCAGGTAGGAGCGCAATCCCATATCAACAAAGCCAATAGCAGTCCCGGTTTGCAGCCACAAAAACATCGCTGCCGTCAATAACACGATGATGGGAAAAACCAGCAGATCGAAACGCCTTTTGACAAAGATAACGACGATACCAGCCAAAGCCGCCAAGGTTAGCAAAGGCGAGTTATTTGGAAATGCCAAAACGTGGTAATTCAGAGCCTCAGGTACGGTAAATATCCGCCAATCCCTATATTCAACTGGTACGTTTGTGGTGTTGAGCCAGTTGGTGAACACCCAAAACAGGTCACCCAGATAGATGGCCCCGGCTAGGATATAGATTGCAGGTAACAACGCGGTCGCTATGGTCATTTTGATTCGTCGGTGTTTTAAGATATCCAAGCCGACGAAGACCGCGGAAATGACACCAAGTTCGTGGCGGACTAAAGGCAAAAGCCCTAGCACCAAGCCTGCTAGGAAGGTGCGATCATGGGTGTAAAGCATCAAAAACAAAACCACTATCACAACACCATCGGCGTTTGAAAAACCGCAGGCCACTGAAACAAAATAGATGGTGTTGGTGGCTAAAAACAGGCCTGCAATATTGGGGCGACCAACCTTGAACCCCCTAGCGGCCCCGCAAATAAGAAAGACGCCGGTTGAACCAATCAAGCAGTGGGCAAACAGGTATCCTCTGATTCCAAACATCATGGGGAGACCGTAAATCAGTAACAAAACTGGCTTGGCCTTGGTCAGAAAGAAAATGGCCATGGGTTCGTTCAAAAAGGCAGAAATGAATTCGATTGGTAATGTACCTTCGTCATTCAGGAATCTAAGACCGGTAGCGGCGGTGAAGACGAAAAACAGCAGGCTCATCGCGACAGCCCCTGCCCTGCTTTCAAACAACCATTTGTCTATGGCGTCCAACTTTTGAAAAAATCCATTGCTGGATGCTGTCATTTCACCCCCGTTTATGGACTAGGCTCCGATCATGGCCTACTGGCAATCAGTTCGGATCGCAAAACCCCAGGGGCCACCTTGTCGGGAGTGCGCCCTGCCCTGTCAGCTGGAATGTATTCCAGGGCGCCAGTTGGGCAAAACGGTACGCACTTTGGGGCACCGTGACAAAGGTCGCACTTGGCAACGCAATGCCAGGTCTCGTCCCACAGCATGTTTCCAAAAGGACAGGCAGCGACACACATGCGACAGTTCACACACTTTCCATAGTCAACTTCTATCGCACCAGTAGCCTCGTTGCGAGACAGCGCATGCACTGGGCAAACGGCGACACAGGCCGCATCGTCGCACTGCAGACACACGATTGGCACGCCAAGGTCCGGGCCGCGACGATGAATTGAAATGCGGCTGACGCCAGGTTTGCCTTCCCCACCATGGGCAAAGGCACAAGCCAGTTCGCACTTACCGCAGGCGATGCAACGCTCAGGAATCACTCGATAAATTCGATCCATTTAATCCCCCTTGGTACCTAACGAATCTGGGAACCACCCATCAAAGTTACAGCCATGGCCGCCTGTGCCTTCCGCTTGCAGGCGTCGCACTGCTCAAAGTAGCGTCCTGGAACCTTGCCATCATGCCAAGCCGCCTGCGCCTTGGTGATATGCCCGCGGCCACATGTTGGGCAACGCAGCATCTCAAATTCCTTGTTCCAGATTACTCGCTTTGAATTGCTGGTTTCATATTTGATAAAGCCAGTTGGGCAGATTTCTGCGCAAGCTAGGCAACCGATGCAATCAGGTGGAGGCTCGTTAAAAGGCGGCGCGATTTCGCGGCCAGCGCCTCGACTTGACGATGATATGGCCGACGTCCCCATCTCATCACACACCCTGGTGCACAGGCCGCACAGGATGCAGTCAGTTGGCTCAGGATTTTGCACGTACGACGTCTTTTCAATCCCGTATTCGGCGGCCATCTTCTGGACCAACGGGGTGTTTGGACACCTGGCCAGCAAAAGGTCGATGACGACCCGCCTAGTGTTCATAACCCGCTCGGATTTCGTAGAAACGATGATGCCGTCTTCAACTGGGAAAAGGCAGGAAACGACCATTTTGGACCATCCATCCCACTCTGGACGGGTCACATCGACTAGGCACATCCTGCAACCACCATAAGGTTCAACCGCTGGATGCTCACACAGGGTCGGGATATCGATTCCAGCCTCCCGGGCCGCCTGTAAAAGGAATGTCCCTTCCTTGGCAACTACGGTTTTGCCATCAATTACCAGCCGTGGCATGGGCGCCTCCTATGTCCTTTTTGGGCAGGAACACGATGCATTGCTCTTCGGGGCATACATCAAAACAAGACCCACAGGAAATGCACAACTGCTGATCAATCGCGTGTTTTTCCTTGGGTTTTCCAGATATTGCGTCAGTTGGACAGACCCTGGTGCACATGTGGCAACCGGTGCATGGGTCATGATTGATCTTGTAAGTCGTAAGCTCACGACACATGCCTGCAGGGCAGACCTTGTCGTTGATGTGAGCCTCGTACTCATCTCTAAAGTACTGCAAGGTTGAAAGCACCGGGTTTGGTGCCGACTTTCCAAGCTCGCACAAACTGCCAAGCTGCATCCCCTTGCACAGACGCTCAATTCGCTCGATATCGCCAGGCTTGCCACGACCTTCCACCAGGTCGTCAAAGATGTGCAGCATCTGCTTTAAGCCCTCACGACAAGGAATGCACTTGCCGCAGGATTCATCGATTAAGAAGTTCAGAAAATACCTGGCCACATCGACCATACAGGTGCGGTCATCCATAACGATCATGCCGCCTGAGCCCATCATTGAGCCGTTTTCGGACAGCACTTCGTAGTCGACTGGCAGATCCAATTTGTCAGCCGGCAGGCAGCCACCTGAGGGGCCACCAGTTTGGACCGCTTTAAAGGGCCTGTTCTTCAAGATTCCGCCACCAATATCAAAGATGATGTGGCGCAAAGTCGTCCCCATGGGCAGTTCGATCAAACCGGTGTTTTTGACTTTTCCGACCAAAGAAAACGACTTGGTTCCTTTGGACTTTTTGGTCCCCATGCTTGCAAACCAGGCACCGCCTTGGTTCAAAATCTGGCCAACAACTGACCAAGTTTCAACGTTATTTAAGGCAGTTGGAAGGTCAAATAGGCCCCTATCAGAAGCGTGGATGTATTTCGCTCTTGGTTCCCCGATTTTTCCTTCGATGGAGCGCATCAAGGCAGAGGATTCACCACACACAAACGCCCCGCCACCCCTGGATACCTTGAGGTCAAAATCAAACCCAGTGCCAAGGATGTTTTTGCCCAAAAGCCCACGTTCCTTAGCCTTTTCAATGGCTAGGTTCATGTGATGGACGGCCAAGGGATATTCATCCCTCACGTAAACGTACCCTTCCTTGGCACCGATGGCGTAAGCACCAATTACCATCCCCTCGATAACGGCGTGAGGGTCGCCCTCCATTATGGAGCGGTCTTTAAAGGCACCTGGGTCGCCTTCGTCTCCATTGCAAAGGACGAACTTACGTTCACCCACGGCCTTTCGGGTGGCGTCCCACTTCCTGGCGGTGCTAAAACCTGCGCCCCCACGCCCTCTGAGCCCAGATTCCCTGACCTCGGCAATAACCTGTTCCGGAGTCAGCTCGAACAGCGCCCTAGCCATCCCTGCGTACGCCCCGTGAGCCAAAGCATCATCAAGGCTTGCAGGATCGATGCGCCCGATGTTTCGCATGGAAACTCGGACCTGATGCTTGTAAAAGGGAATCTCCTCATACTTTTCAATGGGTTGGCGATTTTCAGGATTTCTGTATAAAAGACGCGGGATTATTTCACCGTTACCCACCGTTTTTTCAAGGATTTCATCCACATCGCGTGGTTTCACCTTGGTGTACAAGATGCCTTCAGGCTTTAAGACAACCAGTGGGCCACGCTCACAAAAACCATGACACCCGGTCGTTTTCGCGTGCAAGGACAGCTTAACATCAAGCCCAAGGTCGCCAATTCGTTGCGCAAAAGCATCAGCCACAGCCTGAGAACCGTTTGCCAGGCAGCCAGTGCCACAGCAAACCATAATCTCCCTGGTCCGCTTCTCGTTTAAAGCAGTTGCCGCCTTTACAGCCTCTTCAAATGCCTGCTTGGATTCAATTCTCATTGTCACCCCCTTTGGCGACCGTCAGGTATTTATGCATGTCGGAGGCCTTGGCAGCCCCAACATATTTATCGCCAACTATGACCACCGGCGCCATGGCACAAGCCCCGACGCAGTTGACTGTGTGCAAGGTAAATCCAAGATCCTCGGTAGTTTCACCAGGTTTTATGCCAAGGCGACGCTCGACTTCGTCGATTATCTGGGTCGCGCCTCGGATGTGACACGCAGTCCCAGTACAGACCTTGATGATTACCTTTCCTTGTGGATTTAAGGAAAAGGCCTTGTAAAAGGTCGACACAGAAAAGACCTTGGCCAACGGCACCTTAAGCTCGCTAGCCACCTTTTCAAGCACCTCACAGGGCAGGTAATTGTATGCACGCTGGACATCCTGGAGCACCTGAATAAGCGACTGCTCTTCGTGGGGGTACTGGGCCAGGATATCATCCAGTAACGTCATATCAACGCATGGTTGCATTACTTCCTCCATCGGTTCAGGAAACTGACTGGTCTCCTTGGCCGTAATACTTCTGCCTGGCCTTTTGGCCTTGTTCATAGCCCGTTTCAAAGGCATCTACATTCAAATCAACCAGCTTTGGTTTGGCCGCGAAGTTTTCCTTGACCATCTGCAAAACCTCGGCCTTTGGCAAAACTTCAGAGGCGCCAACAACGGCTCCAAGGGCGATGATATTGGCGCACCGCGGGTTTCCAAGCTCAATGGCCATGTCGTTAACTGGAATCTCAAGCGTCAACACGTCATCCCGTGCCACACTGCGGTTAATTAACGACGAATTAACGACGATTACCCCACCCTTTTTAACGAACGGCTCAAATCTGTCTAAAGACGGCAGATTCATAGCCAGCAATATCTCTGGATTCTGAATGACAGGTGAGCCAACTGGCTTGTCGGAAACAACAACGGTGCAGTTCGCGGTACCACCACGCATTTCCGGCCCGTACGACGGCAACCAAGAAACCTCGCAACCGGCGTTCATGCCGGCGTAGGCCAACATCCTGCCGATCAACATAACGCCCTGACCACCAAAACCTGCCAAAATCATGTCATGATGCATAGCAATAGCCCCCTTTACTAGCGTGGCATTGGCGCCCTGTCATCACCCTCTGGAGTCTTGAAAATCCCCAGTGGGTAATATGGCACCATGTTGGTTTCCACCCACCTACAGGCTTTGTCCGGTGGCAAGCCCCAGTTGGTCGGACAGGTAGACAACAGCTCTACCAAGGAAAAGCAGGTGCCTTGGACCTGGTAATTGAAGGCCCGCCGCAACAATTCCTTGGACCTGACCACTTGCAAAGGCGAATGCATGGAGCCCCTGGCAACAAAGGCAGGGGTTTTTAGCGTGCTTATCAATTCAGCAACCCGGATAGGATAGCCAGCCAAGGCAACATCGCGTCCATCTGGACTTGTTGTGGTCTTTTGGTTTGGCATGGTGGTCGGCGCCATCTGGCCGCCAGTCATTCCGTAGATTGCGTTGTTGACAAACACTACGGTAATCTTTTCCCCACGATTGGCGGCATGGATGATTTCACCCATCCCGATGGAGGCCAAGTCACCGTCGCCTTGATAGGTGAACACAATCAAATCAGGCCTTGCCCGCTTGGCACCAGTTGCGACAGCTGGGGCCCTGCCGTGGGATGCCTGCTGGAAATCAGTTTCAAAGTAGTTGTAAGCCAAAACCGCACAGCCGACTGGCGAAATCCCAACGGTTCTATCTCTGATGCCAAGCTCGTCGATTACCTCGGCCACCAGCCTGTGGATAGTCCCATGGGTACAGCCTGGACAATAGTGGGTGTTCGCCTGGGTTAAAGCCTCGGGATACTTAAAGACTAGCTCAGTCATTGTGCACCTCCTTGGCCTTGCAAAACCTTCTTCATTTCTTTAGCCGCCTCCTCTGGAGTAATCAGGTGGCCACCTGTCCTGCCATAGAAATGAATAGGCTTGGCTCCCAGTACTGCCAGCTTAATATCCTCCAGCATCTGGCCAGCAGACAATTCAAAAACCAAAACCGCCTTTGCTTTCTTGGCGGCCTTTGACACGGCCTCATAAGGGAATGGATAAAGGGTGATTGGACGAATCAAGCCTATTTTCAGGCCTTGTGCCCTCAAGTTTTCCATCGCGGTGGAACATACCCTGGCGACAGTACCGTAGGAGACGACAAGAAGGTCAAACTCTTCACCAGGCAAGTCTTCGTAGAACCTGACTTCATTGGCTTTCATCTCGTCGTACTTGGCCATCAGGTTCTTGTTGTGTGTCTCTAGGGTGTCAGCATCAAGGTAAAGAGAATTGACGATGGCTCGTGGACGACCATCTCGTTTCCAGCCAGTTGCAGCCCAATCCTTGGGGCCAATTTCCTTGATTGGAACGCGGTCATCTGAAAATTCGACTGGTTCCATCATCTGCCCAATAAGACCATCACCCAAAATCATCACTGGATTTCGATAGTAATCTGCCAGTTCAAAGGCGTCCTGGACCAAGTCTGCCGCCTCCTGGACCGACCAAGGGGCCAAAACCAGGCAGTGATAGTCACCATGACCTCCACCCTTGGTCGCTTGGAAATAGTCAGCCTGCCCAGGAAGGATCCCCCCAAGCCCAGGGCCAGCCCGCATGATATTCGCAATGACCACTGGAAGCTGGGAGCCAGCCAGATATGAAATCGCCTCGGACATCAGGCTTATCCCTGGAGAAGACGACGAGGTAAACACCCGTTCGCCAGTCCCAGCGGCGCCATAAATCATGTTCGAAGCTGAAACCTCACTTTCCGCCTGAACGAACATACCGCCAACTTGGGGCAGGCGGTGCGACAGATACTCGGGAATTTCATTTTGGGGCGTGATGGGATACCCGAAAAACAGCTTACAGCCGGCCTTTATTGCGGCCTCGCCTATCGCTTCACAGCCCTTCATCAATTTTTTGGCCATGTACAAACCTCAATAGCGGAAGTAATGGATCATGGTCCCATGGACATGCATCGTGATGGCCACCTCTGGACAGGTGATGCAACACACGCGGCACCCTATACAGCGCATGGGCTCGACAACGGTGGCGAAAAAATACCCCTTTTGGTTTATCTCCCTGGACATCCCAAGGATCTGCTGAGGGCATTCTTTAACGCACTGTTCGCAGCCTTTACAGCGGTCTTTCTCAATCCGGATTGAAGGCACGAAGCACCTCCTTTATTTAAAATCAAGCTACTTTAACACGAACAAGGGGCCAACGGTTCTGACTTGTGGTCCCTCATCAAAAACAGGCCTCACCGCCCTTGATAACCTCAGGACAGGACAGCCAAATGTCTCATCGTTAATCTCGGGAACTACACCTTCTTCAAGAGCCAATCCCTTGACTGGCAATCCCATGGCCAAAGCGGTCGCAGACGCCTTTTCAAAACCATCCTTGACCACATCAAAGGTGGTTTCATCCATCAGGTGCGTGTTGGACAAGATGCCAGTCAGCTTGCGCCCAGTTACCCCTTCTATCTCGGACGCCATAATCAAGGCGCTTTCAACGTCAGGGGTGAAAGGACGCCTAAAATTAAGCACCAAAACCATGTCCAAGTCCTGGGAATCCAAAACATCGGCTATGGACCCCAACACTTTAGCGCCAGTATCGTCACCACCCACGTCCATGATGACGTGGCGGCTCAAATCCTTTGCCACAGCACGCACCCTTGGCAGCAACATCGGCATGTCTGCATACTCGTTTTCGCCGTCTGGGCTGACAAGCTCCACGCCTGCGTCTTTCAAAAACTGGCCAGCCGAACGAGATCGAAAGTATGGTTTGACGAAGTCCAGGTCAACCAAGCTTGTTGCCAGGCCTGAGGCGGCAAGTTTCATTGCACCGTTGACGGCAATTTCAGTTTTACCACTTCCAAAATGGCCAACAACGATAGTGAGCCTTTTTCGAAACATAAGGGTAACTCCTAGGCCCGGTGTTTCTTATCCCTTTAGGGCCTGTAGTGTCAAGGAAAAACGCACAAAAATAGACACCTGTATCGGTCTGAATTAATAGCTGGGGAAATCCAAAAAGGCAAGCTTACAGTGTTAATCTAGGCGTTTAGCAACGATTATCCATTGGTCACATGTATCTGGGCTAATGGGACGATGCCACTCAACTTTAAAGGGCAATTTGGAAAGCAGTTCCAAAACTGGGTAAGAATCCCAGTTTCGAAGGTGCTGAAAGCCGCCTTGGGCAAGCTCATGACTTGTATCGGCTTGTTTTTTTGTACGAATTAGGGGCAAGGGCAAGGATTCGATCAAGACCAAAGAACCGCCTGGTTTAATGACCTTGGCCAACACTTCCAAGGCTTTGGCCGGGTCCTCAAAATGATTCAGGCTCCTGATGGCGATTGCGTGGTCAAAGGACGCTGGTGCAGCATCGAATGCCTCGATGGTCCCGATGTGGACTTGGATGCCTGCATCAAGGCCAATGGCTTCAGGGTCTGGGTCCAGACCCAAAATGGACAAAGTGCCTGACTGGATTTTGTCTGCAGCGCCAACAAGATAGGGTACCTGACCCATCCCAACATCAAGGACTCGGCCGGTAAAGCTGGCGATTTTGGCTTGTAACCATGCCTCGTCTTGCGAAAAGTAAGACTGGCTGGCGGGGACATAGCAGGCACTGCAGGTTGGAAAACTTGGACAGCTGCGACAGGTTGGCGACAAGACAAACTGAGTCACATCAGTATAAAAGTCAGTAATTGAGGGCTTGTCAGAAATATCGCGATACAACTGGCCGCAACCATGGACAACGTGCCTGATTTCTGCCTCGTCAAAATCCCCGGTGTTGGTCCTTGCAAGTACAAATCTGCGCTTTAAAACCACAATAACGATTCGACTGGTCGCGGCCTTGGATAGACAAAGCTCATGGGCTGTGCACTGCTGATGATCCAAGACAAACCCATCAATCACCTTGAACGGAACGTAATCGAAGGAATTAGATTTACCTCGGCTCGCAGGCAACCCAGTCAAAATCCCCCCTTATGGCAGATACGGATCTAGTTCATCGTCGCCAAATCTTGCAAGATAATCACGCCTTAAGCCCTGGCACTCGCCGTAACGATACAGGCACCCCTCGCATTTTTCGGTAAAAGTATTAGGGCTAATCGCCGACTCCCACAAGAAAAAACGAGAACCAGGGGTAACCACCAAAACCCTATCCTGGGTCAAATCCCTGACGTTTGCCTCATAACCCTTGAGAATACATCTGGGAATGTGGCGTGAGTACACAGTTAAGCCAAGTTCGCGACCAACTTCAAACGCCTCAAACAGCTTGTGTTTAATGCTGGATACCTTGGGCAAGGATTCAACGTTCATGGCGTTGCGATCAGAAAGGGACACCAGCCACAACGGAAAGGTATGCACTCCACGCCCAGCCCAAAACCTAATGATATCCGGCAGATGCTGCCAAGTGTCATTTTTTATGATCAGATCCAACGTTGGCACGTGACCAAGAGCAATCAGGTTGTCGACACCCTTTACAACTAGATCCAGACTACCTTTTAAGCCCATGATTGTTTCATAAAGCTGTGGTGTGTGGGCCATGGCTGAGATATGAAAACGATTGACGCCTGCTTCAACTATTTCCTTTGCATACGCTGGATAAGAGTACATGAGGCCATTGCTAGAGACCTTTATGTCATAAAAACCACGCTCTTTACACCAGCGAACAAGGGCAAACAAGTCGCGCCTGATGGTTGGCTCGCCCCCGCCAAAGGCCACCTGACGGATACCAAGGGAACGGGCCCTGCTTAGTTCAGCCAATGCCTCGACGGTTGACATGTTATGTGTGCGCATTTCATCAGAAACGGAACAATAATCACACTTTACATTACATTCGTAGCCCAAGATCATATCAACCATCACGTCGTCATACGTAGAAACGTTCATGGTCGCAGTATCAGACATCAGAAGGTCCCTCCTGGAATTCAAAAAATCCCTCACAGACCAGTGACCAAGCGCAACTTCCGCAGACTTCTTTTTTGTGGCGCCTGGCCCCTAAATAATCAAATAGATTGACTTCTTCGTCAGTCACAAACACCATTGTGCGCCCTAATTTCTGGACGTCACCAGCCAAAAAGGACTCGTAGCCTTGCAGTTGGCAAAACAGGCCGTTTACAACGTTGATTGCCATTTTATCGCCAAACTTATCAAGCACTTGAATCACCGGAGTCATATCTTGGCCTGGCAGCAGATTGCGCTGGGCATTTCCAAAGGGAGTCAGGAACTGGATGTTCACCTTTCTGACACCCATGCCATAAATCAATGAAACCAGCGACAACAGGTGGCCCACATTTTGGCGAACTACAGTTACGTTTACCGCGAAATCCTGGCTAACCCCTAGATTATTAAGGCAGTTTTGGATACCATGAACAGTTTCATCAAAGCTGCCCGAAACGCCGGTCAAAAGGTCGTGGAGCTGCGCAGTATCCCCATGCAGCGAAATCGACATGCTGGTGATGCCAGTGGCCAGCAGTTGTCTTGCCTCGGCCGGGTCCTTCAACCTTCTGCCGTTGGTAGTCACATTGATTCGGCGGTAGCCAAGTTCCTTGGCATATTCAAGGGTTTTATACAAATCTGGGTGCAAGGTCGGCTCCCCACCGTCGATATCAAGCGCCTCGATTCCCTTGGCGCGATGTTCCTTTAAGATCTCTTGCAACCTTGGAAATGGGATTCCCTTGCGCACCCTGTTTCCTACGGCACAAAAAAGACAGTGGTTGATGCACTCATAGGTAATGTTAATGATGACTTTGCGCTGAGAAGCGGCATGAAGCTTCAGATCCAGTGCCCCTTTTGCCTTTTGTAACCAGCCATCTGGGATACCTGGCGGCACAAACGACGGCTCATGCTGGAATCTGGCCCCACCATCCGCATTAAAGGGCAAGCCCATCTCATGGCACATTGTCCACAGCTTTGTCCCAGGCAAGGGTGTCGCATATTGAACCGCCGGAAAAGCTTCATACTTTTCAAACAGTTCCCAGGCCATCTCCAAGGTGGCGTTAACGTCAGCAGGCGTTTCCCATGGAAAACCAATGATGTAATGGACCATCACAGGGATGCCAGCCTCCAAGGCCCATTTTGCCGCCTGAGCAACGGCCGCAGGATTCTGACGCTTTCCAATTGGGCCCTCTAGTTGCTCGGCATTTGCACTTTCAGCACTCAGCGACAACACCGAAATTCGGCCTTTCATCAGGTCGATAATCTCTTTTGTCAGCCTGTCAGCCCTTAGCCCGTTTGGAAATTCATATAATAAATTCAATTTGTTAAACTCGACCAACATGGCAGCAAAATCAGGTCTTGCATTGGCTACGTCATCCATTACAAACAGTTTTTTCGCCCCAAAACCTTTGGCCAACAGATAGGCCCAGCTTTTTATCTGGTCAATTGGCGGATAGAAGAACTGCTTTTTGCCCGAAACCCGCCATCCTGGATTAGAGGAACAAAACACGCAACGATGAGGACAGCCAAATGATGTTAGTAATGGCCTAGTTGCAGCATCAATGCCGAAGGTGTTAACCAGATTCCCATCTGCAAACACCCGCCACAAAAAGGCTCCATAGTGTCGAACATCGATCAGTTCAAAGGCTGGAAAAGCAGCGTCTGCACCAAGATTTGGTGATTCTAGTACTGCCTTACTCCCCTTTAATTCAACCAAACGCTCAGGGGCGGACATGTAATCGTCACCAGCGTACTTAATGATAGCGTCAAGCTCAGGAAGGGACTGCAAGACCTTGCCGCCATCGTAGTCGATGTAGTGCATACCACCAATGTGACAGTCACAACCAACTATAGCCGCCTGGGGAAAGCGCTTACGCAATTCCGAGACGAGTAGAACTGTTGACTGGTCAGGCTGCCAAGGTGTCAAAAATGGCGAAAATCCAACCACTATGCTGCCGAATGTATTGTTGGGAAGGGCGCTTAGAACTGACTTCAAAGAGGCACCAAACCAGCGTCCTTGCTGATGTGGTCCTGCCAAAGAATCCTCCATCGCAAAGGAGTCCACTATGGATACGGCGGCACCTGCTTTAAGGGCCTTACCTGCGGCTGCCAGCAGACCATAGTTTGCGAACCAAGGGTAATCAATGAAATCTCGGCCTGTTACAAGAGGAGGATTTATAAAAAGCACGCGAGTGGAAGTCACCTTAGCCTCTAACGGCAAACCGGATGCATTCTAGCGACCAGCAGACATCATGGCAATTTGTGATTAGACATTTGGGGGATTAGACTATGGAAATTACATCAGAACGTAAGCGGCCAAACCTACACTCGCCAAGACCGCCAAGGTGACTATCAGCATAACGGCCCACCTTGGCATGCCCTTTGGCTTTGACTCGGCCATTTTAAACTCGAACTGCTGTGTTGTAGTCCTTTTAGCAGGCAAAGGTGCTTCAATTTCGTTTGTAGGAGTACCTGAAATTGGCAGTCCCATCTCCATTCGGTCACGCTTTACAGGGTCCATCATAGAGCCGCCAGATATCGCGCCCCCATCAAGAGTTTTAATCATTGACTGGGACGGACGGCGTCCACGTTTGATCTCTTTTAAGACCTCATCAAGTGACGCCCAAGGACTGCCTGCGTGAGACACGTGATAAGGGACCGGGTTATCCAAAACAGCAGACCAAGCAACGACCAAATCGGACGATGGAAACTCCAAAACCAGGCCAGAGGGGGAGCGAACTACCCAACCTTCTGGATTGTTCAGGATGGGTGCGGCCACATCCGGCGGCAATTCAGGCGCCAAGGTCGGCTCGTCAGCAGGTTTGTCAAGTGGCTCGTTCGGAAGTGGGGGCGTAGCAGTAAGTGACTGGCCCGAACCAGAGGAGCGACGTCCACCAAAGGCCTGCATTGGTCGTTTAAAAGCCATACCAGAAGAAGAAGGCCTGCGGCTGTCGGCGACCTCTTGCTGTTGTTCTGGACGTTGTACACTGTTCACTACGAACTCAAACTTATCTTGGCGAACCCAGCGCTGCTCCCGGTTGCACAAGGGGCAAACCAGCGAGCGTCTACCAGCTGGATCCGCATCTGCAGCAGAAAATGTTCCGGTACAACTGAGACAAGTTAATTCCATCAAAAGGCCTCACAAAGGCGGCGGGATGTTATCACTTTGGCCCCCTCAGATCAAGCGCCAAACCCAAAATCACCACGCCCATGCCCCTGCCCCTGTCCCTGCCCCTGTCCCTGCCCCTGTCCCTGCCCCTGTCCCTGCCCCTGACCCTGCCCCTGACCCTGGCCCTGTCCCTGGCCCTGTCCCTGGCCCTGTCCTTACTTCTTCCAAGCTTCCTTGATCGCAACACTAACAAAAGCCGGTGTGGACTCCCAGAACACTATGCGCTGGGTCGGGTGAGCAATGACTTCTACCGGAATCTCACTCCCACCAGTGAAGTCACCAGACAGCGTTACAACGATTTTGACGCAACCCGGCAAATCACCCCACGGAGCTTCATAAACGTAATCATAGGACTCAACCTTGATGGTGTAGGACACCCCTACCCCTTCGCCCTCTTCGTGGTCCCTGAACTTCCCTATCATGGTGGTGTCAACCTTGGTCGACTCCCCGGCAGCTTGGTCAAGCGGAAGCACTATTGGCTCTGTGAAGTATTCAACTTGGCCAACGCCCGCTTCGTAATCAGACGAATACACCTCAACGCCCTTGGCACGTGCCACCCAAGGCTCACTCAGGTCGACGTAGATGGCCATCCCATCCTTGCCAGGCTCAAGATCGCCGACGACGATCTGAGACCAAGTTCCACCTTTCCATTCGACGTTATGAAAAAGCCGTGCGGTAAGATCAAACTCATCGGGACCATACGGAACAATGTGATAAAGAGCGGTCTCATCCTCACCAGGTATGAAAGTTTCCCAAGTAGCACCATCCCAGTGTGGGTGGTCGGGCTCAGGTGTCTCACCATTGTCTGGCTCCGGTGTCTCACCGTTATCCGGCTCGGGAGTCTCTCCGTTGTCCGGCTCGCCAGGCTCGTCCGTATCAGGGCGATCCGCAGATGTGTCCTGTGCCGTATCCTCGGGGTCTATCTGGTCCTGCATCATATCCCCTTTGTTCCCACCGTTATCAGTGTCTACAGCCTCATCACCGCAGGCGCTGACAAAGAGCACTAACAACGCCGCAAGACCCCAACGAAAGATCCAATTTGACCGTACTAAAGATAGCATAGCGTTCCTCCTTACAGTGGCTGATTGCTCGGGGCCAGTCTATTAGATCGCATACAGAAGAGTCAACCCCAAAAGTCTGCAAAAACGACACCTTCATTTCTGGCAATCGTCAAGGATTTTCTAGTGTCGTCAATTTGGCCAAGTCTTAACCTTGGTGATAATGTCTAGCGGGGAGCATATTTGCCCTCGATTGTACTTGCTGAATTGGTAAATCATGGCTCGAAAAAAAACAGATACAGGCGGCTCAACAAGGACCAAAACCCCAATTCAGACGGGGCTGTTAGGTTCCCTTTTAACCATCTTTTCAGTCTTTTTGATTTTGGTTCTGGCAACTTCTTCCAGAAGTGACATGACTTTAGCGGCTAAAAGTTCGCCGGAGGAGCTAAAAAACCTGTTTGGTCCGCTAGGGGCCCATATGGCCGATTTATTCCTTTGGACTATGGGGATTACAGCTTTCATGCTGGCGGCCATCTTGCTGTACATCGGCGTTAAAGCGGTCATGCTGCGTCCTGCAAGGATTACCATCGGGCCGGTCATATGGTCCGTGTTAGGCCTTTTGTCTTTCGCCACCTTGATCGATATAACACTGCGAGATTTCACCCTCTTTGGCTATCCTCCCGCTGGCAAATTGGGAATTTGGGCTGGACCAATCACAGAAAACCTGCTTTCCAAAACTGGCGCAATCATCGTCAGTTCTGTTATCTTTATCATTTCAATGATTTATCTGATCGGTAGTTCCTTAGGGGCGTTCCTGAGGGGGTTTGGGCGCGTGACGAAAGTAATATGCGCACAGCTTTGGAGGTTTATAAAATGGGCTGGTGCAGCGATAGGGCGTTCGATAGTTAAGGCATTCACTCCAAAGCCCAGCGAAGCGCCAATTCCACCTGACGCCACCATCGACGACGACGAAACGGTTCTTGACCCAGTTGTTGAAGAAGGCCCCTGGTGGACCAAGCCAATTCCAAACGGACTTGAGTCAGCAAAAACTGAAGTGGACCAACCACTTACAAACAGCATCAAAATTGTGCCTCCATCAGCAAGCAACAATGCCGGCATGGAGTTGCTCTTTGACAAGACTGAGGTTGATGAAGCTGAACCATCCGTACAAGAACCAAAGATTGTGGTTGCACACCAACCAACGCCTCTAGTTGAGCACATAGAGGTTGAAAGAACCCTGCACTACGACCCACCACCCATCGACCTTCTTGACCCAGTTAGGGTCACGGACATATCTGTTGACAAGGAGGCCCTGAAGCGAAACGCCGAGACACTTGAGCGCAAGCTAAAGGACTACAAGGTTGAAGGTAAAGTCGTTGAAATCCATCCAGGCCCAGTTGTCACGATGTACGAGTTTTTGCCTGCGCCTGGTGTAAAAATCAGCCAGATCGCAAACCTGTCTGATGACCTGAAGATGGCGCTTGAAGCTATCAACATCAGGATTGTTGCGCCCATCCCAGGAAAGGGCGTGGTCGGGATTGAGGTTCCAAACGAGATTCGCCAAACAGTCTATCTACGAGAGATCTTGGCATCAGAATCGTTCGCCAAAGCCAAAAGCAAGCTAACTTTGGCTCTTGGTAAGGACATCTTTGGCACACCGGTTGTGACGGATCTCTCAAGGATGCCTCACCTACTAATCGCTGGAGCCACTGGTTCCGGAAAAAGTGTGGCCGTTAACGCCTTTATTTTGAGCCTTTTAACCAAGGCAAGCCCCCAGGACATCAGAATGATCCTGGTTGACCCGAAAGTCGTTGAATTGCAGGTGTATCAGGACATTCCACATCTACTATTGCCAGTGGTCAGCGACCCAAAACAAGCGGCAGCAGCCTTGCGCTGGGCGGTAGACGAGATGGAAAGGCGCTACGAGCTCCTGGCTCAATATGGCGTACGAAACATCACCTCTTACAATCAACGAATCGACAGGATGATTAACGCAGCCCAAAGAGGTGATGGCAACAATGAATCCCAACTAGGCCTTGAACTTACTGGAATGACAGTTGTTGACAAGACAACCGTCGACGGCGGGCTAGAAAACCTGGAGCGTTTACCGTTCATTGTGATTGTTCTGGACGAATTTGCAGATCTTATGTCGGTCGCATCAAAGGAAGTTGAAACTGCCGTCACCAGGTTGGCGCAAAAGGCGCGTGCCGCTGGGATTCACCTGATTATGGCCACCCAGCGCCCATCAAGAGAGGTCATAACAGGGCTGATTAAGGCGAACTTCCCATCGAGAATTGGCTTCAGTGTTTCATCCAAAATTGACTCCAGGATCATCTTGGATCAGTCGGGAGCAGAGGCCCTCCTTGGCTTGGGTGACATGCTGTTTTTGCAACCAGGGTCGTCATTGGTCACTAGAATTCACGGACCATTTGTTTCAGATGACGAAGTTACTAGGGTTACCGAGCACTTGAAACGGCAAGGAAAACCGGACTATCACATGGAAATTTTGGATGACCTTGAGGAAGAGACAAGCGACAACACAATCGGAGCTGATGAAGACGAGCTTTTAAACGAGGCCCAGGATATTGTCCTGTCAACAGGGCGGGCCAGCATTTCCTTCCTACAGCGAAGACTGAACATTGGCTTTAATCGCGCTGCAAGAATCATGGAACAGCTTGAAGAACGTAAGGTAGTTGGACCACAGGGTGTCAGAGGGGAAAGGGAAGTAATAAGGTAGTAAACCTGTCTTAGTCCGCTGGAAGCATTGCCCGCACCTTTTCGACAGCCTCAAAAACCTTGGCGCCAGTCTCCTTTCCAAGGCTCATCGTGCGCTCGTAGGTGTACTTTCTGGCATCCCACTCGGAATCCAGAATGATGTACCCATTTTCGTCATTACCAAGGGCAACTGTGAACTTCACAGGGGCATCAGAGGTGGCGTCAATAGCTGCAACCAGAGGAGGCGTAGGCTCGCCTGGCACTGAAACTAGGTCCAGCAGGGTCTTGCCGTCCGCTTTCAAGCGCATCCCAACCGTCTCAGTGGTGATGTAGGTTTTACCTTTTCGCCATTCAGTCTTTCGATTAAGCATTCCTCGGTTGCCCATATAATTGAAGACCCAATTGTCCTGCTGCATCTCGAATTTGTGTTTAGCCTGGTGAATTTCGATACCGGCAGGCCCTAGTTTTTCGCCTTCCTGGTTTAGCGCATCCAAAACCGCAGCGGCCAACCCATTTCCAACACGATTCATAACTTCGATGCGCTCATCGATGGTCATGTGCTTCTTGTAAACGACGTCGATATCAGGATCTAGTGCCATTTTTTCATCACCTGGATTAGTTGTGACCAACCCACCAAGAGCACCTTCAACAAAAAGCGGTACCCCACCCCACTCCGCCATCATCTTCTGGAAGTAAACTCCAGCCCAATCAGCTGAAATCTGTTTGTCATTCCACAGAGCTTCAACGTGACATCCCCAGTTGGCAACTGTCGCGATTGGCTTTCCAGACTCATCATCAAAGGCCATGATTCTGACAACGTCGTCCTTTTCGTCACGAACCTGAGGATGAATGTTTATGGACAAGGAGGGGTCAACTTGGGCAGTAAGGGCCCTGACGGTTGCTGGTTTGGCATCTAATGCAGCCAGATCAATAGCTTGGGCGATTTTATACTTCAGGGTCTCCATGTAGTTTGGACAGGTCCCTGCGCATAACGGCAAAATGCCAGCAGATTTACCCCAGTAACCAAGGGTGTCAGGTGTGACGTGATTGTGCATTGAGCCAATCAGGATACTGTTGTGGTGGACGTCAGTCGCCAACGGAATCACTTCCTTGATGTAGTCTCGCAACAAACCGATGGTGTTTACTGCAACGAGCACAAACGGCTTGCGACCATCATCAAGATACAGCGCGTGAACGTGAATCGGATCACGCACACCAACGCTCTTGCGGCCCATATCAAACCCACCCATCCACAGCGGATATTCAGGGGTTATATCAACCATGGCGGCACCAGCATAGAGCTTGCCTGAACCTGCAAGTTTTTCATGCACCTGATCCATTGCCTTTGAAGTCTCAGGCAGATTTAAAGCTGATTTATTTGCCTTCATTGGTCCACAACACCCCACATTAAACACCATTAAAGCAGCTGCTATCACCAAAAAACTAACCCTCATTTGGTCCTCCTTGCCCCAAAATATCCGTTAAAAACGGCGACACATGGGGAAGATACTCCGCAACGTTAGTCCCTGTCTAGCCAAGAAGTTAATATTCCGTGTTAAGCAATCAATTTAGTTTCATGTACAATCGCCCAGCCGACGGTTACCGGAGTTGTGGTGGCGCAGACAATTACAACGGCTTCCCATGGAGTCCCAAGTGAAGAAGGGTTGGTCCGAATTGGCGAGGGCTGCTCTTTAAACTGCACATTCTGCCCACATTCCAGGGGTCGCTCTGGCACAGGGTTCGCCGACATCACTGAAGAGCAACTGCCAGTCGCTCGACGCATCACAATCCTTGCTGGCGATGTCTTAACCCTGAATTTGGGACCAAAGATCCGCCACATGAGAAATGCTGGGGCCTCATCCGTTTATGTCTATGCCCACCCCGGACTGCAAAATGTGGAAGACACCCTAGACCACTTGGTCAAGCATGGGATGACAGGGTTGCACCTGATGCTTCCTGCGGCTTCCAGGGAAATGATGGCAAGAATGACTGGCGGACTTGGCTTTCTTGGCAGAACAGCTGCCTTAATCAAGGCCGCTAACAAGCGTGACCTGAAAATCGCCCTTGAGGTTCCTGTCGTTGAGGCATCGGTTGGCGAGCTTGAAGATACAGTTGGGCGCGCCTTAAACATCATCAAGCTGCCTGAGCGAATCATCTTGCGGTACCTGTCAGAATTTGATCCGGCCCAAGGGGCTTTACCATGGGACATCTCAAGCTCTGTCAATCAAGTCCAAGCGGTCATGGAAATCGCCAAAGAAAGAATGGTCCCAGTGACCTTCAGCGATGCGCCGCCACCTTGCGTTTTGAACATGACCAACGCCTTACCAGGCCTGTATCCAAACCTTGGACGCGCTGGAAGTGAGCGTCCCTTTGTCGCATGTCAAAGTTGCGCGGTAGCAAGCGTGTGTATGGTATCCCCCAGATTTGCAAAGCTAAATGAACCAGAACCCATCATAGCGACGGATCTGAGGCAAAGCGAAGGGCAATCATCAGTCGCTTTGTTTTTGCGCCAGGTTAAATTGACTGAACTAAAGGAACAATTCAAGGCCCAGCGCCCAATCTGTCGCTTTCCATGGGAGGCGCTTGAAGCCCACGACATCCGTGGCGTGGTTACACCTTGTGCAGGCGGCTGGCCGTTGCCAGAGATCACTCAAGGTTGTGAATCTTGGCACAACATGGGGTTACTTGAGGCTTGGAACTCCCCTGGAATGCAGGCCATTCGCCGTTCAATCGCTATGCGCAGGCCACAAGAATCCTGTAAAGCGGACTGCCCAGCGTTTCATGGTGGTCCACAGTCAAACATTCCTGCATACAAGGTCCCTGCAACTAAGGTCATGTTTGACAACATCGTATTAAACATCGAAGAAATGCTTGCAGGGGTCGAGGAGCTTAGGTCGAAACCTCAGACAATCAGCTTTTCACCTACGTTGCGATGCCCCAACGAATGCAGGATGTGCGACATCCATAAAGTGCGCAAGTTCATGGGCGACGGGCCTGAATTTGCTGACATGCCAGATCGGCTCTACGATGAACTTTTGGAATTATTGCCAACCACGCGCATGCTTGCGGTGACTGGGGGCGAGCCTTTGATGTCTAGGCGCATGCGTGAGCTATTACACGAATTTGATGCGACGAAGTTCCCTGATGGCGCCGCCACTTTGACCACCAACGGGCTGCTTTTGGGCAGGCCAGTCCTGCGGGACCTTGCAAAAACCCCGATTCAGCTGTTTTACGTCTCGTTAAACGCGGTGGACGACGAGATGTACGAGTTGGTATCTGGTGGAACCAAAAGGGGATTTACCAAGGTCGTCGCCAATGTGAAACGGCTTTTGGAAGCTGCTGTGTTGATGCCCAGCCGTCCTTCGGTGATTTTGAGCTTTGTTGTTCAACGTTCAAACTGGATGCAACTGCCAGCCTTTTTGGATTTGGCCAACTCGCTTGGGACAGGAGTCAGGCTGCTGCCCATTGAACGAGATAGGCTTGGGGAGTCCATCTTTACTGAAGAGGCATTGTTAAGGCAGGTTCTGACGATGATTCAGGTGGAGGTGCTGCCGCGGTTACCCAAAATGCCTTGGGGGTATCGAAACGAGACCCAAAAGCTTTTGTCTGTAATCGAAGGAAGGCTTGAAAGACAAATTTGGACGCCCTTGTAACGTAGGCACACGCAAAGCAGATGCATACGTGAGTTTACCTGCCCCTGGCCCTGCCCCCGTCCCTGTCCCTGGCCCCGCCCCTGTCCCTGCCCCCGTCCCTGTCCCTGCCCCTATGCGCTTGTGACTTTTACAAAATCCCCAATTTCCTTTGCTGACCCTCGACCGGATCTGTAAATCTGCTACAATCCCAGCCGCACCTCGTTTTGGAGCATAGAAAATGGCTGCGCAACTGGTTTTGGCATCGGAATCACCAAGGCGGCGAGAACTGCTTGAGCGAGTTGGCTTTTCAGTCAAGCCTATGCCTGCAAATGTGGATGAGACCCCTTTGCCTGGTGAGAATGCTGAAACTTACGTTAAGCGTCTCGCCAGATTGAAGGTGATGTCTGTGGCGACCAGGATCCAACAGACGCTTTATCCTGATGTGGAACACGGCCGTCTTCCCAGAGGTGCCACGGTGCGTGACGCACCATTAAGATGGGTCCTTGCTGCTGACACGGTTGTTGTCCAAGGCAACGATGTTTTGGGAAAGCCGTTTGACCACGATGAAGCCGTTTACATGCTGCAGCAGCTCCAAGGAAATGAGCATTATGTTGTTACGGCCTTTTGCCTCTATGACATGCGAAAAAGCAAGGAAGGAACCCAGGCGGTAACCACCTTGGTGCGTATGAAGCAGATGACCCTGAACGAGATTGAGAAGTACTTGGCCGTTGGTGAATCCATGGATAAGGCTGGGGCATATGCGATCCAAGGGGTTGGCTCATATCTTATTGACTCGCTAGTTGGGTCCTATACAAACGTGGTGGGCTTACCTCTGTGCCAAGTTGTTGAGATGATGCAAGAAATGGGCGCTGATGACATCTTGCCCTTTATGTAGATTTCCACCACCTTCGAGCTTCTTAGGAGCAGTTTTTGTTGTCCACAGATATAACCACCAGATTAAGCGCAATCAGGCAGCGCATCGCCCAAGCATGTCACCGCTGCGGACGCGACCCGGCAAGCATCCGTCTGATTGGAGTCTCCAAAACTCGTGATGCCGACGAGATAATTGCCGCCTACAGAGCTGGCCTAGTCGATTTTGGCGAAAACTACGCGCAAGAGCTTGTGGCGAAAGCCAAATTAGTGGCCGACGCAAATATTGCCCCGCGATGGCACTTTTTGGGCGGGCTGCAGACAAACAAAGTCCGCTCTCTAATTCCAGTCGTTTCAGGCATTCAAACGGTTGACCGTCCATCCCTGATTAAGGAACTGGCCAAACGCGCCACCCAACCCCTTGAAGTGTTTGTGGAAGTAAACGTTGGCGATGAACAGCAAAAGGCTGGCTGCCACCCCAAAGAAGCGGCCGACTTGTGTCGCCAGATTTTGGAAGTTCCAAATCTTAAACTTGCCGGATTAATGTGTGTCCCACCAATTGCAAACACGGCTGAGGCCACACGCCCGTACTTTCGATCCCTGCGTGAAAAACGTGATGAGCTCAGGGCCAAGCTATCCATCAGCGACAGCGACACCTTAAGCCAATTGTCCATGGGAATGTCAGCTGACTTTGAAGTCGCCATCGAGGAAGGAGCTACGACTGTCAGGGTTGGAACCGACCTTTTTGGCCCTCGTTAGTGGCCCTCGTTAGTGGGCCTGGTTAAACAGAGTTTTTGGAGAAACTGATGCCACGGTTGCAGCAACTTGGAAATGCAATCTTTGTGGTCTTTTTGATGGGATTTGTGTTCCTGTTGGCCCATCGTCCAAACTGGGATATAGACATCTTTTGGCACATCGCCGCAGGCAAATGGATAGTCGAAAATGGGCGACTGCCAAGTACCGACATCTTTGCTTATACCGACCCTTCAAGGGCTTGGTCTTCGTTTCAGTGGCTTTACGAAGTAATAACCTATGAACTGGATTCGCATATTGGTTTTTGGGCTGTTCGCGGCTTGCACACCGCTTTGTTCCTGGGCACTTTTGTGGCCTGGTTTTTATTTTTGAGGCGCTATCTGCCCCAAAAAAGCCTTGTAATCGCCTTTGTCATGTTACTGGTCGCCTTGTCGTTGGACCGCCTTAGAGTCCGCCCAGAGGCCTTTAACTTTTTCTTTCTGGCCATCCTGCTGCCCTTCATCTTTGGCGGTGCGTCAAGGGAACGAGGATTGCCAAAGTGGTGGGAATTCGTCGTCGTTGGCCTTGTCGCCGCCATCTGGGCCAATGTTCATGCTGGAGGCGCTGTCTTTTTACCAGTGGCATTCGTCGCGGTATTTGCCGGCCGTTTGCTCGGATGGTTTGTTGGCGGACGCACCCCCGAACTTTGGCACCGCATGACCTATTCATTTTGGCTTGGCCTGACCAGCGGTTTGGTAATGCTGCCAATGCCAAGCTTTCTTAGGGGGGTATGGACCGCGCACGCCATGATGGAGGTAAGCGCCCCATTGATCCCAGAATGGGCGCCACCAACTGCGTATCTGCTGTCTGAGCTTACAGGCCCCATCACTCCAAGCCATTTCATCTGTGGAACGGTCCCCTATGTAGTCCTTTTGCTGGCTGGCTTTGGCCTGATTCATTTGACATTACAATTGGTTAGAAGGCAAAAACCCACAGGTGACGTGGGGTTGATGGTGCTGGCCTTTGTAATGACCTTTATAGCGACTAGGAGCGCCAGATTTGGCTATTTGGATCTGGTCGCATTGACGGCTCTTTTTGGCTACTATCGCAATGAAATCACGCCATTTTTGAGCAAACGAAGCTTTATCGTGGTGTCCCTTTTGGTCGCGTTATTTTTGGGTTGGGCCGCCTACAATCAATCCGTTACCATCGAAAGACGCGGGCTGGCAGCTGCTATCAAGGACATGAAGCACGACAACCAGCCTGGGATTTACCCGGATGAAGCTGTCAAGGCAATGGTTAGGATGGGCCTTACTGGGCGGGTATTTCATCTTTCAGCCTGGGGTGGGCACTTGCTTTATCATCTGTTCCCGGACTGCAAGGTTTTTTCCGACGGACGCGGCAATTTCACGATGCGGGAACGAGACTTGATGGTTGCCGCCCATCGACCATGGGAAAGGGCCCAGCGCCTGGACGAACTTTACGCCGAATACCCCTTTGATATTGTTGTATTTCCACCTCCAATGTTTCCGTTAAAAGATTGGGATTACAGCAAGTGGATCTTGGTTTACACAGGACCAGACGCCGAAGTTTTCTTGCGAAACCACCCAGAAAACAAAGAAAACATCCAACGCCTCGCTGGCTACTGGCAAATGATGGGCCTGCAGTTTGCAGACACCCTTGAAATGCAAAGAGCCGTGCGTCATATGATGGCCGTAAAGATGATCCCTGACGGCCTAGATGAGCAGGCAAGGTTGCAGATTGAAGGCGAAAGTCCAGAACAACAGGCAAAAGGTTGGGCACAACTTGGAATAACCAGGTTTGAAGCCGGTTTGTGGGAAACTGCCAGCCGCCCCCTTTCCAAGGCATTGGCGCTTAATGTACGCAATGATACAACCGCCCTGTATCTGGTTTGGTCTTTAACGCTGCAAGGCAAACAAATCGAAGCAAGGCAGGCCATCTGGGATTTCTTCATAAAAAAAGAGGTCCAGGCAAAAACCAACCAAGGCCCGCTAAATGCCTCAGGCCATGGAGTTTTTGAACTGCTCGCCAATCGATTGGGAATCACCCAGTGACTTGATTAAACAGGCTTTGACGTGCCAATATAGTGTCTAGCCTGAATTTTGGGCTCATTCTTTGAACAAGGAGTTAATTATGGCGAAACTGTTGGATACCGTTTTATTACTTGCACTACCAGCTTCTGGTAAATCCGAAGTGCGTACCTTCCTAGCAAACCAAACGCCGGAAGTCTATAAAAATGATTTTCACATGGGCCCAACCGTTCAATTGGACGACTATCCTTATGTTCACACCATGAGGCGAATCGACGAGGTTTTGACTGGAGCCGGGGAAAAAGGGATGTTTTTCCAGGCCAACGACCGCCCCTTTGCCCAACCAAAGGACT
>Ga0255346_1001111_pt1 | contig 39619 bp, 29 predicted proteins | sample wastewater_treat_FD_194410 | JGI IMG/M metagenome (GOLD analysis project Ga0255346, IMG submission 194410) | Wastewater microbial communities from Lulu Island WWTP, Vancouver, Canada - plant22 | ecosystem: Engineered > WWTP > Wastewater > Unclassified | place: Canada: Vancouver, British Columbia...
GTTTAGGAAATCGTCGTTGAAACCGTTGTAGCCCCCTGATAGTTCTTGGTATGGTATAATGCAATTTGCCTTTTGATTTTACCTTTTGCCGTTGTAGCCCCCTGATAGTTCTTGGTATGGTATAATATACTTTAAAAACAAGGATACCTACGTCTAGTTGTAGCCCCCTGATAGTTCTTGGTATGGTATAATCACCAAGCAGTTCACCAGTTGCCGCTTTTCGTTGTAGCCCCCTGATAGTTCTTGGTATGGTATAATGAAGATTTGTCAGAGTTTAGGAAAAGAATTGTTGTAGCCCCCTGATAGTTCTTGGTATGGTATAATCTGTTGGGCTGCGGGGCCATGCGGCACAAGGGTTCGGCGGCAAAACGGGCGCAAAAAAAGAAGGGTTTTCCCTTCTTTTTTTGCATTATTTATGTTTTTTTAAAAAATTCTAAGCTGTTCAAACTCTGCCGGGGCGTCTTCCGCCCTGTAATTACCCAATAACAATTCTATACTTTCATACTGCTTTTCCGTTATAACAAGCAGCCGTATTGAGCCGTTATCCGGCAGGTTGGCATAAAGCCTTGTTCTGTGGCCCGCCACCCCGTCATACCCCATGCATATACGGGCGTAAACGGAATATTGCACCATATAGTACCCGTCTTTAATCAGAAAGTTCCTGAACCGGGTGGCTGCTTTCCGTTCCGGTTTTGTCTTCACGGGTAAGTCAAAAAACACAAGCATTCTCATAAATTTAGTCATAACCGTGGCGCTCAAGCCCTTTTAGGGTGGGGAGTGTAAGGCTGTTTTTCTCTTTATTCAGGCAGGCGGTGTAGCTTTGCACCAACCTTTCTATGGCGTAAGATGCGCTGTGCCTTTCTCCGCCGGAGAGTACCTGTACGTTAATCAGGTCAAGCAGGGCGGCCTTTTCTCCGGTGGTGATTGTTGCCCCCTCCCAGCGGTTTTTTACCGCAAACAAATCCACAATCGGCCGGAAAGGCTCCAAAAAGTCGTCGGCAAGGTTAAAGTTGTTAAGTTCACTGCTGTGGTGTATGCCTAAGCAAGGCTCAAAACCGTAAACCGCCAGTGTGCGGGCTATCATTCCCCTGAAAATACTGTACCCGTAGTTCAGCAGGGCGTTTGTATGATTTTCCTGCCCCCTGGTATAATCTTTGCCGAACAGCGCCTTAAAATAGGCGGCGGCAGCCCTGCCCTCCAGATTTTCCGGGTCGCCGGGGCGTACCGCCTTTGCAAAAGTTTTTAGGTTTTCAGCTTTGGGGTTTTCGCAAAGTTCAAGGCAGACGGCCTGATTGTTGATTTTGCTCACAACCGCCTGTTGCCACATCCTTTTTTTAAAAGGCAGGCTCTGCTGCATTTGCAGCCTTAATTGCTTTAACTGCCGTGAGTGGCAGTTTATAGGGTAAAATACGCTTGAGGGCAGGTGGGTTCCGCTGCAGGCAAACACCGGTATGCCCATATCCCCCAATCGACTAAGTAATGAAGAAGTCAGCGTTATCTGCCTGTTTTCCAGCATAAGGCAGCGTATATCTTCCATAGGGATGTATGTCTTTTCCCAGGTGTCAATAACAAGCCGCTCCCTGTCAGCAGAAAGCCTTGCAGGGTTGGCAATTATTATACTCCTGAAGCCTCCCATTTTTATCAACCGAACCTTTGCCGCTTTTCATTTTTTACCCGGTGGTAATTACCCAGAACATCCGTCTGATATTTTTCTATATTCACAAGGGTTTTTATACCCATGTTGTTTATTATATATGTGTTGTCATGATTTACAACCTGTATGCTCGCAACGGAGATTCCCGCCCCTCTGTAGTACAACATTTCTCCGTTGCAAAGTTTCTCTTTTGGCAGGGTGGAATCTTTGTTTACAAGGGCCATTTTATAGTCTTTTTTAGCCGTTACCCTTATAAGGTCGTCGGGGTAAAGTGAAAATATAAAGTCCTTGTCATCCATTAGCTTCCATTCGTCATAAGGTTTGTAGGCAACGCTGGCTCTGTTCGGCAGTTCATCTTTTACAGTGTCCGCCACATAAATAGGAACAAAATAATAGCCCTCGCCCTCCACAAAAAATATGTCCACTCTCACCATGGTGTCATGGGCTGCCACGCCCTTGCCGAAGTTGACCTCCACCATTAAAGAAGTTTTTTCTACTATCTTAACTTTTTTAACAAGTGGGCCGGGGCTGCCGTCAGCCTTCGGCTTATAAAGAGGTTCGCTAAGGGCGGTCTTGTACCTTTCTTTGCCCGCTTTTGAGCCGTCTTTTTTAAGGGCCTCCAACAGTTCCACCCTCTCTTTTACCGCAGCGTAAAGCAGCCTGTCGCTGGAGGGGTTGTAGTAACCCTCAATCTCGCCGTCCTTGTCCAGCTTTAATTCACTTATGGCTTTTTTGGATATTACCATACCCTCACTGAGCGCCTTGGGGCTGCGCACCGTGTCCTTATGTGCTGCGCCGGTAACCTTGCGGTTGGGCATGCGTGAAACAAAGCAGGGCTTAATATTTTCAATTTCAACATCCATGTAATTGGGCAGCATTTTTTCATTCAGGAGCCGGGCGGGGTTGTTGGAAAGTCTTATGTCCAGCTCCTGGCGGAAATGGGGCCACGGAGCGGGGAATCGTGCCTTAACCTCTCCCGTTCTTTTGTCAACCGCAATCTCATTATTCTCACCTGTGTAGGCATAACTTTCTCTTCTTTTGGAATACTCGCTTACCCGGCGGATAATCCCGTCAGTTACACAGCCCACAACTACGGCGTCAACTGCGTGGTGCAGGTCGCCGTCTTCCCTGATTTTTTGAATTCCCCAACGCTTTCTCATGTAAGAAGTAACCGCCCCGTTTACTGCGGTAACCCTCTTCTTTTTGCCGGTAACGCTCGGCGCAAAGTCCAGGTTTTTCCGGATATAGTTCATTAAAAAGCTGCTCAGGTGCTGAGTGTCCTGCAGGTTGCGCACCTTAAAGTTTTCAAGGTCTTCATCCGTAACCTTTGCTTTTAGTAAAAACTGCCTTTTTCTAAAGTTTTTAACCGAGCCGTTCACCCAGACAATAAAATCCTCTTTCCTTTGACCCTCAAGGTATTCCATAGGCAGGCGGTTGCCCTTTTGCCTGTTTTCTTCCGAGAGTACAAGCACCTTGTTTTTATAGGAGTCGTCAAAGCTGATACTGTAAGGCACAATATGGTCAATGTCCACATAGCCCACCTCAAAAAGCCTTTCATAGTCAAGGCTTTTAAGGGAGTAGGGGCAGCACCCGTCTTGTTCCTTAAAGAGTTTAAGTTTGACTATATCCATACCCGTGGGGTTGATGGTGCCGAAGTGATTTTTAATTTCTTCCTTAATCCTCTCGTTATATGCCATGTTGTCTTTCATGGAAGATTCGGCTTCACGGCGTTCATCCAAGGTCTTTGCCATTTCTCTGGCAAGTTCTATGTTGATAAAAACGGGGCTTTCATCCTGTTCCCGGATAATGGCGTTTATAACCTTAACGGTTTGCGAAATTGCCCTGAGTACCACCGGATTTTTGATGTCGTCCATATCTTCCGTTCGGGCGGGCAGCGTTTTAAGTTTTTCCGGGTTTTCAGCCCCGCGAAAATCCAGCCCCGCTTCGGCACAGGCTTTGTCATAGGTCATGCCCTCTTGCAAGTGGGGGATAATAAGGTCGCAGGCCTTAACGGAAATATGCCCCGTTTTGGTAAAAGAGGGCAGGTTCAGCAGGGCTTCAATCTCTTTTTCATTAAATCCGTTTTCCGCAAGAGCGGCCCTCAGCTTATCTTCATTTTTATAAACCGTAAATATGTAGCCGATAATGTTCAGGCGGTCTTTGTCATAGTCCTTAATATCCAGCCCCGCCGTCGCCAAAGCCTTCCGTACCTCGTGATAGGGTTTTAAAAAGTTAAACTTTTTCTTTTTTTCGTTCTCTTCTTCTTTACCCTTTTCATACCTGACTCCCGTAAACATTGCCTCGTCCGGAAGCGCCAGCTTTTTTCTGATTCTTAAATAATTTATATCGGGGCTTTCAATGGCAAGGTCTGCAATGAGTTTTCTTTCATCTTCCGTCAAAACCCGTGTTTCGCCGTTGCAAACAATCCTGATGTGATTTATCGCCTGCAAAAGGCTGAAAAGCTGAAAAGAATAACTTGCCTTCACCGCCCGTTTTTCATCGGGGAAGAAGGTGCATTTGCCTATCATTTTTTCAATCTGAGCGCCCCCGTAAGGGCTGTTGCCTCCCGGCCCCTCGTCAAAACTGCGCTGAAAGAGCAGAATGCCCAGATATTCCTCTGAATTTTCCTGCGTGGCAAAGGCCTGACCGAATTGTTCCTGCTTTTCAAATATCAGCCTTGCCTCCGCCTCAACATGCGCCCTTGAGACGGTGTTCAGGTACTTTTCGCCCTTGTTGCGCTTGACCTCGCTGTAGACAGGGTCTTTATAGTACATTTCGCCTACGGTTCTGTAACCCTTTTCTTTCATCAGATTATCGTTTTCCGTAACGGCGGCCAACAGCTTGCCCGCTTCTTTGTCCGCAGTGTCGGCTTTGCGGTTTGACTTAAAGCCCCGCCGTTGCGCTAAATGAATCATAACCCGTGCCAACTCTTCATTGGTAAGCGCTCTGTCAAGCGCCTCGGTGCGCAACTGATAAATATCCGTAAGCCTGCCCTCAAAAAGGGAGTCAAGTTCCTCCCGGCTCAGCAGTCCCTTTTGGGTAATCAGGTCTTTTATCAGCTCCAGCCTGAAGCGGTGCCGCCTTAATCTGCGCCGGGCGGACCTTGCCTCCCGTCTGGGTTTGGCAAGGGAAGAACCGTCTTTCGGATTTTCCGCAGCGGTAAAAATACGGGAGCCGAGCCTTATAATTCTGCAGGGTTCCTCATTGGAGTCGAGTTCCAACACGGCATAACCCACCGAGGTAATACCGCAGTCAAGTCCTATTGCATAAGCCATAATCAAGCGCCCCTTTTAAATTATTCTCAACAATAATAATACTTTATTTGATAAAAGTAAACAGAATTATTAAAAATTATTATTAAACTGCCCCTCAAGTCCCATAGATAGTACCGAAAACGGCAAAAACCGCTGGAAAAGGCGGCGAAAATGTATTTTCAGGCAAAGAGATGACGGCTTGCCAATCGGCAAGCCGTCAGAGCTCTTCGGTGTACTACCTTATTGTAGCGACCAAAATAGTTCTTGGTATAGTATAAGAACTGCATTCAATATAGCACACATTTGTAATTTTGTAAACCCGAAAAACATAATTTATTTTTTCGTCCCGCATAAATGCATACACATAGCTATAAATACTCTGCACTGTAACATTTATAATAACAAATTTGTTATTGATGCCTGATAACGAGTATGTTATACTAAAAATACAGTGAAGGAGATGAACTAATGCCCACAATTTGTATGTTTAGAGGAATCAGGATTTGTATCCATTGGCGTGATCATATGCCTCCGCATTTTCATGCTTTCTATGGTGGCGATGAGGTTATTGTTTCTATTGAAGAATTAGAAGTGTTAGAGGGAACAATCCCGTCAAAACAATTAAAAATGCTCTTAGGTTGGTCGGCATTTCATCAGGAAGAATTACGGGAAAATTGGGAGCTTGCAAAAGAAAAACAGGAATTATTTTCAATTGACCCTCTTAAATGAACGGTTTTTTTTAGTAGGGGTGAGAATATGAGTAAGACAGTTGAATATTACCGTTCCAAAGGCTTTGAAGAAAAGGCGGCGGAATACTTCGCAAGCGGCAGACGAAAGATTGTCGGAGTTGTTCCGAATGATGACTTTACTTTAACAATAAGCTTTGACAACGGGGAAGAACGGCTTTATGATGCCCGACCGCTTCTTAAAAAAGGCACTGTATTTGAACCTTTCGCAGATATAGAAGCATTCCGCCGTGTCTATGTTGACGAACAGCATCACATAGCTTGGGATATTGACCCCTCCATAGACAGTAACAAAGTGTGGAGCAATAAAGTTGATTTATGCCCGGACGGCTGCTATATAGACAGCGTGCCCGTTGGGGGTGTGCCCAATGCCTGAAATGTGCGTTGCGATTATTGATGAGCTTATAGAGATTAGAAAAGAAAAAGGGCTTACACAGCGGGAATTGGCAGAAGCCGCCAACCTTGCCCAACCCGCTATAGCCCGCTTGGAGAGTAAAGCCGTTACGCCTCAGCTTGACACACTCTTGAAGATTGCTGCAGCTCTCGGCTATGATCTTGCATTAGTTCAAATTACAGCTTGATAAAACCCCGTCTATAAATTGTAATATGCCCCGCAGGGGACGATGTTTGCATCGTCCCGCACATTCTTCTCCGTGTGTTTTATAAATTCGGGGAATTTACAGAGATTATATCGGACAGGTCAAAAAATATAATCAAAGGAGAAGAAGAAAATGATTTTGTTTAGCGTACTGTTGCTCATTGCTCTTGTTGTGCTGGCCTTAAAGTTGTGCTGGTGGGTGTTGACGAATCTCGGCAAAATACTTGCGGTTATCAGCGGATTGATTTGCCTTGCATTTATCGTATTCATTGCCCTGCTGCTGTTTTAGAAAAAGAGAAAAGGGTCTTGATGCGGAACAATGTCAACGGATTGTGTATTTGATTCGAACTGATTACCGCCCCGCATACCTCGTAGGGGACGATGTTCGCATCGTCCCGCCCGGTCAGGTTGACTTGACTGAAAAAACGTGATATATTACTGGTGCAAGTAGTAGTATAGGGTGAGTATGCGGTGTTGGCCGAGGCCCCGGTTGAAATCCGGGCACTTGCATAGGGTGCAGAAATGCACCCTATTATAATGTCCTTTTTGAAATCCTGACCATGAAAACGCCGCCATCGGAAAAACCGGTGGCGGCGCAAGTATTTTATTTTTATTGTAAACCCTGCAAATCAGTTGTCATCATAATCATTTTCTTCTTGTTGCTGCTGAGGGTCAAGGTTTGTTTGGTCAATAATAAAAATCGGGCGGTGCTTTACTTCCATATATATTCGGGCAAGGTATTCCCCGATAACGCCTAAAGAAAACAAAATAAGCCCGCCGATAATGAAAATGGCGCTGATAATCGAAGGGTAGCCTGCCACGTCGGTGCCCCTTATAAGAGTGCGAATAATGATATATACCGCATAGGCAACCCCGACCGAGCTGAAAAGCGACCCTGCCAGGAGGGAAACCTTCAGCGGTACGGCGGAAAATCCTATAATCCCGTCAGCCGCATAGCGCATCAGCTTAAAAAATGACCAGGTGGTCTTTCCGGCTGCCCGTTCCCGGTTGACATGTTCAAACCATTTTGTGTTAAAACCGACCCAGCTGAATATGCCCTTTGAAAAGCGGCTGTATTCCGGCAGGGATATAATGGCTTTTACAACCTTACGCTTCATTATGCGGAAGTCCTGGGCGCCGTGAGCGATGTTTATGTCAATCATCTTATTGCTGATAACATAAAAGAGCCTTGAAAACCAGCTTTTCACCTTGCTTTCTCCGCTCCTGTCCGTGCGGCGGGCGGCGGCAACGTCATAGCCTTCTTCCAGCGCTTCAAGCATACCTGTAATAAGTTCCGGCGAATGCTGCAAGTCGGCGTCAATTATTCCGACATAGTCGCCGGTGGAATACTTCATTCCGGCAAGCATAGCGGCCTCTTTGCCGAAGTTGCGGGAAAAAGATATGTACTTTACCCGCCTGTCTTTTTCGGCCGCTTTTAAAATCCAGTCAAGGGTACCGTCTTTACTGCCGTCATTTACAAAAATCAGCTTAAAATCATAGCCGGTGCAACTTTGCATAACCGAGTTAATCTCGTCATAAAACAAAGGCAGAACCGGCTCTTCATTATAACAGGGGACTATAAGGTCAACAGTTTTCATTGGTCTTCTTCCGCTATCGTATAGTTATTTATAACCGCCATAAGCTGGGGGTCATTGTCTTTATCCAGGTTATCCAGATTTCTCTTTTGTTCCGGAGGCATTTCAACTTCCATATCCGGTATGATGCCGCCGTTGTAGGCGGGGGAAAGGTAGGGAGTAACCTCGGCAACGGTTATGAGCAAAGCGCCGCCGGTTTTAAGCTTAAATAACTCCTGCATGGTATTGTTGCCGGCGGTTCTTTCACCTACTATAGGCGCTCTTTTAAAGTCCCGCAGGCTTATCGCAAAAAGCTCCGCCCCGCCGGAAGTGCCGTCGTCAACCAAAACCGCCATGGGCAGGTTGATTTCGTCGGAGTCCGAAGGGAAAGTTGAGTGAACATTGCCGTCACGATCCCGGGCTGTGGCAATCGCCATTGTGCCCTCCGTGGCTACGGGTACCAATACATCAGCGGTTTTGGCCGCATATTCAATCGTGCCCTCCCGTGTGCCCCGCACATCAAATATTAAAAAGTTCACATTTTTGGATTTAAGTTCTTTAATAGCGGATTTAAGCTGTTCGGGTGTGGTCTTATTGAAGGAACGGATTTTAATATGGCCGATATGCCCGTAACTGTCAAAAGTGACGCTGCGCAAATCATAGCCGATTAAAACGCTTACGGTTTTTGTCTGTTTATCCCTTACATAAGAGAGAGTTACGGATTTTAACGTTGTGCTTTGCAGTTTGGGTGCCAGAATATCGTAATTATCCGGGGTAAGTTTTTCGTTTTCAATGCTTACAATTACATCTCCCCGGGCCATTCCTTCTCTGTCCGCAGGGGAACCCGGCGCTACATTCATAACCGTCATTGTGCCGTCGGCGGCGTTTTTGTTTGTGATTATCCCTATACCGTTTATTTTGCCCTCCACACTGTTTTGGTAATCGGCGTATTCCCGGGGCGTAAGGTATCTGCAGTTTTCTTCTTCAAGCCCCTGAATATAGCCGTTGGCAATTTTTTCATTAAGTACCTGCTTATTTACCTTGTCGTTGGAAAAAAAGTTGGAGTTTATTATCTCTTCAATTTCATCAAGGGCATATCTTCTGTCCAACCGGTCGGAAAGTGAGGGAATGAGCTTGTTATATGTCTTTTGCGCAAAGGCCATAGTTGCGGAAAAACTTACCGCAATACTTACAATTATCAGTGATATGGCAACGCCTAAAGAGATTTTTTTGTTCATATAATTAAAATTCCTTTTGGATTAAAGTCCGCTGAAAACTTTTCCGACGCCGTGCTTTTTATTCGGATAATATTTCAGGGGGTCAATACGGGTGCCGTTAACCCTGGTTTCAAAATGCAGGTGCGGACCTGTGGAGTTGCCGGTGGAGCCGATTTCGGCAATTTTTTGTCCCTTCGTCACCGTCTGCCCCTTGCTTACTACAAGCCTGCTGGCGTGGGCATAAAGGGTTGAAAAACCGTTGCCGTGATCAATCAGCACATAATTGCCGTAACTGTTGCCCCAACCGGATATAAGCACGGTGCCCGCTTGTGCGGCAACAATATTTTTGCCGTAAGAACCCCCCTCAACGCAGATGTCAATACCGTGGTGAACGCCTCCGCTGGGGTAGCGGGGATACAGGGCGGTATAATAAACTCTTGGGTAGGGTACGGGGAACTTGAGACCCGTGCCGTCAGGGGGAGTCTGGCCGGAACCCGAAGACCCGTGCTCTTTCAAATAATTTTCAATAAAACGGTCGGCCTCGTCACGTTCCCGCTCATATTGCTTCAGCTGTTCACGGTATAAGGCGCTGGTTTTGTCCAGTTTTGCAATCTCGCTCTTGGCCTGTTCGGACTGCTTCATAGCATGTTTTTGAGCGCTGCTGAGTTTTGAGGCCATATTGTCCTGTTCGCCTTTTTTAACCTTCAGGTCTGAAAGCTTTACATTCAAATCGCTCTTAACTTTTTCCACACGGACTTTGTCTTCCTCAAGACCTTTCTTTAAAGCTCTCAGGGCTGCAACTTCTTCTTTCAGCTTGTCAATCAGTTCCTGATCACGCCGGGCAAGCTGTTTTAAAAGTTCCAGATTAAAAAAGAAAGCGGACATATCCTCCGAACTTAAAAGTATCTCAAGCTTGGAAGGGGAGCCAGAAACATAGCTCGCCCGCATTCGCTCCTGGGCAAGCAGTCTGGTGCTTTCCGCCTGAGCCTCTTTTGAGGTTATTTCCGCTTCCGTTTGGCTTATCTTTTCGGTCAGGTGTAAAATGTCGTTTTCATATCCGCTGATTGTTGAATTGATGCCCTTGATGTCTTTGCCCAGACGGGTTAAAGAGGACTCAATAACGGCAAGCTGTTTTGCGTAATTATCTCTTTGAGCATTAAGTGTACAGATAAGCTGTTGCTGTTGGCTTTTGTCTTTTGACAATACGCTCAGCTGTTTTTCTTTTTCCCGTATTTGTTTGTTAAGTTCTTCAATCTTTTTGAGGGCATCATCGTACTCGTCGGCATATACCGCAGGTACACCCGTTAAGAAAAGCAGGGTGATGCAAAGCAACAGGGCGGTAATTTTTGCAAAGAGACCGTGTCTATTCGCACTCATGCACCGCAAACTCCTTTTCTTTAAGATATTTTGCAATAGCTAAAAAGCTGCCGAAACTGCCCGTAACAATACCCAGGGCCACAAAACCGACGAAAATTCCCGCCGCATAGTGGGAAAAGGGGAGGGAACTGCGCTCGCCTATATCTGTAAGCAGGTCAGCCAAAGCGCGGATGGCAAGTTCATAAATACCCCATACGGCAAAGGTAGCCAGCATGCCGGATATTATGCCTAAAATCATTCCTTCCAGCATAAATGGCAGGCGGATAAACCAGGGGGTGGCGCCTACATTGCGCATAATGCCGATTTCCAACCGGCGGGAAAACATTGTGATTTTAATAGTGTTGGAAATAATGAACAGGGACACGATAAAAAGCAGTACGATAATCCCTATGCTTATAAGAGTGACGGTGTGTCGGATGTTGTAAAGTTTTTGCGCAAGTACTTCGCTCGCGCGCACGCTTTCAACCCCGGGCAGGGCTTTAAGCTCCCGCACCGTTTCGCTGTAGCGCTGCATATCGGTAATGGTCACCTTGTAGGAGTCGGGGAAGATTGAGGCATCACTGCCCAGCAGTTCCGCAATCTCCGGCCCCGCACCGGCAAGGCTTTCTTTATAAGCTTCTTCGTTGGGCACAAACTCCGCCGATTTTACATTATCCAGGGCAAGAATACGTTTATGCAGGTCATCGCCGGGGGAACCTTCAACTCCGTCAGGGTAAAAAACCGCAATAACATTTTGGTTTTCAATACCCTCGACTATGGAACTTACATTAACCAATAACAAAAAAGCGGAGCCGATCATTATCAGGCAGCTGAATAAAACCGATATTGAGGATATACTCATCAGCTTATTAACTACAATATTTCGAAAACCTTCTTTTATTAAAAAGGCGGCGCTGCTTCTCCTCATTGGCTTTCACCTGCCTTGGGTTTGTTGTCTTTATCTTTCTTAAAACGGTTTCCGTTGGAGTTTAAAAGAGCCTGTGCACCCGGGGAAGGGCAAAACTCTTCCTTGGGCTTTGCTGCAATAACCCCGCTGTCCGATACCACTCGGCCGGAATCCAGCAGAACCACTCTTTTGTTAAACATGCGAACTAAATCATGCTCATGTGTAACCATTACAACCGTGGTGCCGTCATCATTTATTCGAGAGAGTAAAGCGACAATTTCCCTGCTCATAATAGGGTCAACATTGCCAGTAGGCTCGTCTGCTATCAGTATTTTAGGTTTATTTGCAAGAGCACGTGCGAGAGCAACGCGCTGTTGTTCCCCGCCGGAAAGCTCATCGGGTTTGCGCTCTTTTTTTTGCAAAAGGTCTACCAGCCCCAAAACAAACGGGACAACTTGGCGAACCTCTTTTTCGGCGGCGCCTACAGCCCGCATGGCAAAGGCAACATTATCATATACGGTCATGTATGATATAAGTCTGAAGTCCTGAAAGACAATGCCCAATTCTCTGCGCAGATAGGGGATTTGTGAACGGCGCATGTCGTTCAATACCCGTTCGCTTATACGTATACTGCCCGATGTGGGAACTTCTTCCCTTGTCATCAGTTTTAAAAACGTGCTTTTTCCGGCGCCGGAAGCGCCAACAATAAAGACAAACTCACCGGACTCTATACGTAAACTGACATTATCCAGTGCAGGTGCACCGGTACCGTAAACCTTTGACACGTTCTTGAATTCAATCATATGAGGGAGCTCCTAAAAATCGTAACAGTCGGCCCCTATAACCTGACCGGTTTTGCATCCAGATATTTTTTAACCATAAGGGCCACTTTAAAAACAATGGCGTCATCAAACTCGCGCAGGTCGAGGCCTGTAATCTTCTTGATTTTTTCCAGCCGGTAAACAAGGGTGTTTCTGTGAACAAAAAGCTTGCGGGATGTTTCGGAAACATTCAGGTTGTTTTCAAAAAAGCGTTGTATTGTAAAGAGCGTTTCGCTGTCCAGACTGTCAATGGAACCCCGCTTGAAGACTTCTTTAAGGAACATTTCGCAAAGAGTTGTAGGCAGCTGATAAATCAGACGGGCAATGCCTAAATTTTCATAGCTGATTATGGTTTTTTCAGTGTCGAAAAACTTGCCGACCTCAAGGGCGACCTGAGCCTCTTTGTAAGAATGGGCAAGGTCCCTGATTCCGGTAACTATTGTGCCTATACCGATAAGAGGCGTTATGTAAAGCTCGTTGCTTAAAGAGTCGGCAATGGAGCGGGCAAGCTTTTCCAAGTCCTTGGAGCCTATTTTGGCTTTTACTTCTTTCACCAGGGCTATGTCGGTCTTATTAACGTTTACAACAAAGTCTTTCGTCTTGTCAGGGAAGAGGGTTTGAACCACATCAAAAACGGAAATATCATTATTTTCCGGCACGCGGATCAGTAAAACCACCCGGGAAGCCTCATTGCTGAAGCGCAGTTCCCTTGCTTTAATGTAAATGTCGCCGGGCAGGATGTTGTCCATAATAACATTTTTAATAAAGTTGCCCCTGTCAAACTTTTCGTCATAGAGTTGCTTTATATTAGCCAAAGCAACACAACTGAAGTCCACAAGACGTTTTGTGTCCTCATCGGCACCTTCAATAAATACGGCGTATTCCGTTTTTGTGGGGTCGCCGAAGGCGCGGAAGGTATGACCGTCAATTATGAAGTGTTCGCCGCTCTCAAAAATTTCCGCAGATTTTGCGACCACATCGCCGATTTTACCCAATTCGCTGCAGGATATGATGGTGCCGGTTTCATCCAGAATGCCTATTGTCTTGCCTATTGCATCCCGCAATTCGTGGATAACTCCCTGAAAAAGTCTGTTTGACATACTCTCTTCTCCCAACAATTTTATTTGCTTTTTGAGCATATTATGCAAATTGACCATATAAACACATACATATTACACAACAAAAAGCGCATTTGCAAGCCGAAAATCGCAAAAAAAATGGTATTCGGCACAAAAATTCTTAATGATAACAAGGCCGGGTATGTTTATTTTGGGAAAAATCCCCAAAAAGGGCTAGTCAGCGGACGGAAAAAGACTTTGTAGAAAATGAACAAAGCAAATCGCCGAAAATCTCGGAATAAGCGTTTTTTTTCGCTAAAAGGCGGTTTTCGGTTTTAAAAGGACAAATCTTTTGTCCTCACTTTCCTTATCCGGTAGACCCTTTCCGCCGCCGGCTCATCCGCTCCGGGTAAATCCGGCGTAACGGGATAAATATCTGTGTTAGGTTCATAGCGCCTCTTTTTAGTGCGCAGAACAAGGCGCTGTACATCATTTGTTTTATGAACGGGACGGCTCAGGCCGCAGTTGAACTCCTTCCCGTTCCAAACAAGGGTATAAACGTTGTTTTTGCAGTCCACCCTTATTTCCGCCTTGTGCCAGGCGTTGTAATCGTCAATCTCAAAGGCGTCTTCAACATTTGAGCCGAAGCGGACTTTAACCGTACCGCCGCCTATGAGTACCAGACAGGAGGGGATGCCTTTGCCGTCAGTCAGCTCAATTTCCAGATCCTCTTTGTATTTGCCCGTTTTCAGCTCAAAAGAAACACTTACGGCCTCGCTTACGGGGAATATCCGCATGGCTCTTGCATAGTCGCAAGGGTCTTTATCCGTGATTTTAAGGCAAGGGCCGTCGTCGCCGTTTTCAAGTCGGACGGGCGCCCACCCGGTGGAATAGATATTCCAGTCTTTTATAAAACCGTCGGCACAGTCGTCAAAGTCGTCGCAAACATGTTCCGTCACGGCGGTACGCACGGGCACGGGTATGCGTGTAACTCCTATATCCTCCTTGTTTATGCTGTGGCAGAGCCAGACAGCCCCCTTGGGGTAATCCTTGTGTCCCGGGCAAATCCCCCGGATATATTGAGGGCCGAAGTCCTTATAAATGCCGTCATAGCGTCTGGGCGGCAGTTCCCCGTAAACGCAGCCCATATTGTCAAAGCGTATGCCGTCTTCGGAGGTAACCGCTACCAACGGATAGCGGTGCTCGCTGGCAAGGCTGTTGTCGTAGCAGATGATATACTTGCCGTCCTCGGTCTTTTGCCCCCAGCTTTTGGCGCCGGAAGTGGCAAAAGAGGGTTCATACCTGGTTTTCCAGCTAAGACCTCCGTCTTCGCTCACGCCCACCCGGCCCTGCTTCCACAAGGCCACAACCTTATTTTCATCAATATGATACCAGCAAAAACTGCTGGCGGTCTCAACGGGGGCAACAGGGGCGGTTCCGCCCTCGGAGTCATGCGCTTTTGCAATCTGCAGCCCGATGGTCTTGTCGGCGGGGCCGTGTTCTTCCGTCCACTGCTCGGTTACAAACTTGTCCGCCAACAGTTCCTCACAAGCGTCAATAAAGCTTTTGTCTTCCGCCCGTTTGTAGTAGGGGAAGGGGAGTTTATCTTCCGTCCAGCCGGAATAGTCCAAAAAGCGGATAAAATATATTGGCCCCATGCCGCCGTCCTCAAACACTTCCCTGACCACCCGGCCAATGCCGTAGTTGCGCCAGGGGCAGATGTCATGGTGAGGGGCATGACCGTAAAAGCCGCTTACAATCAGGCGGTCATCCTTTGTATGGTAAAATCCCATGCGCTGGTGCATAAAAGCGGGAGTGTCGGGTTTAACCTCAATAACGCTGCCGTCCTCGCAATGATACTCGCCGGGCGGCACAATGATGGCGGGGAATGAGGGCACAGGCTTGCCCCAGTTTATCCCGTCGGGAGAACTGACTATAAAAGAAAGCCCCGCTCCCGTATGCTCGCTCACGGCGTTTGAAAGGTATTCCAAATAAAAACGGCCTCTCCAATAAGTGAGCATCGGTGCGTGGTTGTAGGTATTACCGTAATCTTCCGCATATTCGGGATGACTGCGGTTTGCGCGCATGACCTGGTAGTTGGAAGCTCCGACAACATGCAGCAGACCGCCGTCATGTTTTTGCAGGTCGGCGAACTCCTTGCCGGCATAATAGGGGGTTACGGACATAGTCTTTACCTCCGCTTGTTTTATTATTTTGATTTTCTATCCTTCAAAAGCGCCTCAAAACTTCTGTCATAAGTCGCCTCCCCCTCTTTTGTGAAAAAGCAGGCGGGGAATTGATCGGGGGCGTGGTTGGCAATACACTCGCAGCATTTGCCGTGAAAAGCGCAGGCGGCGGTGCATGGGCAACTGTCCTTTTTTACGCCGTCACAAGCCATATTCCTCTTCCTTTCCGTATATATTCGGATAATCGGAGTTTTGGATTTCTCCCGATAAAAAAAGAGCCTGTCCGCAAAAGCGGTCAAGCTCCTTTTGGCTGCGGAACTAGGATTTGAACCCAGACAAACAGAGTCAGAGTCTGCCGTGCTACCGTTACACAATTCCGCATCGCTGAACAATCGGAGCATCGCTCCGCAAGAACTAATTATACACGGGGAAGGTAAAATGTCAACCGAAAAACAGCCGCTTCCGCCATAAGTTGGCAAAAAAACATATAATAATTGCATGACGGGGGATTTAGGATAAAAGAGCTGCGGGCGATACCCGCATCGTCCCGCAATTACCGTAATATAAAATGCCGTTTTACAATAAAAATCGGGGCGGAGGAAACTCCGCCCCGGGTGCGCTTAAAGGTTTAGAACATCTCAACAAGTTTAATCAGAACCGCAATTGTTTTTATCAGCTCGGTTTTTGCAATCTCGCTAAAGCCGGCGGGACCGAATTTGTCCCAAAGCAGGTCACTGACGGTCTTGGCGGCCGCTTCCGGAATTATCTCATAAGTTTCGGGCTGAGCGGGGGGCTCCAGAACTCCGATTTTTACCAGAATATTGCGGAGCCGCGCTTCCACAGCATTGCATTGAGCATCGTCGGCTACGGTGCTGTCGAGCATCGCATTGGCTTCATCGACCGCAGCGTTTAACTCGGCCATATCCGCAGCGGAAAGGTCGGTTCTGCCTTGAGCTTCAATGCACCGCGGCAAAAGGTCTTTCACAATACGCTTGGTATAGCGGGAACCGTTGAATTGAGGGAAGTCGGGGTCGGAATGAACGCTTGTTATGGTGTCGCCCGCCATAAGTATGCAGGCCAGCCGCACTATAACATCGTTATTCGCGCACTCATGGTGCTGACCGGAAAAAAACCAGGTCTGTTCGGGTAAATAACAGGTGGAAGCGTCTACTACTCTGTCGGGGGAGATATGATTGTGGTCGGGGTTTGTGCAGCAGGTGTTTTGCTGCACATAGCCGTCGGGGAGGGTGGTCCCCGGTGCGGCGCTGTAAGCGCCCATACCGGTTGACGTAAGCTGAATAATACCGTCGGAGTTTACGTCATCGGCACATCTGAAAAATTGAAAATACTGGTAGTCGTTCCAGCCGTGACCGAAGTTGAAACCGTAGCCGCAGATGTTATAGAACTGAATTCCGTCTTGAATATGCCTGTCAATATTTTCCTGCAAATTGCTTTGATAAGCGTAATATTTGTCCGTCTGAGCACGGATAACTTCATACTCCGGTCCGCTGAGGTAAGTATCCGCCAATTCCTCATAGCGGTCTGCGGGGATAATGGCCCACATGGAGGGAGTGTTTACAAAAAAGTCGTAGCGGATAACATCAAAGGCGGCATCTATTACATTGTTGAGTACCTTTTTAGGCAGAATGCGAACGGCAATGTTGACAAGATAACCGCCGTACCCCTTGATAAGCTGGGGGAAGAAGTCCCGATAAAACAGTTGGGCGGAGTTTTCGGAAAGATTTTGGGCAACCAGATCGGCGAACACATCGCTGCCGTCGGAAGCGCCTACAATCCGCACAACTTTTGCCACGTCGTTGCGGTCTGCGTACTCGTCAAGATAGGCGTTTGTGACGGTTGAACCTAGGCTCAGGGGTACGAGGTTTACCTTTTCAGCTCCGGTTTGTTCCTTGACTACCTGAATAAACTCGTTGAGTTTGGCAGCCTGATCGTAAGTATTGCAGAAAGGCGGGAAATTAAAGCAGTATATCCTGTCCTCGCCGATTGCCGGCACATATTTTTCCATCGGCATCATATTGTAGAAGCCGCGCTTTGCGTCTTCATCGTACTCGGAAAGGGGATATTTACGCTCTATCGCCTGAACATTTTCAATGGACTTGCCGTTAAGGTCATGCTGTGCATAGCGGAATATGCCGGGCATATACTCCCTGACAGCATTACTGAGTCCCATATCCCTTTGAAAGATAAGGGACAGCAAGGCTTTGGGGATAATCTTCCAGAGGTTATCCATCAGGGGGGCGGTGTCCAGGTTCAGCACATTCCATTCGTCGGGGAAGGTGCCTTCATTAGGAATTTTATTTCCCTCTTCATCAAACAGCGCTACGGAGGACATACCGATACCCGGCACAACAATCACCGGGTTGCCGCTCCCGGAATTAGGCGGGAGTAAGGCTTGTGCAAGTTCGGCGCTGTTGTCCGCACCTGCGGCCTGCGCCGAAATCCCTCCGGCAAAAACGCTCATCAGCAAGGCTGAAACAAGGAGCAGGGATATCAGCTTTTTAGATAAAAATCTCATCAACAAATCAACCTTTCAGTTAATTATTTCCACTCGGTAGTGTAACCTTTGGCGGAGTAAAAATCAAGTAGCGGGCATTAACTGCGGGGACAAAATCTGTCGGAATATCCCTGAGGACCGACAACTTCATAAGCCGAATCACTGGCGACTTTAAGCAACGCTTCAATCAGATTCAGGAAAAACTGTGCGGCGGGACCCGTTTCTTTTTCTTTCGGCGCTTCCCTTACGCCGATTTTTATAAGGGCATTTTTAAGCCTGTTCGTAGCGGCCTCGGCCTGTTGCCTGTCTCCTATTGTAACCTTCAGCACATCCTCAGCCTCCGCAATGGCTGCGTTGAGTTCGGCAAGGTCTTCCGGGCCGATTTCCAACTCGCCCGCTTCGTAAGCCTCGAGTGCCTTCTTTGCATCGGGCAGCAGCCAACGGCGGATTTCTTTACTGTCAGACCCGGTGTTGAATTGGGGGAAGCGCTCCGGGTCGGAATAAACATCAACAAGGTTCGGATTGGTGAACAGCTCCGCCACCAAGTTCATGCAGGCGGCATTTTTTCCGGCTTCCTCATGGTCCTGATTATAGAAAAACCAGGTGCGGTCGGGGAAAAGGCAGGTTGAGGCATCCAAACCCTTGTCGGGGGATATATAGCGGCTTCCGGCGTGAGCGTTTAAGTATTCATCACTCAGGCGTCGGCCCGCAGGTGCGGCTGTGGCTCCCATTGAGGTTGACTGAATATGAATAACGCCGTCGGAATTTGTCGTTTTATCGGAGGCGACAATGCCGAGGAAAGGGGAGATGTCGCTGTACCTTAGACCATAGCCGCAAACGTTATGAATGGATGCGCCCTTTTGCTGCACCATATAGAGCTGGTTTTCTTCAAAGTTTAATTGCGCCTGATAAAACGCATCGGTTTTTTGCCGCAAAACGGCATATTCCGGGCCGGAAATCCACTTATCCGCCATGGCGGGATAATCCTCTTCAGGCAGCATTGCCCAAAAGTTCGGCGCACAGCGTATCATGGAATCCATGGCGCCGTTAAGCACCGCATCAAGGGTGTCGAGCAAAACCTGTTTAGGGAATATACGGATAAGCAGATTGGCAAGATAGCCCACGGATTTTAAGTTTTCAGCGGCAAGCAGTTCCGGCAAAAACTCTTTGTAAAGGGATTCGTCACCTAAATTAAGGTCACCGGCAAATAAATCCCTGAGCGCCGTAGCGCCGTTTAGCAGGGCAACAGCGTTGACTATCTTTTCCACATCGCCCTTGTCTTTAAACTGCTCGGCATAGGCGGTAAAAATTGAGGCGCCGAGGCTTACATTGAGAATATCCACCTTATCATGGCCGGTTTGTTCTTTTACCAATTGGATAAACTCGTCGAGTTCCCTTGCTGTCTGCATGGGGTCGCCAATAATATTGAAAGAAAAATAGTAAACATGGTCATAACCGATAGTTTCACAAATAGATCGGAGTGGGATATTTATGAACAAATGGTCAATCTCTTCATCGCTCAGTTCGGCAAATGATTTTTCATACCGAACCACCTTCAGGTTTTGGACAGGGGTTCCGTCTTTATTTGTGGCCTGACGCCAAAAAGCGGCCTTGGCAGTGTCGTACACCGCATCGGTAAATCCGTTATCCTTTTGAGTAATAAGCATCCTTGCCAAAGGCCAAGCTAAATTTCTAAGGGCCATTTGCATAATCTCGTCTTCATCGAGCATGAAGCCGCCTTTTACATAGGGCCTGCCGTCTTCTCTTAAAACGGGGTTGCCTTCGGCGTCAAGTAAAGCGACATCCGAGTCCGTAATGCCCGGCACCACAATAAAGGGATTGCGCCCGCAGGCACAGCCCCTGCCGTCAGCGGAATTGCAGGCCTCTGCCCCGCAACGGGCGGCCGCATGGGGCTCCGCAGTGCTTTTGACTGCGGCAGTGCGGGACTCGAACAATACGGGTGAATCGGTGACTTTTGCCGGAGGTGAAAAAGCGAAGAACAGGAACGCAAAAGTTAAAATTGAGGCAAGAATGCGGCAAATAACCTTCTTCATTTCAACTCTCCTTAATCTGTTTCTCCAATGCTTGTATCGGAAATTCAGTTTAAAATATGTTAGCCAGGGGCATGAGGCAAATGCCGAAAAACACGCTGAAAAGCGCAAGCCCCTTGTGACCGTATTGGCGGGAAGAGGGGATAAGCTCCTCGATGGCTATATAAATCATTATTCCGGCTATAAAGGCAAAAACAATGCCCATAAGCATATCGTTAATGAAGGGGCGAAGCACCGCAAAGGCAAGCAGAGCGCCCACGGGTTCCGCAATGGCGGAAAGAAAGGTATACTTAAAAGCCTTCTTTTTTGAACCGGTGGAAACATAAATAGGCATTGCCACCGCCAGACCTTCGGGGATGTTATGCATGCTTATCGCTACAGCAATAGTAATACCCAGAGAGGTATCGCTGTAGCCCGCCATAAAGGTTGCTATCCCTTCGGGAAAGTTGTGCAGCCAGATAGCCAGAGCGGAAATAATGCCTACCCTGAAAAGGTTCATATGTTCCCGTTCCCCCTCTTCGCTTACCTCCTGGTGGGGGACAAATCTGTCCAGCAAGGTCGAAAATAAAATTCCGACAACTAAGGACAGGACCGTTACTAAAACTCCCAAGCGCCTGTCCGTACATCGGGTTAGGTAACTTTCGGCGTTTGGTAAAAGTTCGATAAAAGAAACGCTGAGCATCACGCCCCCGGCAAAACCTAAGGAAGCGGTTATCAGTTTATCGCTCTTCTTTTTTATAAAGATGACAACCACTGCCCCTATCATGGTGGAAAAACCGGCAATGGAAGAAAGCGCCAAGGCTCTTATGGCTTCCGGTGTAAACAAAATCTTACCTCCTGAAAATTATAAGTTAAAAAATGCACTTTAAAGCAGTTCTCCGGCCAACAAACCGGAAGACCAGGCCCATTGGAGGTTAAAACCTCCGCAATTTCCGTCAACATCCAGGACTTCTCCGCAAATGTAAAGGCTTTTAACTTTACGGGATTGCATTGTCACGGGATTAAACTCATTTATATCGGCTCCGCCGGCGGCAACCTGGACGTTGTTAAAGCCCTGAACCCCTTGTAAATCAAAATCCATGGCCTTAATTCGTCTATTGAGCAGTTTTATATCGCTTTCGGTTAAATTGCCGCAGTCAGGCTTGCCTTTATAAAACTTTAAACCTTTACAAATTGCCCTGCCCAAGGCCCCCGGCAGAATTCCCGCAAGCAGATTTTCCGCAGGAAGTGAAGGATTATTTTGACAGCGCTCATAAAGATATTCCGTCAATTCTCCCTCGCTCATGCGGGGAGCAAAGTCCAAAACCGCAAAACAGCCCTCTTTATTTCCGGCGGCAAAATGCTCGGAAACGGGACGGCTGACTTCCATAGCCGCAATACCGGAAAGGCCGTATTGGGTGAACAGAATTTCTCCCTGAGATGAAAAAGAGGGCTTGCCTCCGGGCAGACGAATTGCTATTTTTGCATTCACTCTTACACCCTTGAGCGCCCTGATAAAGCCTGAATCCGACCTGAGCTGCACGAGGGCAGGAAAGGGCGGCACAATACCGTGCCCCAATTGTTTTAGCAAAACATAGCCGCTTCCGTCGGAACCGTGAACGGGGGCTGCTTTGCCGCCGGTTGCAATAATAAGGCGGTGAGCCTCAAACTCCCGTTTTTCGCCCGTATCGGATTTTTGGCAGGATATCTTAAAGAGTCCCTTATCGTTTACATGAACTGATTTTGCGGAGTGGCCGCAATAAACTTTAATCCCCAACCTGTCAATCTCAAAACGCAGAGCGTCAAGAACGCTTGAGGCGGTATTGCTCATAGGATAGATTCTGCCATCCGCATCCGTTACGGTGAGCAACCCCAAAGAACGGAAAAATGAGAGGGTTTCTTCAACATCATATTTTTGCAGGGCGGGGGAGGCAAAGGCAAAGTTGTGATAATCGTGTTCTCCCGCCGAGGTGTTGGAAAGGTTGCACCGCCCGTTGCCGGTAGCCAGAATTTTTTTGCCCAATTTGGGCATTTGCTCCAGTACGGCAATGCTGAAATCCCGATGACTGCGGGCGGCCTGTATAGCCGCACACAGACCGGAAGCGGAGCCGCCTATAACAATTAAATCAAAAGTCGGCATAATCTGACCCCGTATATGACATATCATTTAAATCGGGTGAATTTTTTATCAGTCTGAATATCGATGTCGGTTTTAAGCGGGTTCCACCGTATAGAACACAACCGCATTGGGGGGAGCCTTGACGTATAAAGTTAATGAAGAACCGATTAGGCGAAGATTTTCCCTCGATGGGTGCAGGAGGCAACGCTCTCTGTACACGGGTTTAAGCTCGTTAAAATAAATCTCCCGTGCCCAGGGGGCGGACAGGGTACCGGCGGAGTCCACAGCCGGGTCATCGGGGGACCAGGTAAAGCAGTCGTCGGTAATATTGTGTGTTACTCTGTCCCTTTGCCATTCATCAAAAAAGTTGGCGTTGTCGTCAACAATATAACGGGTTACTTTAACCGATTTACCTTCAAATTGGGGGATGTTAATTTTCAGCGCCATCTTTGCCGAAAGGCTGTAGTCCAGCTTGTTTTTAAAGCTATAGGCCATTATATGCAGTTTTTGATTCTGACTGTCAAAACCCGCCAAAGCCTGCACTTCGGCTCCCGCCATATTCAAACGGCAGGTTGCGGCGGGGACACGGTTTGTGTCAGCCATGTCGTAAAAACGGCGTGCCACGTGGTAGCTCACCGTCGGTATTCCGCCCCATTGGCCGGCGGAGGTATAGCCCCAGCTGGAAAAATAATCAATATCATTGTCCGCCATCTGCTTTATAAGCCGGGCATCGTAAGCCGCCTGATAAGTATAGCCGCAAATACGCAGATTTAAATCGGCGGCGACCGCACCTTTCGTGCCTGAAAGGATTCTGCCCTCGTCCACGCCGTAAATCAGGTCGGTTAAGCCCAGAGAAAGGGCTTTTTCCCGCAATATCTCAATCGTTTCGGGCAGGTTTCTGTCAGCGAACACCCCCGGTCTCTTATCATAGAAAGAGGCGTTTAAAAAGCACAATCTGCTGCCTGTTTCTCCCGTTTTATAGTTTATACCTTTTGCACAATGCTCAATAAAAATCCGTTCATCCCAAAGCCCTTCGGAAACGCTCATGCTGTGGGCGCCGACAAAAACATCTTCGCCTATAACATCCTGCAAGGCGGCAACCGTGTAGTCATAAAGTTTACAATAGGCAACGGCGCTGTCTTCCGGAGTACCGCTTTTGGCCATGAACCAGTCCTTATTTTCATACTCGGTTAAAACGCCGAACCGCCAAGTCAGAACTTCATCTTTGCCGAAAGTATCCACAAGGGCGCCGGCTATGGCCGCCATATAGGTATAGTATTCGTCAAAATCGTCGGGCGGGTAAACATTGACTCCGAAAAATCCTATATGAGGGTCGGTAGTCAGTTTAAGGGGGACAGCGCCGGTTTTAATATGAGGTTTTGCTCCCAAATCCAAAATCTTTCGGCAGGCGGTAAGCAGGGGAGTAAAGTTATAATCGTCAAGCACACTGCGGTCCAGAGGGTCTGAAAACAAATCCCTTTGGGCATTGCCGCCGGTGGCGGTCATAAGCTGAATATACTCGGTGAATACGGTGGAATCAGCTAATTCGTCAATAAACACATCGCCGAGCAGATGATTATAATCCCATAAATTGGCGTTACTGACCTTGTTCCCGATTTTCCCGCCGGGGGAGGAGGCATCAATTTTGAATTCAACATCGAATGTTTTATCAAAAGCCATAGAAAACACCTGCCCCAAAAGAGCTAAAATAAAAGCAAGGGCTGCTGACAGTATGCCCGTTTTGCGCAAAGAGAAACTGCGCATAACCATTCCCTCCTATTTAAACTGTTGCTCCGATTATAGCACGCTGCCTGCTTTGTTTCAACAAAACAGAAGGTATAAAAAGCATGAGCTGCCGCCACCTCGGTGACAACAGCTCGGAGCTTAAAAAATCATTCAAATCAAACTATCTTATGTAGGGTAAACCGTTAATCCTTTTACCGTTTACAATAAGATTAAAGTGCAGATGCGGCCCCGTGGAATTGCCGGTGGAACCGACACGGGCTATAGGCTGTCCGGCAGAAACACGCTGCCCGGGTCTGACGGATATTGAACCCGCCAAGCAGTGCCCGTATCCGGTTTTTACGCCGCCCCCGTGATCGATTTCAACATAGTGCCCCAAACCGCTGCCCCCGGTGGAAACTCTTGACACCACGCCGTCTTTAGCGGCAACAATGGGCTTGCCTCTAACTCCGGAACAGGCAATATCCACACCGTCGTGGAAGCCGCTTCTTCTGTATCCGTAGGGGGAACTTACGGTATAACAACCGGGTACGGGCCAGACAAACCCCTCTTTTGAAATGGACACTCTGTAACTACCCATACTGCTGGATACGATGGTGGGCTTTGTGCCTATATCCACTTTTTGCGGTATCGGTTCCGATAATACGGTTCGGTCAATTTCTCTTGCGGAAATCCTGACACCGTCAATATAGGTTACCTGTTCCTTTATAGAAACCTTACCCGGAACACCCTTGCGGGTAATTCGTTTGTCGCCCCTGAAAATTCTCGGGTTGTTGTTTTTAATAACTTCAAAGGGGATTTCTTCAATGCGTACTTCCGGCTTCATCAGCTTAACCCGTACAAAGTTTACCTCCGCCGAAACCAGCAGAACCTGACCGACCTTTATAAGCTGAGTCGTGCCCGGATTCATGGCAAGCAGGGCCGATTCGGTTAACCCGTGAGCTTTTGCAATGCTGTAAACTGTTTCTCCCGCAACAACGGAATGATACAGGGCTTCGGCTTTTTTGCCGGAGATTTTATCTTTCAACTGTTTTGCATCGAGCATATTTGCCCCGGAGGGGTACAGGCCCTGAACAAAACGAACGTCCTCGACAAAGGCGGCTATGGTGGCGGGTTCCCCCGTCTGATAGGGTTCCAAAAGGCTGTCGAACACCGCAACGGCGTCCGTTTCGTTTTTAACCGCACCGAGGAATTCGTTATCCACAAAAACTCCGCAGGCGTTGGTGAGTTCCTGACTTGAGTTTTCAATCAATTTGTCATAAAGAGCCTGCTCGTCACTCAGCTTGTCAAGGGTTACCAACTCAATTTCAAATTTAGGTGTAGTGATGCCCGCCTGGGATGATGAAGTACCGTCTTCCTTTTCCGCATAGGAGGCGACATCTTCAATTTCGGTTATGCCGAACTTTTCGTTTGCCAGACTCTGAGCTTTAATATACACGGATTCATCCCTTATATTACCTATATCCTTGCCCTCGTATGTGAGTTTAAGGGAATAGGTGGCGCTGTTCCAATAGCCGAAGGCAAACCAGAGGATTACCAGCGCAATAACGGGCAACATAACATTGCCGGTGGATTTGAACATATACTTGTATTTATACAGTGCTTTTTTTGAATAATGCCAAAGGATGGGAAATACTGAAAGCCAGTTTTTCCTGATAGCTTCACGCAGATTGTTGGATACGGAACGAACCTCGTAGACTAAATAACGGGCTTCCCTTGTTACGGCATGGAAGGTTTTGAAAAATATTCTGTCCGCAGCCAAAACAAGAACACGGGCAAGACTTTTTAAAAAGAGAAGAGGCTTAATTGCCGTTCGTCCGACACGTAAAAAAAACCTTCTGCCGTACCTGAAGGTATACAAACCCAGGCTGTAGCAGAAGGTGTAAAATAATCCCGTTTTAAAACCGCTTAAAGGTTGGACAATATCTTCACTTTCATCAGCGTAACCGTCTTGCTCCGTACCGTCACTGCCGATATTCTCGCCCAAATCCTCCTGCGCTTCGTTTTCTTCCGTTATTTCACTGACTTCAGCGGTACTTTCTTCATTTTCCTCTGAAAAAGATGAAGTCTCCTGGGCGGAAATTTCAGCATCGGGAACCGACTTTTCTTCATCGGAACCCGGGTTTTCCAAAACGTTGTCTTCTATATAATCTTCGTTATCTTTTATGTTTTTGTTATCTTCTATCACTGAATCGCCTCTTTTCGACCGGAGTCGATTAAACGGAAACACAGGGCATTATAACTTATTACCGTTGTTTTTTGTATCTTAAAAAGAAAAAAAGAAAAGAGCCGCAAGAAAAGAGGGCTCTTTTATCAGTTCATTCCCGAGGGGGAAACGGTTTTAAAAAGCTGATTGACAGCGGTTTTTAAAGCCTTGTTTTCCGGCAACTCCAACCCTCGGTCCTTCTCTACTATTTCTTTTGCCGCCTTTAAAGCAACAACAAGGGCGGCTTTGTCATTGAGCATATCGGCAATTTTCATTTCCGGCAGACCGTGCTGACGGGCGGAGAAAAAATCCCCCGGCCCGCGTAACCGTAAGTCTTCATCGGCAATTTTAAAGCCGTCCGCAGTGCCGGTAATAATCCTCATTCTGTCTGCCGCTTCTTCATTTTGAGCATCGGATATGAGAATACAGGTGGAACGGTGTGCGCCTCTGCCTATCCGGCCCCGCAGCTGGTGCAGTTGAGACAGACCGAAGCGTTCAGCGTTTTCAATAACCATTATTACGGCGTTGGGCACATCAACCCCTACCTCCACCACGGTGGTGGAAACAAGCAGCTGAATTTCGCCTTCGGCGAAAGCCGTCATGACCGAGTCTTTTTCTTTCGCATTCAGCTTCCCGTGCATAAGCCCCACCGTGTATCCTTTGAAAGCACCTGATGCAAGTTTTTCGGCATATTCCTTGGCGGCAATAAGCTCGGTTTCACCCTCCTCCACAAGGGGACAAACAATATAGCCCTGCCGCCCCTCGTTCAGGTGCTTTTTTACATAGTTAAAAACCCTGTCCCGCTTGCCGGAATCCACCGCATAAGTTTCAACGGGCTGTCTGCCCGGCGGCAGTTCATCCAAAACGGAAACATCCAGATCGCCGAATACAATCAGGTTCATAGTGCGGGGGATAGGTGTTGCTGACATAACAAGAACATGGGGATTGTACCCTTTTTCACCTAAACGGGCACGCTGAACCACGCCGAACCGGTGCTGTTCGTCGGTTACCGCCAAACCGAGGTTTTCAAATTCTACATCTTTTTGTATCAAAGCATGTGTTCCCGTAACAAAGCGGATTGTACCGTTTTCAAGTCCTTCCTTTATCCTGCGTTTTTCGGCGGCGGGGGTAGCGCCCACAAGCAGGGCCGGCTGTAAATCCGTACCTTTAAAAAGTTTTGAGAATGTGCGGTAATGCTGGCGGGCAAGTATTTCCGTCGGTGCCATAAGTACGCTTTGCAGACCGTTTAATGCGCAGTTATAGATAAGGGCGGCGGCAACGGCCGTCTTGCCCGAACCCACATCCCCTTGCAGCAGGCGGTTCATGGGGTGGGGCTTAGCCATATCTTCCACCGCTTCCTCTACGGCTCTGCGCTGAGCCGATGTGGGCTTAAAGGGGAGAAGTGAAAAAAAGTCCTCACTGTAATCTTTCTTAATTGCGGTTGCTTTGGCGTTGCGGTTTTTCCCCCTGGTCATCATAAGCCCCAGCTGAAGCAGCAGCAATTCCTCAAAAATCAGTCTGTTTTTTGCCCGTTCAAGGCTCTCAAAGTCCGGAGGAAAATGTATATCCCGGATTGCCCGTGTTTTTTCCTCAAGGTTATACTTTTCAATCGTTGCGGCGGGCAGGGTTTCAGGTATGCTGTCAGCGGTCTTTTCCAAAGCGGTTTCCATAAGTTTTTCCAACGCTTTTGAGTTAAGCCCCGCCGTTTGAGGGTAAATCGGGCGAATACGCTGTTTTAAGCCGGGGATTTCAATATCGGGCGCAAGCATTTCCCTACCGAACAAGCTGTATGTAATTTTACCGAAGAAAAGGTATTCTTCCCCTTGGATAAGCTTTTCCGCAGCATATTTGTTGTTAAATATCGTGATTGTAAGCAGGGTATCCCCGTCGGTGACTTCGGTCTTATACAGGGTCATACCCTTGCGAATGAGGTGGGTCGTCGGGTTACGCCTGACAATCGCCTTTACGCAGCAGGGGATGTCGGGCATAGCCTCGGCAATAGGGGTTATTGTCCCCCAATCCTCATAGGAACGGGGGAAAAGGCTTAAAAGGGAGCGAATATCAAAAACGCCCAGCTTTGCTAAAAGCCGCGCTCTTTTTTCGCCCACACCTTTCAGATATTGTATCGGTGTATCCAGAACCATGGTATTACCGCCTTAAGAAAATGCCCAGCTGTCTATGCCGAAGAATAAATCGGTACTGATGGCTTTTTTAGCCGCATTAAGTTTTCGGTTGTATGCCACAACGCCGTTACGGTAGCACAGGGGTATAAACGGCGGGTCCTCATTGAATGTATCAATAAAATCGTGCATTTCCACCTCGCCCGCCAAATAGCCGGAATAAGCCTGAGCGGCGGCGCCGTAAGGATCTATGCCGAATGATAGGGCGCCTCCGGGGCTTAAAAATGGCGACAGATGCATATCGGGGTTTAACATAACTTCGCCTATGTACATATCAAAACGCCTTGCCTGAATTGCGGCGGTGTACTCTTCGAATTTAAGCGGCGTTACCTGCACACTTATGCCCGCCTGAGCCAGGGCATCTTTAATTATTGCCGCCGCCGCCGTTTTCAGGGGATTATCTTCATTTACAACAAGGCTGAATGAAAGCTTGCCCCCGGCGGGCGAAAATCTGACACCTTCATTATTCACTTTATCAAATCCGGCTTGTACAAGTAACTGTATTGCAGCCTCCGGATTAACCTGATAAACATGTTCGGTATCATCATAAAAATCCGGATTAAAGGCGGTAAAAGCGGGGCGGGCATGCCTTTGGAACGCAGTTTCGGCAATAACCTTTCTGTCCGTAAGCATTGCCGCGGCTTTCCTCACCGCAGGGTTCTGCAAACCGGCTTTGTAGACATTAAAACCCAAAAAGACCAGGTTGTTAAGCCCTATATCAAAAGCGTTGGCTTCCGTTCTCCGATACACGCCGTCACTCATATCAAAAAAAGCGCAGTCGATGTTGCCTATTTGCAGGCTTGCCGCAAGCGCCTGCGATTCGGGTGAATCCGCTAAAAGAATGTTTTTAACAGAGGGCTCAAAGCCGCCGACCCTTGAGGGGTTATAGGCCAGACGATGCACGCCCTCGGATTCTGAAAGAATGTAGCGCCCGCTGCCTGCGGGAACAGGGGAGTTGTCCCCCTTTTTTATTATAGGAAAATTCAGGCAGTTTACCCCGAAAGGAGAAGGCGATTTAAGAATAAAAACCAAACCGAGTTCGCCGGTCTTTTTTACCCAACTGAAATTTGACAACCGGGCGGAATAATTGGGTGACGACCTTGCCTGATTAAATGAATATATCACATCATCAGCCGTCACTTTTTCCCCCGATGAAAACATAACGCCGTCCTTGAGCTTTACCTCAAGGTTCAGTCCGTCTCTGTTGTAATCCTCAGCCAAAACGGGGATAGGTTTATAGCTTTCATCCAAAGCAAACAGACCGTCATATATGAGAGTCGATAAGTTAAAATTCAACAATCCCGTGCTTTTGTAAGGGTTCAAGGAATCCGACCGGTTATAGGGTAGTTTAAGCTCACGGTTTTGTGTTACAACAACACCGCTGCCTCCCTCAGTTGTCGCAGTCGGGTCTTCCGGATCTTTCCCGCAAGCGGAGAGAATAACGCACAGCGACAACACGGCGGATATTATCGGAACGGATTTTCGCAAAAAACGCATAAAATCTCCTTCTTAAATAACTGTTTACAAAGCATATTTTATACCAACACAGCGTTTATTGCAATGAAAGCGATATATTAAAAGCAGGCGGTTTTTGCCTGACCGCCTTGCATTGAAGGGCTTAAAGTTTTATAATCCAAACTAATAACAATGAACGAAAGGATAAAGAATGAAACTCGGTATAGTAGGTTTGCCCAATGTGGGCAAAAGCACGCTTTTTAATGCGATTACAAATGCGGGTGCTCAGTCCGCAAATTATGCCTTTTGTACAATTGAGCCTAACGTCGGTGTTGTGGCCGTGCCGGACTCAAGGCTGGATGTGCTGACCGGAATGTACAATCCTAAAAAAACCGTTCACGCCGTTGTGGAGTTTGTAGATATAGCCGGTCTTGTAAAGGGGGCCTCTCACGGGGAGGGGTTGGGCAACAAGTTTCTCTCCCATATCCGTGAGGTTGACGCCATTATACATGTGGTGCGCTGTTTTGAAAACGACGACATCATTCATGTGCAAGGGGATATAAATCCGGAGCGGGATATTGAAACCATCAACCTTGAACTGATTTTTGCCGATTTGGAGCTGATAGAAAGACGTCTTGAACGGACTGCAAAGGCTTTAAAGGGCGACAAGTCTTTAGCAAAAGAAGTTGAGCTTATAGAAAGAGTAAAAGACGAACTGGAAAAAGGCAAACCCGTGCGCAATATTGAGGTAACCCCCGATGAAAAAGAGATTTTAAACACCATAGCCCTCCTGACTTCCAAACCGGTTATTTACGCCTCCAACATGAGCGAAGAAGATTTTGCCAACAAAATCGTCAATAACAGGCATTACAACACGGTGCAGGCCATAGCCCTAAGCGAGGGGGCGGAAGTACTCCCGATTTGCGCCGAGTTGGAAGCTCAGATCGCATCCCTTGAAAAGGAAGAAAAAGAGATGTTCCTGAATGAACTCGGGGTGGAACAGGGCGGCCTGGATATTCTGATACAAGAAAGTTATCATCTTCTGGGCCTGATATCCTTCTTCACAGTCGGTCCCGATGAAGTCAGAGCCTGGACAATCAGAAAAGGCACAAAAGCACCGGGGGCGGCGGGTAAAATCCATACCGATTTTGAAAGGGGCTTTATAAGGGCGGAAGTAATCGGATACGATGAACTTATCGCCTCGGGTTCCATGCTTGCCGCCAAAGAGAAGGGGCTTGTCCGCAGTGAGGGTAAGGAATATGTTGTACAAGACGGAGATGTAGTTTTGTTCCGTTTTAATGTGTAACCCCCGGTTGATTGTTTTCAAACACTGCCCATAATTTAGTGAAAATTTCAGGAGTGTGTAAAATGTGTAAGAAAAAAACAATTACCGTTTGCGGCACCGACATTTCAAACTTTCAGATTATACTTCCGCCCAATGCCTCCGGCGGAGAAAAAACTGCGGCACGGGAACTTCGCCGGCATATTCTGATAGCGGCAGGAGTAAATCTGTCCGTAGCGGAATCGGCTGAAAAAGGCACCCGCTGTATTTTTATCGGCAGCGCATCGCAAAAACCTTTGGACGGGATTGTATTTGACGGGGATGTTATTGAGAGCGACGGCTCAAACTTGTATCTTTACGGTGCATTAGACAGGGGAACCGTTTATGCCGTCTATCGTTTTTTAGAAAAATATGTCGGCTTTAAAGACTATGCCCCGGGTGTTACCGAACTGACGGGCGGGGATTGCGATATCCCTTCAGGAATAAAGGACATTTACAATCCGGTATTTGAGTTAAGGCGTCATGACTGGCTGAGCCACACGTCAAATGCACGGTTTGCCGCCCGGCACAGGATGAACGCTGCCGATGCACCTGAAAACAATCTATACGGCGGAGGAATTAAGGGAGCGGGCGGCTGTCATACCTTTGAAAAACTCTGTGATCCCGATATATATTTTGAGGAGCACCCGGAGTATTATTCTCTGTATAACGGTAAGCGTATTCCCGCCGGCAATGTGTTTGACAGGGACTGCGGTCAGCTTTGCTTAACTAATCCCGATGTCCTCAAAATAGTAACCGAAAATGTGTTGCAGCGTCTGCGGGCAAACCCCGAAGTTCAAATTGTCGATGTTTCACAAAATGACAATACCCGTTACTGCGGGTGTCCCGACTGTGCCGCAGTGGATGCGCAAGAGGGGAGTCCCGCCGGCTTGATGCTGCGGTTCGTTAATGCGGTTGCCGAGGCTGTTGAAAAGGAATTTCCGGATGTTTTGGTTCAGACCTTTGCCTACCAATACACCAGAAAAGCCCCTGAAATAACAAAACCCCGCAAAAACGTTATAATCCGTTATTGCACCATTGAGGCCTGTTTCAGGCATCCTCTGGATGACGAAGCTTGCAGTTTGAATGCGGGCAAGTTTGCTCAGGAATTAAAGGAATGGCAGGCCATTTGCGATAAGATTTCTATTTGGGATTATGTTACAAATTATTCCTGTTATCTGGCGCCTTTTCCGAATCTGAAAACCCTGCGGGAAAACATTAGATTTTTTGCCGAAAACAACGCCGTTCATGTCTTTGAAGAAGATACCCCCGGCACCTATACCGGTGATTTCGGTGATTTGCGGGCTTATTTAATACCAAAACTCATGTGCAACCCCTACATGTCGGACACGGAATATGATGAGCATATTAAGGAGTTTTTGGAAGCTTATTTCGGGGCAGGTTGGCAAAACATCTACGAGTATATCAATATCCTCAATGAGGTTACGCAAGATAAGCATATGACCTGTTTCCAGAAAATGGACACCGGCTTTTTAGGCAGTGACCCGCTTTCGGAAGGCTATATTCCATTAGCGTATCAAGAGACGGCGGAAGACTCTTATCTGTCCGGACTTGTTGAGCGCATTGACGAGATTAATGTACTTTGGGATAAAACGGAAGCGCTTGCAGCAGATGAGAACGAATTAAGGCGCATACGCCGTTGCCGGATGTCTGTTACCTATCTTGACCTTTTTTGCCGTCCCCGGGATAAAAAATCAATGACCGCCGAGCAGAGAGCAGACTACGAAAAGGCGGTCTGCAAGTATTACAAAGACAAGGACGCTTTTGATTTGCGTACAAATATCTGGACAGCAAGGGCGGGGCATTAATTTAAACTGAATTTACAGTCAAAACAAAAAAACAGGGGGGCGGTGCTGCACCGCCCCCGAAGTTTATTAAAACCTAAAATATAACTCTCTCCGCAATTTCTTTTTGCGCCAGAGCAAGAAAATCTTCCGCCGGCATTACACCCAGGTCGCCTTGTCCGCGTTTGCGTACCGAGACGCTGTTTTCTTCCACTTCCTTGTCGCCCACCACAAGCATATAGGGCAATTTGCTGAGCTGAGCTTCCCGGATTTTGTAACCTACTTTCTCGCTGCGGTCATCCATAGTAACCCTGATTCCGGCGGCGGCAATCTTGTCTCTGAGCGCCTTGCAGGCATCGTGATGTTTTTCCGAAATAGGCAGAATCCTTATCTGCTCGGGCGCCAGCCAAAGGGGCATGGCGCCGGCGTATTTTTCAATCAGTATGGCCAGAGTGCGCTCATAGCAGCCCACGCTGGTGCGGTGGATAATATAAGGCCTTTTCTTTTCACCGTCAGCGTCTATGTAACTCATATCCAGACGTTCGGCAAGGTAGCGGTCAACCTGAATTGTAATGAGGGTATCCTCTTTGCCGTGCACGTTTTTAATCTGAATATCCAGTTTCGGCCCGTAAAAAGCGGCTTCCCCCACGGCCTCCGTGTACTCTATGTTCAAATCGTCCAGAATATCCTTGAGTATTGCCTCGGTGGTAGCCCACAGTTCTTCATCGTCAATGAATTTCTCTTTGTTGTCGGGGTCGTGCTTGCTGAAACGGTAGCTGATATCCCCGCTGAGTCCCAAAGTTTTCAGCATATAGCTTGCCAGATCCATTACCCCTTTGAATTCGTCGGCCAATTGATTGGGCGTGCAAATCAGGTGCCCTTCGGATATTGTAAACTGCCGGACACGGATAAGCCCGTGCATCTCGCCGGAGGACTCATTCCTGAACAGGGTTGAAGTTTCTCCGTAACGGATGGGCAAGTCACGATAGGAGCGCAGTTCCGAGTTATATATCGTGAACTGGAAAGGGCAGGTCATGGGTCGCAGGGCAAAAACTTCATCGTCTTTTTCCTCATCGCCGAGTACGAACATTCCGTCTTTGTAGTGATCCCAATGTCCGGAAAGCTTAAACAGGTCGCTCTTCGCCATAAGGGGTGTCTTGGTCAGCTGATAGCCCCGTCTTTCTTCCTCATCTTCCACAAAGCGTTGTAAAAGCTGAACCACCTTTGCGCCTTTAGGCATAAGCAGGGGCAAACCCTGACCGATAACATCCGAGGTAGTGAAAAAGCCCAGCTGGCGGCCGATTATGTTGTGGTCTCTCTTTTTCGCTTCCTCTACGGCAAGCAGATAAGCTTCCATTTCTTCCCTGTCTGTGAATGCAGTGCCGTAAATGCGCTGGAGCATTTTGTTGGCGGAATCCCCGCGCCAATAGGCTCCCGTAGCGGAAGTTAGCTTAAAGGCCTTAACTTTGCCGGTGTCGGTAAGGTGAGGGCCGGCGCAGAGGTCGGCAAAATCTCCCTGCTTAAAAAAGGATATTTTCTCGCCTTTGCCCGCATGTTCCCGTATGAGTTCCGCCTTGTAAATTTCGCCCGCTTCTTCCATAAGGGCTATGGCTTCGTCGGCTTCAAGTTCAAATCTTTCGAGTTTAAGCCCTTCCTTGACAATTTTTTTCATTTCCGCCTCAATCTTTTCCAGATCCTCGGGCGTAAAAGGGTTTTCAACGTCAAAGTCGTAATAAAAGCCGTTTTCTATGGCCGGCCCTATGGCAAGTTTTGCCGAGGGGAAGAGCCTCTTCACGGCGTGCGCCAGAATGTGGGAAGCGGTGTGACGAAAAGCTTTTTTACCCTCATCGTCCTCAAAAGTAAGTATTTCAAGGGTGCAATCCGAGTTGACGGGTGTACGCAGGTCTTTTATTTCTCCGTCAATTTTCCCGACGCAGGCGGCTTTGGCCAGCCCCCGGCTCAGGGACTGCGCAATGTCAATAACCGCGGTTCCCGCTTCAAATTCTCTTATTGAACCGTCTTTAAGTGTAACTTTAACCATTTCTTTATCCTCCGTAAACAAAAAATAAACGCCTCATCCCCAAAAGGGATGAAGCGTTATGCTCCATGGTTCCACCCTGATTGCGGATTTCTCCGCCGCTCAAAAGGCCTTAACGCAGCCCGTACGGCATGCCTTATCCAATTCAGGCTTCGGCATACGCTCCGCAGTGGTTGTGCCCCGTGGCTTTGCCCGCGCTCTCAGCCGCAGCGGCGGACTCTCTGAAAAAACCGTATCGGGGAACTCTCTGCATCATCGCTTTGCAAAAATATATTTCGATTTTAATACCGGGGGTTTAAAATGTCAAGCAAAACGCCTTTTTTTGAATAAATTACCTTTTTTGCGGTTATTTTAACTCCCGCGGAGTGTTAATACTCAGCCTTTGATTACAAAACATAATCCTCTTAAATCCGCAAACATCGGCCTGATATTTCCGAAATAGATATGCTAAATTAGAAACAAGTTGTTTTTATTTTCCTTGACACATAAGATGTAAAAGTATACAATACTGCAGATGGTGTGCTTTTGTCCCGAGTTATACACCACACAGGGTATTTCCCTGTTGAAAGATTATTACAAATTTTTAAAAACCGAAAAGGAGGTGCTCGCTCATATGCAATGGTGGTTAGTTTTAATTATCGCGGTTGTCGCTGCGGCAATCGCCGGTATTGCAGGTTTTGTTTTTGGCGGTGAACACCGCAAACGGGTTGCCGAAAGCGCTATAGGCTCAGCAACCAAAGAAGCAAAACGAATTGTAAATGAAGCAATAAGTCAGGCGGAGTCCAAGAAAAAAGAAGCCATTCTCGAATCAAAGGACGAAATCCACAAGCGCAGGGCCGAGTTTGAACGTGAGCTGAAAGAACGGCGTTCGGAAGCCCAGCGGCAGGAAAATCGCCTGGTACAAAAAGAAGAATCACTGGATAAAAAGAGTGAAAACATCGAAAAGAAAGAACAGATACTTGAAGGCAGACTGAAAGTGGCGGAAGAAAGGCTGACGGAAGTCGAGGCTATCAAACGCAGTCAGTTTGAAATGCTTGAAAGAATTTCAGGCTATACCAAAGAGCAGGCCAAAGATTACCTGCTTAAAAGTCTGGAAAACGATTTAGTTCACGAAAAAGCGCTTAAAGTGCTGGAATATGAAGAAAAAATCAAGGACGAGTCGGACACCCTGGCGAGGGAGATTATTTCAACGGCTATTCAGCGTTGTGCCGCCGACCATACGGCGGAGGCGACGGTATCCGTTGTTGCCCTGCCCAACGACGAAATGAAGGGACGCATTATCGGTCGTGAAGGGCGCAACATTCGTGCGCTTGAAACAATTACCGGGGTGGATCTTATCATTGACGATACTCCGGAAGCCATCACCGTTTCCTGCTTTGAACCCGTACGCAGGGAGATTGCCCGCCTCGCTCTTGAAAAGCTCATTTTAGACGGACGCATTCATCCTGCACGTATTGAAGAACTTTACGAAAAGGCTAAAAAAGAAGTCGAGCAAACCGTGCGCCAAACCGGTGAAAGAGCCGTGTTGGATGCGGGCGTTACAAACCTTAATCAAGAGTTGGTCAAACTGTTGGGCAGGCTCAGATACCGCACAAGCTACGGTCAGAACGTGCTCAACCATTCCTTGGAAGTTTCTTACCTTGCAGGCCTTATGGCGGCGGAAATCGGTGCGGATGTAAAACTTGCCAAAAGAGCCGGCCTTTTGCACGATATAGGCAAGGCTTTGGACCACGAACTGGAAGGTTCCCACGTGGAACTCGGCGCCGAGTATGCGCGGCGGTATAAAGAAAACGATGCTGTCATCCACGCTATACAGGCTCACCACGGCGAAATTGAGGCGAAAACAATTGTGGCCTGTCTGGTTCAGGCGGCGGATGCCATTTCCGCGGTAAGGCCGGGTGCCCGCAGAGAAAACGTTCAAAACTACATTAAGCGCCTTGAAAAGCTTGAAGAGATTGCAACATCCTTTGAAGGCGTAGATCGCTCCTTTGCAATCCAGGCCGGACGCGAAATCCGCATAATGGTCAAACCGGAAGTAATCTCGGACGATGATATGACTCTGGTCGCCAGGGACATCGTCAAAAAGATTGAGGAAGAAGTTGAGTATCCCGGTCAAATCAAAGTTCATATCATACGCGAAAACCGGGCGATTGAATACGCAAGATAAACTTAACTGCGGGGGGCGCGCTTAGCGTGCCCCCGATTTTTTAACATTGGGGCGTGGCTGAATGAATATTCTGGTAATAGGCGATGTAGTGGGCGAACAGGGCTGTGAATTTTTACGGCGGCATCTGCCCGCCTTTAAAAAGCTCAAAGCCGTTGACCTTTGCATCGCAAACGGTGAAAATTCCGCCCCTGGCAACGGCGTCACTTCCGCCTCCGCAACTCATATGTTCGGCAGCGGTGTGGATTTTATTACCACCGGCAACCATGTGTTCAAGCGTAAGGAAGTTTATGATTTTCTGGATTCCCGCAAAGATATCATCAGACCCGCTAACTTCTACTCCGGCAATCCCGGCAGGGGAACGGGTATAATCGATATGGGCAGCGTCAAAGTCGGGGTAATAAACCTTTCCGGCCAGGCCTTTATGAATGCCGCCGAGAACCCCTTTATTTGCGTAGACAGGCTTTTAAATGAACTTGAGGACTGCCGTATTATTCTGGTGGATTTTCATGCGGAAGCCACGTCTGAAAAAAGGGGAATGGGTTTTTACCTTAACGGCAGAGTTAGCGCCGTTTTCGGCACCCATACCCATGTTCAGACCGCCGACGAGCAGATATTATCGGAGGGGACCGGTTATATCACCGATATAGGCATGACAGGCCCCGTTGATTCCGTTTTGGGCATCACGCCCGAAACCGCCTTTGATTGGCTTGTAAGGGGGATTTCGTCCCCTTACAAAGTGCCCGATACTCCCTGTATGCTTTGCGGCTGTATTTTTACGGTTGACGCAAAAACCGGCCGCTGTACGGGTGCGGAACGGGTTTGCATTAAGTAAACCGACCGAACTTCATTTTCGGGTTAATTTCCCGTTTTTAAGAGGATTATATGCAAAAACTTATGGGGCTTATGCGCAGCGCAATGGAGCGCTACGGTATGATAGAAGAGGGCGACAGAATTGCCGTAGGCTTATCCGGCGGTAAGGACAGCGTTGCTCTGCTTGCCGCCCTTGCCGAAATGCGCTCGTTTTACCCTCAAACCTTCAATTTAACCGCCCTCATCCTTGACCCCGGCTTTGAGGGTAAAGAGGCGGATTTTGCTCCCTTGGAGCAGCTCTGCCGCAACCTTGATATACCCTTTGTAATAAAGCGCAGCCAAATAGGTAAACATATTTTTACCGACCGTGAAGAAAAGAATCCCTGCAGCCTCTGTGCACGTATGCGCAGGGGCGCCCTGCATGATATGGCAAAGGCGGCAAACTGCAGCAAGCTCGCCCTCGGCCACCATCTGGACGACATGGCGGAAACTTTTTTGATGAACCTGCTCAACGGAGCCGTAATTGACTCCTTTGCTCCCGTCACCTGCCTTTCCCGCAAGAATCTTACCCTCATTCGACCCATGATTTTTGCTCGGGAAAGTGATACCGCAAGGGTAGTCCGCAACGGTTCTCTTCCAGTAATAAAAAGCGAATGTCCCGTAGACGGCAAAACCGAAAGGGCGGAGGTCAAACAGCTCTTAAATACCCTTGACCGCAAATACGGCAGCGTGCGGGAAAAGATACTGAAAGCCCTGCAAAGCGGGGAAATTGCCGGCTTTTAGCAAAAAGGATATTGACACGGGCTATAATCGCCTGTTAGTATTGACTCAATTAAGTTGCAAGGCATACTTAAATAAATAAAACTCACTTGAAAGGGGAACTTAGTTATGAAATGCAGCAAATGCGGCGCAACACTGAATTATGGCGAAAAATTTTGTACCTCCTGCGGAGCGTCCGTAGATTTACAGGCCAATGCATCTGCGCAGCCTCCCGTATCTTCACCGCCTCCCGTATCTTCGCCGCCTCCCGTATCTTCGCCGCCTCCGGTATACACGGCGCCCCCGGTATATACACCTCCCGTATATACTGCGCCTCAGACGCCTCCTGTGCCCCCCGTGCAGCAGGAGCTTGCTCCCGTAATGACTGTCGGAGAGTTCGTAGGATTCTTCCTTCTTCCAACCTTGCTCAATGCGATTACCTGCGGAATAGGCGGATTTATACTGCTGCTTGTTTGGGCATTCGGCAGTAATGCAAACCCCAACAAGCGCAACTGCGCAAAAGCGTATTTGATTGTTATGCTGATAAGTATGGCAATAGGGTTGATAGCCTCAATTATATTTTTTGCCGTTACCGGTTTCAGCCTTGCCGCAGCTGAAGATATATTATCCCAATATGGGGTTCAATATGCCTGATATCCGAAAAGCATTTTTTTAAAAACAGCATAAAAGATGAGGGGCTTTAGCAAAATAGAGCCCCTTTTATTTTTTATACAGGTCGATATGTTGTTACACGGGGCGATGTCCACATTGTCCCGTAATATATTGCCGCCCCAAAACTCGCCGGTAGGTAAAAACGCCGACAGCCAAGCAATCAGCGGCAAAATAATGCCAATCGATATTTGAACCGGATTCCGGTTTTGCTCATTGCATATACTACTGTTTAATCAAACCCGCCTTGCATCCCCCTCGGCTTTTGACCGAGGGGGGCAATTCGGCTCAATTTTTTGTTGCTTTGTTTTTGCCGTCAATCACATATATTAACATACAGCCCAAAATCTATTGTGTCAACAGGTACCAAGGGGAATTGCATCTTCCCGGAGCCGTCATAGTTTATTGTGTAGTAAATTAATTCTTGGGGA
>Ga0255346_1001112_pt1 | contig 39617 bp, 33 predicted proteins | sample wastewater_treat_FD_194410 | JGI IMG/M metagenome (GOLD analysis project Ga0255346, IMG submission 194410) | Wastewater microbial communities from Lulu Island WWTP, Vancouver, Canada - plant22 | ecosystem: Engineered > WWTP > Wastewater > Unclassified | place: Canada: Vancouver, British Columbia...
AAAAATATCAATCCCAATACAGGCATTGAGTATTCCGAAGCAGTCAGTTTACTGTTGGCTCTGAGTTGGTCTGCTGCTCTCCAAAGTTCAGCTTCTAATTTCCTGAGTTGTTTTCCTTGCATTTATTTTTTCAATATCATATTAATATGCCAAATTTATCATTTTTATCGGTGCCACTGGCAAAGAAGTGGCTCTATTGATTTTGAGACGCGTTCGCTTCTAACATTAAGCAAAGCCAAATGAGCTGCTTGCGGGCTGGCCAAAATGGGTTTAAAAATGTGCGGTGGGGGGGAAAAAAAACATAAGGTAGGTCAGGGTGTCGGTTTAGAAGCCGTCAGTTTGTAATATCGTTTCTATTTTTTTGTCACCTGTCAAAACAGTTTACTTTCTTATGTTTCTGTCGCTCGTTTGTTTGTCGGGTCACTGTCTTAATACACTTGCTGTCAACGCTCGGCGGTAGGTACAGTTGCCGCTGCTTCGCGGTAGCGCGTGTTTTTGCACTCGTGATGCGGTGTAAAATATATGCATTGTTAGGCGTTGGTTATTCTTTTATCGGCGTTCTTTGTACACTCTTACATAATCAACAAGGAACTGTTTTGGAAATAATGAAGTATCAATTTCTTTGATACCGTCAGCAAAATCGTATAACAAACCTACAGCCAACATCAACTTCAATCGAAAAGGTTTGTCAAAAGGCCATACCTCTTCTTCATCATTCTCTTTTAGGAATTCAAAAGTCTGTTCACCATTCATAAAGAACCGAATATGCTGCACATTCCACTCAATTGAAAAAAGATGAAAAGCATCGTAAAGCTCATTGCATAGAATGTGCTTTCCTTTTGCTGTCCCATCCATAATATTGTATGCACCAGTATTTACGTTGAAAAACACCTCATTCGGATGCTGGCCAATGTGTTCTACAATATCAATTTCTCCACAAGATGGCCAGCCTGTTCCATCGAAATTTTCGGGAAGCATCCATATAGCCGGCCAAATACCTATACCATACGGCAACTTTGCTCTCACCTCAATTTTGCCATACTTCCATGCAGCTTTTGAAAATAGGCTTGCAGAAGTATAATTACAATCCTTGAAAAGTTCTTTTCTTGCTTCGATAATAAGAACCCCTTTTTCACACCTCGCATTTTCTAATCGATTGGCCGTGTAGGTCTGAAAAAGCTCGAAGGCTTCAGTTTTGATTGGCCCTGATGTCTCATAGGCCCATTTGCCTGCATCGGGCAGTCCTGAGCCGTCAAATTCATCCGACCAGATTAACTCCCATGTCTGTTCATTCATAAGCTGCTATAATTTCGTTGACTAAAATGACGCCTAACGGTCGGCGGTATGGGGCGTGGCGACTAAAAGGCTGCTTTCCTTTCGATTATAGTAAAATTCTCTTAAGTTCACAAAACATCGACTGCTACCGATGGCAGCTATGACCTATATCGTTTGTTGTGCCGTCGTGCTTTAGTTTTCTTTTTTGATTATTTGGTCGATTTGGATTTTATTCTCTGGTAGATAATTTACTGCAATATCCCAAAGTATCTCATAATCGACTCCAAAATATTCATGGGAAATCCTGTTCCTCAGATAATACATTTCTTTCCAGGGAATATTCGGATATTTTTCCTTTATTTTATCGTCCAATTTTTTTGAGGCTTCCCCTATAATTTCGAAATTCCTAATAACAGCATCAATTGTTTTGTAATCTTTCTTGAATTGATCAAAATCATAGCCTGCAATATATTCAGCAATCCGACTCATGGCCGTCTGAATGTCATCCAGGAACATTTTGTAAGTACGTTGTTCTTTTCTCACATCATACGTATTTAACCTGATTTAAAATCTTATCTTTTATTTGTTCCTTCAATGCATTTTTGGTCACTAAGTCGATCTTACGTCCGAATATAGTCTCCAAATATATTTCTAATGAGAAGTATTTCCACCCAATTGGTCTTTCAAATTCTACAAGCAGATCAATATCACTATCCTCAGAATATGTATCATCAGAGAAAGAGCCGAAGAGACCAATCTGTTTTACAGAATAATCTCGGTATAAGATCGGCTTTAAGTCATGCAACTTGTTCAATATGTCACTCTTGGTAATCATTGCTCGAAGATACGAATTTTAAGATAATGCGATTTTGTGTTCAGCATGCGGCACAACTATTTATATGTTTACCAAATATACATAAAAAGTTGGAGTTATTACAGTTAGAATAACTGTAATGAAAAAAAGCCGGCCCTTTTTTAGATCAGAAATGCATGCAGGGTGAATCAAAGTTTTCAGGGTGCCGGCCGGGCAGCATGAATGTGGTTTAACAGTAACAGCATTCCGTTCAAATTAGGGTTTTTGTTTTTCTGATTTCAAAATGAACTGGTTAAATGTTGTCAATTTTAACCTTAACCAGTGGTCTTAATTTTGAGAAGTATTATTGCCTGTCATTTTACGAACAGGTATTGCCGGAAATCAATATTAAGATAATTCTCCTCAAAATCCCTGGTCACAGATTCCTGATCTGACCTTTTGTCAGGGTAATTCGCCAAAATAAACTGTGAGCGGCACTTCAGCTTCGGCATCATCTACATCATCAATCTCCGGCCGGATAAGAACAACACAGCTCCCTTTCCTGTAGCCGTTAACAAGCTCTGAAGCTATCAGGGAAACGGTTTCATAGCCAAGCTTCCTGAGTTCGTCAGCAATGGTCCCTGCCGTTCTCCATATAGCTGAAAAATCCCCTTCAAGCTTCAATAGGGTTTCAACCATCTGACCGCTTACAATAAACTCCTCAACACCTGAATCAACCGGGATATTCCAGGGAAAATCCTCCAGCATTGGCTGGCTGAAACTGATGTCGTCCATCAATGCAAAAAAAGAGGACAGATCACATGGATCCTCCTCTGCCGGGATGCAGGCCGCAAATACCATTTCATTGTCACCCAGTACCAGGGTATCGTTTTTCAGCGTAATAGGATATGTCACTGTTTCTTCATCATCATAGTCCAGTGTCAGCCGGTTTTTCTCCAGTTTCCATGTTCCGGAGCGGTACATGCGCTGCCCGGTATAGAGGAAGAATGCCTGTCTTTCATCTGAAATGTTGAACTCCAGCATCTCTGCCTCGCAGCCCTTGATGCATTCCCATACACCTTCAAGGTCGTCATTACCCGTTTGAGGTGTTTTTTCCCTGCAGGCGGGGAGAAGCAGTATCACTGCCAGCATAATCGCAATTTTTTTCATGGTCGCAGTTTATCAGTTTAATAATGGTCCGGCAGCTCTGCTGTTTTCGCAATAACACCCGCACCGCTTGTCATTTCAGTCGCTGTTTCATTAAGAAAGTAGCCATCACTGTTTTCAGGCCGGTAAATATTCTAACGAAATATACACCTGCTCGTTGACCGGATACAACCTGCCACGCTGGTCCTATTATGCAATATGCAGCTAATAATGAAAGCGGGCTCAGATGACATCACCACTACCGAAAGGTAACTATTTACATGTGTGAAATCTACGAAAAGATCTCCATCCTGGCACATGTAATACCGGAAATTCTAAAAAACCGCCCTTTTTCGTTCCATCGTTGTCTGTGTTACACGGCTTTATCAGGTAATGGTTGCCCGCCTGCTGTTCATTTTTTTCGCCCGGCTGCTTAAGGAGGTTTTTCAGGCAGCGCCGGGCCCTGATCCGCTGATTTTTGTAACTTGGGCTAAGCAAGGATTACCGGACAAGGGTCGATCTGAATTTTTAACAATATACAATATGAAAGCCGTCTTCCTCTTACATATTGCAGTCACAATGCTGATATCCGCTTCCTGCTCAGGGTATTATGGTCATGATATCAATCTGTCTGCCGACATTGACCATACGGGTGCAGTCTGTTCACCCGACTCTTCGCTGATTTACTTCGTCTGCCATGCCCGGGCATGGCAGAAAGGCAGGAATCTCTGGTTTATACTGCCGGTTGAGGGACAGGCCAGGAATCTGTACAATAATGTGTCCCTCTACTGCCTCGATACCGCCGGCACTCGCTTAACCCGCCTGTTCGATTGCGGCGACCTGCCCTATTCTCTTTCAAGGTGGAAAGCAGAGATTGTGCCCTCACGGGAGGGTGTGACCTTCAGCATAAGCCCAGGATATGAAGGATGGGATGAGAAGAGTTCAAAGGACGCCGGTATACATTCCGTCAGATAGAGACTTGAAGGGATGTTTTTTATTGCCCACGGCGGGGAGGTGAAACGCGTTGACTCGCACCCCTCCGGTGGTGATATAATCAAGCCGGGAAGAGCATTGAAATATTATGTCAGGCATCTGCCGTACTCTGAGTTTGGATTGATATTGCAGGAGTTCGATCCGGGAACTGAGAAATACTATCTGAAGACGCTGGAGCAGCTTGGTAATACTTCAACCTACCGCAGGGCGGTCATTGAACAGGTACTGGCCGGGAAGGACAAAAAAACCATCAATAAGGTACATGAAAACATGCTCAAGAACCTTAACAGGATGAAAGAGGGAAGCAAGAAGATGATGAAGGAGATGGACATCAGGGACAACCTGGAGCAGATACAGGCATTGCTCCAAAGCAGGTAAGTTTATCCATATCCGGAAAGGCCTGCGGTTTGTAATAACTCAGATGGAGAACGGTGCAGTGTGAAGAATCGTTACCGGCGGTTGTTTATTGTTTACTTTGTCACACGAAGCATGTCTTCCCCGCTTGCGCCAAATCCTTTTTAGCTACGGGTGGGAGTTTGTTCATGTCATTTTTCAGAGTAAATAATAAATCAATTTTTTGTTTTGTGTAACAAGCTCAAATAGAAAGATTAATAAATCAGCCCTTATTTATCAATTCGTCAATTTCATTCAAATGCAATTTGAAATGCCTTAGATAATCAATAATCATTGCTTTAAGTGATACATTTTTATTTAATGCTGTAATCCATTCGTTTTCTAATTTATCAATATTGACATTCTGAATCACATGAACAATATGAATATTAGAATATTTCCATAATTGAATCAAATTATTCCATTTTTCTTCCTGATAATTCTGAATAGCAATCCACCTATCATTATTCCCAAGATTTGCATAATCAGGATAAATCAAAGGACTTGGCTGATATTGTAAATGCACAATACGATGAGTATTATTTGAAGCAGAATCAATCATGTGTCCGACAATTTGCTTGATAGTCCTATTTTGACTGTTTTTTCTTTCTGAAATCACCTCGCCTGACAGTCTTGTCAGCTTAGGTTCCCACTCATCAATCAAGGTTAATAATCCTTGAATTATCGGTTCGAATTCTTTAAACATGATCTGCAAATTAATTAGTGGTAGGCCATTTATTCCCTGACTATTTTTCCGATAGTTTCAATTAATTCTTTAACTGGCTCAAGATAAGGCAAGACCTTTTCTTTTTCGAAATCAAACAAATCATCATAATCTCCTTTTTGGCGCCACGTAAAAAGCTGTGAAAAGATTTTGCCTAAATCCTTGGAGATTATACCAGTTTTGATAAGTATTCGGAAAAATTTGATTTGACTCCATTATGTGTAGTAGCCTTAATATCTGATTTTAAGAGTAAAGCAATTACGGCATAATAAGCTGCATAGTAAAGCCTATTAATTGCAGAATTCCATTTATTCTTTTCAGCCAGAATAAGAGCATCCTCAAAAGTATCTTTTGCTCTTTTTATCCTATACTCAATTAAATCTCTTTTTGAGCCTGTCATCTTATCCTAACTCCTTCTTTTTTAATATTTTCATATAAAGGAGTATTCAATCGGGTTTCATCCCAATCCTTCTTTGTGTAAACAATAGGAGATATGATCACACCCGTCTCAAGCTCAACCTCATAAAACTCATCCATGAATTTCGTCTCGAGATTAAAGGAAATAGTATTTGAGTTAAGTAAAATTAATATATCCCAGTCTGAAAGAGGTTTTGCATCACCTCTGGCATGAGAACCATACAAATATACCTCAGCGCCAGGGGCAGTTTTATCAACTACGCCAGTTATACGGTTCAATATGTCGGTCCGCTTTTTCATAAAGCAAATTTATCCAAAATTATCTTATTATCAGCATGGTCGTTCTTTTTTTGGCTTACCACTAACGGCCGGCGGTCAGTGCCCTGCGCCCTTTAGGTTATATCTTGGTTATTGATGGTATTGATGGTAATAATTTGGTCAGTAAATGAAGACTTTCCTTTATATTGTATGCAAGCATGGCATTTACCGGCTTGTTATAGCCAGTGCCCCTTTTAAGGTCTGTGAATAAGATTAATCTCTGACAGTTCCTGCCCAATTTGATGAATTCCAAGTAAAATTTTTTCCGTTTGGGCATCAGATGGTTTCTTGCGACCCTGCACATACTGAGAGAGCAAGGTTGGATTCATACCAATCCTGGCCGCAAGAAACTTAGCGTTAATGACTTTATAGTACTGAAAGAACTGTTTAAAGTCTATTTCAAACTTAAAGTTCTCCTGCGTAATGCGAATGTTTTCTTCTTCAAAAAAGAGATTTGCGGCTTCAAGAGCATTATCTATTAATTCAGGAATTGTTCTGCCTGTAGTGTAGATAGGATAGTCTTCAGAAAAGGCAGAAAAGCCTGTATCCGTCTTCTCAACTATCATTTTTATCTTTTTATTTGTTGTTTTCATCTCCATCGCTCGTATTAATTTCCCTGCTTCAAACCAGCATCCCTGAGTATCTTTTTCTCAAGTCCTTTACCCCGTTTATTACACCACATGCCCGTCATCCCGAATGAGCAGAGCCTGAGTGTGCGAAGGATCTGCGAAATGAGGGATCTCCCTGAACAGGCAGAAACCTGAAAAGAAACAGGCATTAAGTTAAAATCCGGTTCAAGCCGCCTATGGAAAAACCGTTTCTATTCCCGGAATTGCAATAGTATCTTTACTCTGCAGCATGGTTGTATGTTTTTGAAGACATTGTTAATATACTCAAAAACAGTATATTAACGTACAAATCATGTTACTTTTTTTAACAATTTCTACATGATTTTCAACATTTAAAAGAACTGCGAAACTTAAATTTTTATTATTCAGTGACACTGTTGACTCCCCATGGATAATGTTTTCGTGTCACACAAAATGATCCTTTTGTGTCTTTTGAAAGATCAATCTCAAATTCAAGCTTGTTTTGTTCTGAGGCATATGGCTCCGCAAATTCAAGCTGGTATTTTTTCGGATAAACACCATTTATTTCAATATCCAGATCATACAAACACAAACAGTCACAATTTGCTGACTTTTCAAATTCCTGAATAATTATCGTATTGCCTTTTAATTCAATTTTACAGTATAACCTGTCGGGACAACAATTAAATCCGGCATTGATATGCTTAATTGTCAGCTTGTTATTTTCATTATCGAATGAGTACTCAACACAGGAGAGGCTGTCGGGTATCCCGGCAATCTGAAAAGCCGATTTCAGGTCATTTTTACACGCCGTATTGCTGATTAATTCCCCGGTAATTACCAGTTGCTTATCGTCCTTTCTTTGACAACCTGTAGTCATTAAGCCAATCAGCAAAACAGGTAAAAGGGAATAGATTATCTTTCTCATATATTGCCGCGGTAAAAGTTAATTCTCTGTTGATGTGATGGTTATTGTAAATAATCGCCTGTCCTGACTTATCTTAGGGTATGCCGGTTAATTTATATGTATACCAAAGGTACACAATAAGTATGTAAACAATGGGTTTTGTGTGGCAAATTAATACTTATATATATGTTCTTTAATAGGTTATGTTAAATGATACCGGAGAGTACCCCGGGAAATTTCTCGGCAGAAACTTGCTGGTTTCATTGCCTTACCTCAATTCCCGTACTCGTGTCCTCAAATCCCTACTACGCGTACATCAGTTTTTCGATATCGGGTTTTTCTTTCCTGTGTGATCGTACGCGGTGAAGGATTTTGTAGACGAGGGGGACGACTACCAGGGTGAGGAGGGTTGACATGGTCATGCCGTTGCGGAGTTCGGCACCGGAGCCTCGCGACAGGGCAATGGGAAGTATGCCGATAACGTTTGGTCGGTATGTGGCGTTGGCGTCCCAAGTCCTTCGGACGCCAATGACATATACCGACCTGTTATGCTGAGTGCATTAATATAAATCCAGAATGTTTGTCAAGTTCTCTTTGACTTTATTGGAAAGACTTTCAGGTAATTCCCCAAGCTTTTTAATTAATCTTTTGTTATCAATCGCGCACCTGATCAATCATTATATCGCAGTTGTCATTAAGATTCGCAGTACCCTTTTTAATATGAACTCTTAAGATTTCAGATTCTTTCTGAATGTTCGTCGTCAGGGGGCATATTATCGTTGAAGCGTGAGGTATCTTATTCAAAAGATCTGTTTGTAATGCAAGTACAGGCCTTGTCTTCCCTGGTTCTGTACCTGTTTGAGGAGGGTTTAAATCAGCAACCCATATTTCAAATCTGTGAACTGGCATAATCTGTCTCTTCAAATTCATTGAGTACGGAAAGGGACTCGTCTTTTACCAGAGCGGATTCTTTCCTGAGTTTTGATTCTAATATTTTACGTCTCTGAATTTTATTATAATAATCAAGAGCCTCATTTATATACCTGTTTCTTGGTTTCTTTATCTTGGAGAGAATATTCTCAGTTTCTCCGTAGATCGAGTCGTCAATTATTAATGATATTGTTTTCATGGCAATAATATTATTCTACAAAGATATATACAATATGTATATACTGTAAGTATGTTTAATGAAATTTATCAGATACATTACGGCATTCAGCATAACTTTTTAAATGTTTGCTAAATACACATAAAGAGTTGGATTTATTGCAGTTGGAATAACTGTAATGACAAAAAGCCGGCCCTGTTTTTAGATCAATAATGCATGCCGGGTGAATCAGGGTTTTCAGGGTGCCGGCCGGGCAGCATGAATGTGGTTTAACAGTAACAGCATTCCGTTCAAATGAGAGTTTTTTTCTTTTCGATTTCATTATGTACTGGTTTAATGTTAACAAATTTAACCTTAACCGGTGGTCTTAATTTTAGGGAGTATTATAGTGTCCCGGCTTCACTGTTCACTTAAGTATCACCTTTATCCGGATGGTGATTTTTATCTGGCAGGGGAATGCGGGCCCGGAATATTCATTTTGTGTATCGGGTTGCATGCCTAGATAAAAAAAGGCAGTTATTTTTGTAACTGCCTGATTGCCTTGTCGGCTCGGAGGGACTCGAACCCTCGACCCCATGATTAAGAGTCACGTGCTCTACCAGCTGAGCTACGAACCGTTGAATTTTCAGTTTGCAAATTTAATAAATTGTAATTGGCTGCAGCATGTATTATTGAAAAAATATTCCTCTCCGGCCTTAACTGCCTTTTAATGTCCCATTTCATGCCTGCTTAATGTTTTGTCCGGCAGTAATCGGGGCTGTTTTATCGTGCCACGGCATCCGCGAACCATGGGAGCCTGACACTATCCGGCGCATATTTACACCCTTCATGCTGACCCGGTGATGGCGGCTGCTTATTTCAGTCCCGGCCTATGTTGTCGAACCATCCGTATTTCCCGGCTGTAACGGGTTCGATGTAGCTCCGGTGATTAAATTCGTTGGTGTGGCGGTCGTAAAGATAGTCCTTGCCCCATTCCGCGGCATTTAATGCAATCTCTTCCACCGCGGCCGCAATATAAAGCAGCTCACTGTCGGTCATCAGGGGGTGAAGCGACAACCTGACCCATCCGGGTTTTAATGACAGGTCGCCGGCTTCTATCCTGTCAGTGATTTCCCTCGAAAGATCTATATCAACCTCCAGGAGAAAATGGCCGTAGGTGCCGGCGCATGAGCATCCTCCCCTTACCTGGATGCCATACCTGTCATTCAGCAGCTTTGTGATGAGATTATGGTGGACACCGTCAATATAGAATGAAAAAACCCCGAGCCGGTCGGTTATGTTTTCCGCGAGGATGTGCAGTCCTTTTATTGCTGACAGTTTTTTAAATGCAAGTTCCCTGAGTTCCCTTTCCCTGGCCTGTATCTTTTCAGTCGTCATCTCCTCCTTGAGCCTGATTGCAAGTGCCGCCCTGATGCCCTGCAGGAATCCCGGGGTTCCGCCATCTTCCTTGACTTCAATATCGCTTATGTAACTGTATCCGCCCCAGCGGTTGGTCCATTTGACAGTCCCTCCGCCGGGAGTGTCCGGCGTTTTATTCTTGTAAAGCTGCCTGTTGAAAACCAGCACACCCGCACTGCCCGGACCGCCGATGAATTTATGGGGGGAGAAGAAAATGGCATCAAGCTGGTGCAGCCCGTTCCCCGGGTGCATGTTTATTTCAGTATAGGGAGCGGAGGCGGCAAAATCAACAAAGCAATAGCCGTTGTGCTGATGCATGATCGCGGCAAGCTCGTAATAGGGTGGAATGTATCCTGTGACGTTTGAACATGCGGTGAATGATCCGATCAGCAAGGGTCGATCCCTGTACCTGGCGATCTCCCTCCTGAGAACGTCAGGGTTTACGGTAAGGTCTGCAGTTGGCTCCAGCACAACCACGTCGGCAAGTGTTTCGAACCAGGATGTGTGATTGGAATGATGTTCCATGTGGGTAAGGAACACTACAGGCCTGTTCTCATTTGGTACCTCCCTGCAGTTGTTGTATTCACCGTGGTTGAAAACGCAGTAGTTAATTGCTTGCTCTGGCACCTTGAGCCCGAGTATCCTCTGAAGCTTTGCTATGGCCGATGTCATGCCCGTCCCGGTGAAGATCAGCACATCATTCTCATCAGCGTTTACATGATGTTTTACGATCTTCTGCGCCATATGATAGGCATCCGTCATTGCTTTCCCTGTAGCCGTCGATTCTGAATGTGTATTGCCCACCATGGGCCCGACCTCATTGATTATCCGCCTTTCTATGGGGCCGTACAACCTTCCGCTGGCTATCCAGTCGGCATAGACCAGCTTCCTGGTTCCGTATGGGGTTTCAATACAGGCATCAATGCCAATGACATTTTTCCTGAATGGTTCAAAGTATTTTTCAAGATCTGACATCGGGGAAGTGAATTGATGATTTTTCCGGATCAGTAAAAATATCAAATATTTGTATATTGCGCCAATAAGCTTTTTGATAATCAGTGTAATGAACAATCATTTCTGTTTTATGACAGATCTTTATCATTTTCTGGTCCCCTTTGTTTTCATAATGTCAGGAGTGGTACTGGTCATCCTGCTTTTCATTTCCGCCCCTTACGGGAAGTTTCTCCGCAGGGGCTGGGGCCCGGTTATCAGGTCAAAATGGGCATGGATGGTGATGGAGTTTCCCTCGCCGGCACTGATGATACTGTTTTTTGTAACTTCTGCCGATCACGGCCCTGTGGCAGGCGTCTTTCTCTCCATCTGGCTGCTGCATTATCTTCACCGAACCTTTGTTTACCCTTTCCGCCAGTCGGGCAGGGATAAGGATTTTCCTGCATCCCTGGTTGTAATGGCTTTAGTCTTCAACATCATCAACGGCACGATAAACGGTTACGGGATATTTCATCTCCGCTCGTACGACGTGTCATATCTGGCCGGCGGCAGATTCATTTGCGGGGCGGTCCTTTTCGTTACGGGATTTATTATAAACAAATGGGCCGATGAGAAATTGCGCAGGCTCAGGAGCCGGAACCCCGATGAATATGCACTTCCTTCGGGAGGGCTTTTTGACTATATATCGAACCCTCATTATTTCGGTGAGATCCTTGAGTGGGCCGGCTGGGCAACAGCTACCTGGTCGCTGCCCGGACTGGCATTTTTCCTGTTCACATTTGCCAACCTTTTCCCCAGGGCCATTGCTTCCCACAAATGGTACAGGGAACATTTCAGCGATTTTCCCGGAAGCAGGAAAGCTCTTATCCCTTTTATAGTATAAGGAAACTCATTCCCGCCCGCCAGCCCCGGCTGCACCCGGTCTTCCGGAGGCTGCCGGACCGGTATGCCGTATCATGTCATGGTTAACCCTGGTCCGCATTCATTTATGGTCGGATCAGTATGTCAGCTGCTACACGGGCCCCTGTTATCGGCACCGGAAGTACCTGTCGGTGAAACGTTCAAAAATTATCAATATCCGTATTAAAATTATGGAAAAACCTTTTGGAAAGTAATTAAATGAAATTTACTTTTGCGCCCGAAATAAATTTCTCATAATAAAATGGACGACGGCCCTGCGAATATATGGTTTAGAAATCGGGTATAGGGGAGGCTGACTGTTCACCGGATTGCTTCCTTCGTATCCAAAGAAAAGGAGGCAATTATGACTTCACTCACAACATTTTATTTAAGCGGAATAACCGGCAAGGAAGTTTTTGATGCCGACGGCGAAGCAATCGGACGCATCCGCGATCTGCTCATCAGCAATGCTTTTTCCGGAACGGGCGATTCGAACCAGCAGCGGGTGATTGGAATCAGGCTTAAAGTCCGGAAGGATATAAGATATTATTCGTTTGATACCTTCAGGGTGGTGAAGGCAAGGGAAATGATCAGCGTAACCTGTTCGGGGCTCATTGAACTGAGCGAAGAGACGGTGAATAACGGGCTCCTGCTGGTGGAAAACATGCTCGACAGGCAGATTGTGGATCTTAACGGCCGCAAGCTGGTAAGGGTCAATGATGTAAGGTTTGTGACCCTTCCGGCCGGTACCTTTGCGGTTGCCGTCGATATCGGTATCGAAGGCCTGCTCAGGAGACTCGGCATTTCAATCCCCATTAAAAGGTTCCTGTCCCTTTTCAATATAAGGATACCGGCGAAATTCATACTCTGGGATGACGTTCAGGCGATAGATTTTTCAAACCGCAACATAAAACTTTCAAAAAGCTACGCGAAGCTGCACATGCTTCATCCTTCCGATCTTGCAGACATTCTGGAGGACCTGGGTAAAAAAACCAGCCCCCATGTCTTTTCTGCCCTCGATGAGGAAAAAGCCGCCGATGTTCTGGAAGAACTTGAACCCCATGCCCAGATCCACATTATTGAAAGCCTGCCCGTTCCGAAGGTTGCAGATGTTCTTGAAAAGATGCCGGCTGATGAGGTTGCATGCATTCTCGATGAGATTGAGGATGAAAAGGCTGAACTCCTCCTGAAGGAGATGGACAGTGAGTCGTCACAGGAAGTCAGGGAGCTCCTTGAATACCCCGACAACTCGGCAGGAGGTCTGATGACAACCGACGTTCTTTCCTTCAGTCCTTTGCTCACTGTTGATGAGGTAATCAGGGAGCTGAGGATCAAAAAGCCCGAACCTTCGGAACTGTATTCTCTTTTTGTAACCGAAAGGAATGAGGAGCTGATCGGTACCTTTGATCTGCGCGACCTTGTTGTTGCCGATCCTGAAACGATAATAAGGAATATCATGAAAACCGAACCCGTGTCTCTTTTCGATTATCAGCGTATTGATGATATCGCCGAACTGATTTCGAAATATAACCTGCTTGCAGTTCCCGTTGTGGATAAACGGAACCAGTTGCAGGGAATGGTCGTTGTTGATGATGTCATCGAGGATCTGATAAGCCGGAGAAGGACCAACAAGCGATAAAACAAACGGCATGTTCAGGACAAAATTCAGCAAGACAAGGTTCTATCGTAACCTGACTATCTTCGCCGCTCTGCTGGGACCCGGAATAATTACCGGGAGTGTTGACAATGATGCCGGGGGCATAACAACATATTCCGTTGCAGGAGCCATTTATGGCTATGGAATGGTATGGACACTTATACCTTCACTGATAGTATTGCTGGTCATCCAGGAGATGAATGCACGTATGGGAATTGTGACCGGCAAGGGACTTTCCGATCTGATCCGCGAAAATGCCGGAGTTAAGATCACCTTCTTTATTTTCATCGGTTTGCTGCTGTCAAATATCGGAAACACCACCACCGAGTTTGCAGGTGTCGCCGGGAGCATGGAGATATTCGGCATGAGCAAATATATTTCGGTACCCCTGGTAGCTTTTATGGTATGGATCCTTGTGGTAAAAGGTACCTATAAGGTCGCTGAAAGGATTTTCCTGGTTTTCAGCGCTTCATTGCTTACATACGTGGTTTCGGCCCTGATGGGCGAGCCGCGCTGGAGCGAGATCGGTTCAGCCATAATCAGACCCGGAATAATGCTTAACACTCAAAGCGTTACGGTCATCATAGCCCTTGTGGGAACCACCATAGCCCCGTGGATGCAGTTTTACATGCAGTCGTCGGTCATTGAGAAAGGACTCAAGATAAAGGACTACAAATATACCGTGATTGACATAGTTGTCGGCTGCATTGTGACGGTTGTGGTTGCTTTTTTTATTATGATAGCCTGCGGGTCAACGCTGCATCCGAATGGGATACGGATAAACGAAGCAAAGGACGCGGCCCTTGCACTTAAACCCCTTGCAGGTGAACTTGCAAGCCATGTTTTTGCTTTCGGCCTGTTTGTTGCATCCGTCTTTTCTGCTACGATACTGCCGCTGGCAACCTCCTTTTACATATGTGAGGCATTTGGTTTTGAAACCGGACTGAACAAATCATGGAGCGAAGCCAGGGAATTTTATGTTCTGTATACAGGAATACTGGTCGTTTCGGCTGTCATTATCCTGATCCCCAATGCACCGTTAATAGATATATCCATCTGGTCGCAGGTTCTCAATGGCATCCTGCTGCCCGTTGTGCTTGTATGCATGATCTTGCTGGTCAATGACAAAAAGATCATGGGTGAATATACAAACAACTCCCTGCAGAACATAATAGGATGGGGGGCGGTAGTCATTATGACCCTGCTGTCGCTGACACTCCTGGTAATACCTTTTTTCCCCGGCCGGTAAGGCTATCTGCGGGGCCAGGCGCCATTAATCATGGGCCTGGTTTCGATCCTGGCCGGATCAACAACAACGTGCCTGATAAGCCTGCGTCTCCATGTGTAGGTTATGTGGATCAGTCCGTCAGCGGATTGAATTACGGCAGGATACGAATATTCCTTTCCCTCTGAATCGTCTTCCAGCAGCAAGGCTGCCTTCCATGTTTTTCCATCATCGGAAAGTGCAGCATTTAGCTGATGCCTGCCTTTGGTAAGGTGATTATATACAAGGAAATGCCTTCCATCGGTCAGGGTCACGGCATCAATCCCCGAATTGGGATTGGGCAGGGAATCGGGCATCAGCCTGCTCCAGCTATTTCCCTTGTCGTCCGACCATGATGAAAAAATCCGCGACCGGTTTGTGCGGCACAGGATCTGGAGCCTGCCTGTTTTATGGGTCAGAATGGCTGGCTGTATCGCATATAGGTCCTTGTTATTGAGGAAACCGGTTCTTTCCCATGTTATGCCAAAATCAGGAGTGAACTCCATGTGAACCCGCCATCCGTCATGTTCGGTGCTCGAAGGGCAAAGGAGCTTTCCATTATCCAGCAGTACAGGTTTGTTTTTCACTGGGCCCAGAATGTCGTCAGGAAGCTTCCGGGGAGCAGACCAGGAAATGCCATTGTCCGTGGAAATCTTCAGCTCCCCCCACCATTCCCGGGGATTTGGTCCTACTTTATAGAAGAGCAGTATTTCATCATCACCGTTATACAGAACCGGGTTCCAGCAGGGATATCTGAGACTGTCGGTTTTCCCGTCAGCAACCATTTCCGGGATCGACCATCGCCCGCCGGTAAATCTGCTTATCCAGATCCCGACATCGGGATTGCCTTCAGCAGTACCGCCGAACCATGCGGCAATGAAACCGTCCGGCATTTCGGCTATCGTTGAGGCATGACAACCCGGAAACCAGACCGAGGACGAATCATATATGAATTCGCTCCTGACAATGCACTGATCACCCCTGAAGGGGTCCTGTGCACAAAGAAAATCATTGACAGACAGGAATATCAGAATTCCGGTCAGGAATTTTATCGATAAACCGGTTAGCTTTTCCTTTTCCTTCACCATGGCAAAATTGTTTTTTTTATACTGACCTTTTGAATTAATCATTTGAAATGATTTCTGAACCGCATTTTCAATATCAGGAATGTCTTTTCCGGGCTCTGTAACTGCTGATCAGAAAGCCGGTAAGGAAAATAACAATTGTTCCGAAAACGATTGTCAGGTTGCTGTGGACCGGATTCCTGAATGAAGCAAGCCTGCCGTTATCCGGAAGCAGCGGAGAAAGGCTCATCCAGACAATTACAATTATGCCGGCTGTTACACCAATAACAGCTTCAGTTTTCCCGGCTTTTACCGGGAGGAAGCCGAGGAGAAACAAACCAAGCATTCCCCCGCTGAAGATTGAAGCCAGCGCCCACCAGGCGTCCAGTACGCTTTCCACGCCGGTAAGCGCCAGTGCAATAGCTGTCCCGGCAAAGCCGGTGGCAGCCGTAGCCGCATAAAGAATCCTCATGGATGCTTTTTCGGCTGGGTCGCGCTTTGCAAATTTCCTGAAATAATCAGTAAGCACGATCGTGGCAGTGCTGTTGAGACTGGTGGATATGGTACTCATCCCGGCAGCAAAGATGGAAGCTATCAGCAAACCGGTCAGTCCTGCAGGAAGCTCGTGTACTATGAAGTAGGGAAAGACCCTGTCGCCGGCTGAGACCGGCCGGAGCTCCTCTGCCAGCCTCCCGGGCTGTGCTGTGTAAAATGCAAACAATGCCGTGCCAATATAGAAAAACAACATCGAAACAGGCAGGTACAGCAATGATCCGAAAAGAGCCGATTTCTTGGCTTCCCTGTCGGAGCCGGTTGTCATATACCTTTGAATATAATTCTGGTCGATGCTGTAGTTCTGCAGGTTTATGAATAACCCATACACAAGTACAACCCAGAATGTCGATTCGGAAAGGCTTGTGCCGAAACTTCCCAGACTGAATTTCCCGTTCGATGCTCCTATGCTGAAAACCTGACCGGCTCCCCCCGGCATCGACAGGGTAATATATACGGCGCAGATGAGGGCTCCGGTAATTAATATAAAAGCCTGGATCGTATCGGTCCACACTACCGCCCTAATGCCTCCAAGCATGGAATACAGAATGACCGACAGCCCGGTAAGGATAATTATTGCCTTTATGTTCCATCCGAACAGGGCATTGAGGGGCAGGGCGAGAAGAAGCAGGATCGCCCCGGTTCTCATCAGCTGGGTAAGTACATAGCAGGAGGAAGCATATATCCTGGCCCATGACCCGAAACGCATCTCGAGGAAGTAGTATGCCGACGGATTTCCTATCTTCCTGTAATGCGGAACAAAATACCTGACCGCGGCAAATGATGCAACAGGTATGGAGAGGCTGAAAACAAAAGCGTTCCAGTCAGTCATGTATGCCTTTCCGGGAAGGGCCAGAAAACTGATGCTGCTCAGGTATGTCGCAAAAATCGACATCCCGGCCACCCATGCCGGAATATTTCCCCCGGCGGTAACAAACTGGTCGGAGGATCTGCTCCTGAAATAAAAACTCACACCGATAATTACATTGCTGAGAACCAGTATAATAAATATGACGGCATCAACAGGGGAAAGCTTCATGTGACCCTATTTTGAAATACGCACCTTGATGACCGTCTAAATTTACAATTTAATATTAGATTTGTATGTGTATTGAAAAACCTGTAAAACAAGACACCTTTCATAAACGTATGAAATACGGCTTTTTTGATTCATGGTCATATGATACACCCGATAAAGGCAAACCGGGCCTGTGCTACAGGATCATCCATCACAACAGGTTGTATTTCACCCTGAAATATGCCACCATAGTCCTCAGAACAAGAAAAGCGGCCATTAAGGGTGTTTATGACAGGAAAGCATGGGCAGAATCATCTTATTATATTTTCAGGTTCATTGAGAAGGCCGGCGGGAAGTTTCACGTCTCAGGGATGGAAAATATTGTGGCGTGTCCTTCTCCAGTCGTGTTCATCGGAAATCACATGAGTACGCTCGAGACCATGATCCTTCCGGGACTGATCGCACCCCATCGTGAAGTGACATTCGTGGTAAAGGAAGGACTTGTCAGGCATCCGCTGTTCGGGCATGTTATGCGTTCGCGCGATCCTGTTGTTGTAGGACGAACCGACCCGCGGAAGGATTTCGAAGAGGTGATGACCAAGGGGCAGGAGCTTTTATCCAGGGGTGTTTCAATTGTCATATTCCCGCAAAGTACCCGGAGTGTGGAGTTCAGACCTGAGGAATTCAATTCACTTGGCGTGAAACTGGCAAAAAAAGCAGGGGTTAATGTGGTCCCGGTCGCGTTGAAAACCGACTTCTGGGGACAGGGGAAGATCATTAAGGAACTTGGCCCCCTCGACAGTTCCAGACCTATCTTTTTCAGGTTTGGGGAACCATTTGCAGTAACCGGGAGCGGCCGGGAAGAAAATCAGCGGGTCATTGATTTTGTCCAGTCATCGCTGGCTGAATGGGAAAAATGATGCCGTGCTTTGAAATGTATGCCCCGGAACCCAATTACTGGCTGTAACAGGTGGCTTTTGATATTTCAATTCTTCATATTAATTAATTCTGAACATGGAAACACTTGACTGGATCGTCCTCGGGCTGTTTTGCCTCGGCCTGATTGGCATAATCATCTGGGTTACCAGGAAGAAAGATGAGACCTCAACCGACTATTTCCTCGCCGGCCGCGATGCAACATGGCTCGCGATCGGATCCTCGATCTTTGCCTCCAACATAGGCTCAGAGCATCTCGTTGGTCTTGCCGGGGCAGGGGCATCGAGCGGGATGGCGATGGCCCACTGGGAAATGCACGGATGGCTCATCCTGATACTGGGCTGGTTCTTTGTTCCTTTTTATGCCAGAAGCGGAGTGTTCACCATGCCGGAATTCCTTGAAAAACGTTATACAAAAGGATCGAGGAGCGTCCTGTCGGTTATTTCCCTCGTCAGTTATGTCTTCACAAAAGTTGCCGTTACGGTTTATGCAGGAGGAATCGTTTTCAAGCAGGTCTTCGGCATTGAGTCGATGTTCGGGATCGATTTTTTCTGGATAAGCGCGGTGGGTCTGGTTGTGCTGACAGGTATTTACACCACCCTGGGGGGAATGAAAGCCGTGCTCTGGACCTCCGTCCTGCAGACACCCATCCTTCTGATCGGTTCAATAACGGTTCTGATAGTCGGACTTGTTAAACTCGGAGGCTGGTCGCAGATGATGGAAATCTGCAGGGCGGTCCCGGTTAATGCTGACGGCGACACCATGACCAGCCTGATACGGTCGGCAAACGATCCTGAATACCCGTGGACGGGAGTGATACTGGGATCAGCCATAATCGGTTTCTGGTACTGGTGCACCGACCAGTATATCGTCCAGAGGGTTCTGTCCGGACGGAATCAGACCGAATCAAGGAGAGGGGCCATACTGGGTGCAGCATTCAAACTGTCGCCTGTGTTTATCTTCCTCATTCCCGGTATGATTGCCTATGCGCTAAACTACAGGGGCATGATCAGCCTGCCTGATTCCGATTCGGCATTCTCTGTTCTTGTCAGCGAACTGCTTCCCCTGGGATTCAAGGGACTAGTGGTGGGCGGAATCCTGGCGGCACTGATGAGCTCCCTTGCTTCACTTTTTAATTCGTCGGCAACCCTTTTCACGGTTGACTTCTATGAGAAATTCAGGCCTCAGGCAACGGAAAAGGAGCTGGTAAGGGTAGGAAGGATGGCGACTGTTGCGGTCGTCATCCTTGGAATACTTTGGATACCAGTGATGAAGGGACTGGGCAAGGTCCTTTATGCTTATCTCCAGGATGTCCAGTCACTCCTGGCCCCGGGAATAGCAGCAGTGTTCCTGTTGGGAATAGCATCCAGGAAGATCACCCCGGCAGCCGGATTCACGGGCCTTCTTACGGGATTTGTACTGGGAATGACCAGGCTGGGATTCAAGGTATTCGGAACAGGCCTGGGTACTGACAGCATCCTGTATACAGTGTTCCTGAAACTTAACTGGCTGCATTTTGAGATTATCCTTTTCTTCCTTGTGGTAATACTGATGATTGTGGTAAGCTCATTCACTCAGGCTGCAGACCCCGCTGCCATCAGGGGTTTGTACATAGGATCGGCCTCGGCGGAGGAAAAAGCCGTCACGAGAGCCAGCTGGAACAACTGGGATCTTCTTGCATCGGGAGTGATTATTGCCGTTATCATAGCATTTTATGCTTATTTCTGGTGACAGATTCACACCGGAGGTAATATGCAAGGTTTACTGTTTTGTGATTAACATTGATTCATTCATAACTGATAATTCCTTCGAAAAATAATCATGATTTAATAAGTTGGATATGACCGGAAAATATGTTATTGGAATTGATTTTGGCACTGACTCGGTACGATCGGTGATTGTCGATGCATCGAACGGAGCAATTGCCGGGACCTCGGTTCATGAGTACACGATGTGGAAAAAGGGGATGTTCTGCGATCCCGCTGCCAACCGGTTCAGGCAGCATCCTGCCGATTACCTTGAGGGCCTTGAAAAGTCGGTCAGGGGAGCGCTTCGCGGACTCGGCTCCGGGATCACCGGGAATATTGCAGGGATAACGGTCGACACTACCGGATCGACTCCTGTGGCTGTCGACAGGGCAGGAATACCTCTTGCCCTGAAGCCCGGATTTGAGGACGATCCGGATGCAATGTTTGTCCTGTGGAAGGATCATACGGCTGTGAGGGAGGCCGCGGAAATAAACGCCCTGGCAAGGTCATGGGGAGGGATTGATTATACCATGTACGAAGGCGGGGTTTATTCCTCCGAATGGTTCTGGTCAAAGATCCTCCATATCATGAGGACCAATGAGAGGGTAAGGCAGGATGCTTTTTCATGGGTTGAGCATTGCGACTGGATACCTGCCCTGCTTACAGGCAACACTGATCCTCTGACCATGAAGAGAAGCAGATGCGCTGCGGGCCACAAGGCCATGTGGCATGAGGAATTCAACGGGCTTCCGGATGAGAAGTTCCTGATCAGCCTCGATCCCATGCTTGCCGGGCTGAGAGACCGCCTTTACCGCAATACCAGCACCTGCGACGTATGTGTTGGCACACTCTCGGCAGAATGGGCAGAAAAGCTCGGGCTCGGTCAGGATGTCAAAGTCGGTGTCGGGGCCTTCGACGCACACCTTGGAGCTGTCGGGGGCGGCATCAGGCCTTACCAGCTGGTAAAAGTCATGGGAACCTCTACCTGCGATATGCTTGTGTCACCAATGGACGAAGTTGGAGATAAGCTTGTTGCCGGCATATGCGGCCAGGTTGACGGATCCATAATACCCGGCATGCTTGGCCTTGAGGCCGGACAGTCTGCATTCGGTGATGTGTATGCATGGTTTGAAAAGCTGCTGATGTGGCCGGTAAGCAATTTAACGGCCAGCCTGGCATGGCTCGATGATGAAACCCGGGAAAGGATAGTAAGGGAGACATCTGAAAAAATATTGCCGGAGTTAAGCAACCGGGCCGGCTCGCTTCCCGACCGGGAAACTTCCCTGATTGCCCTTGACTGGCTGAACGGGAGACGCACTCCCTTTGCAAACCAGGAACTGAAAGGTGCTATAACAGGCTTATCTCTGGGCTCAGACGCCCCGGGAATCTTCAGATCACTTGTTGAGGCAACCGCTTTCGGTTCGCGCATGATAAATGAAAGGTTTCTTGAAGAGGGTCTGAGGATCGACGGTGTGATTGCAATTGGCGGAGTGGCCAGGAAGAACCCTTTCGTCATGCAGACCGTGGCGGATGTGCTTAACATGCCCATAAAGGTGGCAAACTCTGACCAGACCTGTGCGCTGGGTTCAGCCATGGCAGCTGCTGTAATGGCAGGGATCCATCCCGATTTCGGATCAGCCCAGGAAGCCATGGGAGCAGGCTTCGAAAGAGTTTATCAACCCGACCCCTCACGAGCAGGCAAATATGATGAACTGTTCAGGAAATATAAGGTACTTGGGTCATTTATTGAACGCGATACAAATTAGGATTTGAAGTCATGAAAACATCACTGCTGCTATTCACTTCCCTTATCTTTCTGATCCCCGGTTCCGCAGCCGGACAAAAGGAAGACTCCCTGCCTGTCAATCAGTTTGTGGTGATTGCCAATAATCCGGGTCCGGTAATCAGCAAGGATATTTACGGACACTTTTCTGAACATCTTGGCCGATGCATTTATGAAGGCATATGGGTGGGCTATGATTCAAAAATTCCTAATACCAGCGGAATAAGGAATGATGTTCTTTTTGCGCTCAGGGAGCTTAAGATACCAAATCTCCGGTGGCCGGGAGGCTGTTTCGCGGATACATATCACTGGAAAGACGGAGTCGGGCCACAGTCGAAAAGAGCTTCAATTGTTAATACACACTGGGGTGGGGTCACCGAAGATAATTCCTTCGGTACTCATGAATTTATGCGATTAACGGAGTTGCTCGGCTGTGACGCGTACATCAACGGGAACGTCGGCTCCGGAACAGTCAGGGAAATGGCGGAATGGGTTGAATACCTGACCTCTGATTCCGACAGCCCCATGACGCGCCTCAGGAAAGAAAACGGGAGGGATGAACCATGGAAAGTAAAATATTTTGCCATCGGCAATGAGAACTGGGGGTGCGGGGGTAATATGACAGCAGAATACTATGCCGCTGTCATGCGGCAATTTTCCACCTACCTCAACAATTACGGCGGAAACATGTTGTACAGGGTGGCTTGCGGCCCATACGACTATAACGTTGCCTGGACGGAAACACTGATGAAGGATCCGGCCACGAGGGACAGGTTCCAGGGATTGTCAATACATTATTATTCGCTTACCGACGGCTGGAACAACAAAGGTTCGGCAACTGATTTCGATGAAATACAGTGGTTCCGGACAATGCAGGCCAATTTGCAGATGGACCAGGTCATCAGCGGACATGAGGCTATAATGGATAGGTACGACCCGGAGAAAACCAAAGGACTGGTCGTTGACGAATGGGGAAACTGGTTTGACGTGGAACCCGGAACCAATCCGGGCTTCCTTTATCAGCAGAATACCCTGAGAGATGCCATCACAGCTGCAATTCACCTGAACATTTTCAATCAGCATGCCGAAAGAGTGAAAGTGGCAAACCTGGCCCAGACGGTAAACGTACTTCAGTCAGTTATCCTTACCAAAGATGACAAGATGGTTGTCACACCCACGTATCATGTTTTCAGGATGTTCAGGGTTCATCAGAATGCAAGGCTGCTGAAAACTGACCTTGTATGTGAAGACTATGTGGCCGGCGACAGTAAGATCCGGTCTATTTCAGGATCAGCCTCTGTTGACGGTAATGGCCGTGTGCATATATCCCTGGCGAACCTTAATCCAGCCAGGCCCCTGACACTGACCTGTCCCATAATCGGGGAAACTTACAGGAAAGTCAGTGCCGAAGTGCTTACGGCTGCAACAATGAATGCAATGAATACTTTTGACAATGGTGAAAATGTTAAACCCAGGCCATTCACCGGATTCAAATACAGGGACGGTGTTCTTTCCGTAAGCATGCCGCCCAAATCGGTAATTGTCCTGGAACTTTCAAAATGAACAGCTATGAGGCGACTGGTTTCTTTGCATGTTTTGTTTGCGGGAGTCCTCTGCCTGACAAATTGTTCAAAGCAATCAACAGCTGATTATCCCATACTCCCGGTTCCGTTTACCGCGGTTAAGCTGACAGACAGCTTCTGGGCGCCGCGGATAAAAAAGAATGCGGATGTTACCATCCCGATTGCTTTTTCCTATTGTGAATCCACGGGGAGGGTGAAGAACTTTGAGATTGCGGGTGGACTGGACACCGGTTCGTTCAGGACACTTTACCCGTTTGACGACTCGGATGTATTCAAGATCATCGAGGGTGCCAGCTATTCCCTTCAGACATTTCCCGATCCTGCCCTTGAGTCTTACCTCGATACTCTTATCTGGAAGATAGCCCTGGCCCAGGAAGATGACGGATACCTGTACACCAACAGGACCATTGCGGACATGCACGGGGGCAGGGGCCTTCATGAATGGGTGAACAGGGAAAGATGGATCAATGATTCACTTCACAGTCATGAGTTGTATAATATCGGGCATCTCTATGAGGCTGCGGTTGCACATTACCAGGCAACCGGCAAACGCACCCTCCTGGATGTTGCAGTGAAATCGGCTGACCTGGTATGCAGGGATTTCGGGTACGACAGGCTTAAAGTGTGGCCGGGACACCAGGGAATTGAAATGGGCCTTGTAAAACTTTTCCGTGCCACAGGCGACAGGAAGTACCTGGATCTTGCAAAATTCTTCCTCGATATAAGGGGTCCGGGAGGGAGGCAATACAACCAGGCCCTGTTGAAACCAGTCGATCAGACTGAAGCTGAAGGTCATGCCGTAAGGGCTGTATATATGTATTCAGGAATGGCAGATATTGCTGCAATAACAAAGGATGATGCATACCTCGGGGCTACAGGAAAGGTGTGGGAGGATATAACCGGAAAAAAGATCTATATTACCGGAGGTATCGGCGCAACGGGAGGAAATGAGGGTTTCGCCGGTCCTTTTTTCCTTCCCAACGCATCTGCCTACTGTGAAACCTGTGCATCAATAGGAGACATATTCTTTAATCACCGTCTTTTCCTTCTTCATGGCGACGGTAAATACATCGATATTCTCGAAAAAACACTTTACAATTCCATGCTGTCAGGCGTTTCATTAAGCGGCGACAGTTTCTTTTATCCCAATCCCCTGGAATCTTCGGGTCAGCATCAGCGGAGTCCGTGGTTCGGATGCGCATGCTGTCCCTCGAATGTTGCAAGATTTGTTCCCGCCATTCCAGGCTATGTGTATGCTGCAACGGATCATGAGATCTATGTAAATCTTTATATTTCCGGAGAAGCTGAAATAGGATCGGGAAACTCTTCAGTGAGGATATCACAGCGATCGGGATTTCCGTGGAACGGGAAGGTTGAACTGACATTGAACCCGGTTTCGCACAGCCGGTTCGCCATGAAGCTCCGGATCCCCGGCTGGGCTAGGAATGAAGCCATCCCGGGCGGACTGTACCGGTTTGTACATACGAGCGATAAGCAATACATTATTCAGCTTAACGGGGATACCATCAATCCGGTGGTGACGAAAGGATATGCTGTCATTGACAGGAAATGGAACGCGGGCGACAGGATTGCAATTGATTTCCCGATGCCTGTCAGGCTTGTCATGGCAGATGAAAGGATAGAGGATGATGCAGGGAAAATGGCGGTGCAGCAGGGTCCACTGATTTATTGTGCCGAATGGCCCGATAATAACAAGCGCAACATCCTCAATCTGCTCTTCAGACCCGATGCTCTTTTTAAAACCGAATTCAGGCAGGATCTTCTGGGAGGGGCCAACATAGTCACGACATCAGCCTCGCCGACTGTGCGGAATGTGGATGGCGGCATCGATATTCCTGAAGAAGAACCAGCTGTGTTGATACCTTATGGATTGTGGGCCAACAGGGGGCCCGGCCAGATGGCGGTATGGCTCCCCGTGTCGGTGAATGCCGTGAAACCGCTGCCGGCTCCTTCAATTGCTTTCAAAAGCATTGTGCGGGCAAGCAGGATGACCGGTGATCTGCCGGCGGTGAATGACCAGCTGGTACCGCGGAACTCCGATGATAAAAGCGTGCCATACTATCACTGGAGGCCTGAAAAAAATAAATGGGTGTATGTGGAATATGATTTCCCGGCCAGCCAGATCATTTCCGCTACGAAGGTCTACTGGTACGATGATGGTCCCGGTTCAGACTGCCGGGTTCCCGATGAATGGGAGATACTGTACCTCAGCGGCAATATGTGGCGGCCGGTAAAGCCGTTGAACCCTTACAGGGTCACCCGGAACAGTTGGGATACACTGAAGTTCCTTCCGGTCAGGGCTTCGGCGGTAAAGCTTAAGGTGAAGCTGAATAAAAACTATTCTGCAGGTTTATATGAATGGGTGATTAAATGACAGGTTAAAAGTACATTGATTCAATCGGGAGTTGTATCAAACCAGGGATTTATGAATGATTGTTCCTTGGCAATGTGTTGTAACCTGTCGTTGGGGAGGATGCCCGGATAACAATAAAATAAGAAAAATAAATAATTATGGAAAAAATCACAGCTCTTTTTTTGTTTCTGTCATTAACATGGACAGGCTTTTCGCAGAAACCCTCATTTGTTCTCAATAAACAGGAGTATTTTGAGTGTGAAGGAGTCAATGTTATGGCTTTTCAGGATATTTATCCCGAGGGTCATCAGGGGGGTGTGGCAGTGATAATGAATGGGAGGAGACTGGCAACAAATGGCGATATACGCCTTGATGAAACTCCGGGACAATGGCAACCCATTCCCAAACAGCTTGAAAGAAAGGCTGATCCGTCTACAAACTCTATCAGGGTAAACCTTGCGTATCCCGATCCGGCATTGAACAGGAAAGGATTCAATCCGATTGATTACCCTGACCTTGAACTTAAATACACCGTAAATATCCGTGCCGCCGGAGAGTCGGTAATAGTCACAGTCGATCTTGACCAGCCTGTTCCGAAGGAGTTCCTGGGCAAGGTGGGTTTTAATATGGAACTGTTTCCCGGCTGGCTGTTCGGGAAGACCTGGTCGATGGACAATTATTCGGGGATCTTTCCCAGGCAGGCCAACGGGCCGGCTCTCAGGGATGCAAAGGGAGAAATAGTTGCAGCTCAGCCCATGGCAGAAGGGAAAAAGCTTACCGTTGCTCCTGAGGATGATCTTCTGAGGCTGTCGATAGAAACCAGGACCGGCAGGCTCCAGCTTCTCGATGGCAGGTATGTCCATAACAACGGATGGTTTGTTGTCCGTTCGCTGGTTGCCGAGGGTGCCGTGAAAAATGCGGTTGAGTGGATAATCACCCCCTCTATTGCCACGGGATGGATGGCAGATCCGGTGATCCATGTCTCCCAGATAGGCTATCGCCCGCAACAGGAGAAAGTGGCGATAATTGAACTGGACAGGAAGGATAAAAGAAGGGAAAACGGAGTTCTTGTCAAACTTGAACCCGACGGGGAAAAGACAGAAATAAAATCACTACAGGCTGAACCGTGGGGACAATTCCTCCGCTATGAATACCTGAAATTTGATTTTTCAGATATCAGCGGGGAAGGGATGTATTTCGTGAAATACGGTAAACAGCAGTCACAACCTTTCAGGATAGCAGCCGATGTTTATAAACGAAATGTCTGGCAGCCGACAATCGAGTTCTTCCTCCCTGTCCAGATGTGCCATATGAAAGTGTATGAAAAATACCGTGTATGGCACGGGCTGTGCCATATGGATGATGCACTGATGGCACCGGTGAACCACAATCATTTTGACGGATACATCCAGGGGGAATCTACCCTTACAAGATTCAGTCCGGGCGATCATGTGCCGGGCATAAATACGGGAGGATGGCATGATGCAGGAGACTACGACCTCCGTGTGGAATCGCAAAGTTCTGAGGTAAATATACTTTCAATGATCTACGAGACTTTTGGAATTGATTACGATGAAACTACCATAGACCAGGCAGCCAGGATCGTTGAAATCCACCAGTCCGACGGAAAACCCGATATTCTCCAGCAGATTGAGCATGGATTGCTATCGATTGCCGGAGGGTATAAAAGCCTTGGACGGTTTTACAGGGGAATTATAGAGTCAGACAAAAGGCAGTATGTTCTTCTCGGCGACGGTTCCACCATGACTGACGGCCTTATTTTCGATAAAAACCTTAAACCGGGTGAGCGGACCGGAACCCATTCCTCACTTACAGACGACAGGTGGGTATTTACCGAAGACAACCCTCCGAGGGAACTTACCGTTGCTGCTCATCTCGCTGCCGGAGCAAGAGCACTCAAAGGATACAATGACGGTCTTGCACGGGAATGCATTGAAATAGCTGAGACTGTTTTCAATAATGAATACAAGATTTCAGGTATGACTGCCAATGCAAAGGTACATGCTGCAATCGAACTGTTTCTTACCACCCGCAAGGATAAATACAGGAACTTCATCCTCGAAAACGGGGAAACAGTGGTAAAAGGCATAAGTCAGCTTGGCTGGATAATAGGAAGGGCGATTCCGGAAATTAACAACGCTGGTTTCACCAGCCTGGTAAGGAAAGCTGCGGCGGATCTTTCGGAACAGATAAACCGGCAATCGGAGGAAACTCCTTTCGGAGTACCTTACAGGCCACATATATGGGGAGCCGGATGGGATATCCAGAGCTTCGGGGTGAGGCAGTATTTCCTTTATACTGCGTTCCCTGATATTTTCAGGCCGGAACCCGTCCTGAATGCACTTAATTTCATCCTTGGGGTTCACCCGGGTGAAAATACTTCATCATATGCATCAGGGGTGGGAGCAAGGTCAACAACCATTGCCTATGGTATAAACAGGGCTGATGAATCATATATTCCGGGGGGAGTATCATCGGGCACGGCTCTTATCAGGCCTGATTTCCCCGAACTGCTCGACTGGCCCTATCTGTGGCAGCAACAGGAATATGTTATGGGAGGCGGCGCAACAAACTTTGTTTTCCTTGTTCTTGCGGCTGATGATCTCCTTGATAAGAAATAGAATTTCATGATTTGTGTTTCTCCGAAACATTTTTTAAGAATTTTCACAGAGATACAGTAAGGAGGCACAGAGTTAATATAACCATTCTCTGGGATACTTTGAGCTTATCAGTTGAACTTTGTGAAAGAAATAATTTATTACACAATTTTTTCAGACACTTCTGTCTGTATATTTCACATTATAAGAAAATTACCAAATTTAACAATATGTTAACATTTGTTAATTTCAATTCGATGTGCTTTATTTGAGAATAATGACTTATTCTCATGCAGAAGGAGTATTTTATTTTCATTCCGGGCGTCGCAGGCACCTTTGAAGAAGAATGGGGCCAATGCTTTGCCGGGGCGGCGGAAAAGACCGGAGAAGGTTACAGGTTAATAAAACTGAATGTTTTTATTGATCCGGAGAATTCCGAAATATATCTCCGGCAGAAAAAATTCATTGAAAACTTCCTGAAGAACAGGCTGGGGGATCAATGCCCGGCAATCAGTGTTATAACCCAACCTCCGGAAGATCCGTGGAAGATCTCTGCAGAAGGAATGTTCATCAGGGCCGGAACCACAGAAGTTATAACAAAATTCTGGGGATCTGTCCCATACGTGGTGCTGGGGCCGGAACCGGGAAAAGAGCTCTGGGCCGCAGGGCTGGGCGATGATGAATTATCTGAAAACACCAGGTCCGCTTCCGTTAAGTCATTTGAAATGATGTCAGGGATACTTGACCAGGAAGGAATGAGCTATAACAATCTGGTAAGGCAATGGAATTACGTTGGGGAGATCCTGAAAATTAGCAGAAGGTATCAGAATTATCAGACTTTCAATGAAGTAAGAAGCGAATACTATTCCAAGTACAGGACAGCGCCAGGTTTTCCGGCAGCCACAGGTATAGGGATGAAGATCGGAGGCGTTATCATTGATTTCTGTGCAATCCAGGATTCCCCGGCTGTGAGGACCCGGCCTATTGATAACCCGAAACAGGTCAACGCCTACCAGTACAGTCAGAAAGTGCTGAAAGGATTGAAGGTAAAGGGTAAACCGATAAAGAACCCTCCGCAGTTCGAAAGGGCACTTTTTGTTGCAAATGGTGACAAACTGACCCTGTTCGTGTCAGGTACGGCATCAATAATAGGACAGGACACCATTGGAAAAGAGAACATAAAGGAACAGACACATATTACCATTGAAAATATCAAAAGACTCAGCGAAATCACTTATCTTGGTGAACTCACCGGTTACGATCTGTCGCATGGGAAGTGTACGTTGATAAGGGCATATGTAAAACGGCAGGAATATTTCAGTGCCGTAAAAGACATATGCAGGGAGCAATTTCCCGGCGCACCGGCAATATACACTGAAGCTGATGTCTGCAGGGATGACCTGCTGGTTGAGATTGAGGCGGAATATGCTTTCTGAAATATTCCCCGAAATACGGTCACTGGCTCAGTACCTGTGCATTATCCGGATCTGAAGCGCATTCCGGAACGTAACAGTGTCAAATTTACAGGAAAAGGATCACTGTCAGGACAGGATCTATATATTCCCAAACATACTCTGAAAAATGAAAAAGATTTTATTATTTTCACTGGCGCTGTCCTTAGTATTGGGACTTGCGATTTCATGCAAACATTCTGCAAAAACCAAAGAAATGGTCAGAAAAGAAACTTTCGGCACTCACGGCGGAAAAGAGGTATTTCGCCTGACACTCACCAACAAGGCAGGCAATGTTATAAGATTAACAAACTACGGTGCCAGGATTGTATGGATCGAAGTTCCTGATAAAAACGGGAAAAGGGATAATGTAACCTTCGGGTACGATACCTTCGAGGGAATGATTAACGGCGACATGTCGTTCGGTTCTGTCGTGGGCAGGTATGCAAACAGAATAGCCGGCGGCAGATTCTCCATTGACGGGGTTGAATACAAACTCCCGCTGAACAACGGTCCAAACACCCTTCACGGAGGGCCGGGTGGCTGGCACAGCGTGGTATGGGACACAGAGGTGCTGAAAAATACTGAGAATCCTTCCGTCAGGTTCACATATCATAGCCCCGATATGGAAATGGGATTTCCCGGAAACGTGAAAGCTGAGGTAGTTTATACCTGGACCGACGACAACGAAATTGTAATGGATTACAGTTGCACCACTGATAAAAAGACTGTGATAAATGTCACAAACCATGCATATTTCAATCTTCACGGAGCAGGCAACGGCGACATTCTCGATCATCAGCTGACGCTCAGGGCATCAGCTTTTCTGCCGATTGATTCAGTGTCGATACCGACCGGTGAGATCAGACCGGTGGCAGGTACTCCGTTTGACTTTACGGAACCCCACGCAATCGGGGAAAGGATAAACCAGGATTATGAGCAGCTGAAAATGGGGCGCGGATATGATCATAACTTCATCCTCGACAACAGGGAGCCCGTCGATGTTACTGTTTATGATCCGGTAAGCGGCCGGATTCTTGAGGTCATAACCGATCAGCCGGGTATGCAGCTTTACACCGGAAATTTCCTCGACGGTTCCCAGGTTGGCTATGGCGGGAAACCCTATAATTTCAGGACAGGCTTCTGCCTGGAATCGGGCCATTACCCTGACAGCCCAAATCGCCCGGAGTTCCCTTCGACATTGCTTAATCCGGGTGAGGTATTCAAATCAAGGACGATTTACAGGTTTTCGACTGAGTGAATGTTATAATGTTTCTCCTCCTTTGGCCGGAATGCATGCAAAGAATATCAGGTCAGAACCATCAGCCCGTGAATTCCCGATATGTCGGACAATGAGGCATGTGCATAATATTCTGGTATTTGAAATGCCTGCCCTGCATGTCGGTCGGACACCAGGCTTTCAATAATGATTTAATTGTGATGGAATCTGCATGACTGACCATGGACACAAATGAAAATAACCGCGTTCATCATTTGTGGTTCCCTGTGCCAGGGATCAGAAAGGTTCAGGATCTTTTAAAAAGTAAACTAAATACTGATGAAAAAAAATTTATTGTTTGTTATCCGGGGCAGACTAGCTGCCAGTCTCAGGCGCCTGCCGATGAGCATTATCGTTGTATCCGCATTACTTGCGGCATTAATGAGGCCTGACCAGGCCGGTGCACAGATCCATACCTTCACAAAGGAACAGATGGAAGCTTTTACGGCTCTGAATCCCTATGGCCGTTTTCCTGACGGCCGCCCGATGATTCCCGATGCAGTGATCGACTCCGTGAGGAACCTGGAAATCAAGGTTATAGAAGCACTGGAGGCATTGGCAGCAAGGAAGTATAATAACAGTCAGTTCGATGCCGGGTGGAAGACGCTTATACCAGGGAAAAAAATTGCCGGCAGGGCATTTACAGTACAATTCATGCCTCCAAGGCCCGACCTGCAGGAAGCAATGCAGAATGAAGCCAAAAAGAACAATACAACGGCAATAAGCAAATCCGCAACCATCGATATGCTTCAGAAAAATGACCTTGCTGTCATTGATCTTTACGGGAAGGTTGAGGGAGGCCTGCCGTACGTGGGAGATAAGCTGGCTTACTATATATGGAAAACCACAGGCACCGGGTTCATTGTCGACGGGGGGATTTATTTCCTTGAAACCATGGCCCAGAGCGGGATACAGGCTTTCTACCGCGGCGGTACCCCGCTTACAAATACCGGATTCGCCATTGTTACCGGCGTCAATATCCCGATCCGCATTGGGGATGCTGTAATTATGCCTGGCGACCTTGTGATAGGCGATGAGGATGGTATACTGGCCATCCCTCCCCATCTTGTTACGGATGTTATAAAAACCACCATTGCCAATCGCCGCCGTGATATCTGGATCAAAAAAGCCTTTGATCTCGGCAGGTACAAGTCGAGTGAGATTTACGGCCGTATGCAGGAGCCGCTTCAGAAGATGTTCAACGATTACAGGGCCACGGGAGATCCCAAATATCTGCCAAAATGATCTCTCAGGATTTCCTGGCAGTAATCTAAGGGATCAGTATTTCACGGTAATGTCCGTATTGCACGGCAATTCAGCTTCCCACCAGCCATTGTGAGGGATGAACCTTACAGGCCCTTCCGGTGAGCCCACCGATTCCGGACTGCTGCCAAGGAAAGCTGTTTCTGCTGACAGGCGGGCGAGGGAAGGAATTGAAACGGTCATTGAAGCGTCGTCTGGCCTGTAGTCTTCATCCGGCGGTTCTGCATTGTTCAGGCTGTAGAGAATCCGGCGCGCACCGGTTGCAGGCCTTACCCACAGGTTCCTGTAATCATCGGCGGGCAGATCGAGGGTGAATGCACCCATATCGGCTAATAAAAGAGGCCGTCCACCGATCAGGTTCCTGTCTTCAAAAACAAACAGGTAATATGGCATTTGTGTTGAAGTAGCATCAACTGGTTCCTGAAATCCGGGGATTCCTGCAATAATCGATTCAAGCAGCGGTCGTAACTTAACCCTTGTACCGGTTTTGGAAAAGGAAGAGAGGCAAATGAGCAGATCCCCGTTTTCCCTGTTATGAAACAGTGATACCCCGGCAAGTCCCGTTTCCTTATAGGAACCAGTTATCTCATCTGTTTCAAATTTATTCAGTGCGGCAGACTTATTTGCCCCGAAAGCATTCAGGAGCAGGGCATTGCTCTCGAGGATCATGCGTTCGCCAGGAGTCCGGGCATGATTCAGCACCGGATTTCCCTGGAACAGCCCCGACAGTGCAAGCGTACGTCCGGTTATTTTTGGTACATTGCTTACCAGCAGTACGTTCCCGGTTCCGTACCTGTGTGAGTTATAATAGATGCGCAGCGCCAGCGGATCAGTGTCTTCGAGATTATGCCATTCACCATACAACCTGGCATCCATCCAGTTATTGATCATTGCCAGGGGAAGGATATTTGTATTTGAAAGTATGAATCCGTTCCTTGTTTTGGTATCAACCATCTCCCTTGCAATCCTGGCCATTCTGCGCAGGCCCTCTATTGTAAATCGCCCGTACGGTCCCGTACAGCCGTGCCTTGCATTGAGGCAGCTGATCTTTCCGGCCCAGAAATCGATGTAGAGTCCGTCAAACGGAAACTGATCGAATATCCGGCTCACTTCCCTGCGCCAGTGTTCCTGCCAGCCTTCAGCTCCGTAGCACATGAGCTGACTCCTGTAATTGAATTCGGTAACGGGTTCGATTCTCCATTCAGGACCGGTTTCATTGAATCCTGGAGTCTGATATTCCTGGTCAGTGAATGTTACATACGGTATCACCCGTAAACCGTACCTGTGGCATATTTCCAGGAACTGCCTTGTTTCTTCCGGCATGCTGCAATTTCCATAATCGCCTGAGAACCAGTTGGCACCACCGACAATGGTATTGACCCCGCCGGCTGCCCATTTCCTGATATCCTCTTCTCCCGGATGTCTCCAGTTGCTTCTGTACTGGTGCGGGCCGATCCATTGCACCTGGACCGAGTTGGCATCAGCGCGCATGGTCCTGCCCGGCAAGGCTGAGATGAAAAAGGTATCCTCGTAGCTGTACCCGGGCCCTATTACCTCCCTGCAGTTGCGGATACCATAAACAGTGCACTGAAGTGCAGATCCTGTCTTCTTCAGGATGAACATTTCCCATGGACGGCCCAGCGGATCACCTGTCGGGAACGGGCTGGTATCGGTATAGCCGCCATGTCTTCTGCCGGAATAGGGAAATACAAGCTCCAGCCCGCCCCTGTCATTTCCAAAATGGAACCACGGGATAAATTTCCCTTCGGCATTAATTTCCCTTTCAGCTATAACGTCGTAATTAACCGGTCTGCAGGTAGACGGCCCCTCACCCTGGTCGTGTTCATGTGCCGCAAAACGGCATGCCGCTGAAATGCCCGCTTCAGCAAGGGTAAGCCAGCGGATGACAATGTCCTGATCTGCCGTAACTTTCAGGTCAACCCTTACGGTCCCGTCCGTTTCAAAAGTGTATAACAGATTATAAGTAAGCGGAATGGTAGTTTTATTTATCCGGGAGAATAATCCTTGTGAGACAACTGTAATCTTATATGGAAGGGATTCGGTAACCCTGACCCGGGTGTCGGGTGAGTATCGGGCATAGTACTGTTCACCCCGGGGGTCGTTTGCCGGAGAGGCCCACAGATCGGGAAGAGGACCTGAAAGCCATTCATCGCCCAGCACACTGGCACTGATGATGAGCCCGGTTATTTTACAGACGGTGTAGGAAAAAGTGGTACCGGTTATCCTGATCTCCGATCCGGTTTCCTCAAGGTTCAGGGGAATGAATCCTGAAAGGCTTTTAAACTCGCCGGCAGGGGATGCCGTTTCCGTTTTCCGGGCACATGACGATGCCTGAATGATGGTTCCTGTTAAACCTGTAACTGCCAGGCTGCCGATTGCTGCCTCACGGACAAATTTTCTGCGCTTCATGGTTGATATCCGATTACATTTTGATGTTAAATGGCAAGTTTAAATTTTTTTGCCGGACTGTTTGATCTTAAAGTTCATTTCAATAAATTTAAGAAAAATAACAGAATGATTTAGTTCATGCAAAAACCAGTCAGTAATACCTGACTCAGCTGACTGGCCTTTTTAAATCTGTGTAGAATGAGATCGTACTAATCTAAATTAAACTATCATGAGCAAAGAAGATCCTCCGTTTTCGGCTGAAAGAAGGAATTTCCTGAAGACCATGGCAATGGGCTCTGCTGCCGGAATTCTTGGTTTTGCCGGATCAAGGGCAGATGCTGCCCCTTACGAAGCCCCGGCATATGCAAAAGCGATGCCCCCGGTAAAGATCAGGAGCGTTAAGGCAATTCCTACCGCGCCATCCTATTCAAACCTGATAGTGGTTAAGGTGGAAACCACGGAACCGGGGTTGTATGGCCTGGGTTGTGCCACATTCACCCAGCGTGCTTTCCCGGTTGTAACTGCGATTGAAAAGTACATGAATGAATTCTGTGTGGGCAGGGATGCCGACAATATCGAAGATATGTGGCAGGCTTTCTATGTAAGCTCCTACTGGAGAAACGGCCCGGTACTTAACAACGCACTCAGCGGACTCGACGAAGCCCTGTGGGACATAAAGGGCAAAAGGGCGAACATGCCGGTCTATCAGCTGCTCGGCGGCAAATGCAGGTTTGCCGTGCCGGTTTATGCCCATGCAAGCGGCAGATCAATCGAAGAGGTTGTTGACAATGTCAGAAAATATATGGACGAGGGATTCAAGTACATCAGGATCCAGCTTGGGGGATACGGTGGAGTTGGGGGAGCCGCAGCAATACCTGATTTCAGAAAGGCGGGTTTTGGAGCGGAGTCCGACCATTACATGGACGAATATGCCTATCTGTCGAATGTGCCGAAACTGTTTGAGGCAGTGCGTAAGGCCTGCGGTGATCAGATTGAGCTTCTTCATGACATTCATGAGCGGAACCAGCCGATTGATGTGATCAATATGTGCAGGCAGCTCGAGCAGTACAGGCCTTTTTTCATTGAAGATCCGCTCTCACCCGAGAACACCCACTGGTGGAAGCAGCTCCGTGAAAGCACCACTGTCCCTTTTGCTATGGGAGAACTTTTCAATAATATCAATGAGTTCGTGGAACCCATGGTAAATCATTACTTTGATTTCATAAGGATACATATATCACAGATTGGCGGGATCACCCCTGCCATGAAGGTTGCCAGGCTCGGCGAATGGTTCAATGTGCGGACAGCATGGCACGGCCCCGGGGATGTATCTCCGGTAGGCCATGCCGCAAACGCTCATATTGATCTTGCAGTATGGAATTTCGGGATCCAGGAAGGAGGATACTTTTTCACCGACAAGGAAAAGGAAGTCTTTCCGGGATGCCCCGAATGCAGGGATGGTTATCTTTACATAAAGGAGGCACCCGGACTTGGAATTGACATCAATGAGAAGGAAGCTGCAAAGTATCCTATCAATAACAAGGCTCCGGGCTGGACCGTCCGCAAATCTGACGGGACAATAATCAGACCCTAATTGACAAGAGCTTTCCGGCTTACCGGCGGCACTTTGCCGGAATGAACATCATAAAGCCTACTGAAGGTTTCCCTTGATGCACTGACCATCTCCGGGTACGGACGGTCGGTGACATCAAGGAAGCCTATATTGTAATTCTCCCCGTCAAAACGGCCTGTCGAGGGCTGGTCGATCCACTGGAACCAGTGTGTCCCTATCAGGGCTGGATGTGAAGCCGCATTCTCAACATAATAGCGATAGGCCACGCCCCGCTCTTCATAATTGCTTGTCTGCGCCAGGCCGGGAGCCATCCCGCGTCCGGGCGTTCCGAAATGGAATTCCCCTATCACGATGGGAAGCCCTGTAATATTGTAAATATTCTGCAGGACTTTCTGATCAGGTTCATAAGCGTATATGTTAAGGCTGAACACGTCAAAGCCCTTTGAAGCCTTTATAATTTCATCCGGAGGAGAGCCTCCGTACCTGATCCCCATGTTCAGGTGATTGGGATCATGCTTTTTAACGGCACTGTTCACAATCTCAAGGAATTTTGAGTAGGTTTCGTATACGAAAGCCTTCCGGCGCTCCGGTGTGTCGCCTCCTACCAGATAATTCCTGAGTTCTTTCTGCATGTGTGTTTCCTTTCCGGAAAGTATTTCATCGACCAGCTCCTGCTCCCTTTCGGGCCACGGAATCTCATTGCCTATAAAATAACCGATAAGAAACGGATCGTTCCTCAATGGTTCGCACTGATACCTTGCAGCTGAATCGACCTTCTCCCTGTAACCGGGCTCGTAAATATCCGGCATCCCCATCTTCCCGGTCTCAATGCCCCATCCTCTCAGTGTGGCGACATATGGGATCCGTTGAGTCTTGCCCAGGTTCGGATCCGACCAGTTGGCTACCGTATTGAGCCCCCAGCTTAACATCCTCTTTACAGTCATGTCGGTCCATTTTTCGTACCAGCCATCGCCAAACCGGCGGTACAGGTTCCAGGTATAGAATGAAACCTGGTCGCCTCTGCTCTGACGGCCCCGGCTTCTGAATTCAGGCGGCGGCATCTCGGCATAAATGTATTCCCGCCCATTGATGCGGGCTGATTCAGCGCTGGGAGTTACACAGTTGCTGCCGGCGCTAAAAAAAGGATACCCGTCAGGATCGATGAACCACCAGACTCCGTCTGCTTTTTCAACCCTGAAGAATCCTGTGGACTTATATCTCTTCCCGGTAAATCCACCATACCTTGAAATCTCAGGATTGCCGGAATTCAGCTCATTTTCTTCCTGGTTCCATGAAGATTTCAGATCCTCCATCGAACCGGCCTTACCTGGCCAGTCACCTGGTATCCATTGCCCGAATTCATCGACCACCGGTACTGGTCCCAGTATGGAGTCCTGAGGAACCATGGTAAGACGGAAATTCTTCATCTCCAGTATCGGAGAGCCAGCCGGCATCAGCATTGAAACTCCAAGGGAGTCAATTTCAGTTATCGGTCCCACAGCATCGGTGAATCCGATCCAGTAACCGGGTCTTGGCGTCTTCCAGATTTCAGCCATGTCCATTCCTTCGGTATTCATCTTCTGGAAATGAACCAGTGGAATTGATGCCCGCACCCAGGCTCCCTGAAACGGATGAATCGATAGGATCCTTACGCCTTCAGCATCGTAGAGCTTCAGATCAAATCGCTGCGGGGTCGACGAGTTCATATCGAAAGTAAGATAACGGGCTCCGGACCAGTCGGAGGGCAGATCACGGTTAAGCTCACTGATGGCCCATTTCTTCTCAGTCGGGACTTCCCCGAATTTCACGGTGAATGATTCCTGCTTTTGAGAGCAGGCTGACAAAAGCAGGATCAGAGAGATGGCGGATTTAAATAATAATGGTTTCATTGGATTTGTATAAAGTATCGAATTTAAGAAAATTAAAAAACATTTCGCACCTTCTCCAAAGTATAAAATAAGGATTCTTATAAGGGGTCTTTTTCAGATGATGGATCCTTTCAGCGAGATTTGATTTTTCAGACTCAAAAAGAAATTATCATTAATGCGAATTAAGAGTTAAAAATTAAGTAGATGAGAGCTGCTGCGATTTTTCCAAAGACATGCACGAGCAAACCTTTAGTAGATCGCACTTTAGACGCTCTTTGAATATCTGTTTTGTCTATAAGCCAGTTGAATAATGATTCAATAGGTTGTCTCACCCTTGATACCGCCCTGGAGTATAGATCATTAGCTGCTTTCCCCCATTGGTTTGTTGTCTCCGGCTGGCCCTTTACGCCTTTAACCGGTGTTAATATTTCGGAATTACAAGTTCTTGCCATATACTTCAATAGTTCGGCATCCTGGTAAATCTTGTCACCATAAAAACTACGATTGGGTGAAAGTAGCCTGACACCTGGGGTATCGGCCGGGGGGAGGTGAGTTACCATCATTGGTATTGTCAAGCTCCTGCGGAGCTGAACAGCCAGGGGGTGCCAGACCTCCGGTTTCACCGGAGGTTATTGTTATTCTTCTCATTCTGAGGAGGTACCGGTTGACGGATGCTCTTTCGGTGCATGTCTCTGCCAGAGAGCTATGTAACGGGAGGGAGTTCCCGGTATTAAGAGTCCAGCTCCTGCGGAGCTGAACAGCCTGGGGGGATACCGGACCTCCGGTTTCACCGGAGGTTATTGTTATCCTTCTCATTCTGAGAAGGTTTGGATTGATGGATACTCCTTCGGAGCATTTCTCTGCCAGAGAGTTATGTTACGGGAGCAAGTTCCCGGTATTAATATCGCCCAGCTCCTGCATGTCATAGCCAGAGAGTTATGTTACAGGGAAAAGCTATCAACTTCAATATTATTCATACCGGTGGATGGCAGTACAAGAGAGGTTTCTTCTGAAGGGAAGTATGAGCTTCTGCGAAGGTCAGATGCGAAGCATCCTGAAAAATTTACGTAGAAGTCGTATTATAAGAGGGAAATTGTTGATTCTGCGAAGATCAGATGCGAAGCATCCGGACAAGATAGTCACGTAGGTGACTGAATATTAATAACCCCCGGTGTTAACCGGGGGTTAAAGTCACACCAATGATTTTGAGCCCCGAACGGGGCGACACAGACGAGGATTTTCCCTGGAATTTAGTATCTTGCTT
>Ga0255346_1001115_pt1 | contig 39556 bp, 38 predicted proteins | sample wastewater_treat_FD_194410 | JGI IMG/M metagenome (GOLD analysis project Ga0255346, IMG submission 194410) | Wastewater microbial communities from Lulu Island WWTP, Vancouver, Canada - plant22 | ecosystem: Engineered > WWTP > Wastewater > Unclassified | place: Canada: Vancouver, British Columbia...
ATGCTTGCCAGATCAGCTTCAGCTTCATGTCGCAGGGTTTCAAGTTTTTCTAACATAAAATCTCCTAATAAAGAGCCTGGGCTTGATTTCTACCCAAGCTATGCCTGAAATTATAGATTTTTCACAGGCAGTGTCAAGCTAAAAAACGACTGCCCAAATGACCTCTCGTCTTCCGCCAGCACTTACAAAGTTTCAACCGCGGCTTGCACAATAGCCACAAAAGCGTCCGCTTTTAGGCTCGCGCCGCCTATCAAACCGCCATCAATATCCGACATGGCGAATAATTCGCCAGCGTTTTCGGCATTGACTGAGCCACCATACAAGATGCGCATGCCATTAGCAACTTCCTCGCCGAACAAATCGCATAAAACCGGGCGGATGACATCGCGATGGACTCTATTCGCGTCTTCAGGCGTGGCAGCCAATCCAGTCCCAATCGCCCAAACCGGTTCGTAGGCAATAACGATGTTTTCAGCCTGCTCAGGACTAAATCCCTCTAAACTTTCACGACATTGGGTTTCAACCACGCTTGCGGTCTCACCGGCCTGATTTTGTTCAAGGCTCTCACCTACACAAATAATTGGCTTTAGACCATGAGCGAGGGTGGCGTGGGCTTTCTTGTTCACTGTTTCATTCGTTTCGCCGAACATTTGGCGTCTTTCGCTGTGCCCTAAAATGACATAATCACAAAGCTCAGCCAACATCGGAGCAGAAATCTCGCCGGTATAGGCGCCTTTTTCCTGCCAGTGCATATTTTGCGCGCCGATTTTGACATCGCTATCTTCCGTTTCAACACGGGCAAAATATAAATTAGTAAAGGGTGGGCAAAGCACAATATCAACACCCTCAATCTTCTTTAGTTTTGGCATCATGCCCTGAATAAGGTCACGCGACTCAGATAAAGTCTTATTCATTTTCCAATTGCCAGCAACCATAGGTCGTCTTTTTATCATCAGATTACCTCCAAGAATTTTCTTTCATTCTATCATGTCAAAGGTTTAAATCCCTTTATAAGCATACAAAAAACCGCACTTACCGCGCGGTTTTTATGGTTTGTTGTTTTTATTCAGAGAACGAGGGCTTAGGGTCGGTAGATAATGGGATCCAACCAGAGACCAATATTATCATCTGCGGTGCCATGATTCCATACAACCAGCGCGAAAGTAACTTTGTTCCCAGCCAAAGCGGATAAGTCAATAGTGATCGGGTTCCAGGCATTATCATATACTTCAATCCACTCACCTATCTCAATAAACTTTCCATCGCCAATTTTGTAATAAAGCTCAAACTTCAGACTACAGTTGCTTGCGCCACCTTCACATTGAATCAAAGCCTTAAACTGGTCGCCGGCTTTAATGTCAATTGTGGGATAAATGCCCTGAATATAACCACCACTAACCGTTGGGCTTGGCCGGGTAATTAGCCCTGGTTCATTTTCTTTGCCGCCATCCTCGCGGATAGGATTCTCTTCGTAAATAACAAAGCCTTGACTGGCTTTCTTGCGATCACCTGGACAAGGTAATTTGCCATTCAGGTCGCTTGACCATTCCGCGCTACAAGCATTGGTAGCAAAATTGTAAACTGCCCCTTTACCATCCACAACTTCAATCTTCGCCCAAAAAGTGCCGGTGCTCTTTGGTCCACTACCAAATCGCTCGCCATTGGCATTAACCATCAGCCATTCAGAAGTGTAAACACCGTTGGATGTTGGAGCGGTCATTTCAATTGAGATATCGACGGTTTCACCGGGTTTTACAACTTTTCGGAAGTCATAAATGGTAAAAGATGTCAATTGCGCGCCCTTTACGAAAGCAACATCAAAGCGCTCATCCCAGGTACAAGAACCGGTATTCTTTAAACGCCAGGTCTTGGTAAAAATATTGCCGCCCGGAATTTTCGTCCCGTCGGGGATGGTGACATCAGCAACAAAACCAACCTGATAACACGGCACGGGTGTCGCTGTTGGTGGAATGTTTGTTGGAATAGCAGTTGCGGGCAGCGCTGTGGGAATGATTGCCGTAGGTGGCGCAGCAGTTGGGGGAATAGCCGTTGGAGGAACTGCAGTTGGCTCTGGCTGGGACTGGGTTGGGCTTAGCTCAGTTACTGGCACGTCAGTTGGCTGGTTCGGTTCAGGGCTAACTTCAGCCGCAATTTCCGTCAGTTGTGCCACAAGCGTCTGAAAATGTTCCTGGGTTTGTTGAAAAACCAATGTTTGCTTGGCCAGCTCAATTGGATCTTCTACCGGTTTATTCAAACTGGGCAAGTTACAGGCTGTGAAAGCGATGACTGACAGAACGATAACCGTTGCTGTTAGAATCCACTTATTAAGAACGAATTTCCTTTTCATTTCAACTCCTCTCTATTCTTGAAATAAAAGACCTTATTAATAAGACGAGCTATGATGTAAATAAGTTCCAAAAAGCCACCCACTTGGGTGGCTTAGCGATTTGTTAATTACCTTTGACCACGATCTGTATGTTTAAGGTCCATCCTCTGTTTGGCCCATAGCCAAATCTTGCGCCACCCGGATGGGCAAGCATCCAGTGGCTACGAAATTCTCCCGCCTTATTGGGAGCAATCAATCCGCTGAGAGTGAGCTCAACGGTATCACCTGGCGGGACTTCAACAGGCACAAAGCCTGAAAAGCCCGATCCAAATTCTTCCCCAGCCACATAAGTGAGCCTGAAGTCGGTTGTCCAGGTACAAGTGCCAATATTCTTAATCGTCCAATTTTTACTAAATTCCTGACCGGGACTTAGTTCATATGATGGCGCCACGCCACCATCTTTCACAAACGCCATTTGCAAACAATGCGTGCCAGGTTCATCGCCAGTAGCTGGATTTGTCGTAGCTGTTGGGAACATATTTGTCGCAATCACAGCTGTCGGCGCGGCGAATGTAGGTTCGGGTGTGTTAGTTGGCGTTTCGGTTGGGATGGGTGTATCGGTGGGCATCGCAGTTTGAGTCTGCCATGCATACGCGGTTTCTGTGCCCTGTTGCGCCTCTATAGCTGCCATCGTACCTCTGACTCCACGCGCGACCAGGGTCTCATCAACAACCTTAACAGGTTCAGCCGGCTTACAGGCGCTAAAAATAAGCGACATCAGCATCAGCCATAAAATAAACAAACTAATCTTTTCTTGCTTCATATTTTTCCTTATATATGCCTTCGGGCAATATCTGTTAGCTAATGTAAGATAATTTTATCACTCTTGACAAAAAACATTTTAAACCAAAATGACCGACCTTTTGTGCGAGCCGGTCATTCTTTAGAAACGAAACAGGTCTATTCTTTATCGTCCAAAGCGGCTACGCCGGGTAATTCAATGCCTTCAAGCATCTCCAGCGAAGCACCACCACCAGTCGAGATATGTGTGATTTTTTCCGCCAAACCACTTTGGTTGATAGCAGCCACCGAATCACCACCGCCGATGATGGTTACGCCTTGGCTTTCTGCCACGGCACGCGCGATGCCAAAAGTCCCCTCAGCAAAACGCGGGATTTCAAAAACACCCATCGGACCGTTCCAAACCACCGTGCCGGCTTTGGCAATTTCTACGCCAAAGGCTTTAACCGTTTCCGGACCAATATCCAATACGCGCCAACCCTCAGGAACATCGCCAGCCGCGATAGTCTGCGCCTTAGCCTCAGCGTCAAAGGCATCCGCGATCACCACGTCCACAGGCAAGAGCAGCTTGCCATCACTTTTCGCCAACAATGCTTTGGCGATCTCAATCGATTCAGCTTCGACCAGAGAATCAGCCATCGCAAAACCCTTAGCAGCCAGGAAAGTATTCGCCATGCCACCACCGATGAGAATCTTATCAGCTTTGCTGAGCAGGTTTTCGATCACACCGATTTTATCGCTGATTTTGGCGCCACCCAATATCGCCACAAAAGGATGTTTGGGATCGTTGATGGCATTACCAAGATAGTTAATTTCCTTCTCCAGCAAGAAGCCTGCCGCAGAGGGCAAATAGTCCGTCACGCCCGCGGTTGAAGCGTGCGCGCGATGAGCCGTGCCAAAAGCATCGTTTACATAAAGATCCGCTAAACCTGCCAGGTCTTTGGCCATTTCAGGATCATTCTTTTCTTCGCCATCATAAAAGCGTGTGTTCTCCAGCACCATCACCTCACCAGGCTGTAAGGTCTTGGCAGCTTCTTTGGTCTCTGAACCGCGACAATCATCCGCGAAACGTACCGGCGCGATCAAAAGCTTTGCCAGATAAACCGCGACGGGTTTCAGGCTGTATTCCAAATTCACTTTACCTTTTGGCCGACCCAAATGCGATGCCAAAATAACCGCCGCGCCATGATTAAGCAAATAATTAATCGTGGGCAGAGCTGCTAAAATGCGGGTGTCGTCTTGTACAACGCCATCTTTCAGGGGCACGTTAAAATCAACCCGCACCAAGACCTTTTTACCTTGCAGGTCTAAATCAGTCAGCATTTTTTTATTCAACATAAATCCTCCAAAACTCCTTAAAAGCTATCTTTATTATATCTAATTCGTATTACTTATTCGTCAAGAACGCACCTTATTATCAATAAAGGCGCGTTAATTTTCGCCTTTTATACCAAACGGTTAACAAGATTAAATCTTGCTGGCGATCAATTTGGCTAAATCTACCGTGCGGCTGGAATAGCCCCACTCGTTATCATACCAGGTCACCACTTTCAGCAAGTTGCTGCCCATCAGCATGTTGTTAGGCAGGTCAACAATTGAACTGCGCGTGTCGCCACGGAAGTCCACCGAGACCAATGGCTCGTCATACTCGCCCGAAACCACACCTAAAATGCCCTTATACTCGCCTTCAGCAGCATCAATAAAAGCCTGATTGACTTCTTCAATCGTAGTATCTTTTTCGAGCAAAGCCACAAAGTCGATAATCGAAACCGTTGGCGTTGGTATACGCAGGGAGTGTCCGTCAAACTTACCGGCTAACTCGGGGATCACAAGTGCAATCGCCTTGGCCGCGCCGGTTGAGGTGGGCACTATGTTCAACGCTGCAGCACGTCCACGGCGCACGTCCTTCTTATGCCCCTGGTCAAGCAAGACCTGGTCGTTCGTATAGCTATGCACGGTACTCATCACCGCGTTGACGATACCCCAATGGTCATTAACGATTTTTGCTGCCGGTGCCAAAGCGTTGGTCGTGCATGATGCATTCGAGACGATGTGATGCAATTCAGGGTCGTATTTTTTATCGTTCACGCCCATAACGATGGTTATATCTTCGCCTTTACCCGGCGCGGTGATGATGACTTTCTTGGCGCCAGCTTTGATGTGCGCATCCGCGCCTGTCTTGCCACTTTTCTCGTCACTGCGCGCGTTTGTAAAGACTCCGGTAGACTCAATCACCAGATCAACCCCCAGTTCTTTCCAGGGCAAGTTGTTCGGGTCACGTTCCTGCAAGACGTCAATCCAATGACCATCTATAATGAGATCATCATTTTCGTCTACTTTAACCTCACAGCCACACTTACCGTAGCTTGAGTCGTATTTAAAGAGATGCGCATTCATCTTGCTGTCGTAAAGGTCATTAATCGCGACCAAATCGAGCAAGCCAGATTTATCATCCATGATGATTTTTGCAACCTGGCGACCAATCCGCCCAAAGCCATTGATGGCAACTTTTACTTTTTTCATAAAATCCTCCAGTAAACAAAGCTATATCGTTTGTCGAAAATAGTTTCCTTATCAACTATATTATAATCCTTTGCTTCAAAGCAAGGGGAAAATTGAAGAAGCTTAGCTTGTTCGGATATTACTTACTTTCACCTTGCGACCCATTTTGTATGTGACAGATGGATTATTAGATTAACCCGCTCTATTTTTGGACATTAGAAACCAACAACTTTATAAGCTTTTTTTGATATGGAGGTTGAAAGTATCTTCGGCTCAACTTGACAACGTCTTGAGGCTTTGTTATTATAAGAATACCAGTACACTATCTTAGTAGTGTGCTGATCGGAAAGGACAAAAGAAAATGGAATTGTTCGCGAATACAGTGCTTGCTACAAGCCCAATTAAGCCCGACAATCAGGGTGAAGATCACCTGGTTATTGAAGCAAGAAGAATTAGCAAACGTTTTGGCAAAAATCAGGTTCTTGATAACCTTGATTTTTCACTGCCGAAAGGTCAAATCTATGGCATTAGCGGATCAAATGGAGTGGGTAAAAGCGTGTTTCTTCGAATTATCGTAGGGCTTATTATCCCAGATTCGGGCACAATCATCGTTAACAATCAGAAAGTTGGTATAGATGTCGAATTTCCAGATAAAGTTGGCGCACTCATTGACCACCCTGGTTTTTTGCTGTCTGAAAGTGCTTATCGAAATCTTCACCTGCTCGCTATCATTTCTGGCAAAGCCGTTAAAGAAACTATTTATAAAACAATGCGTTTCGTTGGATTAGACCCAAACGACAACAAACCTATACGCACCTATTCTGTCGGCATGCGCCAGCGCTTAGGGCTCGCTCAAGCCATAATGGAAGATCCTGACTTGCTTATTCTGGATGAACCTACCGCCGGGTTGGATTTTGACGCGCAAAAAGAAATTTATGACTATTTGCTTGCATTACGAAGAGAAGGAAAAACAATCCTTATCACCAGTCACAGTTTGAACGAAATTAAATTCCTTTGCGATAAAGCTTTCCAACTGCGTGATGGAAAACTTGAACAAATGACCCAAATAGATTCCACAACAGCTTACAGGTAAAAATATGGATAACAACTACAATAATTATGAACCTATCTATTTACAGATTATCCGACGAATTTGTTATCAAATCTTCCGGGGTGAATATAAACCTGGCGACAAATTGCCTTCGTGGATAGACGCGGGCTTAGCATTTGACGTTAATCACAACACCATTGCTCGTGTTTACCAGGAATTAGCCTTATTGGGAATTATTGAAACCAGACGAGGTGAAGGCAGTTTTGTAACTGACAATCAGTCCCGTATCGACGAATTACACAACAATATGAGAGATGATTTAATTTCAAACATGGTAATGGAAATGACCCAAATGGGCTATAGTCTTGACGACATCAACCAAGCCTTCAATAACTACATTGATTCGATCAGTGAAGTTTCACATTATTAACAGAGTTTATCCGAAAACTATCGGATGAGGATATTATGAAAAAAGCTAATATCTATAAAGAAGAATTCTTTAGGGCGTTTTGGAATCCACGCTGGTTTATTGTTATCTTGTTATCCATCGCCATTTTCTTCATAGGAAATTATCGATGGCCAATACCGCTAAAGAACCCAGTTAACCGCATGATGATGCTTTTACATTATGGCTACTTCGATTATTTGGGCACAGTACTCCTGGCAATACCCTTCGTGGATTCATTTTTAACAGATTCACAGCAAGGGTTCACTCGGTTCATCATTCAACGCACAAACTATAAACAATACCTAAACGCGAAAACTCTTGCAACAGGTCTTAGCGGAGGGTTAAGCCTGGTTTTGTCTAATCTAATCGTCTTTTTGCTTGGGCTTGGAAAAGGCATTGACTTTTCCGATATCAGTTTTAGAGCTGGGTATCAAGGAACTATGCCATGGGGACCGTTCTCTGGGTTGTATGGGCAAAATCCATGTGCTTATTTCGGCTATCTTTTGCTGAGTGTGTTTATCTTTGGTTTTGTATGGTCACTTTTAGCAATGTTTTTTTCAATGCTAAGCCGTAATCGCTATATTACCCTTGCCGCACCTTTGATCATCACACAAGGACTTCGTGTTTTAATCGAACGCAGTGACATAGTTCCATATCAACTTAATGCTCTCTTTGGCTTACAACCCTATGCAGTATATTTTGAGCGACCCACTTTTTCTATTCAACTTTTACAGTATCTGGCCGTTTTTGTATTATCACTTATCGGTTTGTTTATTTTTACACGGAATAAACGTGAAACAATCTAAGGAAAAGAAATGAAATCCTTTTTAACATACTTGAAGTTAGAACTCCAAAGCTATCTACTTCGTTTACGATGGCTGTTGCCAATACCAGTGTTCGCTTATCTTTGTATACATGCTAACAACTACTTAACAAGCTATTTAGCACAAATAGCCCCACAACTCCCAAATAGATGGGACTTATTGTTCGTGGTATTCGGTGATCAAGATTATCTTCATCTTGGTTTAGGGCTGCTCTTTATTTTTCTTATAAGCGATCTCTTACCTGAATCCAACCTTGGACAGATGAAGCTTTTACGCCTGAAATCGCGGAAGAAATGGTGGCTCGTAAAATTAAGCACCCTCTTTATCTTAACTTTGTTCTTTTTATTAATGTTGTTTGTATTTGTCTCGGTAATAGCCTGCATTACATTACCTGGTACGACAGGTTACTCAGAGCTGGCACAATTTGGACCTATGTTTCTTAATCTGGACGCACGCTTCTTTGTTAAACTTCAGCCGCCAAGTCCAGCAATTTACTTTGTGCAAAATTTTGGGCTCTTGTTATTAGGTTTTTTTAGTTTTGGAATGATTCTTTTATTGGTCAATCTAATAACAGATAGGTATTACCTTGGTTTGATAGCTGGTTTTAGCATTCTACTTGTAAGCTATATAAGTGTGTCTCTAAGCGGTCCTCCCCGTTGGGCGCGCTTCTTGCCCGGTGCACATCTCAGCTATGTACAAATCATCCCCATTAGGTCTGTTCCCATCTGGCAATCTTTTTTATACTGGTTAATTCTAATCACCACTACCGTATCAATCGGTTTCTTGCTATGTAAAAAACGGGACTTTAGCGCCTTACAAAACAGCACGGAAAAATAACATGAAGAATAAAATTGTATTATTGCCTCTTGTTCTCTTACTACTTATCTCAGCATGCGAAGCTCAACCCATCGAAACTGATCCGAATGAGTTACCATCTCCAAAGGTCTCATCAATACACGATGAGTTAGCATCAGTCATAAACGCCATCCCAACGCCTACACCTGAAGAAAACACCATCATTCCAGACCACTTGCGTGTAACCCCAGACTGGAACTACACAGAAGCAAATCCGCTTACCGATCCAAATCTTATACTTGGCTGGTTTGAAAGACTAGACGCGCTTGAAATAGCCTTAGTTAAAAAAGGAAGCTGGTATTTTGAAACTGAATCACATCAAGCTACAAACGATCCGCTTAATGAGCCTGGTTATAGGATCTCCTTTACGCACATACGCGAAGATCGTATAGAATGTGATGAAACTATTGAGTTTAAACCAAGCTGGGGCAGCATTACAGAAATTTTCGATTATGCTAAGGCGGGTGAATTTAATATTACTTTTTACAGAAAACCCGGATACCCAAAGCAATACTATGTTGAAAGTCCAGACGCCCGTTGTAGCTATTACAGTGTTAAAGACTCAGACTGGCATCGTCCGTTTATGCTAACTAATTTTTACCCTACTTTTGAACATACACTATATTTATTGAAATTAAATGGTGATGCGTTTGGAAAAAATGAATTTAAAATGTGGTTTGAAAAAACTGAAAACGCTGAATTATTACATTTCGAAGATAATGTATGGGATACAACAGGTGGCTTTTTTACCAGCGCTAATTCTGAAACCCTTCCTATTACAGCTAAAACAACACATGTCATATTTGATGTTGCAACTGGCCAAATGATTTATGAGCTTGAAACCTTAAAAAGCTATAATGAAAGTAAAACAGATGAAGTTTACTACTATCAGTTAGCCATGAATGACATTCCGCAAATGTATAAAGATGCCATGAACAAGCTGTACCTGGATTTGGGAAAACCGCCACGATGGGCAGATTAAAGGGATATGGATTTTTTCGTTGGCGAAAATCTAATTATATAGTGGACCAGTACGTTCTTCAAAGACGTTGATGATCGCTTTGGCCAATTTTTTCGAGTCATGGCGCCAGGGGTAAAGACCATCAACCAAATCGGTTTCATAAACTTTGAAAGACCGTCGGCTGGTTGCATCGTTACGCACCCAATCAACCCCCTCGCCTAAATCGCCCTTATAGTTATTGTTGCTAATAACCAAATCAAAAATCTTCTTACCCACATGCTGTTCTAAAACACGCATATGATCAGACACATTAAAGCCGTCTGTTTCACCCCGCTGAGTAGCCACGTTAGATACATAAAAGACCTCCGCGCGGCTGCTGCGCATGGCGTCAACCAAACCCGATACCATCAGATTGGGCAAAATGCTGGTATACAAGCTGCCCGGTCCAACAAGAATCAAATCCGCGTTCAAAATAGCCGCAACGGTCGGTGGATAAGCCTGCGCGTTTGCTGGGTCAAGCAAAACGCGTAAAATTTTGCCGTGTGCCCCTGTAATTTTGCTTTCACCTTTAATCTGCACGATCTCGTCGCTGTCGTGCATACGCACATCGCCCACCAACTGCACATTACTGAGTGTGGAGGGCAAAACCTGCCCATAAATTGCTAAAACACGCCCGGATTCTGCCACCGCTTCTTCAAAACTACCAGTGATTTCTGCCAGTGCGGTGATGAACAAGTTGCCCAATGAGTGACCTTCAAGCCCGCTGCCCGACTTAAATCGGTACTGAAAGACCTGCGAGAGTAAAGCTTCATCATTGCTCAACGCACTCAAACAGTTGCGGATATCACCCGGAGGTAAAACGCCCAAATCGCGGCGCAACTCCCCCGATGACCCCCCATCATCCGAAACCGTTACGATAGCGGTAATGTTGTGCGTGTAAGCCTTGATGCCACTAAGCAAAGATGCCAACCCATGCCCACCGCCAATCACCACGACCTTAATGCCACGGTCCTTGCGCCGGAACTGTTGCACAGCTTCCCAGGCTGGGCGGCCTTCGCGTTCAAAAGGTTTAAGCACCGCGCGATTTGCGCCCAAAATGCCGATGAGAATCAGCGCAAAACCAATCCCAGCAAAAAGTAAAAAGCGGATTGGGCGGTCAAGAGAACGGAGGGATAAAAATGCCAGAATAGGCGTCAAAAACTCGTTGGTCGTTGTACGGTAGTATTTAAGAACAATTACTGCCAGGCCCAAGCCAAGCAACATCGCGCCAACCACGGTTAAAGCAAGCCAACGTTTATAGCCCAGACCAGGCAAGAACCAGCGGAATTCGCGATTGATTTTCTCCCAAAAGCGCTTCCATCTGCTGTTTTTCTTCTCGCTACCGTTCATGAATTGATAATAACTGTTTTTTAAACGGCCGTCAATCATAATCGAACTTATTCTCTCTTAAATGGCATCTGGCTGGTATAATGAAGCTGTTCAACAAAAAATCCAACCCGGAGGTATTTATGCAAACGTTTTTACACGGTCGCGACTTGATTGGCGACCTCGATTTCTCCAAAGAAGAAGTAGAAACCGTTCTCGAAGTCGCTTGGGATCTTAAACGCAAGCGCGCCCTCAACGAACCCCATCCCTACCTGCGCGATAAGGTTTTGGCGATGCTCTTCTTCTTCAGTAGCACCCGCACCCGCGGCTCGTTTGAAGCCGGAATGGCGCAATTAGGTGGACATGGCGCGTTTATCGACAGCTCCACCACGCAAATCTCGCATGGCGACACCGCCAAAGAAATCGGCGAAATTTACGGTCGCTATTTCGACGGCATCGCCATCCGCCACTGCGACTGGTTAGACGGCAACAAGTACCTCAACGAGGTTGCCGAAGCCAGCCGCGTGCCCGTGCTCAATATGCAGTGCGACATTTACCACCCCTTCCAGTGCCTTGCCGACCTGATGACCATCATGGAGAAAAAAGGCCGTGACCTGAAACGCAAAAAGATCGTTGTTTCCTGGGCATATGCCGCCTCTTATCTCAAGCCCATCTCTGTGCCGCAGTCGCTGATCATCCAAATGCCACGCTTTGGCATGGATGTGACCCTGGCATACCCCAAAGAATTCCCACTCATGCCCGAAATCGAACAACAAGCCGCCGACGAAGCCAAGCGCTGGGGCACCTCGTTCGAGATCGTGCACGATATGGACGAAGGCATGAAAGATGCCGATGTCATTTACGCCAAGAGCTGGGGCCCCCTGCTCACCACTGCCGACCCCGCTGAAGGTAAGGTGCTGCAAGACAGCTACGTGGACTGGATTATGGATCAGCGCCGTCTGAAGCTTGCCAAGGACGATGCAATCTATATGCACCCACTACCCGCCGACCGCAATATTGAGGTGACGGATGAGGTCATCCTCGGTCCGCAGTCCGTGGTCTACGATGAAGCTGAAAACCGCCTGCACGCCCAAAAAGCTGTCATGGCACTAACTATGTCATAAGATTTTGACATCTAAGGGCTTGCTGATACTGGCAAGCCCTTTTTTGATTCATCGCCATTGGAGGGTTGATGCCCTGCACACAAGAATACATTGATTACATGCTCGATCAATTCGCTCCGACTGGAGAGGTCGTTGCCAAAAAGATGTTTGGTGAGTATGGCTTATATCTTGACGGCAAGGTTATTGGCTTGGTATGCGACAACCAGGTCTTTTTAAAGAAAACCGCAGCGGGCGCTAAACTCCTGGGTGAGGATGCTGTTGAAGGCTATGCCTATCCCGGAGCAAAGCTCTCTTATGTCTTTGAAGATCTGGACGACCAGGACTTCTTTATCGAACTTTTATGAGCAAGCTGGCAGGAACTCCCCGAACCAAAACCCAAAAAACCCGGGACGGTTAAGAAATAACAGTCTGATGTTCTTGGCGTTTACACCGATAAGCTAATTTAGTTTTCTTCCACGGTCAGGAAACCAGGAAAATAATGCTTTTATAACGCTTCATCGGAAAAGAAGTCGTGATCAACTTTCTTTATTTCATAAGTTGTATTGAGAGATACGCCAACGTTGTAATCAATCATCAACTCTGCCAATCTCACGCCATCAATAAGAATAACCTTGGCGTCAATGCTTTCAGCATACTTTCTGGCTTCCTGCGTAAATTTTGCTGTGGTAATAAAAACACCTCTCCGAGCATGTTGACCAAGCAACGCACCAGCAAATTTTTGAATTTCTGGGCGACCGATGGAAGAGTCTGATTTCCAATTCTTTGCTTGAATGTAGATCGTATCTAAACCTAATTTATCCTGATCAATGACACCATCAATCCCCTCATCGCCATGTCGACCTACTGCGCGAGCCAAATCTCGTTGAGTACCTCCATAGCCCATTTTATACAAGAGTTCAACCACTAACTTTTCAAAAAAACCCGGTGAGGTAGACACCACAACGTTTAATACTTCTGTTGCCAAGGCCTCTTTTAATTCTTGGTATACCAATTCCATTATCTCTTCTGGTGTATCAACTGAATCTGATTCAGATTCCTCAGCTGCTTTATCACTTTTTTGTGCCTTTCGTTGTCTAAACTGAACAAACTCGGGGTAGCGGGATAACAAATCATTATTTATCTCTTTTGGCTTTTCTGCCAGTAAATCATGTCCTCTTTGTGTTATTTTGAAGTATGTTCGTCTTGGGTCTTCTAAAAGTTTAGCTGCTTTCATATATGATCTTGCCCATCCAACACGATTAGAGAATTTCCTTTGAGTCCCACTTGGAATTAATTCCTCTTTCTCCTCTTCAGAAAGCTCAAAGTAATTGCTCAACTTTTCTACCGCGTCATGGATGTAATGTTCTTCTCCATCTGATGCCAGTTTTAATAGCGGTAACATAATCGTTTGAAAATCCGGAATTGCCATAGCTGTTACTCTCCTTTATCCTTTACACACAACCTTTATATCAACCTCGCCCCGGAACCCGGTTTAGCAACAATAACATCCATCACACCCGGTAAAGATTTAAGCGCGGGCAGGGCAAAGCCAAGCTCATCCTGTGTGCCGATGACATGCACATTCGGGCCCGCATCCACCGTGCTACACAGCGCGTGGCCCTGCTGGCGCCAATAGCGCACCTGCCATAAAACCGTCTCCGTCTGTTCAGTCCAATAGCGCAATGAGGGCGTGCTGGTGCGCATCACCGCATGCATCCACTCTGAATCCAACTCCGTTGCCCAGGCAAATGCTTCAAAATCACGCGCTAAAATCGCCTCTTTGCAGACCCGCAAGCGCTCATCCACGCCGGCTACGCGCAAGTCGTTCAGCGGCGAAGTCCGCGCCAGCGGATGCCCCTGCGAAGAGCCCACCTGCTTGTGTCCACGGGCAATAATCACTACCATATCCACTAAATCCCAATGCTCTGGAGCCGCGAAACTTTCCGCATAGCTGCTTTGGTCATCCCGCCCAGCATGCCAATGAACAAAACCGGTCGGAATCGAGCGCGAAGCCGAGCCCGAACCCAAGCGCGCCAAACGTGAGAGCTGAGCCTCAGGCAAGTTGAGACCCAAGGCGCTATTCACCGCCATCGCCAACGCGGCAAAAGCCGATGCTGATGAGGCAATACCCGCCCCGGCTGGGAAATTATTAAAGCTCTCCACACGCGCGAACAAACTGGCACCATCCGAACCCAACAGATTAGCCTGAAGGGCTAAACCACGCGCGACATCCAAAAAAGAAGATACCCGTGACAAACCGGCACCATCCTGCAAGACGCCATTTAGCATCAGGCTATCCTCTTTTAAGTATCCGTCAAAGGTCACCGTTGTGCGTGTTTCGAGCCCGTCCAGGTTCATCGAGAGCGAGCTATTAAGTGGCAAACGCAAGGCATCATCACGATTACCCCAATACTTAATGAAAGCGATGTTGGGGTGAGCAATGGCAGTGGCAGTTTGAGATGGGTTTTGAATGGAGTTTGTATCTTTCATAGCCAAATTATACCTTCAAACAGGGTCTAAATTTTGTCTTTTAAAAAAAAGAACCAAGTAAAAACTGATTAAGTTTTATAAAATAAGGTAAACTTAAAACTAATCATAGATCACCCCGTGTATTGAGTTCCAGAACCTTAATGACTTTGTAGATTCAAACGATGGAGAAAAAATGAAAAAGAAAACTGCCTTATTAAAAGCCACACTTAGTTTTTGTCTTGTCATCTTGCTGACATCCTGCAGTTTTTTAGCCAAAGCTTTACGAGAAGGTGCTGACAAAATTGAGCAGCAAAGCGCTAAAACTGAGGAGCTTAGCGTGGATGACCAGGTTGCCAGCCTGGTTGCCAATATCAGCGCTCAAACCCATGCGGCTCAGACAGAGGCGCCTGCGGAAGTTCCGACCAACACGGCTCCACCAACAGAATCCGCCGTTGATACACCTGTGCCCAGCCCGACGATTGAATCCATCACCCCGCCCACAGTCACCCCACTTCCAAGCCAGGCGCCCATCCCTCAAGCACCATCCAAGCCCGACAAAGAAGTGCGCCTGATGGGATTGAGTTTCACACTCCCAGGTGACCTTGACTATACCGTGACCATTGAAGAAGTTGAGGAATGGCCTGATCCTAACACCCTGGGACATGGCAATATTGGCGCAGGTCATATCTTATTCCACCTTAATCCCTCTTCTGACCATCAACACTTTCACGATGGGCCCAGAATCTATGTTTTCCCTGGACACAGTTATTGGAAATATTATGAAGATCTCACAACCCTTAAAGCGTTAAATTTGCTGAGAGACACAGGAGACTTTTCAGACTATGATGTTGACGAGGCATTACCCTTCCCTCCGCTTTTTAATGCCATGCAAATGTATCACAGTAACGAAAAAGTGATTCAGTTTCAAAACGGGTCTGGTATTCGCTTCCTGACGGCATATCACCAAATCTACGCGCCCATCGTTACCCAAGACTTATTCTATGCTTTTATGGGTCTTACTGATGATCAGAATTACTTCGTGGTCGCGATTATACCCATTTATAACTCGCCACTTCCCTGGACAACACCCCTGCCTCCGGATGGAGATCCCTTCTATGCCAATTACAAGCAGCATTTATTAAATACTGCCAACACATTAAATGACACAAGTCCAGCTAATTTTGACCCAAACCTGGACTTACTGGATAAACTCTTTAAAAGCTTAAGACTAAGCGTCCAATAAAATTTTACTTTTTTGGCTCTAAAGCCTAACCTGCTCATTAATTTGAGCAGGTTTTTTTAAACTTGTCATCATGTTGCCTTTCTCAGCGAAGATGATTAAGGTATGATTAAGCCATGTTTATACCAACCACCCCCCAAGAAATGGCAAAACTGGGATGGGATAAGCTTGACGTCATCCTGGTCAGTGGTGATACCTACATCGACAGCCCCTATAGTGGCGTGGCGCTCATTGGTCATCAGCTCATCCGCGCTGGTTACAAAACCGGTATCATCGCCCAACCTAACGTAAGCAATCCTAACGACATCGCCCGCCTGGGTGTGCCACGTCTTTTTTGGGGAATTACGGCCGGCATGGTCGACTCGATGGTCGCCAACACCACCGCGCTTGGCAAACCACGCCGCATGGACGATAACACACCTGGTGGTGTCAACAATAAGCGTCCGAACCGTGCTACCATCGTTTATACCAACCTCATACGCCGCTGGTTCAAAAACCCCGCTCCCATCGTTCTGGGAGGCATCGAAGCTTCTTTGCGACGTACGACCCATTATGACTTCTGGTCAAATGCTTTGCGCCGCCCAATCCTGCTTGATGCCAAAGCAGACTTTCTGCTGTATGGCATGGCAGACAACAGCATCTTAGAGCTTGCTGAAACTTTGAAGATGCACGGCGATCCACGCGGCATCCGTGGTTTATGTTATCTCAGCCCAAGCGTCCCAAAAGACTATATCGAAATGCCCAGTTTTGAGGCATGCGAACTGAACAAGCAAAAATTCGTGGAGTTGTTTAAGATTTTCTACGAGAACAACGACCCCATCACTGCCAAAGGTCTTGCTCAAAAATCTGGTAACCGCTATGTCATTCAAAACCCGCCCGCCATGCCCCTAACGACTGAGGAAATGGATTACGTCTACAGCGCGGAGTTTGAAAACGCTGTGCACCCATATTACAAAGCGATGGGCGAAGTGCGTGCCATGGATACCATCCGCAACTCCATCGTCACCCATCGGGGCTGTTATGGCGAATGCAACTTTTGCGCGATCGCCTCACACGAAGGACGTCATATTAGCTGGCGCTCAAAAGAATCGATTTTAAACGAAGCCCGTCAACTCATCAGGAAAAAAAGCTTTCGCGGCATTATTCATGACCTTTCCGGGCCAACCGCCAACATGTACGGTTTCGACTGCAAGATAAAAAGTCAAAAAGGCGCTTGCGCCAACCGAAGTTGTATCTATCCTGAAGTTTGTCCGAGCCTAAAGCTGACCCATCAACCCCACCTTGAACTCTTACGTGAATTACGCCAACTTCCTGGCGTTCGCAAGGTCTTTGTTGGTTCGGGTATCCGTTACGACATGGTCATGGCCGATAAACGGCATGGCTCTGAATATTTGCATGAACTGGCAGGAAATCACGTCTCGGGTCAACTGAAGCTTGCCCCAGAGCATTCTGAGCCTGAAGTGCTTGCCCATATGCGCAAACCTCACTCCCGAGCTTTGTTGGATTTCAAAAAGTCTTTTGAGTTCGAGAGCAAAGAGCAAGGGCTGGAACAGTACTTAAGCTATTACATCATCGCCGCTCATCCCGGTTGCACCAAAGAGCACATGATTGATTTGCAAAACTTCGCTTCTGCTGAACTTGGCATCTTGCCTGAGCAAGTCCAAATCTTTACGCCAACCCCTTCGACTTACTCGAGCCTGATGTACTATACAGAACAAAACCCCTTTACCGGTGAAAAAATCTTTGTTGAGAAGTCTGAAACTGGTAAAATGCAACAAAAAGCCCTCATCACCGGATGGCGAGGCAAGCGCGCCCGCGTTGGCGGTGACCGTAAGCAAGCTGATACCGAGCGGAAGACTGAGCGCGAGCGAGCAAGACGAGCACGCGGTGATGAGCCTCGTCGGGAAACGCGCGTTGTGCGCGATGATGATGGGCGCTTCTTCATGAACCGCAAACCCGAAGGCTGGGTAGATAAAAAGTCCAAAGACCGCAAAAAACCTTACCGCAGACCACGCGAAGACTCTGACGGCAAATCTGATGAACGTGACCGCAAGCCACCGCGATCAGATGGCGAAAAAACTTTCCGCGAACGCAAACCTTATGACCCCGATCACAAGTCTCAACGCGCTGGTGGTGAAAAGCCCTTCCGCGAACGCAAACCTTATGACCCCGATCACAAGTCTCAACGCGCTGGTGGCGAAAAGCCCTTCCGCGAACGCAAACCTTATAAGCCTAACCAAGGTCCACCCCGGGATAAGAACCCTGACCGCGGTCAAAAGTCTTATGCCAAATCTCAGGACAAGGCTCGCAAACCTTTCCCAGGCACTGACAAAAAGGACAAACATGGAAAACCCAATTGAAATTCCGTACTTACTAAAACTCATCGGGAGTGTCTTCCTGGCTTTAGTACTCCTCGGTATAGCCTTGATTCTCATTAAAAAAACGAAGGACAAACGCGAGCAAAACACAATCGTCAAAAGCCGCGAAACGCTTAAGCCTTTCCCTCAAACCGCGACCCTGCCAAAAAACGCTTTAACGCCCAGCCAGGGCACCATCGAAGAACGGACACAAACCATTCGTGAGCACTACCGTGCCTGGCTCGAACGCTATATTTTGCCAACATATGATGCTCGCGCCGCATTTGTGCGCGTGGGCGTTGAACGCAAACGCCTGCGCTACCAGGTGAGCACCACCTCTCTTGCGCAGAGTTTTGCCATGATGCAATCCGTGCTGATGTCCGGAGATGACCTTACAGCACCGGATCGTTTTGAGCGTTTGCTCTCCTTTGCCATCGCTTACCCCAGCAGCCACGATGAGAACCTCAGCACCTGGTACACCCTTCCCGATATGAGCGCGCCAGCCCGCCTTGAAGCCGATCCGCACGCTGAAAGCTGGATCACCTACAGCCTGCTGATGGCAAAAAAGCAATGGGCCGAAGGCAACAACTTTGACTATGAGCGTGTCCTCGATTATCGTCTCAGCTCTTTGCTGACCCTTCAAAAGGATATCGACCCCAGCGAGCACAAACGCGCTATTTATACCCCCGTATTTTTCGACGCCTTTGCTAAGCGCAAGAATGGCGAAGCCTGGCGTGGCATTGCACGTGATATGCGCGCGGAATTAGCCGAACACGTCAAAGATGCCAAATTCGCCTTGGATGGCTCAGCGGAAGAAGCATGGTTAGCCTTTAGCGCCTGGCAAGTGGGGCTGGCCGGCCTGATTTTGCAGGACGACACCCATCTCAATTTAGCCACGCGGTTCGAGAGCCTCGTTTATGATGCGATTAAAATCCTGCCAACAATCCTTGACAAGGATGAAGGAGATGGCTTAAGCCGCCTGACGCTCTTGGCATCCTGCGCGCCATTGGCCATGCTTCAGAACGACCAGGCACTGGTGGATAAATACTGGCAGGTTTTAAGTACTTACGATGCCAGGGAACGCGACGCCATCGGCGAAAGCCTGCGTCTGCTGTCCTTAATGGCTATGAATGGCAACGTTTGGCGCTTAAAGGAATAGGCTCTTTTCTTAAAAATAACTGCAGAGCTCAACTCAAATAGGGGTTATGCGCTTTTTCCCAGCCTACGGTCGTGGATGGTCCATGCCCAGGAATGAGCGTGGTGTCGTCTGGCAAGGTAAATACCTGCTCGCGGATGGATTGCGTCAATACCCTGAAGTTGCCCCCTTCAAAATCCCAGCGACCGATACCTTCCCTGAAAATGACGTCGCCCACGATCGCGACTTTGGCATCCGCCAAATAATAGACCACCGAGCCCGGCGCGTGTCCCGGCGCGAAGCGCGCCTCTGCTATTTCAGTGCCTTCGCCAAAGCCCAGCTTTTCACCATCTTGTATAAATCGTGTCGGTTTTGGGAATGGCTCCAAGGGCAATCCAAAAAAGTCCTCGCCATGTTTTTGCGTCATGGCGTAGGCTTCTTCGCTTATCACCAAGTCCACTTGCCCGGTCAAGGCGCGCATAAGGGCTGGCACACCCGCGGTATGGTCAGGATGACCGTGCGTTATCCAAATCTGAACGATTTCAATGCCTTCGTTTTCAGCCCACTGGGCTAAAGCTTCGGGATTAAAACTTGGATCAATGACAATCGCTTTTTTGTTATCTTCGTCGATTATAAGCACGGCATTGGTTTCGAGTGGGCCCAGGCTGGTCTGTTTTATGGATAATTTCATAAAGCTTTTTGTCCTTTCAACTCCTATTAATCCAACTTTAGCAAAACTTTTCAAGGGGCAGGACTTCACGCGGTAAATCCGTCAGGCTGAGTAGCCCATCTGAAGTAACCACAACATCGTCCTCAATGCGCACACCCGCAAAGCCCTCTAAATAGATGCCTGGTTCAATGGTGAAGACCATGCCTTCTTCCAAGACGACCTCACTGCCCCCGACAATCCAGGGCGCTTCGTGGGCTTCCATGCCCAGTCCATGCCCGGTGCGATGGGTAAAGCGTTCACCATAACCGCCCCTGACGATAACATCACGTGCCAATTTATCGATATCGCCACAGGTCATGCCTGCTTTGCCGCCCAGGCGCGCGGCTTCGTTTGCCTGGCGCACCAATTCGGCAATTGTGCGCATTTCCGGATTTGGTTCACCACAACTAAAAGTACGCGTGATATCCGAAAAATAATGTTCAAAACCCGCGCCCCAGTCAATCAGCAGAAACTCGCCCTCACCCAAAAGGCGGTCGGTTGGCGAAGCGTGGGGATTCGCGGTGTTGGCACCGGTGGACACAATCGGCGAGAAAGGCAGTTCGGGGTCGGATCCCGCGCGATACAGTTGCACCATCAGTTCAGCGGCGATTTGTTTTTCGCTTTGTCCGGGTCGCACGGTTTTGAGCGTTTCAAGCAAAGCGTTTTGGGCGATTTCCGCCGCCCGTTTCATTTTGGCTATTTCTGTGGCATCCTTGCGCAGACGCAATGGCGCGATACAAACGCTGCCATCTTCAAACTTTGCGTTTGGCAAGGCAATCTGCAATAAGTTCAGTTCAAGATAGCGCAAACGGGTCGGTTCGATGCCAACACGCAGAGAGCCTTTTGGAGCGGCTTCAAAAGCCTGTGTGTAAACGCTTTGCCAGGTTTCAACCACATCACCAAAGGTGCTCACACGTGCTTTGAAAGGCAGATTGGCGACTTTGGCACGTTCCAGTTCCGGCAAAGTGATTTGCACATCGCCATCCGCCCAAAAAACTGCCACCACAGGGCGCTCCATTAAGTGAAAATCCAGCCCGGTGAGATGGTTCAGGCTTGGTCCAGGATTGAGCGCGATTGCGTCAAGCTGATATTTGGATAAGTTTTGGATGAGCTGATTGAGTCGTTTTTGCATGCTAACCGTCCGTTTTTTCATGATTATACCAAGTGCAATCAGGCTTAAACAAAAAACGTCTTCACCGACGTTTTTTGTTTTCTATCAGGGATAAGAATTACCTATCTTTCCGTTTACGCCAAATCAAAAACTCCCGCAAGACCACGCCTAAGATGATAAGCGCCATCAGCCCGCCTAAAATGGCGATGCCACTGACGTTCTCAACCGGCAAAGGCTCGATGAGCAAATCAGGGTCTAAATAAGCTCCCGTTTGCGCGGCGGCTGTTTTGGTAATCGAAATCGCGGTAGCTTCAAATTTGGCTTGTGGGCTCATGATGGGCTGTATAACAACCGCCAAAACCACTAAAAGCAGGGTAAGCACTGCCAACCCAATCAGAGCAAAAATAAAGCCCCGTCCGCTATTCTTTGGCCCCGTGCCATTCTCACTCGATTCCGCTTCAACTTTTGTTTCAGATTGCTTCATTTTGTCCATAGGCTCATCCAAAAATTATTTCAGTCCTTCAAGCGTGGCTTCAAGCGCCTCTTCTACCGAAGCGTCATCACGCACAATCATCAAAGTCGCGTTACGCAAAATCGGGCCGAGGCTGTTAATCGTTTCATCTTTCGGATAAAGTCTGGCAACGTTCATGATTTTCTCAAGCGCGGGTTTAAGACTTAAATTCGTCCAGGCACCCAGAGCGGTTGGCCGGGCGGGTATATAAGCCAATGCCTCGCTCCAATCCGCTAAAAATGCGGGGTCGGTCAGGTCGCTCATCAGTTTAAGTCCCAAAGCCTGTTGGCCCTGACTAGGATTGGTCAACGCCATTGCCCAGGATTCAGTTAAGGTGAATTCAGGTTGCGTGAAGGCGGGCTCCGGATAGCCAGACTCAGCGCTCACTAAAGCCTTCAAAACCACGCTGGCTGGCATAGCAGCCGTATCCAAAGACCGGTTCGCAAAGCCATGCCAAACCTGGCTCGAGGTTTGCATTTCCAAAACCGCACTACTCATATGGCGCGTGTTCACCAAATCCTTAAGCACCTGAAGCGCTTGTGTCAAAGGCTCCTCTTGGAGGATGAGATGATTTTGGGCATCGCGTGTTTCGCCACCCGCTGCCAAATAAAGCAACAACAAGAAGCGACCTTGCGAATCATCCGCGGCAAAACCAAAGCGCCCAAAATTAAGATGCAGATCAAACCAGTTATTTTCAGGAATCAATTCCGATTTATTCTGATAAGTCAAAACCATCGGGTCGCCAAGCAGCCCCAAACCGTAACTTTGCCCCTCAAAGCTCACCGTTTCGCGCGCGAAGCTATACCAGTCCATTGAACTAGCCAATGCCGCCAGCTCGTCATTGCTATACACCAAGCCCCGCGTATGGGCTGTTTCAAGTTCCTGGCGGCGCATAATGGTAACCGCTGGCAGGTTATCCGGCGCGGCACCGTTTGTAGCAATCAGGGATTCAATCGTATTTGAGCTTCCAGACGGATTTTTTAAGCGCACATCCAATTCAATACGATTGTTGCGCGCGAAACGCTCCAAGCGCGCTTTCAACAGACGTGCCGCGTCATTATCAGCGTTTGGATCAAACTCAGGGGGTAACCACAAGACCAATCGGGTCTCGCGTGGCTCTACAGTAGGCGTCGGAGTTTGGTCAACTTTAATAGGCGTGGGGAATTTGGTCGCGGTTGACGTTGGAAGAACAGGTGTTTTTGTAGGCACACCCGCGGGCTCTTCCCAAGGAAAATCCAGGTTCAGAATCGCCTCACAGCCAGTTAAAAGCAGCAATACAGTTGCCATCAGCAAAAGGGTTAGATTTCTTAACCAGCTGTGAGTTTTCTTTTTCATAGCCTTATTATAATAGCTTTATCGTGCTCCCGAAACCGAGAACCAAGTGCTTTTAGAGCTCGCCTAACTCAATCTTGTTGTTTAGTAAGCCGACCAGCAGTTTGATTGAATTTTCAAGGTCATCGCGGTCAATCATTTCGCTTGGTGTATGGATATAGCGACTACCAATCGACAAACATCCTGCTGGTACGCCTTCGCGGGTCATTTGAATGGCGCGTCCATCCGTGCCACCAAAGGTAAGCACTTCCATCTGATAAGGCAAACCCTGGGCTTCAGCTTCATTGACCATCCACTTCACAACACGCGGGTCAGCAATAAAGGAACTGTCGCGCACTTTCACCGCGGGGCCATTGCCAAGCTCAACGTTGAGTTTAAAGCCCTTGGGCGTATCGCCAACACCGGTAACATCCACCGCGATACCGACTTCCGGGTTCACGCCATACGCCGCGGTCGTCGCGCCACGGATACCAACTTCTTCCTGCACGCTGAACACGAAGTAAATCTCGTTCGGACTGGTTTTCTTGACTTGCTTCATTGCCTCAATGGCAACAACTGCCGCAATACGGTCGTCCATCGACTTTGCCACCAGACGTTTACCCAGATCCATAAAGGGTCGCTCGAAACCACACACATCACCAACCTGAACGGGGCTGTCTTTGGCAGAAGTCGCGCCGGTGTCGATATACATTTGCTCGAGCGTGGGCACTTTGCCTGGTTCAAGGCGTTCCATACCAATCACGCCCCGCGCGCCATTCATAAAGATGACCCGTCCACCCAGACAAGTGAAGGGGCTCACGCCACCTACAGCCAAAAAGCGCGCGAAACCGTTGTCATCCACATGGGTGACCATCAATCCGATTTCGTCAATATGCGCTGAAACCATCACGCGCATACCGCCTTCCTTTTTACTGCCTACACGCGCGATGAGATTGCCCAAAGCATCCGTGCGAATTTCATCAGCATAAGCTTCGATTTCTTCGCGCACCGCGGCGCGGATTTTTTGTTCCTGGCCGGAAGGTCCAGGGATTTCAACCAGTTTTTTGATGAGTTGCAATAATGCATCTTGTTTCTTTTCTGCCATTTTTTACTCCTGCCTTAAGAGGATATTTTCGTCCAAACGCGCCAACGCGGCGTGTAATAATCGTAATGTGTTGAGTTCATCATCGATGCGCGCCACACCTGCCGCGCTGTGGGCATAACGCCCAGGCACGGACACCGAAACGCTCGGCACACCTTCGCGCACGCGGTGAATCGCGCCGGCATCGGTACCACCCGGTGCGGGTTGGCGGAATTGCCAGGGGATATTTTCAGCTTTGGCGGTATCAACTAGCCAGTCAACCAAACGTCGGTCAGCAATTGTGGCACCGTCCATCACATAAATCGCCGGCCCACCATCAAGATGGGTGCGATACAGGGTGTTTTCTTCGCCATCGTAGTGAGGCAAGTCAAACGCGGGGGTTGAGTCAATCGCGATGCCGATATCGGGATTGAATGTAAAGGCTGCCACTTTCGCGCCACGTAAACCAACTTCTTCCTGCACAGTGAAAGCTGCCAAAAGATCAATGTTTTCTGGAGCGTTTTTTACCAGTTGAATAAGGTTATAAACGCCCAGGCGGTTATCCAGCGCCTTGGCACAAAGCGTTGGGCCCATCACCTGGAGTTTGGTCGCGAATGTGGCGCGGTCGCCGGGTTTAGCTTTTGAAGACCCACCCGGACCGAGGTCAATGCGCAGTTGCGATACAGGCAAAGTTTGTTTGCGTTCTTCGGGGGTGGTCAGGTGGATTGCTTTGGCACCGATGATGCCCGGCACATGGTCTCTGCCAACAATGACCTGCTTGCCAACCAGTTGGCGCGGGTCAATGCCACCCACAACACGGAATTCAAAGATGCCCTTGCCATCGTCTTTGATGAGCATAAAGCCGACTTCGTCCATATGCGCGGCAACCATCACACGCAGGCGTTTTTCGCCTTTGCCTAATTTGGTCACCAAAAGGTTGCCAAGATAATCAACACGCATTTCATCGGCGATGCCTTCCAGTTCGTCCATTACAATCTGGCGGATTTCCTGCTCATCGCCCGAGACGCCCAGAGCGTCGGTCAGCTTGCTGAGAAGTTCAAGCTCTTTTTTGCCCATTTTGGGTTTGAAAGATTTTGGGGTTTCCGATGTTTTTGCCATAGTCTACTCCCATTTCACAGTATTCATAAAATCGAGTGGCAGGTCGGTGATAAATTCAGCCATCAGTCTGCCAGCCCGTTGGATATCTTTGATGGCAACTTGCTCAACCGGGGTGTGCATGTAGCGCAAGGGAATGCTGATTTCGACAACAGGAACACCTTCTTCAGCAACCTGGATGCCATAAGCATCCGTGCCAGACATGCTGGGCGAGAAGTCTTTATAGATGGGAATTTCGTATTTTTCAGCGGTCTTTTCCATAGCTTTATAAAGCGCAGGGTGTACGTTGGCACCCCAGTTTAATGGTAAACCACCACCCAATTCAAAGTTCATGCTGCCACTACCACCGGGTCCGGTCGCAAAGTTGACATCCACGACGATCGCCAGGTCTGGCTTGACTTTGATGGGGTCCAAAAAGCCGCCAATACATCCCACTTCTTCCTGCACGGTTGCGTCAACCACAACATCCCAAAGATGGCGACGTTTGGCAAGCATTTCCAGGGCAACTGTAGCCGCAGCCACAGAGGCGCGGTTATCCAGGGTGTGTCCGGCGATGGTATCGCCAGCCAGCTCTTCTGGTTGCGAGGCAAAGGAAATGATATCACCCACTCGCACAAGCTTTTCAACATCTTTAGGGCGCAAACCGGTATCAACCAGTAAGTATGTTTGTGCCAGGGGTCCTGTGCCAGCTTCTTTGGGCAATAGCTGCGCGGGTGGCATCACCACCAAAGCAGGCAGATCCTGGGCTTGCTCACTTTGGGTGGCATGCACGATGACGGGTTGTCCGGGCAGAATGCGCGGGTCAACACCACCCACCTGGGTGAATCGTAAAAAACCATCTTCAATGGCGGTTACCATCAGACCGATCGCGTCCATATGAACGGCAATCATCGCGCTTGGTCGGGGTTCGGGTCCCTCGCCACGCTTTAAAGCGAGCAAGCTGCCCAAATTGCTGAGACTCAGTTCATCACTCAGCGGCTCCCATACCCGGGCAATCACTTCGCGGACCGGTCTTTCATATCCGCTGAGCCCAGGTACAGAGAGCATTTCTTTTAGGAAGGGAATCAATTCGAAGGTCATAGGCATCTCTTTCTAAGGTTCTGGGGTTATTTCTTCTGTCGGTTCTTCGGTTGGAACCGGAGTATCAATTGGAACTTCGGTCATCGTGCTGGTTGGGAGCGGCGTTTCGGTAACCGTTGGGGTTAAGGTTGGTGTTTCAGTGGGCACTTCAGTTTCGGTAGGTGTTGCTGTAGCGGTGCGGGTCAAGTACTCCGTCAAGGTTATGGTTGGTGTATTTTTCTCTTGCAAGGGAATCCATTGTGTAGCTATTGGGGTTGAAGTAGATTCGCGCGGTTCACGGTTGAGACGCAAGAGGATGACTCCCAAAAGGTAACATGGGATGGTAATGAGGATGAGAATGATAAATAAGTATCGCGTTCGTGTCCGTTTTGACTGCTCTTCCAAGCTTAGCCTCCACATGGGAAAATGGCATTACTCTAACTGTTAATGATACCACTTAGAGGCAGCTTTGCCTAAATTTTTACAGAGACAGCTCATAAAAGGCATTCTCCCCAGAATAGCTCAAATCTGGGCTTTGTTTCGCCCTTAATCTCACAGGAAAAGAGCCTCAGCGCAAAGTGGCGTTGAGGCTCACACGTGCCTTTTTACTGTCCCGCCTAAAGATAAACTTATTTCTTAGGATTATTTCACAGCGGTGATATCAAATGGCACACCCGGCACGGTTGGGATGTGGATGACTTCACCACTGTCAACATTGATCAGCACGGTAATCTCTGACTGAGTTTCACGGATTCGCAGGGTTACAATCACCCATCCCTGATCAAACCAGCCATAACTGTGGAGCTCAAAACCCTCAACAATTAACCGGGGTTGCCCAAGGCCAGGCTGCCAGACGTATAGCTCATCCCCTGCGATGTTATTGGCGACCATCCTGCCATCAAAGCGCGAGATGGTAGGATAATTTGAGCCCCAGACACTGATTTGAGGCACCTCGATCTCGCGGGTATTTTTTGTTACCGGATTGTAGACACGCAGTTTGGCTTGCACATTGTCATAAGCATATTCGTAAAAATACAACTCGTTCTCATGTGACCAACCCAAAACTTCTACAAGCACAGCGGGGGTATAGGTATTCAGTTCTTTGTTTTTCAGATCAAAGATGTACACGCCATCGATGTTGCTACGATATGCCAGATAGCTGCCATCCGGTGACCAGCGAGGCATATGCACATTTTCATCTTCCAAACGAGTCAGCACGGTCACTTCATTCGTCACGAGATCCTTGGCTACCAACTCCCGTTGACCTTCACCTTCTCTGCCACTTCTGGCATAAACCAGTTTCTGTCCATCGAAAGAGAAACCCGCATAGTTGCTTTCAATACTCGTGAATAATTGACCCTGCAAGTCCGTGATCTCCAATATTTTTTGAGCCTTATCAGGACCAAGGATTAATCCCTGCGGAATGCTATCAGGATCAATTTCTGGCACAACGAAGCTTTCATAGGAAATAATTGCTTTTTCTTGCCTGTCATGCTCTGTGGCAACACTCAGCAAAGCCTCATCAGGCATCCAAACTGTATTAAGTTCGAATGTTTCATCAATCACCAAGGGGTTACTTAATCTAATGGTATAGCTTTCCTGTCGAACAGACATATTGTGGCGAATTTTCGCTCCAAAATCGCCACGATTTTGGAAGTGAGTCGGAACAGGCTTGTAATCAGACTCAGGCATAGAAATGTAGGTTTGGTTTTCAGGATCGTAAACACTAATATCCGCGTCAAATATATCTGGTCCACTGATAAAAGCCGCCAAAACGTGGTCTTCAGCCTGAACACTCAGATAAGTAGCTCTAAGTTTATAATCCCCAAACACACGGTTAATATCGTAGCTATTCAATCTAAAGACACCATAGCCTGGGATTTCAGATTTTTCAAATTCATCAGCCTGGATTTCAATATCAAAGACATCCTCCGTGCGTTTCGCTGTGGAAGCAAGCTGTTTAATAGTGAAAGGTGCTTTAAAACCACCTGGCCGCATTTCAATCGCCCAGTTCATGCCATAGCTGTAATCCTCATAAGGGATGAGCGCCCGGATATTTTCCGGGATACGGTAAGGCACGTATTTGCCATCCGCGTCTTCGATTTTAAGCTCGCCCTGCAAATGCAGATCGCCTAAATCAGCCGCGCCACTAAACGCGCCAGTCAGGATGAGTGCGTCGCCATCTCTGATAATGTTCTGGATTTGCACACCGCCCTCAATCGCCTTTTCCGCTATGGGCAGGGTGATGAAATCATTTGAAGAATCTCTCCATGTTTCCACAATAGTTCGTTCATGAATTTCGATAGGCACCACCTGCGGCTCAGGTAAAGCGTCTGCCATTGTATACACATCCTGCATGGTGACTTCATCGCCAGCTGATTTCAGCTTCAGACTCGCTTGCCAGTCTTGTGGCGCGGTGTTATTCAAAACTGTGTTCCAGATACAAGGCACATGCAAGCTGACTTGCGTTGTTCCGGCAGGAAGCCCAGGAAATTCACCCATCTTGATTTCTTCATAGCGGGTGCCGTCTTCAGTTTCAAGCCAGGCTGGTAAAGAGCATTGTTCCAAAACCATGTCTATATAAAAATCCGGGTTCGGAACATTGAAGAAAGCATAATTGACCACCGATTTTTCCGGCGTAAACCAGGCTTCTTTGATAAGGAATTCAACCCCGTCTTTTGTCGTCACAACAGGTTCCTGCAGCGTCCAAATCTCAGCATCTTTCTCAACCACACCCACATTAGGAACAAAACCCAGCCAGCTTTTGATTTGCGCCAGCACTTTGTTTGGCCCTATCATCAGAATAACAGCCATGACAATTAACAGCGGCACAGCAAGATATGCCCAGCGCAGATTTGCTTTTTGGGGTGTTGTTTCCGCGCTTAGCTCTCGTTCGCGTAGATGTGCCTGCAATCGATTTTTATAAGCGCCATCGGGTTCTTCAGTCTTGATAACGCTTTTGAGTTCCTTTTCAAAATTGTTATAGTTAGTCATTATTTTCCTCCACCTGGGCTTTAAGGCGCTCCAGCAGCCTGTAGTAAGCTTTTTTAACTTTGTTTTCACTTTGGTGCAATACCTGCGCAATGTCCGCAAAAGGCAATTCTGCGATTAAACGCAGTCGGATATAATCTTGCTCAATCGGCTTTAAAGCATTTAGCATTTGCTCTAAGACAATCATGCGGTCTTGGTCCAAACCGTCGTGATAATCGATTAGACTTATCCTGTCGACAAGGTTTTGGGTCAATTCCGATCTGGGTCGCCGATAAGCTTTACGGTAATGGTCGTTCACTTTGTTTCGCGCGATTGTAAAGAGCCAAGGTTTAAAGCGGCTCTCATCGCGCAAGGTGTGACGCGTTTCGAGCGCAGTAACAAATGTATCTGAGCAGATATCCTCGGCTTCGGCTGTGTTTTGAACACGGCTATAGATGTAGTAATAGACCTGGTTCACGTATCGACGGTACAGTTCAGAAAAAGGTGGTGTCTTTTCGCCGGTTTGGCTTTTTGCGTTAGATTTGCTCATAGGTTTAAGTATAGTCTCCATAGGGTCTGTCCTATTTTAAATTGTAGCTACACTTAAGATGTCGTTTATAAGAACTGATTCGTGCCAAAATAGCCAAAAGCTGTATTTTTTAGCTGTTTTGAATAGAAAATTAAGCTGTTTTGTTAATTTTACATGTCATTCTTTATACCTTGCTTTCTGATTAGGATATAATCGAGAAGATGAGCATTACTCACAGGAGACAAACCTAATGGCAAGTAAAGACAAAGCCCCAAAAGAAGACTGTAAGAAGTCAAAAATGACCATCAAGGAAAAACGAAAAGCCAAAACCGAGAAGAAGAAGTCTGGTGCGGCATAAAGGAAAAAAGTGATTAACCCTACTTTGTAGGATTTAAATAAAGGAGACAATTATGGGAAAACAATGTTCAAATTGTGGAAGAATGAATGAAGACTATCAAAACTTTTGCGTGGAATGTGGAAACGCATTAACTCAGCAGGTAAACCAAAGTCAAGAGCCGGTTCAGGGCTATGTGCCAGTTGCAAACCAAGCGCCCCAGGCCAGCCAAGACCAACCTGCCAATACCTGGCAAGAAGCTCAAACGCCTCCGCCCACCGGCACCTGGCAAGCGCCTCAGACACCTCAGCCGACTGGCACCTGGCAAAGTCCACCTCCCGGTCAGTATTATCAGAGTTACCAAGGACCTCAACCCCAGCGAGGACCAGTTTATGGCGGTGGTCAGGTCAGATCTGAGTTTGAGGAATCAAAAGGTCTCTTTTTGAGCATGATTAACGCTCATAAAGCAGATGCCGATCCTGCCATGCAAAAAGGCGAAATTCCGCCACGAAAATATCCTGCTCTTAAGTTGTTTATGACCATCCAAAGGATACTCGCGTGGATCATCGCGGGTGGTATTCTGCTGTCAGGCATCATTGCCTTCATATCCTTAATCGGCAATCGATACACATGGTGGGGAGGCTTGTTAGCATTACCCGTTAGCGTTTTAGCAGCTTTCCTTTCTTTGGCAGCGAATTACGCGCTTATTGATTTTGTGCGTTTGTTAATCAACACCGAAGACAACACCCGCCGTGCGGCGAATAAGTAAGTGATAAAAAACAGGTTTGTGAGTTACAAGCTCACAAACCTGATATAATCTTGGGCACAGTCATTAGAGTTTTTTAGCTTGTTATTGATGGCTTATGAGCAAATCAATAGAAAAAAGCTTTCGAACCTTGACAAGATCGCCTTTTATTAGGTAAAATATCGAGCCTTGATATCTGGAAGGACACGGGCCTGTAGCGCAGTTGGGAGCGCGCTTCAATCGCACTGAAGAGGTCGAGGGTTCGAATCCCTCCAGGTCCACTTCAAAATGAAACTGACGATGTGCCTTATAAGCTTGCAGACATCTGAAGTTCATATTACAATAGAAACACGGGCCCATGGCGCAGTTGGGAGCGCGTCTCAATGGCATTGAGAAGGCCGAGAGTTCGAATCTCTCTGGGTCCACAGTCACTCATCTGGTCGTGGCATCTTTACCACGACCTTTTGTTTTATTCTACAAAAACGTGCCTTTTTAATTTCAACAGGCATTTAGATCAGATAGCCCTGAGAACAGAATTAGTTCTGATTTGCAAACTCCTTTTTCTCACCTAAGCGTTTACAATAAGCTCATCATGAAAAACAAAGCTCATTTCGTTGCAACCTTACAAGCCTTGCTGGTCACTTTTCTGTGGTCAACATCGTTTATTATCATTAAGCTTTTCATCAACGAGATACCACCTTTACTATTTGCTGGGTTGCGTTACGCCATCGCCGTCATCATCTTAGCCCCCGTATTGTGGCGCTATCGCGAAGAGATCAAATCGATTAGTAAACGCGATTGGCTGATGCTCTTCTTTCTTGGCGTGGTTTACTATTTCATCACCCAAGGCGCGCAATTTATCTCACTCAAGTATGTCGACATGGTCACCATCAGCCTCATTCTCAACTTTAGCTCTCCCCTGGTCGCTTACATTGGTATCATGCTCCTGAAGGAACCTGTCCTGCCACAGCAATGGGCTGGCACGATTCTTTTCATCGTTGGCGCGCTGATTTACTTTTCCCAAAAAACGCTGTCAAGTATGAGTGTTCTTGGTCTGAGCATGGTCTTGCTTTCGCTCATTTCCAATTCCGTGGGCACCGTATTAGGTCGCTCAGTTAACCGCGGAGAAAAACTCAATGCCTTGGTTGTGACTGGAATAAGTATGTTTTTTGGCGCGATTTTGCTGCTCGGTTCTGGATTTGTCCTGCATGGTATACCCAAACTTGGTCTGAAATCATGGTTGGTTGTCTTCTACATCGCTTCTGTCAATACCGCCTTTGCTTTTTGGCTTTGGAATCACAGCATGCGCACCCTCAGCGCAATGGAATCAAGTGTCATTAACAATACCATGCTCATTCAAATTAGTGTGCTTTCATGGATTGTTCTGGACGAAAAAATCAATATTTGGGAGGGGATTGGTCTCTTTATTGCGCTGATCGGTGTTGTCTTAGTAAGCGTTCGCTTTGAGAAGAAAAGTAAAGTGCTCATTCCAAATGCTTCCGAACAAACCACAAGCCCAAAAGATGGTCATAGCAACTGTTCATAATGCGACACAACTTTAATTGATAGGGCATAAAAAGAAGCGCTTAGGTTCAAAGCGCTTCTTTCTTGAGGAGTAAAACAACCAATACTAATTTGAAGAGTCTGAGACAATCTCTTCAAACCTGAAGTTTACTGTTGCTATGTTTTCTTCATTCACTCTGGCGCATTTCTTGGCCATTGGACAAGTGCTGCACACACTTCCACACGCCGCGGCTTGCTTCGCCTGACGCACCATACCATAAATAACCAAGCCAACAAGCACAAGAACTGCCAAAGCAACTAAAAAAGTTCCAATCGTCATAAGTTCGCCTCTATTTCGCCGGTGCCACACTTAGCTCAGGCTTTTTGTAGTCTTTCTGACGACGGAAAATCATATAAAGCAATCCTACCAGGGCAAGGATGCCAAAGACCGTGCCAACGTTGAAAGTGCCTGTCGTCATCCAGGTGCCGATTTGATAATAAATCAAAGCCAGCACATAAGCTAAGACCGTCTGATAACCAATGGCGAACCATGTCCAGCGCGCGCTGTTCATTTCGCGTTTAATGGCACCAATCGCCGCGAAGCAAGGCACGCAAATCAAGTTAAAAATCAGGAAAGCATAAGCGGATACCGCGGTGAAATCTCTGGCGATGTGATGCCAAATTTCTTCACCAGCCTCGCTAACTTCGCCAATTCCATACAGTACGCCATAGGTACTCACCACGTTTTCTTTGGCGACTAAACCTGTTATCGTTGCAACAGCTGCCCGCCAATTACCAAAACCAAGTGGTTTGAATATCCAGGCAATCGCACCACCCAGCTTTGCCATTAGACCATTTTCAATATCCTCAACCATGCCAAAACTGCCATTTTCCCATCCAAGAGATGACAAAACCCAAATGACGATGCTTGAGAGCAAAATTACCGTTCCCGCCTTGCGTACAAAACTCCATGCGCGTTCCCAGACTGAACGTAAGACCGTGCCAAGCGCGGGCCAGCGATAGGGAGGTAATTCCATCACAAACGGTGCCGGTGGACCAGCAAAAGGTTTGGTTTTCTTGAGAATAACACCCGATATGATTACCGCGGCAATCCCCAGGAAATACGCGCTGGGTGCTACCCACCACGCGCCACCAAACAAAGCTCCGGCAATCAAAGCGATGATGGGCAACTTGGCACTACACGGGATGAAACTCGTCACCGTGACCGTCATGCGTCGGTCGCGTTCTTCTTCAATTGTGCGCGAAGCCATAATACCTGGCACGCTGCAACCAACACCAACAAGCATCGGGATGAAACTTTTGCCGGAAAGGCCAAAGCGTCTGAAGACGCGATCCATGATAAACGCGACACGCGCCATATAACCCGTGCCCTCAAGGAAGGCTAAAACCAGAAAAAGCACCACCATCTGTGGTAAAAAGCCCAACACCGCGCCAACGCCGCCTATGATACCATCCAGGATCAAGCTTTGCAGCCAATCAGCAACGCCCCAATTACTCAAAAGTGTTTCAACCGCTGGCGGAATAATCTCGCCAAACAAACCGTCGTTCACCCAGTCGGTCAGGAGAGTGCCTGGACCAGCACCCCATACAGAAAGCCCAAAAACGAGCGTCATAACCACCACAAAGATGGGCAATGCCAGCCAGCGGTTGGTGACGATGCGGTCGATTTTATCGGATGTGCTCACGGCATCAGGTGCTTTCCCGCCGCGCACGCCTTCAACCAACTGGTCAATCAACGCATAACGCTCAAAAGTGATAAGACTTTGAATGTCATCATCTTCTTTTTCTTCATAGGCTTTCACCAAAGCGTTCAGTTTATCCAGGCTGTCAGGTTTGAGATTGAGTGGTTCCGGGTTTTCCAGCGCGCGGCTTAGCCAGTAACGTCGCTGGTCTTTTCGCAAATCCGAGCCAAGCACCACGTCAGCATCATTTAGCAACCGTTCAAAATCTTTTTTATAAGCCAAGGACTTGGGAGCTTGTCCGCTTTTGGCTACTTTCAATGCCTCAGCGATGAGTTCATTAATATGTGTGCCTTTAAGTGCTGAAATGCCCACCACAGGACAACCCAAACGCTTAGAAAGCTTGTCTAAATCCAGTTTCGCGCCTTGTTTGCTGAGCATATCCGCCATGTTGATTGCGACAACCGTCGGAATGCCCATTTCAAGAATCTGCATCGTCAAATAGAGATTGCGCTCCAGGTTGGTACCATCAACAATGTTGATAATGGCATCAGGCGAATGTTGGGTCAGTTGCTCGCTGGCGATGCGTTCTTCAAGCGAGTTTGCGGAAAGAGAATAGATACCAGGCAGGTCTTGAATAATGACCTGCGGATGCCCCTTGAGCTTGCCTTCTTTTTTCTCAACCGTCACACCAGGCCAGTTTCCAATATATTGGTTTGCACCGGTCAATTGATTAAACAGTGTTGTTTTGCCCGAGTTCGGATTTCCAGCAAGGGCGATTGTTAAGTCCTGTTTCGTCATTTAAGCACCTCCACTTCAACCAAAGATGCCTCAGATTGTCTTAATGAAAGGTCGTAACCTTTCACCTTGAACTCAATCGGGTCACCTAATGGGGCTTTTTTAATCATTTCCAATTCAGTCCCACGTAAAATACCCATATCTAAAATACGTTGGCGCAGGTTTCCTTCGCCATGCACTTTTTTGACCACAGCCTTTTGGCCGGGTTGCATATCAAATAAAGTTTTCAAACTGCCTCCTCGACATAAATGTCTTTTGCTTGTTCTTTATCCAGGGCGTAACGCGCGTCGCGCAAAAGCACGATGACGTTTCCGTCGGAAGAAGAAATCACATCCAGCTCTTCTCCGGGAACAAAGCCGAGAGCTTCCATGCGTTCGCGACACCTTCCACGCGCGCGCCTGACCCTGCATCGTTTTTTGTTCTGCATATAACAAAGTGGTACCATGGTTTCTCCTTTAGCTGTTAGTCACACCTAACTCTATATATGTTAGACCCAACTAACTTTTCTGTCAAGGGTTTTTGGTATAATTGACACATGAAAAGTGACCTTTCATCAGATATGCCTGAATCAAGCGAAATGTACCTTGAAACAATCCTCTTGTTAGAACGCAATAACCCTACCGTGCGCCAGGTGGACATCGCGCGCGCGCTTGGTTTTAAACGTCCCACCGTGCATGTGGCTGTCAAAAAACTGGCTGAACAAAAGCTCGTGCACATCGACGGAGACAGCAAGATCTCGCTGACTCCCCAGGGACGTCAAATCGCCGAAGCTGTTTACACGCGCCATAAAACCTTCACACGCTTTCTAATGCACCTGGGTGTGGACAAACAAACCGCTGAAATAGACGCCTGCCGCATTGAACATTATGTAAGCGAGCAAACCTTCCAGCGCATCAAAGCCTATTGCGAAAAATTCTTGAACGGTGACTGTCAATAGACTATAATCCTGTTCAAACACGCTCGGAGAATAATATGGTACGTTTACGCTTAGCCTTCTAAACCGATAGAAGGCGACAACCACCTTCTATCGCTCAGTCTTTGGTTGAACAACACCCAAGATTAGTTTAGGAGGTTTCCATGAATTCCATTATTAAGAAGCATTGGCGTTATCTCGCCATGGCTATCCTCATCAGCACCGTGGCATCGCTCACGGCTGTGTTTGTGCAATTTGAAAAAGGCAAGGTGCTCGATTTCGCGCTGGCACGCCAGGCACCTGAAGCTTTTCGCTCTGGCGCAATACTATTGGCGCTCATTTTGCTTGAGCTTGCTACATATTATGCTTATAACATTTTCAGCAGCAAGTTTTTCCTGAATGGCGTTAAATCCTTGCGCGAAGCTTTTTTCGCCGCGATTTTAAGACGCAAATACCCCGACTTTCAAAGCAAAGCCCAGGGTGAATATCTCGCCATGTACACCGACCAAATCGAAAAAATGCAGAAGCAATACATTGAAAACATCATCTGGATGTTCGAGATTAGCATCAAAGCCCTGTCGGTCAGCATCGGTCTTTTTATTTTGGACTGTCGAATGGCACTCATAACGCTCTTTTTGCTCACCACGCCCCTCTAAGTGCCAAAGTTAGTTGAGCAAAAACTGCAAAAAACCCAAAAAGAGAGCGCGAAGGTTTTTGAAACGCATCTCGCCAAATTTACCGACTGGCTCAACAGTTTTGAGCTCATCAAAAACTTCAGTATCGAGAACAAAATCCTGGCCAAGTACCGCGAAAGCAACGCCCTGGTTTATGCCACAGATTATCGGCGGCAGATTTTGAACTACCGTTTCTGGCTTATCTCCAGCAGTCTCTCTTACCTCTCACACTTCATCATCATTGCTTTTGCAGGAGTTTTGATTTTGCGAGGTGATTTTAGCGCTGGGCAGTTCTTTGTCGCGATTGGCATGATAGACCAGCTCTCCATGCCCATTTTGGCGCTGTCGGTTTACATGCAAGACTTTGTGGCGGTTAAACCCGTTCGGGACAATTTGGAAAAATTCATTGCTTATCAGCCAGAACAAACACCCAATGAGACCCTTTCTCCAGAAGCAGCTTTACAGGTTGAATTCAATAATGTCGATTTTAGCTACACGCCAGAAAAGCCCCTGTTATCTCATTTCAATCTGAAAGCCAGTTCGCCTGAACATGTTTTGCTCACCGGGCCAAACGGCGCGGGTAAATCAACCAGCATGAATCTTTTGCTGAACTATTACGAAACTCAGCAGGGCACGGTGAATATTAATGAGATAGCGGTTAATGAGATTGCAAATCTCCAGCAAATCATCACCGTCATGCGCCAGGACGCCACCTTTTTTGAAGACAGCCTGCGCGAAAACCTACGTGTTTATCAAGACTTGCCCGACTCGCAACTTATAAACATGCTCAAACGGGTTGGGTTGGAGAAATGGGCGAACAAAAGCGGCTTAGACATGCCCTTACAATCAGGCGCGACGAACCTTTCCGGCGGGGAAAGACGCCGAATCGCGCTTGCCCGTGCCCTTTTGCGTGATGCGCCCATTCTCATCCTCGATGAACCCCTCGCTAATATCGACCAGAACAGCCAAAGCGTCATTGAAGGGCTTATCAAGAGTATTGATGACAAATTGGTTTTTCTCATCAGCCATCAACTCACCGGGAAAATGGCGCAAAGTTTCGATCAGGTCATCCATTTTGGCGATTAAGATCCTCTAAAACCTTCGGAAACTGTTTGGTCCTCTAAACATAAAAGCCTCGCGATATCCGCGGGGTTTATCCTATTTGTAGCATTTGCCAGAGCTATTTCAACAGATAAAGAATATCCGAAAACATAAGCCCAAATATCGGCTTTATGGTAGGATTTATACGAAAAAAGAAAAACAATGGAAGTGATTATGTTTAGAACCCGTTTTGCCCCATCGCCCACCGGCTATATGCACATCGGCAATTTGCGTACTGCCCTTTACGCCTATCTCATCGCCAAAAAAGCAAAGGGTGTGTTCATCCTGCGTATCGAAGACACCGATCGAAAGCGTAACGTAGCAGACGCGCTTGACGCCATTTACAACGGACTTGCCCTCGCCGGCATCCAATACGATGAAGGCCCTGATAAAGATGGCGGACATGGCCCCTATGTGCAAAGCCAGCGCAAAGCTATATACCGCCAATACGCCGAGCAACTGATCGAGCATGGCGACGCTTACTATTGCTTCTGCCAAAAGGAAGACCGGCCTGAGCCCGGTGAAGAGCGCGATGAAGAGCGAGGCGATCCTTGTCGTAACCTGAGCCCTGCCGAAGTCCAGGACTTTTTTGACCAAGGCATTCAGCCCGTTGTGCGTCAGCGTATTCCGCATGAGGGCACATCCAGCTTCTTTGACCATGTTTACGGCGAAATTAGTATCGAAAACAAACAGCTTGATGACCAGGTTTTGCTCAAGTCGGATGGTTTCCCAACCTATAACTTCGCCAACGTCGTTGATGACCACCTTATGGCCATCAGCCACGTTATCCGTGGGCAGGAATACCTCAGCTCCACGCCCAAATACAACCTGCTCTACGAAGCTTTTGGCTGGCAGTATCCCGAGTATATCCACCTGCCTCACATCATCAAGGAAGATGGTAAAAAACTCAGCAAGCGCGCAGGCGACCCAACCTTCGAAGACCTCGTTAATATGGGCTTTTTACCCGAAGCGATCGTCAACTATGTCGCCCTTTTGGGCTGGAACCCAGGCGACGAACGCGAAATTTTCTCAATGGAAGAGCTTATTGAAGCCTTTGACATGGACCGCATCAGCAAATCGAGCGCGGCATTCTCGATGGATAAACTACGCTGGATCAACGGCGAGCATATCCGCGCTTTAAGCCCGGAAGCCTTCCATGACGTCGCTTTGCCCTGGTATGGCGATGCCCTGCGTGGCTTTGACCTGCAGCAAATCAGCCAGCTTATCCAAATCCGCACCGATTGCCTGGGCGACATCCCTGAAATGCTCGCGTTTTTGACTGAGTTACCCGAGTACGACATTGCGCTTTTTGAGAACCAAAAGTCCAAATCAAGCCTTGAAAGCTCGAAAGCAGTCCTTGAAGCGGTTATACCAGTCCTTGAAAACCAGGAAGACTTCAGCAACGCTGCCCTGTTTGAAAGGCTCAAACAATACGCGAAAGAAAGCGGGAACAAAGTTGGCACCACCATGTGGCCCATCCGCACCGCGCTCAGTGGCGCGCCCGCCAGTCCCGGTGGTGCAACTGAACTGGCAAGCCTCTTGGGCAAGGAAGAAACCTTGTGCCGCCTAAGATTAGGGCTTGAAAAACTGCTCTCTGTATAAGCAACACCTGGTCTGCCGACCACGTATTCAATCGAATTGACCTAAGCACTTTGCCTTGATGGCAGACGCATGGTATTTTTGCCATGCATTTTTGCTTCGGCGAAAACGCCTCAGCGAACGAAATTTTGTCCGCGGCGAGACACCGGGGCGAGAATTAGCTTTTATCTCCTGCTGGCGTCCCGCCGCGCAGAATTCATTTGTTTTGCTAATAAACTAATCAATTGACCAGGGCAATTGCATCTTATTTGTGTAAAAGGCATAGAACAGCCACCCCCAGGCTCCTTATTTAATGACCTTCAAATAATTTGGTATGAACCGATTTACTTTGGGATTGCTTTGGTGAAATAAGAAA
>Ga0255346_1001116_pt1 | contig 39553 bp, 37 predicted proteins | sample wastewater_treat_FD_194410 | JGI IMG/M metagenome (GOLD analysis project Ga0255346, IMG submission 194410) | Wastewater microbial communities from Lulu Island WWTP, Vancouver, Canada - plant22 | ecosystem: Engineered > WWTP > Wastewater > Unclassified | place: Canada: Vancouver, British Columbia...
TTCTGTGGCTTTAGGTGCGGGAAGATGTGCTGACGATTTTTCTACTTTAAAAAAGTACCTTAGATATTCAAAACGTTAAAGTTATTTAATATTTTTGTTTTTCTTTACTAATGGCTTCTCCAAGAAATAATGTAAAAAATATTATAGTTATAGCTATTATTGTAGTTTTATGCATAGTTATAATTACTGCAAGTTTTAGAGATGCTAGTGTGATAAAAGTTATTAAAGCAAAAACCTTTGATATATTTAGACCTGTCCAAGAAAAATTATTTATTGTTTTTCGACCTGTTGTTAAAACTATTAATAATATAAAAAATTTTTTTGGGCTACCATCCAAGTTAAAACAACTTGAATCTGAAAATGCAAAACTTCTAAAAGATTATAGTGAAAACATAAACCTTAAAATTGAAAATAATTCTTTAAGAGATTTATTGGATTTAAAACAAAGAAAAGATTATGAGGCTGTTGTGGCTAAAGTAATTGGCTACAGTAATAAAGAATGGCAGTCTGAGGTAATTTTAAATGTTGGGAAAAATAATGGTGTTCTTGAAGGAATGGGTGTTGTAAATGAAAAAGGTCTCATAGGCATTGTAGTTTTAAGTGCTAGCAGTACTTGTGAAGTCAGACTTATAAATGATCCTCAAACGAGTGTTGGTGCAAGAATTTTATCTTCCAGAAGTCTTGGTATGATTGAAGGAAGTCAAAGTAAAAAATTATTCTTAAATTATATATCAAAAGATGATTTAGTTTTTCCTGGAGATATTATTATAACTGCTGGGTCTGCTAGATATATACCGCCTGAAATATTAATAGGTTCTGTGAGAAAAGTAAGTTCTAATCAAACAACTCCTTTTATGACAATAGAAGTCGAGCCTTTTGTTGATTTCAAGTCAATTGAGAATGTACTTGTTATTACAGGATGGTAATATAGAATAGTGGTAAAATAAGCTAATGAAATATTTTTTTAAGTTTGCTAATTTTTTTATATTAATTTTTTTTGTAATTCTTCAGATAGTCTTAGGTGAACAATTAAAATTATATTATATTAATTTTGATTTTATTTTAGTAACACTAGTTGCAATAACTTTTAAAGAAGGATTATTGACAGGTATTATTTATGGCTTTATAGCAGGATTTGTTTTTGATATCCTTTCCGGTGGTATAATTGGCATATCTTCTTTAATTTTTACTTTAAATGCTTTTATAATATATGAGCTTGTTGAGTCAGGATTAAAACTAAAATTAGTAAGTTATGTTTTTGTGGTATTTATAATTACAGAGATTGATATAATTGTAGCCGACATTATTTATTATTTGTTTAATTTTAGTATTAATTTTGCATCTTTAGGTATCAATCTTATAACGAAACCTTTTTTTAACTTAATTTTGATTTTTATAATATTTCCTTTATTAAGATTAAAATTTATCAGGGAAGAAACATTTGAATAATGCAAATAAAAGATTAATGTTTGTAAGCTATCTAGTAATTGTAGCGCTGGTTGTATTAATCTTTAGGCTTTATTTTTTACAAGTTATGAGTGGAGAAGTATTTGCTCAAGCAGCTTCTGAAAATATTACAAGAGTAAGATATACAATGGCTCCAAGAGGAAATATTTTTGATAGAAATGGGAAATTACTTGTAGAAAGTGTGCCAACAGTAGCAATAGCAGTCGACCCTTATTTAGTTTTAAATAGGGAAGATATTTTAGATATTTTAAGCAGAAAACTTAATTTATCTTATTATGAGTTAAAAAATGAACTTGAGAGAAGTAAATCAACATACATAGACAAAGTGATTATTAAACAAAATATTGATAAAGAAACTTTAGTGTATTTTAGGGAAAATAGTCAAAACCTGCCAGGTGTCGAGGTTGTGAATATTTTTTTAAGAAAGTATAACTATGGATATCTTGCATCTCATGTTCTTGGTTATACTGGAGAAATAAGTGAAGAAGAATTAGCACAGGAAAAGTATAAATCAGGTTATCAAGGTGGGGACCAGGTTGGCAAAACTGGGATAGAAGAGGAATATGAAGATATTTTAAAAGGGGCAAAAGGCAAAATAGTATATGAGGTTGATCCACTTGGGAGACCAACAGATATTATAGAGCAAACGGATTATATACCTGGAAATGATATTTACATAACAATTGACATTGAATTGCAAAGATATGTTGAGGAATTATTAGCTACCCAACTGGATGAGATCAGAAAAACATTAGTACCACATACTGATGAATATTACAGGGCAAGAGGAGCTGCTGCAGTTGTTTTGGACACAAAAACAGGGGAAGTCCTTGCTATGGCAAGTAACCCTACTTTTGACCCAAGTATATTTGTTGGAGGAATATCCCAATCAAATTGGGATCAACTTAATGACCCAGAGAATTATTTTCCACTAAATAACAGAGCAATAATGGGTTTTCCACCAGGTTCAGTTTTTAAAATAGTTACTGCATGTGCTGGGTTAAGTACTGAGGTTATAAATAGCAATACTAGAATTAATTGTGCTGGTATTTGGTATGGGCTTGGAAGTAATTTTCCAAAAACATGCTGGAATAAGGGAGGTCATGGCGGCCTTAATATTTTAGGTGCTTTGCAAAACTCCTGTGATATTTATTTTTATGATGTAGGACTAAGGTTGTACTCAAAAAATAAAAATTCTGATGAACTACTCCAGAAATATTCAAGGATTTTTGGTTTTGGCTCTGCTACAGGAATAGATTTGCCTAATGAAGATCCCGGTATTGTTCCTGACAAGGCTTGGAAAAAAGAAACATTTAAAAATGATAAAGAGAATTCCATATGGTTTCCTGGAGATACAGTTAATATGGCAATAGGACAAGGAGATCTTCTAGTAACCCCATTGCAATTAGCAGATGCCTATATGGTTATAGCAAATAAAGGTTTGAAGTACAAACCACATTTACTAAAAAGCATAAAAGATGAGGGTGATGAAAATTTATTTGATTATAAATTTGATGACTATGAAGATCTTGAATTAAACCAGGCTTATTTAAATACTATTGAATCTGGATTAAACCTTGTGACCAAGCAAGGTACAGCTTCAAGTGCCTTTGCAAATTTCCCTTTAGATGAGATTCCGGTAGCTGGTAAGACAGGAACAGCAGAATTTGCAGGAAGACAAGATTATGCTTGGTTTGCTTGCTATGCGCCAATAGGTAATCCTCAGTATGTTATTGCAATAATGCTTGAAGAAGCAGGCGGTGGCGGTAAAAATGTTGCTCCTATAGCAAGAAAAATTTTAGAATATCTTTTTCATCTTGAAAGTAGTGGCCAAGTTCATTCAGTCGAAAGTTTTGGTGATTAATATGATTAGCCAAAGAAAGAGAAAGAGAAATCATTTAATAAATTTATATCATAATAAAAGTAAAATAAATAATTCTAAAGATATAGATATAGATGTGGATAGGCTAAATGTTGAAAAGGAAAAGAGCAAAGTTGCAAGATTTGATTTTTTACTTTTATTATGTGTATTAATTTTATCTTCTTTTGGTGTTCTTATTATTTATAGCGCAACCAAATATAGCTTGCCCGCTGGAATTTCAGACCCACAATATTATTTTAAAAAACAGCTTATTGTCTTGATTGCTTCAATAGGAGTTTTTTTGCTTTTCTTACTTTTTGATTATAGAAAGCTAAAAAAATTCTGGGTTGTTGTTTTTATTATAAATATTGCTTTATTAGTAAGTGTTTTGATTTTTGGTTATGAAATTAACTCAAACAAAGCATGGATAGATTTAAAATTTATATCAATACAACCATCTGAATTTTCAAAAATATTTATGGTTATATGTCTTGCTGCAACTCTTTCAAGATGGCAGTCTGAAAAAAAAGATGTTGTTGGGTTTAAAAAAGTAGCTTCAGCTACAGGTATTGCCTTTTTAACTATTTTGTTAGTTTTACTTGAGCCAGATTTAGGGCAGGCAATAATTTACTTTCTTGTTTTTATTGGGATGCTTTTTATATCAGGAGCTAATCTTCTTTATATTATAGGTATAATTATTTTAGCATCTGGAGCAGTATTTGCTGGAATCAAGTTTGGATTAATACAAGAATATCAATTAGACAGGCTTCTTGTATTTTTAAAGCCAGATGTGAAACCTGAAGGTGCAGGATATAATCTTTTTCAGTCAAAATTAGCAATAGGCTCAGGAAAATTATTTGGAAAGGGTTTATTTTTAGGTACTCAAACTAATCTTAATTATGTGCCTGAACACCATACTGATTTTATCTTCTCGGTAATTGGTGAAGAACTTGGTTTTGTAGGTGCTTTTTTTACTATAGTTCTTTTTGGTATCATAATCTGGCGATGCTTTTATATCTCAAGGCATGCAAGTGATTTTTTTGGTTTTTTATTAGCAGGTGGCATTGGTTTTATTATTTTAACTCAAGTTATTATAAATATAGGTATGACTATAGGGTTAATGCCTATAATAGGAATTACTCTTCCATTTTTAAGCTATGGCGGGTCAAACCTTTTAAGCATTTTCATAGGAATTGCCCTGGTTGAAAATGTGTATTTTAGAAGGGAGCTTAGAAGAGATTATGAAGTAGCCTATGAGGAATTTAGTTAAAGAATGAAGGAAGTAAAAACATTAAGTTTTAGTGAGCTTGAAAAATTGCTTGAAGGAGTGTTAAGACCAGGAAGATATGTTGGCAATGAAATCGGGATAAAAAACAAAGACATTAATAAGATTAAGAGTTTTAAGTCCTTAGTTCTTGCATCTCTTGTTTTCCCCGATTTGTATGAAGTTGGAATGTCAAATCTTGGTATACAAATCTTATATGATTTAATAAACAAACATCCAAAATTTAGTGCTGAAAGAGTTTTTTCACCATGGGTTGATTTTGAAAATAATTTACGCAAAACAAGAACTAAAATTTTCTCTTTGGAAAGCAGAATTTTTCTTGATGAATTCGATATTATCGGTTTTAGCCTTCAACATGAACTTCAATATACAAATGTCTTAAACATCTTAAATTTAGGTGGGTTGGAGCTCCATTCTCTTAAAAGAGGTGATAGTTATCCTATTATTTGCGCAGGTGGACCTGCAGCCTTTAACCCACTTCCAATGGCAGCATTTATTGATTTTTTTGTTATAGGTGATGGCGAGAAAATCTTTATTGATATACTTGAAGTTCTTTTAAAAGTCAAAGAAAATAACAAAACAAAAAGATGGTTTTTGGAGCAAATAAAGGATTTTGATGGTGTATTCATCCCAGGTTTATATAAATTTCTTTATTTTGAAGATGGCAGAATAAATAAAATAGAACCAGATAAAAAAGTAAAAAAAGCAGTTGTTAAAGATATTAATGAATTTCGGATTGTTACTGATCCAGTAATACCCAATATAAAACCTATTCATGACAGATATATTTGTGAAATTATGAGAGGATGTTATAGAGGTTGTCGGTTTTGTCAGGCTGGATTTATTTATAGACCTGTAAGAGTCAGAAAAGCTGAAAAATTAATAGAAGATTGCATAAAAGGTATTGAAAATAGTGGCTTTGATGAAATATCTTTTTTATCCTTATCAAGTGCTGATTATCCCAAACTTGATTTTTTAATTAATAGCTTTCTAGGGAAAATAAAGAATAAAAAAATATCAATTTCTCTTCCTTCATTAAGGCTTGATAGTTTTAACTTTAGTATTGCTGAGCTAATACAAAGTGGAAGGAAAACAGGCCTTACTTTTGCGCCTGAGGCAGGTAGTCAGAGGATGAGGGATATTATAAAAAAGGATATAAATAAAGATGAAATGCTCGATTGTATAAAGATAGCCTTTGAGAGAGGATGGGAAAAAATAAAACTATATTTTATGATAGGGCTTCCATATGAAACAAAAGAAGATATTTTGGGGATAAGCGAAATAGTTTATGAAATAATAGATCTTGGAAAACGTATTTTACCAAAAAATAAAAGGCAAAGATTAAACATAAATTTAAGCATTAATGCTTTTTGCCCTAAGCCATTCACTCCATTTCAATGGAATGCCCAAGATCCTATTGAAGTTCTTAAAGAAAAGTTTTCATTGCTTTTAACAAGTATGCCAAAAAAATATGTAAATGTTAGTTATTCTGATCTTTTTAAAAGTAAACTAGAATGTGCAATTTCAAGGGGAAATTATAAAGTTTCTGAAGTAATTGAATTAGCTTATCAACATGGTGCAAAATTTGATAATTGGAGTGAGATGTTTAATCCTAGTGTTTGGGAAAGAGCTTTTATTGATGCAAATCTTGACATCAATTTTTTTACTGAAAGAGAAATGGGGCTTAAGGAAGTGTTGCCATGGGATTTTATTGATATTGGTATAGAAAAAGATTTTTTCTTAAAGGAAAATTTGGATGCAAAGCAATCTAAGGATATTTAAAGGAAATACTAAAATAAAAAATATTAAAAATAAGTATCTGAAATTCCATGATGAAGATAAATTACTTGGCTAGGATGAATTACTTAAGAAAACACTCAAAGCTTTTCCTAAAGCTGAGGGAAAGCTTGCTTAAAGTTTTAAGGCTTCGCTCTCTTCTTAAAAGAAGAACCATGCCTGCTTCGCCTTCAAATGGTTTTCTTAAGTAATTCATCCTAGCCCTTAAAGTTTTGTTTTTATTACTATTACAGAATTTTAGATGCTTACATATTAAAATAAATAGTGGAAAATACAAAGTTAAGATTTAAGTTTAAAAAATTAAAAGAGTTTAAATATTTGTCTCACCTTGAAACTGTAAGATTAATGCTTATAGGGATTAGGCGCGCAGGGTTAAATATGAGATATAGTGAAGGGTTTAATCCTAACCCAAGGATTAATTTTAGTTTTCCTATTCCAGTTGGACTTGCAAGTTTTGCAGAATATTCTGATGTTGAACTCATAGACACAATAGAACCACAAGTTTTTCAAGATCTTGTAAATAAGCAACTTAAAGATGAATTTTGTATAATTAAAACTTTAAAACTAAATAATAAATTACCAAGTTTAATGGAAGATATAGCAGTAGTTAAATATAAATTTATGTTATCATCTTATGATAAGAAAAATATGACTAACATGATTAATTTATTAACATCTTTGGCAAATAATATAAGTTCTATTTTTCTAATGAATTTTAATGATGTCCAATTTAATAAAAGCAATATTGTTTATTTAAATTTATTTGGATATACTAAAGTTTTAAAGAATAATGAGATTTTTAAATTTAAAGATTTTTTAATAAATTTAAAGGATATATCAAACAATAATTACACAGAGGTCAAAGATTTCTTTAAGGAAGAAGCCTATGTAATTAGAGAAAATATTCTTAAGACTCCTCTTGATATTGTTTGAATTAAGGAGTTAAAAATTTGAGTAAGTTGATGCTGGTTAGTTCTGGTGAAAATGAAACCAGGATAGCGGTACTTGAAGATGGTCAAGTTTCCGAATTATATTTTGACAGAAAATTAAAAAAATCTATTTTAGGCAATATTTATGTAGGAAGAGTTGAAAATGTTCTTCCGAGCCTCGATGCTGCTTTTATTGATATTAACGAAGAAAAGAACGCTTTTTTGTATATAAATGAGATTGCTACTGATACGGATTTCGAAGAAAATGAAGATATTTCCAAAAAGATTCAGCAAGTTTTAAAGCCTAACCAACTTATTGTTACTCAAGTAACAAAAGACCCAATCAAAAGTAAAGGTGCCAGGCTTACTACTTTTATCTCAATACCTGGAAGATATCTTGTTCTAGCCCCTTTTAATGATGGTATAGGTGTTTCTAAAAAAATAAATGACACTGAAAGAGAAACACTTAGACAGATCGCAAAAGAAATCAAGCCAAAAGATTTTGGTATTATTGTTAGGACAGCTGCGAAGCATGCTGATAAAAGTACTCTTAAAAGGGATTTAAAGAGTCTTATGAAAACATGGAATGAAATCCAAAGAAGAATATCAAAGGCTACTAAACCAGCCTTAATAATGAGTGAGCAGCCGATAGTTTTAAGAATATTAAGAGATATTTTTTCTGAAGAATTTGAAGCTATTTATGTTGACAATAAAGAGATAAAAAGAGAAATTTCAAGGTATCTTAATAATATTGGAGTTAAATTTTCAAATTTATACTTATACGACAAGCCAGATGACCTCTTTGATGCATTTAATGTCAATGAAGTAATAAGAGGAGCTATTGAAAGGAAAGTGTGGCTCAAATCCGGTGGTTTTATTGTTATTGACCATAGTGAGGCACTCACTTCGATTGATGTTAATACTGGAAAATTTACTTCAAACAAAAATGCTTCGGAAACGATATTAAAAACAAATTTAGAAGCTGCTGAAGCCATAAGTAAACAACTAAGATTAAGGGATATAGGTGGCTTAATTGTGATTGATTTTATTGATATGGCAAGCGAAAAAGACAGACAGAAAGTTTTTGATAGATTTAAACAATGTCTTGAAAAGGATAAAACAAAAACAGAAGTTTTAAACTTTTCAAAATTTGGTCTTATTGAAATGACAAGAAAAAATGTTTCAGATGGCATTTTAGGCACACTGTGCAAAACTTGTCCTTCTTGTTTAGGTTCAGGTTATGTTAAGTCAGAAGAAACTATAAAATTTGAGTTAGAAAGAAAAATAAAGTCAATATTGCTTAATAACTCCGAAAAAGCATTTTTTCTCAAGCTTAACCCAGTAATGGCCTGCCAAATAATTGGGCAAGGTGGGAGAAATCTTAAAAACCTTGAGTCTCTGACAAAAAAGCATGTAATCATCAAAGGGGAAGAAAACATTCCACTTGACGAGGTAGTCATAGCTGCAAAAGGTTCTTTTAAAGAAGTCGAGGATATTTCCAAACCTTTTAAAGTTGGAGATATTATTAATCTATTAATTGAAGATACATATTTACATAATTCAAATGATGCTCTTGCAAGAATAAATGGTTATGTGATACAGGTAATTGATGGGAAAAAATTTATTGGTAAACAGGCAAAAGTTGAAATAGTAAATGTTGCAAAAACAAGTGCGATAGCTAAAATTGTCTAAAGTAAGTTTAATCTAAAAAGCACCTAAAATTCTGTGATAAAGATGAATTATTTAGCTAGGATAAGTTACTTAAGAAAACACTCAAAGCTTTCCCCAGCGGGGAAATGCTTGCTCAAAGTTTTAAGGCTTTAGCTCTCCTCTTAAAAGAGGAACCATGCCCGCTTAAGCCTTCAAATGGTTTTCTTAAATTAACTTATCCTAGCTCTTAAAGTTTTGTTTTTATTGCTGTCATGAAATTTTAGATGCTTATAATCTGAATTATAGTTTGACAATAAATTTGTTGTTGTGATAATATACTTCGGTGCTATTTTATTTCGTAATTTTAGAATTTAATCAAATTAAAATAAATTTTTAAGAGGAGGCCCAAGATTTACGCTATTATTACAAGTGGGGGTAAACAGTATAAAGTTACTGAAAATATGAATATTGTAGTAGAAAAAGTTAAAGGAAACGAGGGGGATAAAATTAAGATAACTGAGGTTAACCTTGTTAATGATGGCAATAAAGTCCTTATTGGTAGCCCTTTGTTAGATAATGTTGTAGTTGAAGGGACAATAAAGAAACATTTTAAGGGTGATAAGGTTATTGCTTATAAGTATAAACCTAAAAAAGGCTATCATAGAAAAGTTGGGCATAGACAGCAATTAACATTACTTAGTCTTGAAAAAATAAGTATTAATTCGTAGGAGTGAGTATTAATAATGTCAAGCAAAAAAGGTGTTGGAAGTTCAAAAAATGGCAGAGATAGTAAAGCGAAATATCTAGGCGTAAAAATATCTGGCGGTCAGAGAGCAAAAGCTGGTAGCATAATTGTAAGACAAAGGGGTACAAAATATAAACCCGGCTTAAATGTTGGTATGGGTAAAGACTTTACTCTTTTTGCAAAAATTGATGGTATAGTTGAATTTACTAAAAATACAAAAAAGGGGAAGGTTATAAATATAAAAGCTTAAAGGTTTATATATTTGTTTAAATTGCATTTATGCATTTTAAATTTTAAATATATTAAAATCATACATTAAAAATATTATTTGACACTTTTAAAGTTTTATCAATTTTTTTTAATATTTAGAATGTAATATAATAAAATCGAGCTCCTTAAAATAGCTCGATTTTTTTATATTTATAAATTTTTGTTCAGGATAGTTGTTAAGTATACAATTATCCAATGAGAATAAAGGATTATTTTTAAACTTTAACTTAAAATTATTATTTTATTATTTTTATTTAGCATTTAACTCATTATGTTTATAGATGAAGCTAAAATTAATGTTAAGGCTGGAGATGGTGGATCAGGTAGCGTGGCTTTTTTTGTTTTAAAAGGCAGTCATAAAAAAATTGCTTGTGGCGGAAAAGGTGGTAAGGGTGGAGATATTATTATAAAAGCTACCTCTAGTATTAACACACTATATAATTTTAAACATAAAATACATTTTAAAGCCCAAAATGGAGAAAGTGGCTCATCAAATAGAAGAGCAGGTAGAACTGGGGCTGACATGACTATTTTTGTCCCTGTTGGGACAATTATAAAAAATCAAAATAACGAAGTTCTTTATGATCTTAAGGAAGAAGGGGATTACGCAGTTGTCGCAAAGGGAGGTATTGGAGGAAGAGGAAATGCAAGTTTTGTATCTTCTAAGCTTAGATTTCCTTCTTTTGCTGAAAAAGGTGAAAAAGTTGAAGAGATCTGGCTTAATCTTGAATTAAGGCTTCTTGCTGATGTTGCTTTAGTAGGTTTTCCAAATTCTGGTAAGTCAACAATTATTAGTAAAATCTCTAATGCAAAACCTAAAATTGCTGATTATCCTTTTACAACCCTAACCCCTAATTTAGGAGTAGTTTCTTATAAAGATTATGATTTTGTAGTGGCAGATATTCCTGGAATTATCAAGGGTGCCCATAGTGGTGCTGGTTTAGGTGATAAATTTTTAAGGCATATCATGAGAAGTGTATTTTTGGTATTTGTTTTAGATGGACAAAAAATAGTTTCAAATAATCAATTAGCTTCCCAAGATTTTTTAGAATTAAGGGATGAATTAAAGCTTTATGATGAAGAACTATTTAATAAGAATTACATGGTTGTTGTAAATAAAATTGATCTTATAAAAGACTTAAATGTTTTAAATAAAATAAAAGAGGACTTAAAAGAATTTACAGACAGGGAAGTAGTTTTTATTTCTGCTAAAACAGGAGAAAATATTAATGATTTTATAAAAATTATGGCAGAGTCTGTAAAGCCTGAAAAGCAAGAATATCTTATGCAAAATCCTAAATCTTTTAAAGAGGGCAGTTTACCCTTGAAGACTTATTTGCTTGATATGGAAGAAGAGCTTGAAAATAAAATTGAAATAATACCTCAAAATGGAGAATTTATTGTTAAGAGTAAAAAACTTGAAAGAATGATTCTCATGACTGATTTACAGAATGAAGAAGCTATTACTTATTTAAAGAATAAATTAAAAAAGATGGGTATTGGTGATAAACTTAAAAAAATGGGAATCCCAGAAGGTTCTACTGTAATAATCGGTGATCTTGTTTTTGAGCTTGTTGAATAATCTTATTAAATTAGCATTAATATTAAATTAGCATTAATATTAATAATGTTAATAATGGAAGAAATAAGGGAAAAGTATTTAAAAAACATAAAGAAAATTGTTGTTAAAATAGGCTCGAGTAGTCTGACCTCTCCATTAGGTGGTCTTGATATGGATAACCTACAAAAATTCACCTCTGAAATATCAAATATCTGGGATAGTGGCTTAAAAACAATAATTGTATCAAGCGGAGCGATAGCTGCTGGATTAAAGTATCTCGGGTTAGAAGAAAAACCAAAAAAATATTCTATGCTTCAAGCAATAGCTGCTGTTGGGCAACATGATTTAATGAGAGTTTATAGTAGTTTTTTTTATAAGAGTGGTAAAAAAGTTGGCCAAATTCTTCTCACAAGGGAAGATACAACAAAAAGAGAACAATATTTAAATATTAAAAATACGATATTAACTCTTTTAGAATTAAATGTTATACCTATTATAAATGAGAATGATAGTGTTGCACTTGACGAAATTAAGTTTGGAGATAATGATACACTTGCTGCATTAGTAGCTGGCCTGACTGAATCTGATTTACTCATAATTCTTTCAGATATTGAAGGATTGTATGATAAAGATCCAAAGACAAATACTGATGCAAAGCTTATACCAGTTGTAACAGAGATAAACGAGGAGATTGAAAAAATTGCTGGCGGTATAGGCTCAGATTATGGCTCTGGGGGAATGGTGACCAAAATAAAATCTGCGAAAATTTGTTCGTTTTCTGGAATACCAATGGTAATTGCTAGTAGTCGAGAGAAGGATGTAATAAAAAGAATTTTAAATGGAGAGGATGTAGGGACTTTTTTTGTGCCTGAAGAGTCAAAAAAAATTGCCAGCCTTAAAAGATGGATTGCTTTTGGAATGATCACTAAAGGGACAATAAAAATTGATAAAGGAGCAGAAGAAGCAATAGCTAAAAAAGGGAAAAGCCTTCTTCCAGTTGGGATAACTGAGGTTATAGGAAATTTTACAAAAGGAGATAATGTTTTAATTCTTTCTAGTGATGAAAAAGTAATTGGGCAGGGACTCTCCAATTTTACAAGTGATGAAATATTAAAAATTATGGGCAAAAGGGAAGAAATAATCTTAAAGGAATTTGGCTCCAGTCTCTGTTATGAAGTAGTGCATAGAAATAACATGGTAATTTTCTAATTATCATTTAATTATTTAAATACTTTCTTTGTTTTTTAGGTTTTTAAGTTAATTTGTTTTGATTTTTAATTAAATTATGAAATTTTAGGATGGTATTATAATGAGCGAGGTATATGAGTTAGCAAAGAGGGCAAAACAATCAGCCTATTTTATTGCAAATAAAAATTCTAAAGAAAAAAATAAGGTTCTTTCTGATATTGCAGAAGAAATTTTAAATAATATAGATGTTATTTTGGTCGAAAATAATAAAGATTGCGAGAAAGCTATAAAAAATGGTATAAGCCAAAGCATGCTTGATAGATTAAGATTAGATGAAAAAAGGATTAAGGATATTGTTAAAAGTATTTATGAAGTTATTAGTATCAATGATCCAATAGGTGAGGTTATTTTTGGCTATAATCTTCCAAACGGGTTAAATCTTATTAATATAAGAGTTCCTTTTGGAGTTATTGGGATAATTTATGAGGCAAGACCGAATGTAACTATTGATTCTGCTGTACTTTGTCTTAAGGCAGGTAGTTCTGTAATTCTGAGGGGGAGTTCCCATGCTTTAAATACTAATATCAAATTAGTAGAAATAATGAGAAAGGCTCTTTTGAAAAACAATTTTCCTGAAGATTTAATTACTATTATACCTACCGACTCTAGAGAAGATGTTAAGGAATTAATGTCTTTGAGACAATTTGTTGATGTTTTAATTCCAAGGGGTGGAGCTGGTTTAATTGAAAGTGTAATAAAAAATTCAAAAATTCCTGTGATTGAGACAGGGATAGGAAATTGTCATATATACATTGATGAAGTTTATAATTTAAGTGAAAAACAAATTATTGATATTATTATTAATTCTAAAACCCAAAGGCCAAGTGTGTGTAATGCAGTTGAAAAATTATTAATACATAATTCAGTAGTATCTAAAATTGCTGCTCCAGTACTAGCAGCCTTAAAAGATAAAGGAGTTCTTATAAAAGGTTGCGAGAGAATATTAAAGTTGTTTGATGGTATAATTTTAGTAAATGAAGAGGATTGGTATAAAGAATATTTAGATTTAATAATAGCAATAAAAATTGTTGATAGTTTAGATGAAGCAATTATTCATATAAATAAATATGGATCCCATCACTCCGATTCAATAATTACTTCAAGTTATGAAAATGCAAAGATTTTTAGTTATAATGTTGATTCATCAACTGTTTATGTAAATGCCTCAACGAGATTTACTGATGGTGGGCAGTTTGGTATGGGAGCTGAAATTGGGATTAGCACCCAAAAGCTTCATTGGAGAGGGCCTATGAGTTTGGGTCAGCTTACTACAAATAAATTCATTGTTACTGGGAATGGACAGATAAGAGAATAAAATAAGAGAGCAAAAGTTAGCATCTAAAATTTTATGATAGCAATAAAAGAAAATTCTATAGGCGAGGATAGGTATTTCAAAAACACGTTGGCTTTTTCCCAGCGAGAAAAAGCCAGCTCGGGTTTCAGGCTACGCTCTCCTCTCCTTGGAGAGGAACCGTGCCCGCTTAAGCCTTCAAACGGTTTTTTTCAATACCTATCCTCGCCTATAATTTTTTATCATAAAATTTTAGATGATAGCACTAACAAAATAGATAAAGTTAAAATATAAAAAGTAAAGAAGGGTAAATTATAATTGAATATTAAATTAGGAATAATGGGTGGAACATTTAATCCAATACATAATGGACATTTAGTGACAGCTGCTGAAGCCCTACATCAGTTTGAATTAGATAGAGTAATTTTTATTCCTTCAGGAGATCCTCCTCATAAAAATTTTCATGAAGAAAAAATTGCCGAGCACAGATATTTAATGACAGTTATAGCTACTTCTTCAAATAAGAATTTTTTTGTATCAAGGATAGAAATAGATAGGAAAGGTAAATCATATACAGTTGATACTTTAAAAAAACTAAAAAAAATTTATGGCAAAGATAGTGAGTTATTTTTTATAACAGGAGCTGATGCGATTCTTGAAATTCTAACTTGGAAGAGAACAGAAGAAATTATTGAACTTTGTTATTTTATTGCTGCTACAAGACCTGGTTATGATCTTTCAAGATTAGAAGATTTAAAGAAGAATTTAAACGATAAAATCAATAATAATATTAATGATAAAATTTTTATAATGGAAGTGCCTGCTTTAGCAATATCGTCTACTGATATTAGGAAAAGGGTTGCAGAACAAAGACCAATAGATTATCTTGTTCCAGAAGGAGTGAGCAATTATATTTTAAAACATGGACTATATATCTGATTTAGACATTAAAGAAGATAACAAAGAATTTTTAAGAAGCCTTCTAGGAAAAGTTTCATCATCTCTTGATTTAAATTTATTTAATCACTCTTTAAATACTTTATTATATGCTGAAAAGCTTGTTTCTATTAATAAAGTAAATGAAAAGACAAGATTTAAAATATATATAACAGCCATTCTTCATGATTATGGTAAGAAATATCCTGAGGAAGTTCAGAAAAGAATTGCTATAGCAAATAAAAAATATTTAAAAGCAAGAAAAAATGATTTTGAAATAAAATCTATTTTACACGGCTTTGCTGGAGCCTTTATAGTGAAAGACGAGTTTAATATTGAGGATGATATAATTTTAAATGCGATTAAATATCATACAGTTGGGCAAAGCAAAATGAATATTGTTGATAAGATTATATACGTTGCAGATAAGATCGAAATTGGAAGAGATTATGAAGGTGTGGATTATCTAAGAGAAATGTCGTTAAAAAATATAAATTTATGTTTGTTTGAAGTTTATAAAAATAATATATTATATATAATAAAAAATAATAAAAAAGTTTATAGCCAAACTTTTAATATTTGGAATAATATTTGTAAGCTTTATGGAGGTTTAAAAAATGGCTCCAAGAGATAAAGATTTTAATGATGAAGATTATTTTTATGATGACAGCGAAGATTATTTTTTTAATAAAAAGAGAAGATCTGATAAATACAAGGATAAAAAGTATAAGCGCTCTAGAGAAAATAAAGATGAAAATTTTAAAGATGAGCTAGATGAAGAGCATGATTTTAATGAAATACATGAGGGGAAAGAGCATAGAGATAGATTTTCTGATGATTTTTTTAGCGATGCTGATTTTAATTACACAGATGAAGAGGATATACCGTCAGGTGCTGATCCTGAAGAATACTTAAGAAGAACAAGGTTGATAAAGCAAAGAAGACGAAAGAAAAAAATAATAACGTCATCGATTTTAATAATTTTTGTAGTTGCAATTATTGCAGTAGGGGTTTTTTTTGGTTACAAGTTTATAAAAAATAAAATCTCACAAGGTAGTACTGAAACTGCCGATACTATTACAGAGCCAATCAATATCCCTTCAAATCTTCAACTTTCAGAGGATATTAGTATGGTTATAGCTGGGGCGAGTGAAAATTTATTGGAACCTGATATAAATTTTATTTTTTATTTAAAATTTGATAGTAAAAATAGCAAATTAACAAGTTTAACTATTCCCATTAACACTCTCATGGACATACCAGGTTTTGGTCTTGAAAGTGTTGACAAAGCAGCAGGGTCTGGTGGGATGGATCTTCTAATGCTTACATTAAAGAAAGCTCTAGGGGTTAATGTGGATAAATATATGTTGTTAGATATAAAAAGTATTGTAGATAAACTTGGAGGAGTTTCAATAAACTTAGATTCAGATATCACTATAAATAATTATGAAAATAATGAAGAAATAAAATTAAATTCCGGAGAGAATAAAATAGACGGACTAACTGCAGTTAATTATTTAAAGTATTATAGTGGTATTGAAAAAGATGTTCTAACAAATCAAACTATTAATCAGAAAAAAATTTTTGATGCTGTTATTTTAAGCATAGCCGGGGAAAGTGACGGGGAACTTGAGAAAAATTTAAATTCTATTAATAAATTATACGAAACCAATCTTTCCGCAGAAGAAGTTTTTCAATTCTTTTCTACATTTTCTAAATTGCCTAAAGAAAATAACGTTGTTTATCCATTGGACGTGACATCTGTTGAGCTCGAAGGTGGTAATATTTTTTATGTTCCTGACATTTCTAAATTAAGTGAGATTTTTGAGCTACAAGACACACAAACTTCGAGCACTGTGTTAAATAAGGTTACTGCAGATTTGCAAGTTTTAAATGGAGTTGGCACACCTGGCATAGCGGGAAAGGTTAGTGAGCTTTTCAGGGATTTAAAATATGATGATGGGACTCAGAAGTTTAACGTGCTTGAAGCAAAAGATGCTGATAATTATAACTATAAGGAAACAGAAATAGTTGTTAACTCTTCAGACCCAAGTTACATGGCTTTAGCAGAAGAAATAAAAACTATATTAAAAGTAGGTAATATCAAAAAAAATGAACAAGCATCTACTCAAAATATTGTAATTATTGTAGGCTCAGATTTTGGGAAAGAACAAAGTACTACAGAAACAACCCAACAAGTAACTGAACCAGTAAAAGTAAATGTACTAAATGGGGTTGGAATTGCCGGTCTTGCTAAGAAAGCAAAACAGCAGCTTGAAGATAATTTGAATGCTAATGGGAAAATTATAGATGTCATTGAAACTAAAGATGCTGATAATTTCAATTATACCCAAACACAGATAATTTTGTATAAAGATACAGAGGAAGTAAATAGCGTTGCCCAGCAAATTCAGAAAGTTCTAGGAGTGGGGCTTATTAAGTCTTCTGATGAAAATCCTGAAAACATCAGTATAAGTATTATTCTTGGTAAAGACTATTCTGCAGAGTGAGGTGGTTATTATACGCAAGATAGAAATGATTGGATTAAGCAGTGAATTGACTGATGGCCTTAAATTAGATAAGAAAAATACCAAAGATATGGTTAAATTAGCTGCTAGAATTGCTGATAGCAAAGGTGCAGATTACATTAATATTCTTGAAATGAAAAAACGCCTTATTATCACTGATTATTTTTTAATAATTGGTACTAAAAATACGAGGCTCTCAACTAATCTTAATGATGAAATTAAATTAAGATTAAAAACATTGGGTCTAATACCAATAAATACAACTGGTTCTGCGGAAGCTAATTGGATTTTAATAGATTATAATGATTTTGTTATACATATTTTTACAGAAGAATTTAGACAATATTATGACCTCGAAAGACTTTGGAAGGATTCCAAGAACATTAATTGGAAATAATTTTTGCTTTCCAGAAGTTTTAAATAGAAAGGAAATGATAAGTTGCATATAAATCCGACTATTGAAAGTTATGAGCCAAATAGTTTTGAGGAAAAATGGCTAAAAGTATGGGAAGAAAACAGCATAAATGATTTAAAAGATAAAAATAAAAAAGAAAAATTTTATTGCCTTGAAATGTTTCCGTATCCTTCTGGAGAACCTCACATGGGACACGCAAGAAACTACACAATTGGGGATGTGTTAGCTAGATTGTTAAGCCGCAAGGGTTATAATGTTCTTCACCCAATAGGATATGATGCATTTGGGCTTCCTGCAGAAAATACTGCAATTAAAACTGGGATACATCCAAAAGAGAGTACTTTTAGTAGCATAAATAAAATGAGGTTAGCTCTTCAAAGAATGGGTATGGCATATAATTTTAAAGATGAAATAATAACTTGTGAGCCTGATTATTATAAATGGACACAATGGTTTTTCCTTCTTTTTTATAGGATGGGGCTGGCTGAAAAAAAAATAGGATCTGTAAATTGGTGTAATTCCTGTCAAACTGTGCTTGCAAACGAACAAGTAATAAATGGTAAATGTGAAAGATGTGATAGTGAAGTTACAAAAAGAACTCTCTCTCAGTGGTATTTTAAAATCACTAAATATGCACAGGCTCTTTTAGATGATATGAGTTTGCTTAAAGGTTGGCCAGAAAAGGTTTTAACCATACAAAGGAATTGGATTGGGAGGAGCGAGGGAGCAAGAATTAATTTTAAACTTCTTGATGATAAGGAAGATATTTATATCCCAGTTTTCACGACAAGACCAGATACTATTTTTGGAGTTACTTTTTTTATACTTTCTCCTGAGCACCCATTGGTTGACAAAATTGTTATTGATGAGCCTTTTAAAACAGAAATTTCAAGGGTGAAAGAAATAATCGCAAAACAGTCAGAAATTGAGCGAAGCTCAGCGGAAAGTGAAAAAATTGGAGGATTTACAGGAAGATATGTTATAAATCCCTTGAGTGGAGAAAAAATACCTGTTTGGATTGCAAATTATGTTCTTTATGATTATGGGACAGGGGCAATAATGGCGGTGCCAGCTCATGATGAAAGAGATTTTGAATTTGCAAAAAAATATAATATTCCAATAAGAGAAGTCATATCTAAAAAGGGAATTCCTTCTGAAACTTTATATGAGGCTTATATTGGAGAAGGAATAATGATAAATTCTTCTCAATTTAATGGTCTTAATTCGCAAGAAGGTAGAAAGAGAATAATAGATTACTTGGTGCAAATTAATGCCGGATATCCAGAAGTTAATTATAAATTAAAAGATTGGCTTATATCAAGACAAAGATATTGGGGTGCTCCAATACCTATTATTTATTGTGAAAAGTGTGGAATGGTTCCTGTTCCAGAAGAAGATCTCCCAGTTATTTTACCTTATTCTGTAGATTTTAGGCCAACTGGACTTTCGCCTCTTGCTTATTCTGAAGAATTTATTAATACCACTTGTCCTATATGTAGTTTACCTGCAAAAAGAGAAACTGATACTATGGATACTTTTGTATGTTCTTCTTGGTATTTTTTAAGGTATTGTAGCCCTCATTATGAAAAAGCACCTTTTATTAAAGAAGAAGTTGATTATTGGATGCCTGTAGACCAATATATTGGTGGAATAGAACATGCTACAATGCACTTAATTTATTCAAGATTCTTTATAAAAGTTCTTTATGATAGTGGACTTGTTAATTTTAAAGAGCCATTCACAAGGTATTATCCTCATGGTGTTGTGACTTTAGGCAGTCAAAAAATGTCAAAATCCAAAGGGAATATTATAAATCCTTCTGAAATCTATAATAAGTACGGGGCAGATACATTAAGATTATATATTTTATTTATTGGACCTGCTGATTCAATAGTAGACTGGAGCAACACTGGTGTTGAGGGGACTTTTAGATTTCTTGGAAGATTTTGGAGGCTTATCTTACAAAATATTAAAAATCTTAAAAATAATGGTTTCTTACCCATAAAGAATAAAGATGAATTTAGTAGTGACGCTAATAGCACTAATAAAACCGACAAAATTGATTTTTCAACTTTAAGCGGAATTGAAAAAGATCTTTTTAAAAGGATTCATAAAACTATCAAAAAAGTTACTGAAGATATCTTTCGGTTTAATTTTAATACTGCTATTAGTGCAATTATGGAATTAGTAAATTTTATGTATAAATATAATAATGAAGTAAACCAAAAAGATATTAATAATTTATTAGTTTATGAAGCTACTGAAAAAGTCTTAAAGCTCATTTCACCAATAACCCCGTTTATTTCTGAGGAATTATGGTTTAGGCTTGGAGAAAAAGGAAGTATTCATAAAACATTCTGGCCAGAATATAATCCAGAATACGTAAAAGATGAATACATTACGATAGTAATCCAGGTAAATGGTAAAGTAAGAGACAAAGGGAAATTTAGTATTGACGTGGATGAGAAAGAAGTTGAAAATTATGCGTTTTCTTCAAAAAAAATTAAGTCTTATCTTAATGGTAGAAAAGTTTTAAAAAAAGTTTATGTGAAAAATAAACTTTATAATATTGTGCTAGAGTAGCCTTATTAACTATTATTTATATCTAAACAAATCATTTTAAAAGATCCTAAAAGGAGTTAAGAAATAATAATGAAAAAACATACTAATAAAACTACATATCTTTTTGTTTCTTTCTCTATCATTGCTGTTATTTTATGTGTTTTTTTACTTACTGGCTGCATTGGTTCAAAACCTCCAAAGTATGTGGTTGGAAAAGTAAACAATGATGACGTTACTAAGGAATCAATTTACGGCATTTCAGGAAATGAAATTAACAATGCAAGAAAAAACATGATTGTTGTAAAAGGTCAAGGTATAAGTAAAGTGATAGCCGACATGGTTATGATTGATATCGCAGTCATGACAGAAAAACCATCAAGCGCTGATTCTGTAAGTGAGAACTCTAAATCAACTCAAAATGTTATAACTGCAATTAAAACCTTAGACAATAACGATATCCAGATTGAAACAAGGGGTTTTAACCTTCAGCCCTTATACAATTATATTGAAAATAAACCCCCTGTGATTTATGCATATAGAACAATTACAAGTTTATTAGTAAAAACAAGTAAAATTGAAAAAATTGGAGATATTATCTCTGTAGCAATAGAAGCTGGGGCTAATGATGTTTCGTCGATAGCTTATGATTTAAGCGATGAGTCAAAGAAAAAAGCAAAAAGTGATACTTTAGCCCTTGCAGTAAAAGATGCTAATTTAAAAGCAGATGCGGTAGCAAGTGCTCTGGCTGCAGAAATAATGGAAATTTACTCAGTAAATGAAACTGGAACAAGTTATCCAACTCCTATCTATCGCACCTTAGAAAAGGAAGCTTTAGATGCAACAGGTGCCGAAAGGGTAATTCCTCCCAATTTAATCCCTCAGGAAATTGAAATAACAGCTGAAATTGAAGTAACTTATTTTTTTAAATAAATTTTAGGATTCTTACTCCTAAGCGGAAGCATCTAAAATTCTCTGATAAATAAAAACAAAACTTTAAGGGTTAAGGTGAGTTACCTTAAGAAAACCATTTGAAGGCGAAGCGGGCATGGTTCCTCTTTTAAGAGGAGAGCGAGCCTGAAACTTGAGCAAGCTTTTCTCGCTGGGGGAAAGCTTGCGTGTTTTCTTAAAGTAACTCACCTTAATCAAATAATTTATCTTTATCACGGAATTTTAGATGCCTATCTCTTAAAAATTAAATTGTCAAAAAAGCCAATATACTAATATAATATTTTGTTTAGAAGTTATAGTGTTAACTATAAAAATTAATCTTAGATAAGGCCACTTATTTAATAGTAGGGATTTCTCTTTCCAAAGCTAAAACTTTTAGGTGAATGTCCTTATTAATCAATTGCATAAATACATAATTATGCTATAATGTAGATAACCTTTTAGATTAATACTTATTTATAGTATTAGTGTATTTTATACAAGTATTTTATATAGATACAAAATATGAAATTTAAGGACATTTTAAGTAAAATTTTTTATAGAATCCAATATTTAAAGAATGAAAAATTAAAACAATTTTTCATAACCGTTTTTGTTCTAATGGTTTTAATTATAATTCTTTTTATAGTTTTAATCGTAAAACAAAATTATGAAAATAAGGTAAAAAAAGACATACTTTCTACTGTTTTAGGCTCGAATGAAATTCAAAATACAAAACTCGTGTCAAATATAGATAAAAGTGATGAATACATTAGCAGTGAGTTAGGGAAAGATAGTTTGAGTTCAAGTGAAGCTCAAGATATTAAGGAAAGTATAATATATTATGAAGTTTATATATGTGGTGAGATAAAAAATCCAGGTGTCTATAGTGTTAAAGAAGGGACAAGGGTAAAGGATATTATAGAAATGGCAGGAGGGGTTACTGAAAACGCTTTTGCCGAAGCTCTGAACCTTGCTGAAAAAGTTTTTGATGAGCAGAAAATCTATGTTCCGTCAAGTGAAGAAGTTTTAGAAAAACCAAGTTTAATTTATGAAAATAATGAAAATACTAAAGACGGAAACAGTTTTAAAATAATAAATATTAATTTAGCAACACAAGATGAATTTGAAAAACTTCCAGGTATAGGACCTGCTTTAGCCTCAAGAATAGTTGAATACAGGAATTTAAACGGGTTTTTTAGCAGCATTGAAGATATAAAAAATGTAAAAGGGATAGGGGATGAAAAGTTTAACGATATAAAAGATATGATAAAAGTCTAAGGCAATAAGGATGGAAATAAAAAGTACAAAAACATGGATTTTTTTAGGAAAAGATTATTTAAAATTTTCTTTAAGTTTAATTACCTAAAACATTGCTATTTTATATGGGGTATTTCAGTAGTATTAGGTATTGTTATTTTTAATAATTCTAAGGATTTTATTTTAAAACATAATGAGCCAATTCTTATTGTCTTATTATGTTTAATTCTCTTCTTTATTTTATTGTATTTTTTTAGCTTCAAGGTTAATGGGCAAATATGTTTACCTAAAAAGACTAATCTTTTTTTAATTATTACTTCAATATTATTTTTTATTGCCCCTATAGTTTCTTCTAATTTATTTTATATAAAAAATAATGATTTTTTTAGCTTTCTAGCTAATAATAAAAAAGAAATATTCAAAAATAAAAACTTAAGTTTAGAAGCCTCGGGGAGAATTTCCAGTCATCCAACTAATAAAAATAACAATAGAAGTAATAAAATTTATTTTAGCGTTTGCTTAGATAATATTAAAGTTATCAAGACTAATAGTACTAAAATTAGCGGCGCAAAAGATATTAAAAATCAAAATGCAGTAACCTTGAAAACCAGTAGTGATATTTTTGTAGAATATGAAAATTTTAATAAAAAAAATTTTAATTTTAAAAGAGATGATTTTGTAAATATTAAAATAAATGATATTAAAGTAATTAATGAAAGCCTATCAAACGAAAATTTTATTCTTAAAACTGCAGAAATAGAGAGAAATAAGCCAAGGATGTCTTTTTTTAATTGCTTATACTTTTTGCGCAAAGAAGTTTTTGAGTTTTTATCTAAGCTATATGAAAAAAATCTTAATAAAAATAATAGTGCCTTTGCGTTTGCTGTAATTTTGGGCAATCAAGATGAATTAAGTGAAAACTTAAAAAAATCATTTAGGGCAAGTGGATTATATCATATGCTTTCAATTTCTGGCCTGCATGTCACTATCTTATTTACTTTGATTTCTTTTTCTTTTGAAAAGCTAAAATTAAGATTTTTTAATAATTATAAATTTTTCGTAAACATTTTAATTATTTTGCTGCTCATTTTTTATAATTTCTTAACAGGTGCCAAGCCAGGGATGCTTAGAGCTTCAATTTTTTTTATATTAATTTTGTTATCTAAAAGTTTAAATGAATATGCTTTAATAAAAAATATTTTGTTTATAGCCTTGATTATTTTACTAATTTTACATCCTTTATACTTACAAGACATAAGTTTTATTTTATCTTTTTTATCAACAGCAGGGATAATAATTATTTACCCGGTTTTTTTAAAAGCGTTAAGCTTGGTGAGTTTTATAAAGAATATTTCAGAAAATTATTTTTTTAAGATGATTTTTTTAAACTTCTCAATTTATATTTTAGTGCTCCCATCACTTGTTTATTTCTTTCAAGGTTTTTCATTAATTTCATTTTTGTCTAATATTTTTGCAAGTCCAATTTTTCATTTAACTTTATTATTTTTATTTTTAACTTCTGTTTTCTCCATAATCATACCTTTATCTGGTAGATTTTTGATAAGTATAAATTCTTTTTTTATAAATATTTTTGTTAAAACATCTGATTTTTTTGCTAGGCTACCTTTTAGTTATATAGAAACAGATTTTTTTAATAATAGGTTAATTTTGTATTTCTATTACTTTTTTATAATTTTAATTTTTATAGTAGTTTATAACTTACCAAACTCAAAATTTAAAAAAACAAGGGGACCATAAAAATTTTAAAATATAGTATAATTTTTAAAAAGTCTGTTACTATTTAAAAATATTTATAATGAGAAATTTTTATAATTTTTATAAAAAATATGGAAAAATTTTTAAGTAATAAAAAGCTTGAAGAATTAAAACCTGCGTATTTAATTCAAAGTAGGAGCGACAAGATAATAGATGGGAAAATAAGGGAAATAAAAAGCTATTTCAAAGATAAAATTGATTTTGAAAATGATCTTAAAATAATAGATGAAAATGATTACCTAGATTTAAATTTCATTTTTAACTTTTTAAATACCCTCTCATTTTTTTCTTTAAAAAAAGTTTTAATTATAAAAAATATAAATAAAACTGCTAAAGAATTATTAAATTATTTATTAGAATTTTTTGATGAAAGTTCTAATTTAAAGGATAACTGTATAATTTTTATTTTTGCAAATGATTTAAGAAAAGTAGCAAATCTTGCAAAATGTATTGAAAGATTTGGAGAGATTATAAAAATTGATTATGCTATTAGCGAAGATTTAAAAAAAAGATTAACTGAAAAATCAGAATTAGATGGAGTTAAATTTACTCCAAATGCTTCATCGCTTTTTATTGAAAATATTAACGGTGACCCTATTTTATTTGAAATTGAATATCAAAAACTCCTTTCATATATTTATTTTGAACCTAAAAGGGTAATTACTGAGAATATAGTTAGGGAACTCATAAAAAGAAATATTGAAACTACAATTTTTGATTTTGTTGACTGTATTGGAATGAAAAAATTTAAAGATGCTCTTAATATGGTCAATGATTTGGTTGAGGATTATCCAACAACTGATAATATTTTTTTAATTAAAGTAATAAATAGTATTTATAGATTATTTAAGTTTCTTATGTATTATAAGTCTAACAAAAATGGACCAAAAAGTTCTTATGATTATCTTTTAAAAACTATCAATGCAAAGCCTTACTTTATAAATAAGATATATAAAAAATATCAAGGATTTGAAAAAAAATATTCTTATGAAGAAGTTAAAAAAGTATTAGATACATTAAATATTTTTGATATTAAAAGAGCTCAGAGCTTAAAGAGGAGTTACTTAGAAGATAGCTCTTCTATTATTTTAAATAATAAAACGTTTATTATAAATTTAATCCTAAATATTCAGCTTGCAACTAAATCTGGTTAATTAAGTTACTTTAATTTTTAATAAAATAAGCTTGAAGACTAACTCTCTTTATCTTCCTGCAAGCTTAAGTTTGCTAATTTTGCGGCTTTTGATTTTTTGTTGGCAACAAAATTTTTGTGCACAGCGCCCTTTTTGGCTGCCTTGTCTAAACTTTTAAAATAAAGACTTAAATCTTTACTTGCGCCTTCTAAATTTTTATCTAGAAGATCGCTGATTAATTTTTTTCTTGTGTTTTTTATTTTTGTTTTTAAAGCTTTATTTTTTAAAGTTCTTTTTTTATTTTGCCTATCTCTTTTTTCTTGTGATTTTATATTTGGCATTATTACCCCATTTGTATTATATAGTTTTTAGAATGAAACATTATTTTATCAATTTTATAAAAAATTAAAAGTATTTATTTAATTAAAATGAATTTTTTAAAATGATATAATACATTCTTTAAATAAGTCAAATTTTATAAATTTATGATTTTTTTAAAGCAATTTTTTATAACTTTTATCTTAGAAAATAAATAATGAATCAACAAAGTCAGGAATCAAGGAATAGAATTTTTAGTGCGACTTTTATAGTAGTAATAGCTACTTTGCTTTCTAAAATATCGGGTCTTATAAGAGATCAAATCACTGCAAGCTATTTTGGTATCAGTTTCGATACAGATGCTTTTACTTGGGCATATTTTATTCCGAATTTATTTAGAGTTATTTTTGTGGAATCCGTAATTGTTGCTGCTTTTGTACCGGTATATATGAATTATTTAAAAGAAAACAACAAAAAAGGAATGGATGATTTTGTTAGCTCAGTAACCAACATTCTTGTAATAACATCTATTTTAATTTCATTATTGATTTTCATTTTTTCAGCTCCAATAGGTGGTTTTTTATCCAGAATATCAGGAAATAATCTTGATATTGCAAAGTTTACATTAATGAATAGGATAATGATCTTTTCCTTGGTTCTCATGAGCTTATCAGGCTTATTTACCAGCATACTTAATAGTAATAATAAGTTTACTATACCAGCTATTGCACCCTTAGTTATGAATGTTATATCAATTATATTTGTTATAGCTCTAGCTGGTAAGATAGGGATAATAAGTATGGCTATAGGGATAATTATAGGGTCTGTTTTAGAGGTTATAATTCAAATTCCACAGTTACGTGAATCTAATTTTAAATATAAGTTAAAAATTGATTTTAAAAATAAAGCTGTTAGAGAGATTTTTTCAATGATGGTTCCAATTATGCTAAGTATTGGGGCTGTCCAAATAAATAACAGTATAGATAATTTTTTTGCATTAAATTTAGGAGCTGGCAATACAACTGCCCTAACTTTCTCATGGAGGGTTGCAAATCTTCCTTTGGGTGTTTTTTCAGTAGCAATAATTACTGTTTTATATCCACTAATATCAATGCAAGCTGCTAATATGAATTTAAAAGGGCTAAAAGAAAGCTTTTCATTGGGCTGCAGGGAAATCGGGTATATTATGATTCCAGCAAGTGTTGGTATGATAATTTTAAGCAACCCCATAATAAAAGTTTTGTTTGAAAGAAATCAATTTACTGCTGCAGATACTTTAAAGGTAGCAAATATTTTAGTGTTTCATTGTGCTGGTTTAGTGTTTTTTGGGCTTTTAATGATGTTAAATAGAATATTCTATTCTTTTAAAGATGTAAAAACTCCTCTTAAGGTTGCATCTTTTTCGATGATAGTGAATTTTGCATTAGACTGGCTATTAATAAAAGTTATAGGTGTTGCTGGTGTTGCTCTTTCAACATCTTTAGTTGCTGTGATAAATGCTATAATTCTTATAATTATTTTTAGAAAAAGGGCTGGTAATTTAGATGGTAAAAGAATTTTAACCTCATATCTTAAAATAATTGTTTCTACTATAATAATGGGAGCAGTTGTGTTTTTCTTATGGAAGCTTCTTTATAAATATTTTTATTCAAGCACATTTATGATTATTATTCTCTTATTTATATTAATCGTTGTAGGCGCTGGAATTTATATAACTCTTACTTATTTTTTAAAGATGGAAGAGATAAAATTTGTTTTCAAAACATTAAAAGATAGAGTGACTAAATAATTGTTATAATTAGTAAAATGATAGACAAAAAATACATAAGAAATTTTTCAATAATAGCCCATATTGATCATGGTAAGTCAACTTTAGCTGATAGAATTTTGGAGTATACAAAAACAGTTAACCCAAGAGAAATGTTTGACCAGTATTTAGATAATATGGAACTGGAAAGAGAGCGAGGTATAACTATAAAAGCTCATTATGTTACTATCACATATAAGTCTTCAATTGATGGTATTGAGTATAAATTGAATTTAATAGACACTCCAGGGCATGTCGATTTTACATATGAAGTTTCAAGAAGTTTAGCTGCTTGTGAAGGAGCTCTTCTTGTGGTAGATGCCACACAAGGCATACAGGCACAAACACTGGCAAATTTATATCTTGCTATTGATAATAATTTAGAAATTATTCCAATTATAAATAAAATCGATCTTAAAAGTGCAAGGCCTGAAGAAGTAGCTGATGAACTAAATAAAGTTTTGGGGATAAAGAAGGAAAAAATACACAAGATTTCTGCTAAAACTGGAGTAGGGATTGAAGATATACTTGAAGCTATAATCTTGGATATTCCAGCTCCTCAAGGAGATGAAAATGCTCCGCTTCAGGCTCTCATTTTTGATTCAAAATATGATCCTTACAGAGGTGTAGTTTCATTAATAAGAGTAGTAAATGGTAAGATAAGCAAAGGAATGAAAGTAAAGTTTATGGCAGAAAATTATTATACTGATGTAGAAGAAATAGGGATAATGGCACCTAAAATGATACCCACAAATGAACTTGTTGCTGGAGAGGTAGGATATCTTGTTACAGGTATTAAGGAGGCTGATAAAATAATTGTTGGGGATACCTTAACTGAATTTGCTAATCCTGCTAGCAAGAGTTTACCAGGTTACAAGAAGCCAAAACCTATGGTTTATTGTGGTCTTTATCCAATTGAAGGTGATGATTTTGAAAACTTAAGAGATGCATTAAAAAAACTTGAGTTAAATGATTCTTCACTTATTTTTATTCCTGAAGTTTCGGCAGCACTAGGTTCGGGTTTTAGAGTTGGATTTCTTGGGTTGCTTCACCTTGAGATTGTTAAAGAAAGGCTTGAACGAGAATATAATTTAAAACTTCTTACCACAACCCCTAATGTTGAATACAGGGTTACTAAAATAGATGGTGAGATTATATCTGTAAGAAGCCCAATAGATTACCCTGATGAAGAAAAAATAGTAAAAGTAGAAGAGCCTTTTGTAGAGGCAACTATTGTTACTCCAAAAGAGTATATTGGGGAAGTTATGAAACTTGCTAATCAAAAAAGAGGTATTTATAAAGATATGCAGTTTATCTCAGTTGGAAGAGCCGAAATCAAATACGAGTTACCGCTTGCGGAAATTATTGTTGATTTTTTTAACTTGCTCAAATCTGTTACTTCTGGGTTTGCCTCACTTGATTATGAATTTAAGGAATATAAAGAATCAGAATTGGTGAAACTTGATATTTTAGTCGGTGGTAATAAAGTTGATGAACTCTCGGTAATTGTCCATAAAGAAAAAGCTTATCATTTGGGCAGAGAATTTGTTAAAAAGCTAAAACATGAAATCCCGAGGCAAATGTTTGAAATTGCTATTCAGGCTTCAATAAATAAAAGAGTTATTGCAAGAGAAACAATTTCAGCTTTAAGAAAAGATGTTACGGCTAAATTATATGGAGGAGATGTGACTAGAAAAAATAAATTGCTAGAGAAGCAAAAAAAAGGTAAAAAAAGAATGAAAAAGTTAGGGAAAGTTGATATCCCAAGCGAAGCTTTTATGAGTTTTTATAAGATTGATTCCAAGATAAAATAATTTTTTAAAAATATTACAAAACTACAGTAATTCTGCATCTTGATTTCTAACATCATACTGGAAGCATCTAAAATTTCATGGCAGCAATAAAAACAAAACTTAAAGGCCAGGATAAGTTACTTAAGAAAACCATTTGAAGGCAAAGCGGGCATGGTTCCTCTTTTAAGAGGAGAGCGAAGCCTGAAACTTGAGCAAGCTTTCCTCGCCGGGAAAAGCTTGCGTGTTTTCTTAAGTAACTTATCCTGGCCAAATGATTTATCTTTATCATGAAATTTTAGATGCTTATTATCATAAAAAAATTGTTTTAATATTATTTTTTTTATGTATAATTTTTCTTAATAATTTACGGGATAGGAGTCCTCCCATTATAGGCCTCCCTATCATAGGAGAACTCCCATTCTGCAATTTATCTTATTTATAAACCTCAAAATATGAAGGGAGTGCAATTGAACAGTGATATTGAAATTGCCCAAAACACAAACATGAAGCCCATTGTAGAAATTGCAGAATCAATGGGACTTACTGAAGATGATATTGAGCTGTATGGAAAATACAAAGCGAAAGTAAAGCTCGAGGTACTTGAAAGGCTAAAAGACAAGCCAAATGCAAAATATGTTGATGTTACAGCTATTACTCCAACACCTCTTGGAGAAGGTAAAACAGTAACCACGATTGGTCTTGGTATGTCTTTAAACAGGATTGGTAAAAAAGCAATTACCTGTATAAGGCAGCCATCGCTAGGTCCAGTTTTTGGTATAAAAGGAGGGGCAGCTGGGGGAGGTTACTCACAAGTACTACCTATGGAGGACTTTAATTTACATTTAACTGGTGATGTTCATGCTGTAGGGGTTGCACATAATTTACTTGCTGCTTTTCTTGATGCACATATTATGCATGGAAATGAACTCAATATTGATCCCTTTAGCATTACTCTTAATAGAGTTGTTGATGTCAATGATAGAGTTCTTAGAAATATAGTAATTGGCCTTGGTGGAAAGGCTAATGGTGTTCCTAGAGAATCAGGTTACGATATTACTGTTGCATCTGAAGTTATGGCGATACTGGCGCTTACAACAAGTCTTAAAGATTTAAGACAAAGACTTGCTAGGATGGTAGTAGGCACAACTTATGATGGTAAACCAGTGTCTGCTGAAGATTTAAAATGTGCTGGTGCTATGACTGTTCTTTTAAAAGATGCTATTAAGCCTAATCTTTTACAGACAATAGAACACAACCCTTGTTTTGTTCATGCTGGACCATTTGCAAATATTGCTCATGGAAATAATTCAATTCTTGCTGATCTAATAGCAAGTAAATTAGGAGATTATGTTGTAACTGAAAGTGGATTTGGTGCTGATCTTGGTGCTGAAAAGTTAATGAATATAAAATGTCGTTATAGTGGTTTAGTCCCATCTGCTGCTGTAATAGTTGCAACTGTTAGGGGTTTAAAAATGCACGGTGGAGCTTTTGAATTTATTCCGGGAAAAGGCGTAGATAAAGCAAAAATGGAAGCAAAGAATGTTGAAGCAGTTAGAAAAGGATGCGAGAATCTTGCAAAAATGATAGAAAATATCAGAATTTTTGGCATTCCAGCAGTTGTTTCAATTAATAAATTTGATTCTGACCACCCAGAAGAAATTGAGGCAATTAAAGAAGAAGCTCTTGCTGCAGGTGCAGATGACTGTGTTACCACTGAAGTATGGGCAAAAGGTAGTGCTGGCGGGGAAGAATTAGCAAATGCGGTAGTTAAAGCTTGCGAAAAACCAAATAATTTCAAATTTTTATATCCTTTGGATGCTTCAATAAAAGAAAAAATAGAAATAATTGCTACAAAAATTTATGGAGCAGACGGTGTAGATTACCTCCCAAAAGCTGAGGAAAAGATAGAGCTGTATACAAAGCAAGGATTTGACAAACTCCCCATTTGTATGGCTAAAACACATTTATCTTTAAGCCATGATCCAAATTTAAAGGGAAGGCCAAGAGGTTATAAAATACCAATAAGAGATGTAAGAGCTTCTATTGGTGCTGGTTTTCTATATCCCTTATTGGGTGAAATGAGGACAATGCCTGGACTTCCAAAAGTTCCAGCAGGAACAAAAGTAGATATTGATGAAAACGGGAATGTGGTAGGTTTATTTTAAGTTTGTTTTAACTGATTGTTAAAGAATTATTAAAAAATTAAGGTTGAATTGGGAGAAAAATTATGGCTAAACTTATTAGTGGGAATAAAATCTCACAAGATATAAAAAATGAAGTTAAAGAAGAAGTAGAAGAGCTTAAAAGAATTAAAGGTATTAAACCAGGACTCGGAGTGATATTAGTGGGAGAAAACCCTGCTTCCAAAGTGTATGTTTCAAATAAACAGAAAGCATGTGAAGAAGTTGGTATACTCTCAGATGTGGTGAAAATGCCTGAAAATATATCTGAAGAAGAAGTTTTAAAACAAATTGATGCTTATAACAATAGAAAAGATATACATGGTATTCTTGTTCAATTACCACTCCCTCAGCATATAGATAAAACTAAAGTGTTGGAGGCAATTTCTCCATCTAAAGATGTAGATGGTTTTCATCCTGTAAATATTGGCAAGCTTGTAGCCCAACAAGACTGCTTTGTGCCAGCTACTCCAGCTGGGATAATTGAGATGCTAAAAAGAGAAGGAATAACAATTAAAGGTAAGAATGCCACTATGGTAGGTCATAGCGAAATTGTGGGGAAACCTTGTGCGTTATTATTGTTAAATGAATGGGCAACAGTAACTATTTGTCATATTGAAACAAGAAATTTGAAAATGCATACTGTAGACGCTGAAATATTAATTGTTGCAGTAGGAAAGCCATATCTTATTACAGAAGATATGGTTAAAAACGGTGCTGTTGTTATAGATGTTGGAATAAATAGAATTACTGCTGATAAAGCAAATCCAGAACTTCTTGATTGGAGAAAAGCAGATTTTGAAACGAAAGGTTCTACTCTTATTGGTGATGTAGATTTTCAAAAAGTAGAGCCAAAAGTAAGTGCTATCACGCCTGTTCCAGGTGGTGTTGGGCCAATGACAATTGCTATGTTGCTTAAAAATACTGTTAAATCTGCAAAAAAATTCGCTCAAATGAAATAGCCTGATTTGAATTTTAGTGGACAATTAATAAGTATTCTGATAAATAATAATTAGCTAAGACACTAGTCTTAGCTAATTATTATGAGGTTATACTATATGATTCTGTTATAATATCTTGTTTTTCCAAGTTATTAAGGTTTTTATTTTTGTTTTTTTAAATTTTTAGTTTAGTATGTTGAGCAAAATAGGAATAAGATAATATTATAGTTATATTATTTATATGATTATCAAAAAGACATGTATTACGGTAAAGTAATTGGCAATATTGTTTCAACAATAAAAGTAAAGAATCTAGATGGCCAAAAAATTCAAATTGTAAGGCCTATTGATATGGAAACAGGAGAGCCATCGGAGGATTTTATTGTTGCTCTTGATATTACATCTTCAGGTATTGGTGATTATGTTGGGTATGAAGATGGCAAAGAAGCTGCATGGGCTTTTGAGCCAAAAGAAGTCGTAACCGATGCTACAATTGTTGCAATTATTGATAAAGTAAATATTGAAAAAAGAAAATAGAAATTAAAAAATTTATTATCTTATTACAAGAGAGTAAATGAGATGGTATTAGGTAAAGTAATAGGGACTGTTGTTGCAACGCAAAAAGATCCCAGCTTAGTGGGTAAAAAATTATTGCTTGTAAAGGCAATCGACCTTAATGACAATATCCTTGAGCCCTTTGTAGTTGCAGTTGATGCAGTTGGTGTTGGAGTTGGAGAAAAAGTACTGGTTGTAAATGGCAGTTCAGCAAGAATGACTGATGAGACTAAGGATAGAAGTATTGACTCTGTGATAGTTGCTAAGGTTGATTCAATTCAAGTGAGTATTTGAACTTTAAATATAATTAATTTAAAACTTGCTACTAAAAGCTATCTTGACTTTGCCAGTTAATTTGGCTATTTATTAAAAAGTGTAAAATCTAACTAATGTATTCACTAAATTTGTCATAATCAATCTTACTAATTATTGCCATAAAATAGGTTTTGAAAAGGAGTAATAATGAAAAGCTATCGCAAGGAACTATGGTTTGAAATCCAGAAAAGAAGGCAGTTTGTTAATATAACAAGTCAAGTGGAAGAATGTCTTTCACAGAGTGGTATAAAAGAAGGTCTCCTTCTTTGCAATGCTATGCATATTACTGCAAGTGTATTTATAAATGATGATGAAAGTGGGCTACATGCAGATTTTGAAAAATGGTTGGAGAAACTTGCACCTGAAAAACCATATAGCCAGTACCAGCATAATGGTTATGAAGATAATGCAGATGCACACTTAAAGAGACAAATAATGGGACGGGAAGTAGTCGTGGCAGTAACAAATGGTCGTCTTGATTTAGGTCCGTGGGAACAGATTTTTTATGGCGAATTTGATGGTAAAAGACGGAAAAGAGTGCTTGTAAAGATTATAGGGGACTAAAGACTAAAGCTGATTATATAAGAATATATTAAAAATGAATGCTTTTATGGCTGGTAGTACTGATAGTATAAATAAAAAAATAAAAAAAATAATTGATAAACTTAAGCTTGTTCCTCTTGAAAATGAAGGAGGTTTTTATCATGAAATCTACCGTTCAGACGGATTTATAGAAAAAGCTTGCCTTCCTGAAAAATACAGTTCAAAAAGATGCTTTTATACTTCCATTTATTATCTTATTACTGAAGAAAATTATTCCAGACTACATAAGGTAAACTCAGATGAAATATTTAATTTTTATATGGGGGATCCTGTGGAAATGATAAATCTTTTTTTAGATGGAAGTTTTAAAAAAATTATACTTGGAAGAAACATTTTTAAAGGTGAGGTGTTTCAGTATATGGTTCCAGCGGGAACATGGCAGGGTGCAAAACTAAAAAAACATGGTAAAAAGGATGGTGGTTTTGCGCTTTTGGGCACAGTTGTTGCCCCAGGTTTTGAGTTTGAAGATTTTGTTTTAGGTACAGAGTATAAAGAGGAAATATTAGAAAAATATGGCAATATTAAATCTGGTTTTATAGATTATTTTTAAAGTATTAGGATAGTAGATAATTAATATTTACTGACTTTAGTTAGTCATAGTAACTATAAAAAAAGAAGAACTATGAAAAATGAGTAAAAAAAGAATTTTGTTTGCCAACAAGCGTCAATCTTATCTTTTTTAGCTCCCATTAATGATTTAATTCTTCTGTTTATCTTTATATCATTTACTGATTTAGAAACTGAAAATGCTGATGATAATTTAGGACAATAAATATCAGGTTCTGATGTTAATTTATTAATTTTAAGAATTAAACTTAAAATATCTTTTGCGATTTCTTTGCTTGGTCTGCAAGAATATTTTACAACAAATTTATCACAATCTTTTTCTTGCTCAGCTTTAATAATTGGATATATAAAGTAAGTTATAGGGTTATAAAAATTGAAGTTAGCAAAATATAGTAACAATATATTTAAGATATTATCATTTCTTTTTAAATGTGATAATTCATGCAGTATGACTGTTTCTTTTTCGCTTTTTGTTAGAAGACTAAATATATTTTTATTGATTAAAATATTTTTTCTAAAAATTCCAAATGTGAAAAACTTAAAGTTATAGTTTTCACAAAAATAAATAGTGGGAGCTTTTATATCTAACATTTGTGAATATTTTGAAATAATTTTTATAAGCTTAAGATCATCACATTTAAATATTATTTGCTTTTTCTTTAGTTTTTTAAAATAAGAAATATTTTGGTAACTTTTTATTAATGTGAAGATTAAAAAATAAATAAAGAATAAGATTATAAAGATGTTAATAATTTTTAAAGCATCAACCTCAGTAATATTCTGAGTTATATCTGCTGACTTTATTTTTGTAATCCCAATATTTGGTAGTTTATAGAAACCTTTTAAATTTTCATAACTAAGAATTTTGATAATTAAGAAAAAAGGCTTAATGAAGGCGAGCAGGAAAACGAATACTCTTAACTGAGAATCAGTGATTTTAAAAACTTTTAAAACAAGTGCTGTTATGAAGAAAAAAAGTAAACTGTTTGATAGTATATAAAAAATACTTTGAATTAATAAAAAAGTAATTTTCATTAGTGAAATTAATTACAATTATTTTTTATTTGATAATTAGCTTTTTTAGCAAAATACTTGTTTTCGGGTTTTGTTTAAATTTGTTAATTTATATATGAAACTATAAATAATATTTATAAGTAAATAATAATAACTTAATGTATTAAAATATTAAGACATTATATTAATATTTTTTAATAATATCAATTAGTTTTTTTATTTTTAACTATTGTTTAGAATTAGACTATTAACGCTATAAACTATCCCAGAAAAAGTAATTAAGAGAATTTTAAGATATAGGTAATTTTTTAAAATAAAAATTAAATTTACTTCTGAGGTATTAAATGAAAAAAAATATTTATGATTTCAAAGTAATAATCGAACCAGACGAATCAGGCGGATTTGTTATTAGCTGTCCTTCTCTTCAAGGTTGCTACTCACAAGGTGGTACAATTGATGAAGCTTTAGAAAATATTAAAGAAGCAATTCTTCTTTGTTTAGAGGATTTGGAATCAACAGGAGAGGAAGTTCCAGACCCTTCAAGACTATTTTTATACTAGAACTGAATTTTTAGGATTAACTTATATGTCTCAAGAGCATTTTATATAATTTTATCTTCCCACCTATTTGATTTCATCAAGCATCTTTTCAATTTTTTCTACAGAGATATTGTTTGTTTCGTCTAAGAAATTGGAGACAACTTTTTTAGTTGAATTTTCAAGAAGTTTTTCAGCAACTGATTTTATAATACTTTTTGAAAGTTCCTTATTATCCACCGCAGCGGAATAAACATAAGTTTTTGAAGATTTGTCTTGTTTAAGTAGCCCTTTTTCTGCAAGTGTTGTCATCGTTGACATAACGGTGGTGTATGGGATAAACCCTTCTTTTTTATTTTCGATTTCTTTTCTTAACATATATTCATGTACTTCTCTAACAGTAACTTTTTTTCTTTCCCACACAATTTTCATTATATCAGCTTCAAGATTACTAATGCTACTTATGCCATTTATCCCAATTTCTTCTGATTTCTTTTTTAAATCTGCTCCTTTATCCTTACTCATCAAAAACACCTCTTTTTAATAGAAATAAAATTTGAAAATAGATTTTAAATCTATAAAACTTAAAACTATGATTAAATTATATTTAAAATCTACAAAAAAATAATACTACATTCAAAATTTAAAATCAATTTTACAATACTTTGGAAATTTGTTAATAATTTGTTTAAACTAATGTTAAAATATAAGAGAATTTTTAGGTTATTATTTTTTTATGTATTTATTATATGAAGGTTTAAATGAGGTTTGCAGAGATTAGAAAGTCTGGAATATAATTATTTGAACCATAATAATTATATAATTAATTAATATGATTAAGGCTATTAACAATTAATAATATGAGATTAGCAAAAGTTATTGGGAATGTAGTTTCAACTATTAAACATGAGAAACTTCAAGGAATAAAATTAATGGTCATAAAACCAATAAATCCAGATGGTATTGAAAGTTTAAGACCAATAATAGTAGCTGATTATTTAAATAGTGCTGTTGGAAATATTGTTTATTGGATAGAAGATGGTACTACTATTTGTAAAGTTCTCGGAATACGGAGTATCCCGTTAAGGGGTTGTGTAGTTGGAATAGTTGATAAAGTAGATTTTAAGACCATTGGTAAATACCTAGAAGGGTAAGGCTTTGATTGAAGCTTGTTAAAGTTATCGGGAGCATAACATCAACAATTAAGGACGAAACATTAAAAGGATTTAAGCTTCTCCTTGTCCAGGCAGTTGAAGTTGATTTAAGTGAAAAACAAGATTTTTTTGTAGCAGTTGATACAGTTGGGTTAGGAGAAGGTGAAATAGGTTTAATTGTTACAGGAAGCACAGCAAAATATTCCACATTGACTAGGCATAAGAATGTCGATGCTACACTGGTAGCTAAAGTTGAAAGAATAGATTTAGAAAATGGTACTCTGAATGATTTTAGCTAAGTTTTGTTTTTATTGTTATCGCGGAATTTTAGATGCTTATTTAGGTTATTTAAGTATTGCAAGTATGATCTTAAATGTTAAAATTAGTTTTATTTTAAGTTTACTTTGATAAACTTTAGGAGATTTTTATGAGTTTAGATCCTGTTGTTGAGATGATAAAAAATGCCGGTGTTGTTGGAGCAGGTGGTGCAGGGTTTCCCACCCATGTTAAATTAAGTTCAAAAGTTGATACCATTATTGTAAATGGTGTAGAATGTGAGCCTCTTATTCATGTTGATAAGCAGCTTCTAAAAAAAGATTATCTTGGTAAAGTGTATGAAGGCTTGATGGTTGCTGCAAAGCTTACTAATGCAAATAAATTAATAGTTGCTTTAAAATCAAAAAATAAAGAGGCGGTTAATGCTTTAGAAAGTTTTCACCAATATGACTTGAATTTTGATATTTTTAAGCTAGCAGATTTTTATCCTGCAGGAGACGAACAAGTATTGGTTAATGAAGTGACAGGTAAAATTGTGCCTGAAGGTGGCATTCCATTAAATGTTGGGGTAGTTGTTATAAATGTTGAAACTTTAATAAATGTTGCTAATGCTGTTCAAAATAAGAATGTTACAGAAAAATATGTTACAGTTAATGGGGCAGTTCAAACCCCAAAAACTCTTAAGGTACCTTTAGGAACTCCTATATTAAAACTTTTAGATGAATGTGAGGGAGTAAGTACTACAAGCTATAAAGTAATTGATGGCGGTCCAATGACTGGAAAACTTGTAGATCCAAATATCCATGCTGTAACAAAAACCACAAAAGCAATTATAGCTCTTCCTGAAGACAACATTGTTATAGTCCAAAAAAGTAGAGATATTAGTACTCAGTTCAGAAGAGCACAGGCAATTTGTTTAAGTTGCAGAATGTGCACAGATCTTTGTCCTAGATATCTTTTGGGCCACGATTTGTTTCCTGATGAGTTAATGAAACGAATGTATAAAAAAGAATTGGACTTGGATAGCATGAAAAGCTTCGACTATGCTTATTTGTGTTGTGAATGTGGATTGTGTGAGCTTTATGGTTGCGTAGTTGATCTTTCTGCAAGATCAATATTTAGTTATCTAAAAGATGAGTTAACTAAGGCCCAAATAAAAAATTCACATCAAAGAAGTGACCTTAAGATAAATGATTTTAGAGAATTCAGAAAAGTTCCTGTTTCAAGGCTTTTAAAAAGACTTGAAATAGATAAATATAATAGCCGTGCGGAACTTACTGATTATAATTTTAAAGTTGATGAAGTTAAACTGTTTTTAACCCAACATGTTGGAGTTCCATCTATGCCAGTTGTAAAAGTTGGCGATAAGGTTAACAAGGGAGATGTTATTGCTGAAATTCCAGATGGTAAATTAGGATCAAAAATTCATTCTTCAATTGACGGGGTTATAAAAGAGATTACTGAACAATATATTATTGTTTCTGCTTAGATTTTTATAATTTTTTATATGCTAAGAATTTAAGAAATGGAAGAAAGTAATTTAGCAATTGTAGAATTTAAGAGTATATCAAGAGGAATGTTTGTTACAGATGCTATGTTAAAAGCTGCTAAAGTAAATCTAGTAATTGCTTCTTCTTTATGCCCGGGCAAATATCTTACTATTGTTGAGGGGGAAACTGGTGCAGTAGAAAATTCGCTGCGTATAGCTGAAGAGCTTGGAGGTATGCATGTTTTTAGCTCTGAGGTGGTTAATTCTGTAAACATGAAAGTAATTCATGCAATTTACGGTAAGTTTAATAATGATAAGATAAGTATTAATAGTTCTATCGCAATTATAGAAAGTATGCAAATGG